>Ga0182013_10003314_pt1 | contig 20247 bp, 10 predicted proteins | sample 612S2MmetaG_FD_120487 | JGI IMG/M metagenome (GOLD analysis project Ga0182013, IMG submission 120487) | Permafrost microbial communities from Stordalen Mire, Sweden - 612S2M metaG | ecosystem: Environmental > Terrestrial > Soil > Wetlands > Permafrost | place: Sweden: Stordalen | collected... | reverse complement strand
TTCGTCACCATTTGGGTGAACTCCTGAGAATCGGTTCGCGAAGCTCGCAACTTCGCGTCCCTACTGTTTTAAAACAGGATTCTCAGGGGTTTCCAAATGGCTCTGTGCATTATTCAGGTGTCACCTCGGCCAGGTTCTTCACATCGCCGAGGTAGATCCACAGCTTGGCCCCTGATTTGAACCAGTCGCGGGACGCCTGAATCGTCTTGGTGTAGGTTCCGGTTCCCGAGAAATACTCTACGCCAGGGTCGCTGTGGTCGGGCCAGGAAATCAGCTTGTCGAGCACAATTGAAGCCGGCGCGCCACGATTCGGAGTGAAGCTCAGGTTCCATGCGCCTTCTACCGCGGCCAACTGCGTCTCGGTCACTTTCGGCAAGGTCCGCGATTCGGCTTTGGACGGCTCGCGGAACACGACAAAAACCGTTCCCCAAGGCTCCAGATGAAGAGGGATCGTGGTGTGTCCGTTGGCGATGGAGTACGACACGGGTTGCGATTTACCCGTCTCTGCAAACCATAACTCGGGTGCCTTGCCCGTCACGCGAAATGTGGCATCCACCGTCTCGTCGCGGTTGTTGCGGTTAGCGACAAAGTAGATATCGCCATCCGTCAGCTTGCGATGGGCGAAGAGAACCCGCGTATCACTCTCGGGTTTGGTGGTTTCAAAGTCCGGCGCAACCTTAAGTGCGCTGAAGACGTCGCCCAGCTTCTGGCCCGCATACACGGTACCTTTGCCCACCGTGTGTACGCCCGATCCATCGCCAAACAACTCGTTGTTCAGCTTGCTGAATTCCGTCTGGTCGTCGCCGAGGCTGGGATCATCGGTTGGCTTCGGTCCGGCAACCACGGCGCCCGCCGCGACCAGCTTGTAAATGGCCCGCAGCACAGGCAGCGACATATGCCGGCTATACGGATCGAGTCCCAACATGCGATAGTTCATGCCGCCCGGCGTCAGGATGCGGCCGTTGGCAACGCTCAGCTCGTGGATCAAGCCATCGGCGTTGATGTAATCGAAGCCGTAACCATCCGGGACATCCGGCGCTTTCCCCAGGAAGATCGCGGTCAGGTTGGAATCCTCGCCATAGAAGTAAACCAGATCCGCGCCAAAGTGGCCCTGCTGCAGAAGGTAGCTGGAGCGAGCCAGGTAGTCGATCCAAGGGCCGGCCTGTTCCGCCCAGGTCTCATTGCGATTGAACCATTGTCCGTACGGCCCCAGCGTAAGCCCGGGCGCCTTGCCCACCAGCGGCTGGTGCGCTGACTCATGAATCACGATGCGGTTGATGCCGTTCAGCAACTCCTGGTCCGCGGTTGGCTTCAGCGTCTGCGGCGACCAGACCCAAGGCGCCGCCGCGGCCGTCATGGACTCTGCTGCTGCCAGATTCTGCCCGTAGATATGCGCCACCGATGCCGACTCGCGATCATCGGCGTTGAAGGCAAACAGATCGTTGTTCACGCCCGGCGTCTGCGTCCACATCGCACTCATGGGTACTTCGTTGAATTTCTTCACTTCCATTCCATCGGCAACAAAAGCGCGTCCCCACTCGTGCGACTCGCCGTAGTGGCCCATGCCCCGCTCGTGGAGAGTGGCCTCCAACTGGCCGTAGTGCTCATCCGCGATCAGGTCGCCGATCGTCTTGCGAAAATCCCAAAGGAACCGGTCGCTGGCTTCGGCGCTCTCCACCACCCGCCCGGTCAGAACGGGCAGCCAGGGGGTCGGATCGTAGCCGCGATGCTTTTTGAACTGGACAATCATATTGTCGGTCCAGTTCTGCGAGCCCGCCTCCCAACTGTCGTTGATCACATAGCGGATGCCCCGCTGGCCCATCATGTTCGCCCCAACAACTTCCTTGTAGCTGTCCAGATAGGCGTCGAAGTACTTCTTCACAAATCTTCGATCCAGCTTGTCGACCTCAAGGCCGGTGGCCTCGGCAGTCGCCGGATGATTGGTAATTCCAAGCAGAGAATATCCAAGACGAAGCACAACCCAATCGCCAGCCGGAGGTGTCCAGTCCAGCGTTCCATCGGGCCGCATCCTGGCCGTCAGATCGATCACATCGGCCTTGGCAACGGCATCCGCCGCTGCAACAGGAGGCGTCGCGGCGTCATAGAGATCCCATTCCGTAGTGAAGGCGGCTTTCTCCTCAAAGTGGTTCACGCGTGCGCCGGGATGAAGCACCAGTTCGGCGATCTCGTAGCCCGGCGGAGGCGGGACAACTTTGTTTCCCGGAGCGCCGGCCCACTCCGGGGGCGGCGGGTTGCGCTTGAAGACGACACGAAAATATTTCGCAGTTACCGCGGCGAAGGAGAGGGTGTGCTCCGGAGCGCTGCCGCCCGTCAGCTTGACCACCAGGCGAAAGTTCTCTCCGTCGTCGCTGGCTTCCAGAGATTTCTCCGGCGCGCCGATTCCGTTTGCCTGAGCGGCATCCCCCCAGGGGTCTTGGGTGACAAAAGTGATCGAGTGGATGGTCTGAGGATTTGGGAACTCGTACAGTATCCATGAACTCGCGCCAACCGCCGGAATGGGCAGAAGCGTCTTCTTTTCCAGGTCTCCATCGCTCAGCATGGCGATATCCGGCGAGCCTGCGCTGGCCGTAACCTTTGCGTGCAGAGACTCAATAGACACATCGCCAGCAGCCCTGCGGTACGCTACCACCGCCGCATCGGCATAAAACTGCGGAACCGCCGAATCGCCCCCAGGCCACTTCTCTCCAAAGCGAACTCCCATATTCTGAAACATGCCCGTTCTTGTGGGAGGGTGAGCCAGCGTCCCGGTGAATGGCTTGCCGCCTTCGACAAAGGTCTCGCTCCATACATATTTCTTCATTCCCTGCGCGGCTGGCACCCAGGGCCCTCCCGACTCGCTCCAACCCGGCGATCCGGCGATGGCCTCTTCCATTCCCAACTGATCGGCCAACGTGGTCGCGTACCGGAACGCGTCCTTCCACTCCGGGGTCATGTAAGCCAGGCGCTTGTCGACCACTTGAGGCGTATCCAGAGCCGCATCGAAGTTCTGAAAACCGACCACCCCAACCCGGTGCATCCATTCCAGGTCCAGCTTGATGCCTTCCTGCGTGATGTTGCCATTCATCCAGTGCCACCACACGCGGGGGCGGGCGCTCTGAGGTGGATTCTTGAAACCACTCATCAAAGGATCGCTCGCGCTCTGTGCCGCCGCGCCGCGATAGCATAGAGCAACCAGAAGGATGCTGACGGCGGTAAGTACCTTTCGCAGTACTGCTGTCTTGTTCGTCATCGATGTCATGTCCTCATCATTTCCTTCGCACTAAAACCGGCGCTGAATCCACGCCGCCTGGGGCTCGTGAAAAACCGCCGGACATTCTCAGATCGCACTGCTTGGCCTCATCGTGTCGGGAGGCAACTCGGCAGCATCTGCTCCCCATTCGATATTCGGCGAAGATCCCATGGTGAACTCCAGCGTCGATCCGGAGACGATTTCATCGTGCGTGATCCAGGCGCGAGTGAGTTCTTTGCCGTTGATTCGCGCCGATTGCACATAGACATTCTCGGGCGAATTGTCCCTTGCAACGATCGTGAATCGGGATCCGGCATGCCATTTCGGATCGAGCCGGATAGTCGCCCGCTTGAAGAGCGGAGATCCAAGAATATAAACGCTGCTTCCAGGACACACGGGATAGAATCCCATCGCGCTCAGGATATACCACGCGGACATCTGCCCGACATCATCGTTTCCGCAGATTCCGTTTACCTCGGCGTGGTAGGCCTCATCGAGAATCCGGCGCACCCACTTCTGTGTAAGCCACGGCTTGCCCGCGTAGGCAAACAGATAAGCGATGTGATGGACCGGTTCATTCGAATGATTGTAGTAGGGATTCCAGCCAAAGGACTTGGGCGTATTTTCAAACAGGCTCTCCAGGCTCGACGTGAAGCGCTCCTTGCCCATCAAGGAGATAAGCCCGTAGACGTCATGCGGAACAAACCACGACTGCTGGAGAGGATTGCTTTCCGTGCATCCCTGCCCAAATTCCAGCTCGCCCTTCCAGTCCAGCCACGCGCCGTCTCTTTGGCGCGCCCGCATTGACTTCACCGTCGGATCATAGATCCTCTTGTAATTCGCTGCACGGCCCAGATAAAGGTCCGCATCCTGCTTCTTGCCCAGCATCCTGGCAAACGATCCTACACACCAATCGAAGTACGCATTGTCCAAAGTCCAGGAAACCTGGCCGGGAACATAGCCGTTCGTCCTATAAAACTCATTGTCTGGCCGGCCGGTTGCATTGCCGATTCCCGCTGCCGATTGCCGGCAGGCTGAATACGCTCGCTCGAAATCGAATTTCCGAATGCCCTTCTTGTACGCATCCAGGATGACGGAAAGCGCTGGATCGCCATCCATGCATCCGCTATAGGCGTTCATGATCTCCCAGCGCTCGAGGTAGCCTTTGCCGCTTTCACTGGCAAGATCGAGGAGTGAGCAAATCTGGTCATTCACTACGGTTGGATTCAAAATGGTCAGCAGCGGAAGTTCCGCGCGGAAAACATCCCAGCCGCTGAAAATGGTCCGGCGTGTGGACTTGCCGTCTCTGCGGATCTCCTGGTTGGCCGCGCGATAGCGCCCGTCAACATCCGAGATCTTTCGTGGATCGATCATCGCGTGATACAAAGCAGTCGAGAAGATCGTCCTCTGGCTCTCCGTCGCGCCTTCTATCTGAATCGCATCGAGCGCCTCGTCCCATTGCGCATTCGCCTGACGCCTCGTGATCTCAAAATCCCAATGAGGAATGTCGTGGCGAAGGTTCTGGCGCGCTCCCTCCAAATCGACAAAGGAGATACCAGACTTGACCAGAATCTGTTCGTTCGAATCCGTTGCATACTCTGCAAAGAAACCGAGATGATTGCCTTCCTTCTCGGAGATGTCTCTCGACACTTTCGCCTTCGCCGCCGCCTCGTAGAATGCCTCGCTTTGCAGCCGATCGACAATCAGACCTTCGCCGTGCTCGAGCAGCGCATCGGGAACATCAATGCTCCAGGCACTGGAACGGACGATGGGCTTGGAGAACTCCGTCCGGAAATAAACCGTGTAGCCCACATGTCCCTCGCCGTTTCCCCAGCCTCCACCTCGGGATGGGCACTCCATCCAACCTTCGATAGAATGCGCATCAACGACCTTCACAAACTGGCGAGTGGAAGTTCCACCAATTCGACGCGCCAGATCGATTTGGATGCGCGCGTTTTCAGATTTTGGGAAGGTGAAGCGCATGAAACCCGCGTATGGAGAAGCGGTCAGTTCGGCGCGAATGCCGTACTGATCCAGCGTGACGGCGTAGTATCCACATTGCGCCACCTCGCTCGCATGACTGTAACGAGAACGCCAACCCTCGCCGGGGCGATCCGGCCTTCCAGCCACTGCCTTGAATTCTCCCGTAGTTGGCATGGTGAGCAGATTGCCAAAGTCCCCGTACCATCCGACTCCACTCATGTGTGTGAAGCTGAATCCCTCGATGGTCGCGTGCTCATACGAATACCCTGGCGCATTGTCACCGCCGGTTATTGTGTCCGGACTCAGCTGCACCATGCCAAAGGGGGTAGCGGCCCCGGGGAAGGTCTTGCCTTCGCCGAGTGCGACGCTGGTGCTGGCCCCAATCAGGGGATCGACAGCATCAACGGCCTTGGTCGTCTCCGCATGAGCGATCCGCAATTGCGTCGCCATTCCACCGGCCAGCGTTAAGCATAGAAACTGGCGCCGATCGACTTCGTAAACCAAATTCTTTCCTCTTTCAGGGCTGTTGGAACCGGGGGTGCAAAGGCGTCGTCGTCCGTCCGCCTCATTGCTTTGCCGGCGCGGAGTCTTTGACCACGGCGCTCTCTGGTACAAATGCATCAACCAGGGACGTCACCTTGAGGTTCATTTTCAACTCTTCAAGCCCCGCGGTGCTGCTGACCTTGATCATTACCGGCTCACCGGGAATAAGATCGACGAAGTTATCCGAGGCCTGTGCATCCAGCTCGCCAAAGGTGACATATACATCCCTGGCAAGAACATTGGACGATAACTTCAGATCATAGGCATCTCCATCCTGAGTCAAGGCCGATTCGATCTTCGCTGCCAGCAAGTGGACCTGCTTGGTAGGCGTCAGGTAGTTTATGTTGCTTGACACTATCGCCCCGTTTACCGCGAAATCCGTCAGCACGACAAGCTTGCTAAGATCTTTATGACTTTTGAGAAGCGACTCGAAAGGCGCTTCAAGGTAAGTATCACTGGACAACGGCGGGAGAGTAATGGCCTTCTTCAGCTCCATTACCGTCTCACCCTCCGTGGTCATAACGCGAGCACGTAAGATCCCGTTCGTCGCCTGCGTCTGATCGGAAACAACATACACAGCGACCTTGGCATCTTCCACGAGCGGCGAAACCAGAATAGGACTGTAGAATCGCCGGGCATAATATTGCAGCGCCTTCCATCGGCCGTAGTAGTCGATGCTCGACCAGGAAGCTACCGGCCAGCAATCGTTCAACTGCCAGATGAGCGAGCCCATGATCCGAGGCCTGCTGCGCCGCATATGCTCCGCGCCAACCTTGATGCCCTCCGCCTGAAGCACCTGGCTCACATACAGAAACGACGCGAAGTCTTTCGGCTCCGCATAGTCGCGGAGCAGGTATTCGTGAATGATCGAGTTGCCTTCATTGTTCTTTTGGTGAGCGAGCATGACCGGCGTAAAAATACTCGCTCGGTCTTCCGGGGTAGTAAAGGACTCCACCGTGCGCAGCTCAGGGAATGACTGGAACCCGTACTCCGAGGTGAAGCGATAGAAATGCTTCTTGTAGTTGGCAAACGGTTCGCGCCCGTGCCAGATGCTCCAATCGTGGGCATCACCGGCCTGAAACTTGTCCGATGTCTCTTCATAGTCGGAACTGGGTGAGCTGGGCCAATAGGGAATTTCAGGATCGTCTCGCTCAACCACGCGCGCTAGAACGCCGCTGAAGATCGTCAGGTAGTTCTTCCAGACCTGCAGCCTCGCATCCGGCGGGAGTCCGCCCAGGAAGGCATTCAACACGGATTCCACTTCGTTGTTTCCGGACCATAGCGCGATACTGGGATGGTTGCGAATTCTGTTGACCTGGTATTCCGACTCCTCCTCGACCTTCTGCTTCCAATCCTCCGACCCCGGGTACCAGCTACTGGCGAACATGAAATCGTTCCACACCATCAGGCCAAGTTCATCGCATAGGTCGTAGAACTTGTCAGACTCGTAGTAACCGCCACCCCACAGACGCACCATATTCATATTGGCATCTTTCGCGGATTGCAAAGCCTGCCGGTAACGCGCCTCCGTCACTCGATTCGGAAAGCTATCGAATGGGATAACGTCGGCCCCCTTGATGAATACCGGAATGCCATTGACCACAAACTCGAACGATCGCCCCCATTGGTCTGGCTTGCGATGCAGCACGACAGATCGAAGCCCGGTGCGAACCACTTTTTCGTCGAGCCTTTGAGACGACTCCTGGAGGGTCGCCTTGAATGTGTACAAGTTTTGCGGGCCATAGCCCGATGGAAACCATAGTGCAGGCATCACAATTTCCAGGGGAATCTCGACGGTGTTGTTCCCCGGGTGGAGCTGAGCCCTCTCGAGAGTCTCCACCGGCGTTCCGTCTTTCACGTAGGCGAGCTTCAGGACTGCGGCAAACTGATCGCCCGCAATGATATTGATCTTGGCAGAGAGATGGGCAACCTCGGCCCGCACGTCGGGCTGGCCGATCTGCACTTCGGAAATCCGCGCCTTGTCCCATACCTCGAGATCGACGGACTGCCAGATTCCGCTCGTTACAAAGCGCGGTCCCCAGTCCCATCCATATTCGTACGCCGCCTTGCGAAGGTAGGATTTCTCCGGGATGCGCGTGTCGGCATGTGTTTTGTCCCCCGCGGCGAGTTCGTTGGCTACCTTGATCGGGGAGGTAAACTCCACACGAATCTCATTGGAGCCGGGTCGCAGGAAGCGCTTCGCGTCGATGCGCCAGGAACGAAACATGTTATCTGCAGTCAAGGCCAGGCGATCGTTGATAATCACTGCCGCGTTGGTATCGAGGCCAAGAAACACCAGGTCCACATTGCGGCTTGCAAGAAGATCCGAGCTGGCTTCAAAGGATCTGCGATAAGTCCAGTCTCCGTCTTCAATCCATTGCAAACCCGACTCATTGTCGCGATAGTACGGATCGGGTATCAGCTTGTTCCTAAGCAGGTCCATGTGCACGTCTCCTGGGACCTGCGCCGGGAGCCATGGTGCTTCGATGGATTTATCTGCCTTGCTCTGGTGGAATTCCCAGTTTCCATCCAGGGTGATCGTCCGCTTTTCAGATCCGGCCCGCTGGGCAATGGAACCCTCCACGAAGAACAGAAGACACATGGGAACAACAAGGAAGAGTGAGATGTACGCGCGCTTCATTCAATCAACTCCAACCACTGCAATCTTCGACGCTGCTGTTGCGTGATTTCGGTCTGCTTCGGACATCTTCGCTCATCCAAGTCGAGCAAAAGAGCCTTGGTCATCGCGCGACTCCGAGTTGCGCACCAAATCCTTGCTGCATCGATGCTCCTTCACTTTCGCGCCAATGGACGGCCCCTCCAACTAAGGCCGCTCGATCCCACAGATGGGAGGTCGCCAAACGGAAACCGGCGCCCTTCAGAGCCTTCTCAGCCGCAGGCAGGAACAAATGAGCCGACCGCGAAATTCCGCCCCCAAGAACAACGATCTCAGGAGAGAACTGCCCAAGAATGTCGCGAGCGACATTGCCCAGGTTACGACCAAACGCTTCAAAGGCCGTCCGTGCTTCCGCTTCGCTCCTGGCCGCCAATGCAATCGCCTTTACTTCCTTCCACCTGCCTGTGCGCACCTCGTAATCCCGCTGCAGCGCGTTCGTGGAGATCGAGCCTTCCACGGTACCTCCCGCGAAGGGAAGATTCCAAATCTCTCCACCAGGGGGCGCACCCTGTCCGCCAGTCACCAGTCGGCTCTTGCAAGCAAAGGCCGAACCGATGCCGGTTCCGAGTGTGATGCCTACAGCGCGCTGGGCTCCCTCCGCGGCTCCAGAGCCCGGCTCCCCCAGCAGGAAGGCCTCCGCGTCGTTGACGAACCGAATCTGCGCTGGGGTCCAACCGAAGCGCTCGGCCAAGGATTGCCGCAGGTCGATTCCACATAGAAACTCCAGCTTATGGCGCATCCGGCTGATCCCGGCAGCGTAATCAAATGGGCCGGGCATGGCCAGCACCGCTCCGTCCAAGTCATCCAGGCGACCACAGGTTTGTAGGCCGAGGTGGTAGAGGAGGTCGAGGAAACGGCCCAGAGTGACGGCCGCGGACAACGGCCCGGAAACAACAGAGCCGGAGGATAACGTGTCGAAGGTGCGGAGCGCTGCGGCAACGTGACTGCCTCCGACATCGAAAGTGAGAACGCGGCCCGTCCGCGTAGTGAGTTCCTGCATCCGCTGCCCCTTATGTGGAACCGATACCAGTTGTATCATATTCTCGCCACGAATGCTGTACCGATTGAGAAGGACTTTGCGAATTTCAGCAATCCCAGAAAAATTTCCTCGCCTCCAAAGGAGGTCGCACGATATCACCCTCCTTTCCAATGCGCTCTGGCCGCGCCTGCCGCGCACCGAAGCGGATTTACCTGCCTGGCCACTGGTCGGTTGGAATTTGGCTCTGGTACCGTTGCCATCCATGCCCCGCGCAGTGTAAAGTGATCATGGAGTCTGCCAGAACTTTCAAAAACACACATCTTTCCACGCTCGCGACGATCGGATCCGGGACTGCACTTCGCCTCCAGGCACAGATATTGTCCGCAGCGAATGCGGCAGAATATCCCCGATGCCTGGTTGAGACTTGTTCAACTAACTACGCAGCCCCGCGGAATGACCGATGGAGTTAAAGGCAGCGGGCATTTCGCTCCTGCCGATGCCGCGGCCATGCGCGCTTGGAATGGTGTCAGTAGCGAGGGGAAAGTGTCATGGGTCTGGCGTAGAAAGATAGCAGGACATTGCTTGCGCCGGCCGAGTGGCCAACCTGTCCTCATGGTAGACTTAATTGTTCTTCTAACAGTCTGGTGTGGGGATTGAAAAGGACGCCTAATTACATGGTAAGTTCTCGGAAGAGTCGACCTACTCTCCATGATGTCGCCAAAGCTGCCGGTGTCGGTACCACGACAGTGTCTCGTGTCATCAATGGAGGGCATTATGTTGCACCTAAAATGCTCGATCGCGTTCAGCGGGTGATGGCGGATCTCGGGTATCAACCGAATGAAGCTGCCCGGTCTTTGAAGAGCGAACGGTCGAGGACCATCGGCCTCATCATTCCATCCATCACCGACCCTTTTTTTGCCCAGTTCGCCGGCGTGGCGGAGAGTTATGCGCGCCGCGAAGACTACGTACTCATTCTGCTCACCTCGCAGGATAAGCCGCAGTTGGAGTTAGAAGATCTACAGATATTCGAGCGCCATCGCGTAGATGGCCTCCTCCTCGTGCCGCCCCGTTCCGGCTCAAAGGCGCTAATTCAGAATCTTCGTCGTCTCTCCGTTCCTGTTGTGGCTTTTGACCGTCCTATCGCGGGCAGGGACTACTCCAACGTTGTTTCGGCAAACTGTAACGCTGCTCAAAATGCCGTATGCCACCTACTCGAACATGGCCGCAAGCGAATCTTGTGTTTGGGGGGCGATCCTAACCTCTACACCATCCGTGAGCGCGTGAGAGGTTACACGGCCGCTCTTTCCGCGGCGGGTCTTGAGGCCATGGTGGAGATGGATGCATCGGACTACCAGTCGGCCGAAGCGGCCATTATGAAGCATATGCTGGCGCCAGGAAAGATTGATGCGATTTTCGGTCTCTATAACCAATCGACAATCCTGGCGTATGAAGTGATGCAACATCACAATATCGCTGTTCCAGAGTGCGTAAGCTTGATCGGGTTCGACGATTTCGCGCTCGCCGCCACACTTCGCCCCTCCATAACCGTCGTCCAGCAGTCGATCGAAGAGCTGGCACGGACAGCGACACAACTCCTACTGAATCACATGACGGGCGAGGCCAGTTCTCCTCAACACATTGAAATTGCCGCGCATCTTGTAATCCGGCAGTCCTGCGGCTGTTCGGAGAAGCACTGATTGCCGCGCGGCGAAGAACTCAAGGCTTGACTCGGTACCCCTCTTTGAGGTAGCCAGCAATCATGTCGATGCAGGATTGCGCGGAAGCTGAGGCGGCCAGAGATTCGGTTACGAGGAACCCGTGCAGCGATCCCAGCCAGCGGACCGCAGTAACCTCAACTCCAGCGTGAATCAACCGGGCAGCAAACTGTTCGCCTTCATCGCGCAGGATGTCATATTCGCAGGTAATGACCAGAGTCGGGGGGATCTTCGAGAAAACACTCTCCTGCGCACGAAGCGGAGATACAAGGGGATCTAAACTCGATGACTCCTCCGACAAATAGCTATCCCAAAACCACTTCATGGTGAACTGGCTCAGGTTCGGGTTCTTCCGGAATTCCTTGTGCGACAAAGTCGCCCAATTGTGATCGGTCGCAGGGTAAAGAAGAACCTGACGCACCGGCATCGGCAAATCTCGCTCGATCAGCGAAAGGATCAGAGCCGCGGCGAGATTTCCTCCTGAGCTATCCCCGGTCAACGCGAATCGATTTCTGTCCAGGCCAAGGGATTCGGCGTGCTGCAAGACCTCGGTCAATGCCGTGACGCAGGCCTCCAGGGGGACTGGAAACCGGTGTTCCGGGGCGCGCGGATAGTCGATGAAGGCTACAACACTCTGTGACCTCACGGCCAGTTCACACACCAGCTTCGTGTGGGTCCGAAGGTCCCCGAGCACCCAGCCACCGCCGTGCAGGTAAAACGTAATTGGCATCGGAGATTGCGCTTGCAAAGGCCTGATCAAGTGCACCGTGCAAGCAGATGTGCGGTACTCCTGGGTCTCGACCGGAGATTCGGCGAAAGTGGCAACCTGGCCTGCTCGCATGCGGGCGCGCTCTTCCTCGACAGGCAAAGTCCCCAGAAGCGGAAGGTCCATCAGTTGACCGAGAAAGCGCTGGTCCGATAGCGAAAGACGCTGGTACTGGACGGATATTTCTGATTCGATATCGGCAACATCGCGCTGATCCCCGGAGGCAATCGACGGAGGAAACATGAGGTGCTTTTCCATCAGTGTCCCTCCGCCGAAGCGGTGCTGTGCACGGCCCCCAAGTCATGCGCATCCAGAAAATCCCATATTCTCTCGAATGCCTTCTGAGTCTGATCGTCGGAAAAGCTCCCGTGACCTCCGTTGGGAATTGTCACTAACTCGTTCGGCACACCCGCGTGGGTGAGGGCATCTCGCAGACGTACCGCTTGAGAATAGGGCACGGTAAGATCGTGGTCTCCGTGAACCGTAATAATCGGGGGCAGGCCCGGCCGCACATATGTCAGCGGAGAAACGTGCTTGGCCAGTTCCATTTTTTCAGGCTGCGTGCCGACCCAGGCAACGGCGTACGATTGACGGTCGGGCCCGTCCAGTAGTCCGGCCACATCCGATATGCCAAACCAGTTCACGATCGCGGCCAGCTTGAGTGGTGGTTCGCCGGGTCCCGCCGGACATTGGCTATCCAGATCCGTGCCGGCAGGGAGCATGCCGGCCATGAGCGCAAGATGGCTTCCGGACGATTGGCCGGTAGCGACAATACGATTCGTGTCGAAGTGGTATTCAGCCGTGTTTCTGAACACCCATCGCAGAGCGCAGCGGACATCTTCAACCGCCGCCGGTGCAGGCGATGTCCCCGCCATTCTGTATTCCACATTGACAACATTCCATCCCCGCTCAATGTAAGGCAGGAAGGAATTGGCCGCGCCATTCTTGTCGCCGAACACCCACCCTCCACCATGGACATACAACAACGTGGGAACCGGGCCGGTTGCTTTTAGGTTCCTCCAGACGTCGAGACGCACGGGAACGTTGTTGAAGACGCCATAGGTGATGTCGGCGCTGATGCCGTAATCGAACGACGCCGTTTCTGTCCAATGGTCAGGCCGAGTCTGTTGTCCGAACACGGTTGAGCAGCAGCAAATGAAGATACCGAGTGGAGCTAGTCTTCTGAGTTGAATAACGATCCTGTGCAGGTTCAATTCATTTCCCCTGATGCGGCGCCCGCGTGGCGCGCCACTGAGATTCGCAAAGTAAGTGTCTGGTATGGTGAAATGTGCACCGTGTTTGCCGCAATTCCCGGCCCGACGATACTCTCTTCTGTTAGCGTTGTTTCCGCAATCGAGCGGATCGTGAGCGGCAACTTGAGGCTTAGCTCTGCCGGCTTGCCGGCGATCTCTTGCAATCGAAGCAGGAAATCATAGGGATTCCCGTCGGAACTGGGCTCCAGCGCCTGAAGGATTACATTCGGCGCGCTCACTGAAATCAAGGACGCGGTCCAACGCGCCGGCCGGCGATTGGGCGGCAACTCCACGAATGCCGATTCATCTTGAACCCCGAAGCGATGCGCGGCAACAAGGTCGGCAGTTCCCTGCTCACCTGTCAGTGCGAATGAAAACGCATAGGTGCTTGGATAGTCTGGTTCGTACGTTTCAAAGCTGACGATTCCACGGTCCTTGGTGTCGCCCTGATCCGACTTGATCATCACATCGGCCAGGACTCCATCCCTTGATGGGGTCCCCGCAACTGCTGGGTCAGCTTGAGATTGAAACCGGTCGAAGAATGCCTGCTTCTGGGCGAGCATGATGTGGTAGGGCGATTTCGCCGCATCCTCGGTCCACACCAGAGTGTGTCGCGGAACCACAACGTCCTTGCTGGCGCCCGGCAACAGGTCCTGCGGAATGCGATAAAGACCCTCGCCGTCGTCGACCCAGCGTTGGGTCTTTCCCTGAAATGAGAAAGCAAAGGCAAACGAATACAGATCGCTCGGTTTGCTGCTTTCGACGAACGGCATCTTGCTGCGGTCAATGACCTCCGTCAAATTCACAACGGGCTGATAGCGTGGCAATGTGATGACAGTTTGCGGCCACACGGAGCCAGGCCTTTCGATGATGACCCGATCGACGAGCGGCCCGCGCTCGTGATGAATGACCGCACCATTCGCGCTTGCCGGCTCAGCGTATGCAGAGGAGTTACGCAGCAGAGCGCCTGCTTTGCCGCCTTTTGTCCCGTCGACGATCGTTCGGTGAGTACGTAGGTCGGTGATGCTGACGATCGCTCCGGTCGCAGGATTCAGTTGAACTCTAAAGAACGGACTTTCCAGAACGGCGGAATCGACAACTGAAGAATCCCCAGGCCAAGTCGCAACCTGCTCGAGAAAATAGGTGCGGTATCCAACCGAAGGAACCTCGCTGGCCTCGAAGTACAGATCGCCCGACACTAGATGCTGGGAATGGACGGCTGCGCCTGTTTCTGCATCGCGAACCATCCAGGAACCCTTCAGTTTCGGTACACACACCAGATGGGAAGAGGTCCAACTGAGAGGATTGTAGACCAGCAGCGTGCGCTTGCCGCGCGAATCTTCGGATACGGTCGCAAGTTTCGCAAGTCCTGCATTGAACAGTTTTGCCGCCGATGCGCTGCCTGACCGCATTGCATCCGAGTACTCCTGGTTTTGCTCGAGTACTTCCTGCCGCGTGAGCACCTTCGGCCAACCAGCCTGCCCCGCGCCATTGTGTTCGTCATACAGAAATAGGTTCGCGTAATCCGCCTTGAATTCCTGCTTCGGATAACTCAACGCCGAGTCGCGCATCGTCAGCAGCGACCAAAGCGTCTCTGCCTGCGGCAGCAGATCCTGAAGTGAGCGAGCATCGGCGCTCATTGCAGGCGAATTGAGTTTCACGTTGGACCACAGACCGCTCCAGTCGCCTTTGTACACTGGAAAGTCGTTCGCGCCGTGAGCAGTCATGTGAGCAAAGTACTCGGACGGCGTTGCCACAACGATGTGGGGCAGTTTCCCCGCGGCATTCCAGGCTCGCACGTTGGGAAGCAATCCCTTCAACTCGTACTCCGGGCCGATCCCGTCGTGCATGAAGAGCAGCGCGATGGCGGAATGCCGGTAGCCCGCCTCCTCATATTGCTGAAGCAGCTTGTCGATGCCACGCTGCATGATTTCCAGATTCGATAGCCCCGCCCACTCCTTGGGATAGAACTTGGTGTGAAGGTAGGGATCTTCCGCATCCGGGTCGAGATAGTAATCGGTCATGGCTTCGGTGTAGCCGCCGTTCTTCCCCTGCGTCTGCCACATCAGGATTCTGCTGCCATCAGGCGATTCCCAAAAGACCGGCATTTGGCCGGGCGAAAGCTGCGTTCCGCCGCCAAATGCGGTGTTCGATCCGGTCATCAGATATTTGACGCCGGAGCGGGCAAGAACCTGAGGCACTCGAATCGAGAATCCCGGCACATCGTTCATCATGGCTACAAGTGGATGAATTCCGAAGCGCCGTTCGATCTTTGAACCGGCAGAAACGAGACGATTGAGTTCCTCGGATCCCATGAACTCGGTATGCATGGAGCCGTACGCGGCCGAGAGTTCTATGCACCCGCTGCGCAACAAAGCGCCAAGACGCTCTATTTGTGCGGGATCTTTCGTCCGCTCAAGCCAAGCCTGCAGTTGCCATACGCTCTCGATCGTCCAGCGGAATTGCGGATCGGCCTCGCAGGCCTGGATGACCGCGTCCAGATGAGGCTTGATTGCATCTTTCTCAGCCTCCGGCGGGCGCAGGAATCCAAGGTCCCAGTGTGAACTGGGAATCAGATAGATTGTTGTCACCGGGCTCGCAGTGCCGGCAGCCGCGAAAGCCGCTGAAGCCAAGGGCAGGAACAGGCACAATGCGAAGAGGAAGCGCGGGATGGCGAGGGTATATCGGCGTGCGTGTGGTACCGGTTCCATGCTGACGAATGTAACATCCCTTCGAAGAACTGTCAATCGGCTCCGTACCCAGATGGCATAGCGCAACCATGGGGCGACGACCCTTGAAGGAGCTACTGACCAAGCAACCCGCCCGGGGGACCCCGGAATCCCGAGAACGCTGCGAAAAAGGTAACCCCACGGCTCATTGCCCCGTGTGGTATCAGTTCCACATGGGGCTAACAACTCTCGACTGAGCGCGTCGGTATGGTCACAGCAATTTCCAATGCCATTGAGCCGCGCGGCGCACGGGGTTTCATCCGCTTGTCATGGTTTCCTCGGGCAGCCGTTGAGGCCTGCGCGAGTTGCCAGAATGCGTACGCCGGCGTATTCCATCCGGGCGTCTTTCCCGCAGTAGTTCTCATCATTCTCTGGCGCCGCCAATAGGACTGATACCGCGCGATTGGGTATCGGTCGCGCTTGCCGCGCATTTCGCGCACCTACGGCAGGCCATCAGCGGTTTTCCGCGCGGCCTGGGTTCGCCCGCGCATTCTCTGTGCAGAGCCGGAACCGATAAAGGTGAGCGGAGACGGAAACGCCGCGCTCCCGCTGCAAGACAACGCAGTTGGAGCGCGACGCATGTGTGAATCGCGCTTCCGTTTTCTCGAGCGGCGATCCTCAGAAGATCAACTTGGTTGATAGCTGGATCTGACGTGACGTGCCCTGGCCCACCAGGTTGCCGATGGTCGCATAGCTCGCTCCAAAGGAGTAGCCATTCACCTGGCCTCCGGGGTTTGTGAAGTTGGGGTGATTTGGAACATTGAACACCTCACCACGGAATTCCCAGTTAAGATGCTCGGTAAGCTTGGTGTTCTTCACCAGGCCTAGGTCCGGCTGGAGGTAGCCTGTTCCACGCACGTAGTTGCGCGGGCAGGTGCCAAAGGCCAGCTTCGGCGCAGTAAATGCGGCAGTGTTGAACTGATTGCTATGCGACCAGTTCGTTGCTCTCCACGACTCGCCGGGAACACAGTCCGGCCGCAGACTGCCTGCTGCCGGGTCATTTTCGTTGTAGCTCAAGTTGACGGGACTGCCGGTTCGTCCCTGAACGATGGTCGTGAGTTGCCAGCCGGCTCCGAGCCGCTTGAACCTAATCGGAATCGTGGGCGCGTTGTAAACACCGCCGACCGCGAATGTGTTGCGGACGTCAATGTCACCCTGCGACCAGTCGGCCTTGATGTCATAGGGGTTTTGATACGCCTCAAACAGACCCATGAAATCGTCGAATTCATGAGACCAGTTGTAATTGGCCTGGAGATTCAGCCCGTGCGAGTTGGTGCGGATGGAGGCGTTAAAGTCGTTGTAGTTGGACGAAGCGAACTGACCGTTATAGCTGACGTTGCCCCATGAATTGCTCAACGCATAGGTGAGCGCTCCACCAGGAGCCGTCCCGCCGGGGCAGTTCGGCCTCTCGATGCCATCTGGGCAGATCGGATCGGCAATGTTGACGTTCCGACTTCCCGGCAGCCGCAGTCCGTGGTTGCCGCGATAGGCGAGGGTCAGCACCGTGTTCCTTGCAATCTGCTGGTCGATAGCCAGGCTCCACTGTTCCGAGTAGGAGTCCCGCTCATGCGGGTCGATTGCGTTGACGTTGATGGGAGTCTGCGGCTTGCAGACCGGGACCGTTGTGGGTAGCGGGAACTGAACGACAGTGATGTTCGGAGTGCACGTAACTCCGCCGAAGATTTCCGACAGAATATTGATCGACACATTCTCCTGGGTGTTCTGAGCGACGTTCAGCGGGCTGCCGGCAGCGATCGGCAGGAAGAACAGGCCAACACCGCCTTTAAGCGAGGTCATCCCTCTGCCGTAGGGATCCCAGTTGAATCCAAGACGCGGCGCCCAGTCCACACGGGACGGCTTGTAAAGCTGCGCCCCTGCCTTGTCGAGGGAGATGGTGGGAACGTCGAAGTTCTCGAGCGCGCCCTGTGAATCGTGGAGCACGGTGTTGAATTCGTAGCGGATGCCCAGGTTAACGGCCAGGTTGTGACGAACCTTCATATTGTCATTGATGAAATAGCCCATCATGGTGTTCAGCATCTTGGTCATGGGATAGCCAAGGACCGACCATCCCTCGCCGTTATTCGCCAAGAAGCCCTCCGGGCCGCCGGATGGATCGACGCAGCCGGCTGGGTGCGCCGCGCCGCAGGGCAGGTCTGTCGCAGCCTCTACAGTTGGACCGCCATAGTAAGTGATCGAGTCCTGGGTGAGCAGTTGGATCCCAGCGTTATTCCAGCGAATATCCGCGCCAAAACGGAATTGATTTCTTCCCTTGATCTTGGTCGCGGTATCCATCAATTGGCGAGAGATATCTGGTACCCGCGCCGTGAAGGTCATGCCGTTCGGGCCGGGCACATTGCCGAAACCAATGCCGCAAAAGAAGCAGCCCCATTCGGGAAACTGCCGTTCGCCGTTGCTTTGGTTGGAATCCGGGCTGTTGATGTTGAATCCAAGTTCGTTGAGAAAGCTCGCCGAACCAATGAAGTTCCAGGTCGCTTTGCCGAGCTGTGAAAGTTGCCGGCCATATTGGTACTCACCTGCGGCCAGGCCGTACGTTCCGTATGTATTGCTCGCGTTGTAGTTATACCGAGCCGCAAAGTTGTTCTTCGGCGACAGAACGTAATCCAGCTTGAGAGCATACGTGTTCTCGTTGATGTCGCTGTAGGTGGTGCCGCTTAGAGCATCGAACCAATAGCTGTAGATGATGTGATTGACCGTATTTGCGGGTCCAGTTCCGTGCGGGATCAGGGCGATGACCGGCGCCAGGGCAGGCGCCGCCAAGGCACGCATGGCATTATTCAGCACCAGGGTCTCCCCGGTCACGATATTGGTCACCCGCTGCCGCTCCCCTTCATAATTGCCAAAGAAGAAAAGCTTGTCGCGCAGGATCGGACCACCCAGGTTGCCTCCAAATTGATTGAGCCTCAGGGGCACAGCGTCGCCGCTTTCGAAATAGTTCTTGGCGTCCATGGCGTCATTGCGCAGGTATTCGAAAACCTCGCCATGCAAATTGTTGGTTCCGGATTTCGTGATGATATTGATGATGTCGCCGATCGCCCGGCCATATTCCGCGGAGTAGTCCGAGGAAAGGACCTTCACTTCCTGGACGTTATCCACGCTGGAACGGGTGATGCGCGCATTGCCCAGGCCAAAGGTGGTGAAGGATACGTTGGCATCGACGCGCGTGGAATCGCCACCGTCCATCAGCACGTTGGCCCCAAACTGGCCGCTCGGGAAACCGCCAAGAGAAGCGTTGTTGGAGCTGTTATCGGTATTTTGAATCGACCCTGGGACCAAGGCCAGCATGTCCATGATATCCCGGCCGTTGGTCGGCAACTGGCTCACCATGTCGGCGGTAATCGTGGTGCCCAGACTGCTGGTTTCCGTATCTGCCTCGATCTCCTGTGCCTGAACGGTAACCGATTCGCTCACCGCGCCGACATCGAGAACGGCATTCTCGGCGATGCTGTCATTGGCGTGCAGAACTACGCCTTGAATGGTGGTGGTTCGAAAACCCGCCTTGGAGAATCTGAGCTGATAGACACTCACTCCGAGCGAGGGCGCGGAGTACTCCCCTTTGGAATTGGTGGTTGTCGAGAAAGAACGGTTTGTCTTCGCGTCGGTGATCACAACGCTCGCACCCGTAATGACGGCCCCGCTGCGGTCTGAAACGACTCCCGCAATGGTGCTGGTATCGAGCTGCGCATACCCGCGAGCGCCGAAGATGACGAAGGTTGCCAACATCAGAAGCAGCATCGGCAATCTGCGCCTGGTTAACCTGGCTACAGCGCAGGACATGCCCGTATGGTTTTCCGGCTGCGCGTGTAGCCTCACAAAGAATTCAGCTAGCATATTGGTCTGTTTGTCCTTCCTGGGAGTCGGTTTTCTTGCCACAACTTTATGGTACCGGTTCCACACGTCTATTTATATAACGCCGGCTCAGGTGAGTTGTCAAGAGCATTCCTGGAGAGACCCATTTCCTGTCACGGATATGCGAACCTAATTTGCATCATCTTATTGTTTTTAAATAAGATATATAGGACGACAACGCCTCATCCCCTGACTCTTCGAGAAAGCTCAGGAACGGCCTCTTTCTGTCGCATTGCTGTAAAGGAGCTGGCAACGCGGGGCGTGAAGTGAAGCGAATATGCATCTCATAATGGAATCAATTTCAGCTTCAGCGCCTGTGTGCGAATCCGCCGGCCTGGAACGGTCCCAAGCCGCTGGAGATTGCTCTGATATGGAGTGACCCTGTCAACCTCTGCACATCCGCGGGGTTGTTTTTGTCGTTGTCGTTGCTTTTGCCGTTGATCGAGAACAGGGCCAGCAGCAGTCGGGGCAGGTTTGAGCGACGA
>Ga0182013_10003313_pt1 | contig 20247 bp, 22 predicted proteins | sample 612S2MmetaG_FD_120487 | JGI IMG/M metagenome (GOLD analysis project Ga0182013, IMG submission 120487) | Permafrost microbial communities from Stordalen Mire, Sweden - 612S2M metaG | ecosystem: Environmental > Terrestrial > Soil > Wetlands > Permafrost | place: Sweden: Stordalen | collected... | reverse complement strand
GTAGCGGGCCAGGGCGTGGGCGTTGGCCTGAACGCAGGCACGGCTCGGAACGCTCTCGCCGATGGTGAACACGGCCCGCCATTTGGCGAACCGCGCCCCCAACGCGGCGTACTCAGCGAGGCGCTCCCGCAGCCCGTCGAGGCCCTCGGTCACTTTCTCTCCGAGGTGAGCGGCCATCGGTTTGGCGCCGAGGTCCACCTTGATGCCGGGCACAATCCCTGCGTTCACCAGGACGGTGGCGAATGCGACACCGTCGGTGGTGTATTGGCGAATCGTCTCGTCACACAGGATGACACCGCTGATGCTGTCGGCAAGGTCGGGAGTAGTGACGATCAGTTCCCGATAGGCGCGGCGGTTGCACTCGGTCTGGGCGATCCCGAGCCGGCCGAATCGCTTATTGCAGGTCGGAATTGACTCGTCGATGGCGAGTAGGCCCTTGTCGCCGGCGACCAACGCGTTCGCGCCGGCTACCAGGCGCGGTAGGTCTGAGGCAGCAACCGGGGTGACGGTCACCTGGGCTGTCGACGTTGTCAAGGCGTGGGGTTCCAGGTCCAGTTGCGGATTTCGGGGTGGTCTTGGCCGTGCTTGTCGATGTAGAGGGTGTGTTCGACGAGTTTGTCGGCCATCGTCTGTTTGAGGTAATCGCCAGCCGCGCCGAGTTGCGGGAGGCGATCGATGACGTCGCTGACGAGGTGGAAACGGTCGAGTTTGTTCTGCACCCGCATGTCGAAGGGTGTGGTGATGGTGCCTTCTTCGTTGTAGCCGCGCACGTGCAGATTGCGGTTGGTCCTGCGGTAGGTGAGTCGGTGGATCAGGGTCGGGTAGCCGTGGAAGGCGAAGATGATGTGTTTGTCGGTGGTGAACAGGGCGTCGTAGTCGCCGTCGGAGAGCCCGTGCGGGTGCTCGGAGGCGGACTGCAGCCGCATCAGGTCCACCACGTTGACGACGCGGATCTTCAACTCGGGCAGGTGTTCGCGCAGGATCTGTACGGCGGCGAGCACTTCCAGGGTGGGGGTGTCTCCGCAGCAGCCCAGGACCACATCGGGTTCGGCGCCGCGGTCGTTTCCGGCCCATTCCCAGATGCCGATGCCCTCGGTGCAGTGCACTTCAGCTTGCTGGATCGTCAGCCATTGCGGCATGGGGTGTTTGCCGGCGACGATCACGTTGACGTAGTGGCGGCTGCGCAGGCAGTGGTCGGCGACTGAGAGCAGGCAGTTGGCGTCCGGCGGCAGGTAGACCCGCACGATATCGGCTTTCTTGTTCACCACATGGTCGAGGAAGCCTGGATCTTGGTGGGTGAAGCCGTTGTGGTCCTGCTGCCAGACATGAGAGGCAAGAAGGTAATTCAGTGACGCGATGGCGCGGCGCCAGGGTAGTTGCGCGGTGACTTTGAGCCATTTGGCGTGTTGGTTGAACATCGAGTCGACGATATGGATGAACGCCTCGTAGCAGTTGAACAGCCCGTGCCGCCCGGTCAGTAGATACCCTTCGAGCCAACCCTCGCTCTGGTGCTCGCTGAGCATCGAATCCAGCACCCGCCCCTGGGGCGCGAGGTATTCGTCGTTGGCGGCGGTGCGGGCCTCCCATTGGCGGTCGGTGACCTGAAAGACCGCGCCGAGCATGTTCGACAGGGTTTCGTCGGGGCCGAAGATCCGGAAGTTGCGTGCCTCGTCGTTCAGGCTTATGACGTCACGCAAAAAAGTGCTGAGCACGCGGGTGTCTTCGGCTTCCACCGCGCCGGGTGAGGCCACGGCGACCGCGTGAGCGCGGAAGTCGGGCATCCGCAGGTCACGCAGCATCACCCCGCCGTTGGTGTGCGGGTTGGCGCCCATCCGCTGCTGCCCTTGCGGGGCCAACGCGGCCAGATCCGGCAGCAGCCGCCCGGCCGCATCGAACAACTCGGTGGGTTTGTAGCTGCGCATCCAGCTATCGAGAAGTTCGACATGGCCGGGATGATGCTCATCGACCAGCAGCGGCACCTGGTGTGCCCGGAAAGTGCCTTCGATCTGCTCGCCGTCGACTTTTTTGGGCCCGGTCCAGCCTTTGGGGGAGCGCAGCACGATCATCGGCCAACGCGGCCGGGTGGTGTCGCCCTCGGTGCGCGCCGCGTGCTGGATGCGGTGAATATCCTCGATCACCGTATCCAGGACGGTGGCCATTAGCTCGTGCATGTCTTCGGGGTCGTCACCTTCGACGTAGTGCGGCTGCCAGCCGCAGCCGCGCAGGAACTGATCGAGCTCCTCAGGCTCGATGCGGGCCAGCACGGTCGGGTTGCTGATCTTGTAACCGTTCAGATGCAGGATCGGCAGCACCGCCCCATCGCCGACCGGATTCAGGAACTTGGTGGAATGCCAGGCCGTGGCCAGCGGCCCCGTCTCGGCCTCACCGTCACCGATCACACACGCGACAACTAAACCGGGATTGTCGAATACGGCGCCGAACGCGTGGCTCAGCGAATAGCCGAGTTCCCCGCCTTCGTGGATCGATCCCGGCGTCGTCGGTGCCACATGGCTGGAAATGCCCCCAGGGAAAGAGAATTGGGTGAACAGCTTCTTCATCCCGGACTCGTCCTGGCTGACGTCGGGATAGATTTCGCTGTAGGAGCCTTCGAGATAGGTATTGGCGACCAGCGCCGGCCCGCCATGGCCCGGGCCGGCAACGTAAAACATATCCAGGTCGTATTTCGTGATGACCCGGTTCAGGTGCACGTAAATAAAGTTCTGCCCCGGCGTCGTGCCCCAATGCCCCACCACCAGCGGTTTCACATCCGCCAGCGCCAACGGCCGCTTCAACAACGGATTGTCATACAAATAGATCTGGCCGACCGACAAATAATTGGCCGCCCGCCAATACGCGTCCATCTTGTGCAGCAGTTCAGGTTCCAGTGTTCGGGCGCTCGTCATCGTTTTGGTGCTCGTCATGGGGTGTCCTTTGCTCGAAGCGTCGTCAATGCGTTGTCCATGGAGTTCTTGGCTTGCCGATGTCATGGCGCGGACCCCGTGAGCAGGTGTCATGGCGCGTAGTCGGTGAGCAGCCGGATCAGTTGGCGCTCGTCCAGTGCGGTCCAGGAGCCGCGGGCGGCGCGCCACTGATCGGGATCGTCCTCGAGGCCACGCACCGCAGCCGCGTGGGTTGCGCGCCGTCCCGGGGCGGCAGCCGGCGGCCTCACCTGCGGGGATCGCATGGATCGCACGAAGCGGTACATCACCCAGTAACTCCAGCCGATCAACGCCCACAACATCAGCGTGGCGATCATGGCCGGATGCCCGCGGCCGGGGTTCCGTTGCCCACCGCTGCCGGGACCGGAATTGGTGGCCGTGGCTCCGGCCGGGTTGCTGCGCCGCTTTCGCGGGCCAAAAAGGTTCCGAGTTCGGCGATGGTCGACATCAACGGCGCCGGGAACACCACGGTGGTGTTCTTGTCGACGCCGAGCTCGACCAGGGTCTGCAGATTGCGTAACTGCAGCGCCAACGGGTGAGCCATCATGGTGTCGGAGGCGTCGCCCAGGGCGGCAGCGGCCATCGATTCACCCTCGGCGGCAATGATCTTCGCGCGTTTCTCCCGCTCCGCCTCCGCTTGGCGGGCCATCGCCCGTTTCATGCTGTCGGGCAGTTGGATGTCTTTGAGCTCCACCAGCGTGACCTGTACACCCCATTCGATGGTGGTGACGTCGAGGATCGCGCGGATGTCGAGGTTGATCTTGTCGGTCTCTGAGAGCGTCTCATCCAGGGTGTGCTGACCGACCACCTTGCGCAGCGTCGTTTGGGCGATCTGGTCAATCGCCGCGTAGACGTCCTCGATCGCCACGACCGACTTCACCGCGTCGACAACCTTGAAGTAGGCCACCGCCGAGACATCGACAGTGACGTTGTCGCGGGTGATAATCCCCTGGGATTGGATCGGCATTGTCACGATCCGCAACGAAATCCGATGCAGCACATCGATGAACGGAATAATCAGCCGCAGCCCAGGTTGGCGTTCTCCGATCACCCGGCCCAACCGGAACAGCACACCGTTCTCGTATTGTTTGACGATCCGCACCGCCATCGCCAACACCAGCAGTAACAGCGCAACCAGAACAAAGACTACGAAGACCAGCGCTTTCATCGACGTGCGCCTGTCAGTGAGCCGAGCGCGGGAGTGCCGGCAGCCATGTCATCCGCAACCGTCGTCGTTCGTAGGTGGCGTAGGGGGGTTAATGGAGCCGAGAAACTCTGTGGAGCAATCATGGTGATCCTGGGGTGCAAACGATCACCGGCGCGTCAGGGCCTTGGAGCGAATGCTCCTCAAGTTCCGCGGCGGACAGCAGAACTCATCCCGAACCAGCTGAGATTCTCAGCACCTTTCAGCCTACACCTGCGGTGAATAACCCGCCGAATCCCGGTTAGGGCGGGCCCCTTTGCGCGGCTTGCCGGCGTTGCCGGTCGCCAACGAATTCAGGCGAGGCGGCAGCTGACTGGGACTGCGGTGACCCCGGCGGTACTCTTAGCGTGACAATCCACCTCGGTGGCTGTTAGGCCGCATGGGTATGTCGTCGGGCTCTGTCTCGGTATCGCGGCACCGAGGTGAGCCTAAATGAGCGCAGGGTGGCATACGGATGACCGAGTTCGCCGACAGCGTCCACAGCATTCCGGTCCGATCACTAACCCAAGAGCAGGCCAGCACCGATGCCGCCGACCTGCAGACCGCCATCGGCGAGTTGGCAGGCCTGGTGGCGGGTAGTCGCGGGCTGCCTGACTTGCTGACCGAGGTCGCGGCATTCGCAGTTCATGCCATACCGGGCGCCGAGGGTGCCGGGGTGACCCTGCTGCGGGTCGACCGGACCGACAACATGATCGAGGAGCTGGCGGCCAGCGCACCGTTCGTCGCAGAGATCGATCACCTCCAATACGTCACCCTGCACGAGGGCCCCTGCATCACCGCAGCGCTGGAACGCCGAACCGTACGTTCCGGGTCATTGGGTGGAGAGAAGATGTGGCCACGGTTCGGTCCGCGAGTGGGCAGGCTCGGTGTGCACAGCGCGCTGTCGCTGCCGCTGCTGCTGCCCGGCCAAGTGGTCGGAGCGATCAACGTCTACGCCCATGACAAGGATGTCTTCGACGAGCACGCCGCCGAACTCGGAGAACTGTTCGCCAAACCGGCGGCAGTCGCGGTGCACAACGCCCAGATCCTCGCGCAGGCGATGGCGTTGGCCGTCCAGCTGCAGACCGCGCTGTCGACGCGTCCGGTGATCGATCAAGCGATCGGCCTGCTGCGCGGACGCAGCGGGCGCAGCGCCGAGGACGCCTTCGCCCAACTGCGTGCGATCAGTCAAGCCGAGCACCGCAAATTGCCGGAGGTGGCGCAACGCATCGTCGACGAAGCCGTGCGCCGCGCTCACGCGCGCGCCCTCCAAAACCCGACCTAAGGATTCATCGCGGGCCACGAGTTCTCGACGCGCGTACGTTGGACAACGGGGGCATCGTCCCGGCAAGGGTCCTGACCCGCGCCCTGGATCCCCCACCAGGCACCGCGACTCGCTCTGCCCGGCCTTGGCAGGCTCGATCGGCGCTCGGGAGCGCCCAGCGGAGCACGCAACTCGTGACAATGAACGCGGCGATGGTTGCCGCTCTGAGCCTCTTGACCGAAGCGTTGGATGAACCTGGCACCGACATCGAGCACAGCCTGCAGCAATTGGCCCTCGCCGCTGCCGCCGCCATCCCGAGTTACCACGGTCTGAGCGTGATTGTGCCCCACAGCGATCCCCCGCTCACCCTCACCATCTTGGCCGACGGGGCCAAAGCGGGCGACATCCGCACCTCGCTGCAGGTACTGCTGCCCACCATGGGGGCCGGCCACGACGCCGCGACGGTGGCCGTCATTTTGTATGCATCCGCGCCGGGCACCTTCGTCGACCTCGCCGCGGACCTGGCATGGCTCACCGAGCAGCCAATGGGCGAGATTACCCTCGACGGGCACCTTACCGTCCCTGCCGCGGCGGACATCGGCGTTCAACTGCACGCGGCGTCCGACATCAATCAGGCCATCGGCGTACTCATCGGCCGCGGTTACACCCCACACCAAGCCCGCCGTCACCTCGACATCCAAGCCGCCACCAACGGATCCGACCGGCACGCCGCCGCACAACTGATCCTCACCGCACTTATCGATACCGACGACGATCGGGACCGCGATATCGGTTGAGCATCGGATACCGCAGAAACAGACCGCGGCGGGGCGCGCCCGTAGGGTGTAGCGTCAACGATGTTGGGAAGCTCAACCAGTCCGGGATGAGGCCAGCTGTCCGCCGCTGTCCTCGCTGAGCAGTTGCTCATGCCGAACGCTTCGGTGACCTCCGCGCATCTGGGAATCACCATGACCACCGCAGCAACTCCGCGGACGCCGAAACCGGCTCCTGCGCAATATTTTCCGATCGACAGCGTCATGTGCCTTGTCCGGCATCACTTTCAAGATCGCACACGGCGCGAACCGGCCGCTGACATCGGGTCTACGAACCCCGCGCCGTGACGACCGACGCACCGCATGCCACGCCGGCGCCCGCAGCTAGCGCAGCCGGCCCGGATACCGGTTTGAAGTCAGCGCCGCTAGCGCAGGTCGAGACACAACTCGGCTACTCCCCTGGCGGCCTGAGTCAGGCCGAGGCCGCGAAGCGGTTGGCGCAGTACGGGCCCAACGAGATCGCCGACCATAAGACCAATCCGCTGCTGAAGTTCCTCAGCTATTTTTGGGGTCCGATTCCGTGGATGATCGAGGTCGCCGTGATTCTGTCGGGCGCGGTCGGGCATTGGCCAGATTTCTTCATCATCCTGCTTCTGCTGGTGGCCAACGGTGTGGTCGGCTACACCGAGGAACGACAGGCCGGCAACGCAATTGACGCGCTCAAAGCCAAGCTGGCGATCAACGCGCGGGTGACACGCGACGACACCTGGATCAGCGCCCCGGCGCGGGAGTTGGTGCCCGGCGATGTGATCCGGCTGCGCCTGGGTGACATCGTGCCCGCCGACGCCCGGCTGCTGGACGGCGACGAGATCGAAGTCGATCAGTCCGCGCTGACCGGGGAGTCGCTACCGGCGGCCTGCGCCACCGGTGACGCGGTGTTCTCCGGGTCGATCATCAGGCAAGGTGAGATCGGCGCCCTGGTCTATGCCACCGGCACCGGCACCTACTTCGGGGAGACCGCCGAGCTGGTGGCCGACGCGCACACCGTGAGCCATTTCCAGCGCGCCGTGCTCAAGATCGGCAACTACCTGATCATCCTGGCGGTCGCGCTGGTGACACTTATCATCGTCGCCTCCCTGCTGCGCGGTAACGCGATCCTGACCACGCTGCAGTTTGCCCTGGTGTTGACTGTAGCCGCGATCCCGGTGGCGATGCCCACGGTGCTGTCGGTGACGATGGCCGTCGGGGCACGGCTGCTCGCCAAGAAACAGGCCATCGTGAGCCGGCTGGTCGCCATCGAGGAACTGGCCGGCGTGGACGTGCTGTGCGCGGACAAGACCGGCACGCTGACCCAGAACTCGCTGACATTGGGCACCCCGTTCAGCATCGACACTTGCACCCCCGCCAATGTCATTCTCTACGGCGCGTTGGCCTCCCGCGCGGACAACGATGACCCCATCGACCGGGCGGTGCTCGGCGGCCTCGAGGACACCACCGTGCTGCAGGCTTACACCGTCACACACTTCAAACCTTTTGACCCCGTGCACAAACGGACCGAGGCCACCGCCACCGCCGCCGCCGACGACGGGACCACCTTCAAGGTCACCAAGGGCGCCCCGCAGGTCATCCTGGAGCTCGCCGCCAACGCCGCGAAGATCAAGGCTGCCGCCGACAAGGCAGTCAACGATTTCGCCGCCCGCGGCTTCCGCTCGTTGGGCGTGGCCCGCGCCGACGCGGACGGCGACTGGCAGTTCGTCGGCGTGCTGCCGCTGTTCGACCCGCCCCGCGACGACGCTGCAACGACCATCGCCACCGCCGCATCGATGGGCGTCACCGTCAAGATGGTGACCGGTGACGCGCTGGCCATCGCGAAGGAAACCGCGGCCAAGATCGGCTTGGGCACCCACATCCTGGACGCCGCAGCCTTGGGTGATACGAAGAAGAAGGAAACGGCGACAGTGGCCGAATCCATCTTGGCCGCCGACGGTTTCGCCCAAGTCTTTCCCGAGCACAAATACCACCTCATCGACGTCCTGCAACAGCACGGCCATATCGTCGGAATGACCGGCGACGGGGTCAACGACGCGCCCGCGCTGAAGAAAGCCGACTGCGGCATCGCGGTCTCGGGCGCCACCGATGCCGCGCGCGCCGCGGCCGACATCGTGCTGCTGACCCCGGGCCTGTCGGTGATCATCGAGGCGATCAAACAGAGCCGCAAGATTTTTCAGCGAATGAACAGCTACGCGATGTACCGCATCGCCGAGACGCTGCGGGTGCTGTTGTTCATGACCGTGGCCATCCTGGTCTTCAACTTCTACCCGCTCACCGCCATCATGATCGTGATGCTCGCGCTGCTCAACGACGGCGCAATCCTGTCCATCGCCTACGACAACGTGCGCTACAAGGACGAGCCCGAAGCCTGGAACATGCGCCTGGTACTCGGCATCTCCACCGTGCTGGGGGTGATCGGCCCGATCGCCGCGTTCGGCCTGTTCTATCTCGGCGACCGTGTCTTCGACCTCGGCCACCCGCGCGTCCAGACGCTGATGTATCTGATGCTGTCCGTCGCGGGCCACCTGACCATTTTCCTGACCCGAACCCGCGGACCGTTCTGGTCCATCCGTCCCGCCCGCATCCTGTTGCTCGCTGTCCTCGGAACCCAGACCGTCGCCACCCTGATCGCCGTCTACGGGCTGTTCATGACCCCACTGGGCTGGAAATGGGCGGCGTTCGTCTGGGGGTACGCCCTGGTGTGGGCGCTGCTAAGCGACCGCGTCAAACTTCTCGCCTACCGCATCCTCGACCCGGCAACCAAGGCAAAGACAAAGTCCGAACCAGTTCACCACCTGACGCCCGCGCCCGGGTGACACGAATAATCCAGTGGCAGAGCAACGAGAGGGCCAACTAGTGAACTCGCACTTGAGCAGTCACCATCGGCTGACGATCGAGAAGATCTTCAGGCACCCGGCGGGCGGCAACATCGAGTGGCGCCAGGTCCTCTCCTTGCTCGAGGACCTCGGGTCCGTCAAAAAAGAACACAACGGCAAGTTCACGCTGACCTTGGGACCCGAGACAGAAGTATTCGAGGCTCCACAAGGCAAGGACATCGATCAGCAAGCGATCGTCGACCTGCGCCGGATGCTCAGGCAAGCCGGGTACGCGCCAGATGACAGAACACCGTTCGGTGCATGACCCGTGGTGTCGATGCGGATCGTGATCGCGATGGGGGGTAACGCACTGCTGGCGCGCGGGGACAAGCCCGACGCCACCATCCAGCTGGCGCACCTGCGGACTGCCGCCGAGGCGATTGCGCCGTTGGCCTCGCAGCATGATGTGGTGATCTGTCACGGCAACGGCCCGCAGGTCGGCATGCTCTCGCTGGAGAGCGAAACCGACCACGCCCTGACCCGCCCCTACCCGCTCGATGACCTCGTCGCGCAGACCCAGGGCATGATCGGCTACTGGCTGGCCCGGACACTTCACAACGCCGGGGTCAAAAAGCCGGTCGTGGGCCTGATTACGCAGACGGTTGTCGACGCCGCAGACCCGGCGTTCGCCGCCCCGACCAAGTTCGTCGGGCCCGGCTACGCAAGGGAACGGGCGGAAGAGCTTGCTGACCAACATGGTTGGACCGTCGCTGCGGACAATGGTCGGTGGCGCCGCGTCGTGGCCTCACCCGAACCGCTCCGCATCGTCGAGCAGGATTCCATCACCAGGCTGCTGGATGCCGGTTCGGTGGTGATCTGTGGCGGAGGGGGCGGCGCGGCAGTGACCGAGAACGCCGCCGGCCAGTTAAACGGTGTCGACGCGGTCGTGGACAAGGACTACGTCGCGTCGTTGCTGGGCATCGCGGTTGGAGCCCAGCATTTACTGGTGCTCACCGACGTATCCGCAGTCATGCAGCATTACGGCACACCGAAGGCCACACCACTGACGACCCTGAATCCAGATGACCTGAACAACATGGGATTTCCGGCCGGATCGATGGGACCCAAGATCGAGGCCTGTCGCCGGTTCGTCACCGCGACCGGACACCCGGCCACCATCGGCGCCCTGGCCGACGCACAGGCACTGCTCGCGGGTACCGCGGGGACCACCATCACCCCGACAACCACAAGGGGTACGCACCGCAGGGTTGGCGGCCGGCGAGGGCCCAATAGCGTTCGCATCCGAGGAACACGAACAGAAGGTTGATCATGCAGGACACGCTGATAGATACCGACATACTCGGGGCCGCAGTGCAATTAGCATGCCGGGCACCGTCATTGCACAACAGTCAACCCTGGCAGTGGGTCGCTGAGGGTTCGGAGCTGCACCTATACGTCGATCACAGCCGGATTCTTCCCTCGACAGACCAGTCGGGGCGGGACGCCTACATCAGCTGCGGCGCCGCGATCGACCATCTATGCGTCGTGATGGCTGCAGCCGGTTGGAAAGCCAACGTCGAGAGATTTCCCGACCCGAATTACCTCGATCATCTCGCGTCACTAGATTTCAGCCCACTAAGCCTCGTCACCGATGGCCAACGCCACCGGGCCGACGCGATCCGGCACCGACGCACCGATCGGCTTCCCTTCGCCACACCGAGGAACTGGGAGTCCTTCGAACCTCTGCTACGCATCGCCGGCGATGCCGGCACGGTTCACCTCGACGTGATACCCGACGAGCGTCGTCAGGAACTCGCGAGGGCGTCTCAACTTACTCAATCGTTACGACTAGACGATTCATCGTATCATACCGAATTAAACTGGTGGACAGGTTATTTCGAGAATTCTGATGGGATTCCGCGCAGTTCGCTGCCGTCTGCGGCCAAATGCGATCGGGTCGACGTCGGACGTACATTCCCGGTTAGCGCTCACAACGAGCGGCCCGCCGGCGTTAGACAAGACCAGTCAACAGTGCTGGTTCTGTCCACCGACGAGGACACCCGCTATGACGCCTTCAGGTGCGGGGAAGCGTTGTCCGCCGTGTTGTTGGAGTGCACGTTGGCCGGCAAGGCGACATGCACACTGAGCCATCTCACCGAGCTATGGTCCAGCCGCCACCTCATCGGCACCATGACCGGACGCGCAGCGATGCCGCAACTACTGATCCGCGTCGGCGAGGCCCCCGTCCTTGGCGAGCAACCCGCCAAGACGCCGCGGCGGCCACTTCGCGAAGTTCTGAGGTTTCACCCCCATGTATGTGGCTGAGCATCGGGGCAGCCATTTCGCCAGCTCAAGCTCCTTGACCGACCGATCGACATCACGCCGGACACATCAAACGCCGAGCCGCAAACGGGATCAGAGTGACAACGTCAGAGTTTGGGCGGGCGAAAAATAGGATTCGCCCTAAGTGAATTGATTTTTAGCAGGCGCTACATTAGCGGTGTGACAACGACGTTGGCGCGCGGGATTATCCACTCCGATCTAGACGTGTCAGAGTTACAGGACCGGGGTCCGAGGGCCGCGTACCCACCTCGCCGGCGAGCGATGATCGGGATCGATACGCACCTCCACACGTTCACTGGCGTCGGAGCCACCTCTGTGGTGTCGGGCACGGTGGCGCCGTGACACTTGTCGAGGCAGCAACGCAAGGCCAGGTCAGCCTGCAGCAGGTGAAGTCACGCGGCCGTGGCCGAATGGTGCTCGCGCTCTTGGGTCCGGCGTTCGTCGCCTCGGTTGCCTACGTCGACCCCGGTAACTTCGCCACCAACTTTGCCGCCGGCGCCGAGCACGGCTACAAACTCGCATGGGTTGTCGTGATGGCCAACCTGATGGCCGTCCTGGTTCAGTACCTCACCTCCAAGACCGGGCTGGCCACCGGCCAGAGCCTGCCCGAACTGTGCCGGCAGCGATACGGCCGCCAGGTGAACATCGTGTTGTGGCTACAGGCCGAGGTCGTCGCGATGGCCACAGACCTTGCCGAGTTCGTCGGCGCCGCGCTCGGCCTCAACCTCGTCTTTGGTATCCCCCTGCTACCAGCGGGGCTAATCACGGCGGTCGTCGCGTTCCTGATCCTGGCGCTCGAGCAACGTGGCTATCGCCGCTTCGAACTCGCCATCATCGCGCTGCTGGCGCTGGTCGGAGCGGGATTCATCTACCTATTTTTCACTATTGGGGGCCAGGACTATACGCAGCTCGCCGCCGGACTGGTACCCCACCTCGGCGGCGGCGACACCCTGAGCCTGACCGTCGGCATCATCGGCGCAACCGTCATGCCGCACGTGGTCTACCTGCACTCAGCCCTGCAGAAGAACCGGGTCTCCGCGGCCGACCAACACGAACGCCGCACCCTGCTCACATTCAACAAGTGGGACTGCATCATTGGCCTCGGCTTCGCAGGGCTGGTCAACCTCGCCATGCTCTGCATCGCCGCAGCCCTGTTCCACAAACCCGGACTGACCGACATCAATGACCTCGGACCGGTCCACGATCACCTCGCGACCCTCATCGGCGGCGGCGCGGCGCTGGCGTTCGGGATCGCCCTGATCGCCTCCGGCCTGTCGTCTTCCAGCGTGGGCACATACGCCGGACAAGTAGTCATGGCCGGATTCATGAACTGGCGCATCCCCCTGTTTGCGCGCCGCGCCCTGACGATGATGCCGGCACTGATCGTTATCGGCTTAGCCGTCAACACCACACAGGCACTGATCTACTCCCAAATCGTGCTGTCCTTCGGCATCCCGTTCGCCCTCATCCCACTACTGCTGATTACCCGCACCCCCGAGACCATGACCGACATGGCCAATCGCCGACTGACGAGCGCCGTGATGCTCCTGATCACCGCCGTCATCACCACCCTGAACCTGTTTCTGCTCTATGAAACGCTCACAAGCCTGATCTGACCGCTTCGACGCGTTTATATACGAACCCGCGGCTGCGAGGCGACATCTACCAACACCTCGGCCGCCCGCGGCCACCCGCCTGCTGGTGGCCCGAAACCCCGGTGAGAACAATCACTCACGACCCGAAGCCGTTGCCAAACACGCGTAGAATCGGTTGCGGTTGAGATTCCAACCGGCTCCGGAACCACCTGTCCCTCCGGCGACAGCATGAGAGCGATCGCTCGCAACCGGGCACTTCGGTGATCCCCGTCCGGAAGGTCACTATGCGTACGCGTCCCCGTGGGACTCTCACCCAGCACACCCACCACACCGCACCAGGGGTTACCGCCCGGAAACCGTCGGTGGCATCGCTGGTGGACGGCCGGATGCCACTGACCGGTGGCGCGATGTCCTACACGAAGGCCGGAACCGGGCCGGCAGTGCTGCTCATCCATGGTCTGGGCGGCACGCGCGGCACCTGGCGGCACCTGATCCCCGGACTGGCGCGCACCCATACGGTGATCGCGCCCGATCTTCCCGGCCACGGCGGGTCGGACCCCCCGGCTGGCGACTATTCGTTGGGTGCGCATGCCTGCGCGATGCGTGATCTGTTGCTCACGCTGGGCTATCCGCGGGCGAGCATTGTCGGCCACAGCCTCGGGGGCGGTGTCGCGTTGCAGGTCGCCTATCAGTTCCCGGAACGCACCGAGCGCATTGTGCTGATCAGCAGCGGGGGTCTGGGCGCCGAAGTCACCCCCATGCTGCGGGCGGCCACCCTGCCGGGCGCAGACAAGGTCGTTGCCGGACTTAGCACGATCCCGGCGGCGCTGACCCAGCGGCTGTTCGGCGTCCTGCCGGGGCTGATCGGACGCTCCGATGCCCGTGTGCTCGCCGAGCTGCTGCGCGGGTTAACCGACGAGCACCAACGACGAGCGTTCCTGCGCACCGCGTGCACGGTCATCGACTGGCGCGGCCAGACGGTCAGCGCCGACCGCCAACTGAGCCTGCTTAGCGAGGTCCCGTTGCTGGTCGCCTGGGGTGCCGAGGACAAAACCATCCCCCCGCGCCACCACCACGCCCTGGCCGAACGTGTCCCGCACGCGGTGACGGTGGAGATCGCCGACGCGGGGCACTACCCGCACGAAACCGCCCCAACACAGGTGCTCTCGGCGTTGCAGACTTTCCTGGCCGCGACCCAGCCGTTCCGCTACATCGAGGACCGCTTTGTGCAGCTCCTGACCCGCGCCGCCCCGGTTGAGTGCTGCCCTCCCGCGGCCCGGTCCGCGCCCGGGCACCCATCCTCGCCCGATCATCTGGTGAGGCACTGATGGCCGTCGCAGACGTCGCCGAATACGCCCATCTGAACGCCGCGGACCTCGAGGCACTCGCCGTCGAGTTGGACGCGATCCGTTGCGACATCGAGGATTCCCGCGGTGCAAACGACAGGGCGTACATCCAACGCACGATCGCTGTTCAACGCTGCCTGGACCTCGCCGCGCGGCTGGTGATCGGTGCCAGCCGAACCAAGACCGGGTGGGTACTTGGGACGCTGGCGCTGGCCGCGGCGAAGAGCATCGAGAACATGGAACTGGGCCACAATATCGGCCACGGTCAATGGGATTGGATGAATGACCCCGAAATCCATTCCACCACCTGGGAGTGGGACATGGTGGGGCTGTCCTCACAATGGAGGTACTCCCACAACTACCGTCATCACGTGTTCACCAACGTCGTGGGTGTCGACGACGACCTCGGGTACGGCGTTCTGCGGGTCACCCGTGACCAACAGTGGAAGCCCAGCAACCTGCTGCAGCCGCTGCGACATCTGTTGTTGGCGGTTACTTTTGAATGGGGTATCGCACTGCACGATCTGCACTCCGAACATCAGCGCACGGGGACTGACGCTGAGAAATCCGCTCGTACCCGAGCGCTGCTCCGCAAAATCGCGCGCCAGGCCGGCAAAGACTACCTGGTCTTCCCTGCGCTCGGCGGGCGGCGCTGGCGGCGCGTCCTCTTCGGAAATGCGGTCGCCAACCTGCTGCGAAATCTGTGGGCCTACGCGGTGATCTGCTGCGGCCACTTCGCAGACGGAGCCGAGAAATTCACCCCCGAGACCCTGCAGGATGAGACCAAGCCGCAGTGGTATCTGCGACAAATGCTGGGAAGCGCCAACTTTCGCGCCGGGCCGATGATGGCGTTCATGAGCGGAAACCTCTGCTACCAGATCGAACACCACCTCTACCCCGACCTGCCTAGTAACCGCTACGCCCAGATCGCCCCACGGGTGCAGGCGCTCTGCACCACCTACGACCTGCCGTACACCACCGGCCCGCTGGCCTACCAATACCTACTCACCTTGCGCACGATCATCAAATTGGCCCTGCCGGATCGGTTCCTGCGGGCCACCTCCGATAACGCCCCCGAAACCGCCTCCGAGGACAGATTCGGCAACCCCGTGACACAACCGGTCCGGGTAGGCGCCGATCCCACCGCACGTCGACGCGGACTGGCCACCGCGATCGGCAACTGCAACAACCGGCGCAACCAACCACACCCATCAGCGGCCCGCGCAGTCGTCGCGAATCCTCGATGACTGCGGCCGGCACTGATTTCTCGAGAGTGCATCGTGGCAGCCGAGAGCGTCTCTGCGCCGCAACATGATTGGTGGCTTCTGATCGACGCCTCACCGGTACCGTGCGCGCCGCCGGCTGACTTCGGCCTGCCCAGAATCGCGGGCGGGAAAAAAATCGGTCCTCCACGCGATCGGAAGCTGCCGAACGGGTGTAGAATTGGCGGTAGCTGAGAATTCAGTTGGTCCGGGATACGTTCCGCTGTCCGCCGCAGAACGTCAGGAGCATCGGCTCCGAGCCCCCACACTCCGGTGATTGTTTGATCCTGGATCGATCGTCATGACTGATTCACCTCCTTTCCCCGCCGACCAATCGGCCTGGTTGGAACAACCCAGGCTGCAGAGGCTTGATCGTTGGGGAAACGACTCCCGCCACAGTCAGCGCGTTCGCGGAACTGACCGCGCCGAATGAGAGGACGTGACATCCGCTATGACCGGATTCGCACCGCTATTTCCTCACCCCTCAACCACATCGAAATTAAGTAAAACGCCATGATCATCCTGGGACTCGTCCTTCTGGCCGCCGGATTCCTGTTGAAAATCTCGATCCTGTGGAGCATCGGCATCGTCGTCCTGCTCATCGGCGTGGTGCTGACCGTCATGGGATCGATGGGACACGCGATCGGCGGCCGCCGCACCTACTACTAAGCCCCGTCCTTCAGGCGCCGCCTGCACACCGAAGGCCGCCCCACTTCCCACGTATTTTCCGTACCAAACTCGAAACTAGGTAAATGTCATGATCGTTTCCGGAATCATCCTTATCGTCCTCGGCTACCTCCTCCCTAGCCTCATCCCGACCTTCGCCTTCGCCCACGTCGTTTTGGTCCTCGGGGTCATCCTGCTCATCGTCGGCCTGATACTGCTGGTAGCAGGACGGACGGGACACGCCATCGGCGGCCGCCGCAACTACTACTAACCCGCTGCTCATCGGCCCCTATCCGGGTCGACGGCTCGTGATTCCTCGCTGTGCGGGCCAGCGGAAAGTCCGACTGGCCGCACAGCGACCATTGACACCGCTTGACCACCATTAAGGAGCCGACATGGCCATCAGCACAACCGCTTTGATTATCGTCGCCGCAGTCGTGGCTATCCTGCTCATCGCAGGACTCACGTGGGTCGCACGTAATAAACGCAACCAACATCGCCACGTCCAAGCCGACAAGATCCGCGAGGACGCCGGGCAGGAAACACTGCACGTCAAACAACAGGAAGCCCTCGCCGACGAGACCGCCGCCAAAGCCCGTGCCGCCCAAGCCGAAGCCGACGTCAAAGCGGCTCAAGCCTCCGGTCTGCAACAACAAGCCGCCGTCCACCGCGGTGAAGCGGTTACCTCGCGCGAGCACCTCAACGAGCAATGGGACCGCGCGGACACGCTGGATCCGACGTCAGGAACCGCCGAAACACCTCCGTCAGGCGACCGCACGCAAACCCCTGGCGCGCACCGAGTCGCCCATTAAGAGTGTCTTACCAAAGGGCGTTGTGAAAGGCCGCAGCACAGTCCTTGTGCAGCGCCTCCGAACTACGCCAGTGTCACCACGTCGACAAGCAACCCGAATCGTGCCGGGTTACCCAACCCAGCATCTGCACGGAACGCACAGAAAGAGGCCCACCCTCATGACGCAACTTGACCAACCCACCAGTCCTGCCACAAACAGCAACGGCGCAACGCCGCATCTCCTACAGACCGAGAACGGCAAGATCACCGTCGCCGAGTCCGTCGTACAGAAGATCGCGGGAATCGCGTGCCGGGAGATCGGCGGCGTCCACGCGATGGGCAGCAGCACCGGCCGCACTTTCGGCGCGATCCGGGAAGCCTTCCCCGGCTCCATGGGAAACCCGAACGTCGCTCAGGGCGTGCGCGTCCAGGTCGGCGAAACGCAAGCAGCAATCGATCTCGACATTGTCGTGGAATACGGCGCCGGCATCGCCGACCTTGCCCAAAGCATCCAACGCAACGTCAAGCAGGCCGTCGAAAGGATGACCGGCCTGCAGGTTGTGGAGGTCAACGTCAACGTTGATGACGTCCACCTACCCAACGAACAGGACGAGGACGAGCACGAGCACGACACCCCCTCCCGGGTGGCATGAGCAGTCCCGGCAGCGCGGTGATCAACGGGGTGAACGTTGGCGCCCTGACCACCGCCGTGCGGGCCTGCCACGCTGTCGAGGATCTGGATCGCGGCGCGCTGGGCAGCGTCGCGACCTATCTCCCCGGCTATCAACTCGCGGGTATCCGCATTGGAAGCGACCGGGTGACCTTGCAAGTCAAAGGCACATGGGGCGTACCCGTGCACGAGCTGGCCACCCAGATCAAGCAGGCGGCAGCACCGTTTGTCGGTAACCGCACCGTCGACATCATCGTCGCCGACCTCACCGATCCAAGCCCCCCGCCGGGTGCACCCTGCTGAGATTGAGAGAAGACATGACCCGAACCACACTTGGCACGCTCATTGGACTGGCCCTGGGGCTGGCCCTGGCATTCGGCGGTTTCGGCCAGATGCTGATCGTCGCCCTCGTCGGCGCGCTGGGCTTTATCATCGCCAAAGCGCTCGACGGCGACATCGACCTGAGCCGCTACGTCTCGGGTCGACGCAGCAACCGATGACGGCCACCGCTGCGCCGGCACCTCATATCGCCACGGATCGTTCCGCGACTCCCACAGTGGGACGCAACGAGTTCGGCGTGATTACTATCGACGATTCGGTGGTCAGTAAAATCGCCTCCCGGGCCGCCTCGGAGATCCCTGATGCCGGCGCGGCCGCGTCGCGGCTCCTGGGCAAGTCGCTGCCCGGCGCCGGTTCCCTGGGGACGCGGGCAACCAGCCTCACCGAGCTACCGAAAGCCTCCGCTCAGGTCGACGGCAGCGTCGTTCTCATCGAGCTGTCCATCAGTGTGCGGTGGCCATATTCAGTTCCTGCCGTGGCCCAGGCAGTGCGGCAACGCGTCCGCGACCGCGTCACAGAACTGACCGGCCTGCACGTCGCCGAGGTCACCATCGAGGTGACCAACTTCGTCACCTAGCTCACCCCGCCGCGAGTCCATTAACACCGAGAAAGGACGCCCCTTGTGCGACTGATCAACCGGCCACTGGCCGCTCTACTGAGCATCGCGCTGATCACCGTGGGTGTACTGATCATCGTCGAGGTCGCCGCCGACCGCATCGTGAACCACCCCGCCCTCATTCACTGGCACCGAGTGTATGACTGGGCCGAGCGCACCAGCTGGACACAGGGCAGCGTCCGGGTCGGTTCCATCGTCATCGTCATCCTGGGTGTAATCCTGCTGCTCGCCCAGCTTCGACGCGGCAAACCGCAGCGACTGCCGATCGACAGCGACGTCACCGACGCCGCCTACACCCGCCGCGGCGTCGCCGCGACCATCCGTGGCGCCGTTAACGACGTCGACGGCATCAACCACAGCACGGTCACCGTGAAACGCCGCAAGATCACCGTCCGCGCGACCACCGCCGGGCGCCAGCCCTACACCGCACAATCGCTGCACGAGGCCGCCGCCCAGGCGGCCCGACACCGGCTGGATACCCTTGCTCTTTCCCCGGCACCGACCCTGGCCGTGCGAGTCACCACTCGGCGCCGCTGATGCACGCCGATCGCACCAACCGCGCCATGCTCGTGTTGTTCGCGGTCCTGCTCATCGCCGTCGGTTTGATGGGGGCGATGACCTCCTTCGGCGCGTTCGGCGGCCTAGTCGAACGTGCCCACCTTTTCGCCAACCCGGTCTCCGTCTACGTCGGTCACCACGGCGGATGGCTGTGGCCGGTCACCGCCGCCGCCGGCCTCGTCATGGCGGTGCTCGCGCTGCGCTGGCTGGCCGTGCTGCTGTTCTCAACCGACCGCGCCGGTGACATCCGACTCCCCGGGGACCATTCCGCCGGACGCACCACCCTACTCGGTGCAGCACTGATCGACGCCATCACCGAGGAAATCCGCGCGTACCCAGGCGTGCACTCGGCCAAAGCCCGACTCATCGGCGACGCCACCAGCCCCGACCTGGTCATCGAGACCACCCTCGAGCTGAGCGCCGACCTGTCCGCACTGCGTCAACGCATCGAAACCAACGCCGTCGCCCACGCCAGACAAGCCCTGGACAACCCCAATCTCCCGGTCATCCTCGACCTCACCGTCAACGACCGACACGCCCGCAGGCTCTCCTGACCCGGACCCGCATACACACGCTATGTCAGAGCTTCCGCCAGCGAGAAGGCACTGAGTGCAAGAACTACAAATCCGATCGAATCTACTTTCGCCACCGTGCGGAACCGGAGCACGATCACCAAGGGCGCCGGCTCCCGCGCCGCCGGAATCGCCATGGCCTACAAGCTGATCGAGGCCGCCCAGTCACGCTGGCGGGCGGTCAACGCGCCCCATCTCATGGCGGTCGTCCGCGCCGGTGCGCAGTTCAAGAACGGCAAACTCGTAGAACGATCGGACGATCAACAAGCAGTCACGCCGTCAGTCGAGACCGCGGCATGACCAAGATCGATCCGCACCCATTGACAATTGCTCCGAGAGCGGGCTCGCGATGAACGTGCGCGAGATGGTGTGGGCGGAACAGGATGAGCTCCGTGAACTCCTCGCCGGTCTTGCAACCGACGATTGGGACCAGCCCACCCTGTGTGGGAGCTGGAAGGTGCGAG
>Ga0182013_10003310_pt1 | contig 20257 bp, 18 predicted proteins | sample 612S2MmetaG_FD_120487 | JGI IMG/M metagenome (GOLD analysis project Ga0182013, IMG submission 120487) | Permafrost microbial communities from Stordalen Mire, Sweden - 612S2M metaG | ecosystem: Environmental > Terrestrial > Soil > Wetlands > Permafrost | place: Sweden: Stordalen | collected... | reverse complement strand
GCCCGCACGCGCAACAGCTATGACGTCGTGCATGCGCACGGATACCACGCTCTGCCGGCACTCCAGGCGGCGTCGGTGAGCCCGAGCACCCTAGTCTTCACGCCTCACTACCACGGCACCGGACATTCGCCTTTTCGCAAGCTACTCCATCCTCCATACCGGCGGATCGGAAGGTTGATCTTCGAGCGCGCCGCTCGGACGATCGCAGTCTCGCCACCCGAGGCGAGACTGATTCTCTCGCACTTTCCGCAGCTCGAGCCTAAACTCGTGGTGATACCAAACGGGGTTGACCAAGAGGCCCTTGATGCCGCGCTTCCATTCAACGAGACGAGGACCGTGATCCTCAGCGCAGGCCGCCTTGAGAGCTACAAGCAGGTGGACAAGACGATCGCCGCGCTGAGTCATCTGCCCGACACTTTCGTGCTGCGGATCACCGGCGACGGAGGCGCCAGAGGGGAACTCGAACGCCGCGCCGCCGCACTTGGCCTCGGCGATCGCGTGCTCTTCCTGGGAAAGGTGTCCGAGGAGGACCTCTACCGTTGGTTTCGGACCGCGTCCGTGTACGTGAGCATGTCGAGCAACGAGGCGATGCCAGTCACGTTTATAGAGTGTCTCGCCGCGGGGGCTCACGTCGTCGCATCTGACATTCCCGCCCACCGCGATCTCGTCACAAAGACCGGCGGTTGCATTGAGCTCGTCGACCTCACGGCGTCTCCAGAGGCTGTGGCCTACGCGATCCTAGCCGTATCAACCGCGGAAAGCGTCCCAGCGCGGGTCGACACGTGGAGCGGTGTTGCAGCCCGTACTCTCGATGTCTACAAGGAGGCCGTTGCAGTGGGCCGCTCGGCACCGCATCACAGTCCGTGAGCGGAGTTCTGAGAGGGCAACGGCGACGTCGCGACGGCATCGTCGTCGTCGGCTCCGGCACACTCTTCATAAGCGGTCTGACTCATTACACACGTTACGTCGCATCAGCGCTCAGCGAGCACACCCCGACGTCCGTGATCCTCATGCGAAAGCTGATACCGCGTGCTTTCTATCCCGGTAAGGGGCGGGTTGGAGATGTGCTCACGGAAGCGTCATACCCCGCCGATATGGAGGTGCTGGACGGTGTTGACTGGTACTGGATACCCAGCATCTTTAGAGCGCTCAGGTTCCTGCGCCGGCACCAGCCGGAGGCGGTGCTACTGCAGTGGTGGACCGGTGCGGTGCTCCACACCTACATCGTGCTAGCCGTCGCCGCAAAGCTGCGGGGGGCACGCGTCCTGGTGGAGGTTCACGAGATCCAGGACACCGGAGAGGCACAGATGATTGGTGCCCGCCGTTATGTGCAGCTTGTTGGGCGCGGCCTGATGTGGGTGGCGGATGGATTCATCGTTCATTCCGAGCACGATCGTGTGGCGCTCGGAGACAACTACCCCGTGGGAGACCGGCCGGTGAAGGTCGCACGGCACGGTCCCTACTCCCACTATTCCGTTGCCGACGCTGAGCCGCTACGGCATGCTCCGCCGGAGGCCATCAACATTTTATTCTTCGGAACCATCCGCCCCTACAAGGGTCTTGAGGACCTCGTGAGAGCCTTTGAGATGCTCGCGAGTGGCGTCGACTCAGTCTGGCTCACTGTAGTCGGAGAGACCTGGGAAAACTGGACCGAACCAACTGACCTGATAAGCAGATCACCGGTTCACGACCGGATCACACTTGTCAACCGGTACGTCTCAGACGCAGAGGCCAGCCGTTGGTTCGCGGGCGCTGACATCGTTGCACTTCCCTACCGCAGATCGTCGGCCAGCGGCCCCCTTCACATGGCGATGGACGCAGGCCTACCGGTGGTGCTCAGCGACGTCGGCGGGCTACGCGAGGCCAGCGCCGGCTACAAGGGTGTGGCCCTGGCCAATCCAGAAGATCCTGCGGATCTCCACCGAGCCCTGCTGGCGGCTATTCAGATGCGTGGCCGGAGATTCGTTGATTCGGGGTCCTGGGATGAGACGGCTGCGACAGTGCTCGACCTCGTCAACGATGTCAGGACGCGACGCTGAGGCTCGGGGCTAAGGTGCTAGGGCCGTCTCGCCACGACTTTTACCAGCAGACGGTCGACCGGCTGCTGTCGGATCGCAATCCCGGGCTTGCCGAGCTCCTGCAAGGTGAACAGGTAGTCGCCCGTGCAAGCGAGTACCTCCGCTCCGCCGGCCCATTCGGGTTTTGGCGCGGTGAAAGTGACAACGAGGGAGTGCCGAAAGGCGTGGTCCTGCGTGATCGAGGTTGAGTCGTGCGGCGGATCGTCCGTGTTTGCGTCGAGCGTGGCCTGGGCGAGCATCGTGCCGCATGCGGCAGTCGGTGATCGGAGCTCGACTGCCGTCGACTTCCAGGTGACCCTTCCGGGGCCATAGAACTCGCTGATCGCGGCCGACCGGTAACCGGCCCGGTCCAGTATCTGCACCTCTCGTGCGCTGGCGCTCCTTGTGTCGTCGCTCTGGGCGAACTGCGTCACCGTGAGTGCGCCCGAAGGCAGTTCTTCATTCTTTGTGCCCGGTATGTCGGGGGTCCGGACGACGCGGTATATGGGTTCCTGGTCGATTGTGACGAGCGCCGAGGCCTCGGCCACACCGGTTATCCAAGCCGCCACGGCGGAGAGTGCGATCAAGACACAGACGCGCATGAGCACAGGTTAGGATACGCAGCGAGGGGCGCCCGCCGTCGGGCGTCGAGCCCCTCGCCGCACTCAGCAGCTTCCCAATCAGCCCTTGCGCGACTGCGGAAGCAGCCCAGCTAGGCATTCGGATTCTTTGGACAGGCCGAATGCCAGGTACTTCGTTCCGGAGCAGTCTGCGGGCGTCGCGTCGCGCAGGCTGATCGTGAGACTGCCGTAGTTGTCACGCGTGTCGATGTCGTAAAGACGGAACTTTACGTTATGTGCCTTCTCCCCCACGATCGCGTATTCGTAGCTGTGTGACGCAGTCGGCGCGGTGGTCGCGACGAGCGGGGTTGGGTGTGACCAAGCGCCGGAACCACTGTACATCTGGAAATTGATCCATTTGACGGGCAGTTTGGCTTTCGCGCACAGCGGGGCAGTCCACGGACGAGCGAACACGTATTCGGCGTCGAACCCGACCTTTCCGGAGCCTCCCGCCGATGGGAACATCGGGGCCAGCGCCGGAGTTCCGCAGAGAATCGACCACGGTGGCTGCGGGTCTGAGTAGTTGATCGCACCGTAGTAGCTGAACGTGCCCTGAACGAAGGCCACGTAGAGGGCACTCTTTAGTTTCGTGTGACTCGAAGCGGGAGGCGTGTACTTTGCGCCTCCGGCGTGGTACGAGTCCAGTGTGAAGTGCTCGAAGTAGCTCGCTGCGGAAGCCGCGCTCGGCGCGAGGAGAATTCCCATCGCGCACGCAGCACAGCACAGTATGGCCCGGCTGGTTCGCAGCATTGAGTCTCCTCGCGTGGCTTTCGGTGTGGTAACCCTATTGGTCATCGAGTGTTGTCGTCCTCTAAACATGGTCGGCCGCCAGTCCGAGCTCCGCGGCGGCTGTTCGCTCAGCTATGTGAATCGCGTGGTGTGAGTTCGGCGAACGTCGCACGCGCTCTCTGAGAATCGTCCTCAGGACCCTCGCTCCGTCTCTGAAGGTCCTCAGGTTGCTCTGCCCATGCACGCGATCCCGCTCGAAGCTTGGGATCTCCTGCACGACAAGTCCTGCCCTGCCGATGCGGATGTTGATCAACGTCTCGATCTCGAATCCGTGACAGTCGACGTTCATCGACGGCAGGCAATGTCGCCAAAAGGCGTTGTACCCGTAGCACAGGTCCGTGTACGACGTGCGATAAAGCAGATTAACTGTCCCGCTCAGAACGTGGTTCCCAATTCTGCGCAGCGGTGTGAGGTCGGAACTGCCACCGTCGCCCATGAACCTCGTGCCCTTGGCGAAGTCCGCGCCATCCATTAGGGCCTGCACGAACTGGGGCATCTCCGCTGGGTCCGCGGATCCGTCCGCATCGAGCATGATGAGGATATCGCCTGTGGCCGCCTCAAATCCGCAGCGAAGAGCGTCGCCCTTGCCGCGCCCAGACTGCATGACGATCCTCGAATCTGGCCTAGAGCGGAGGGCGGCTTGGATCGTGCCGTCGGTGGAGCGCCCATCGACGATGACGACCTCATGCACATCCGCAGGGAGCTCAGCAAGCACCAGCGGAATGTTCAACTCCTCGTTGAGGGTTGGAATTACCACCGAGATGCGAGGAAAATCGGTGGAGTGCCTTGACTGCCGTGTGACCCTCGAGGCTCCGTGGAACTCGTTTGGGCCATCGCTCTGTACCGCGTCGGCCGTTGCTACTGCGCCGCCCATCGCTGGCGAGTGCGCATCAATCGGGTCGGTCAGCATCTTTCAGACTCCCATGCCTGGTCTTTGGCGGTGTAACCCCTCCGTGTCGCGCCCTCTCCCCACTCCCTGCGCGCGTGCTGCTTGTCCAGCAAACTAGTACTCGGGCGACGCTGCCGCGTTAAGATGCTGTTTAGAGTTTCCTCCCCAGGTGTGGACGCCTGTCCAACCCTGGAGCGCAGCCGGCGACAGCGTAGCCTTTCGCACAAGGCTATGCATCGCACGCGTTGTGCGATGCATACATATCAGTTCAGAGGTTGCGATGGAGCACCGGTGGCCTGCAGTGCAAGGCGCGCAACGACCGAAAGACCTGGGGCCAGTGGCTCTCGAGCTCGCCGCGGTAGAGGTTGGACCCATCGTCTGCCGTGACGTCTGAGTGGCATCGGGGATGTTCGCGAGCCCGCGTCGCCATCAACGGCCGTCGGCGACCAGGCGCCTCGGGCTCTTGCGACAGCTAGGTCGGTCTGTGCATCATGGTCTCCTGGCGGCCCGTCAAGTGCTCAACCGGATGTCATCCCGTTTGGCGGCCAAAGAGGCAACGCGCATGGGCCAGACTTTATTTTCGGCCGGCGGGGAGGGTATTTGGGTATTGGCGATGCCGCGCGACGCGGAAGCCGGTTTCAGGCCACGCCGGCGTGGCGACGGCGCTCTACGCCGTGGTGCGCCCGGGCGCGCCGGCGGTCGATCCTGAGGACCGGTCCGACGTCGCGGCCGATGCCGCGGAGCACGTACGCGTCGCGTGCCGAGCTGTAGCGCAGCACGGGGCGAAGCAGTGTGATCCAGTGCTTGGCCACGTAACGTCGTGGCCTGTGTACGGTCCGCATCTCAACTCATCCTTGCGATCAGCGTCGTTTGCAACTAGGCAAGCATTCTTGCAGATTTCCCTGCAAAGCGCCAAAAACAAGGGGTAACTACTGAGCCAGGGGCGCCGGCTCAACCCGCCTACCCTGTTCTCGGTCAGGGCGCCGGCGGCACCGCCACCGCCGGTGCCCGCAGTGCCCTGGCGACCTCTTCGTCGTGTTTGGCGACGAGGTCCAGAGCGATGTCGAAGAGCGCGGCCACCACGGCGCGGGAGTCCTCCCGACGCCTGGCGAGCCCGATCGCGATCGGCTCGACGTCGCTGAGCGGAATCGCGCGGACGCCGTGGCCCTCGATCGGCGGCACCATGAAGCCGGGCAGAACCGACACTGCCTTGCCCGCGGAGACGAGCGCCCACACCTCGTCGAGCGTGAGGGGTGTCTCGGTGGTCACGGGTGGGTCATGGCCGCGCCTGTCGCTCAGCCAGGCTTCGGCGGACCACTCCTCAGAGACGCTCGGGTGCCGGCCCGGGAATGTCTCGCCGGCGATGTCGTCGAATTGGATCGCAGCCTCGCCCGCGAGCGGGTGGCGGTCCGGGAGCAGGACGTAGCGGGGTGAGTGGAAGACCGTCGCGACGACCACGTCGGGGTCCACCGGCGGAGGAGGAAGCATCAGCTCCGCGTCGATCAGCCCGCCCTTGAGCTCGACGAGCCTGTCCGAGGGGTGCAGGTGGCGAACGCTCACCTGGACGTCCGGTTTCTCCTCCATCACGCGGCGCATGATCGGGCGCGCTATCGGGTGAAAGCTCGGTGAGAAGCCGAGGACGACCGCTGACTCGCCGCGCACCCACGGACCGAGCACGTCGGCCGCCTCCCGCGCCGCGGTCACGGCGATGCGTGCCTTCTCGAAGAACGCGGCGCCAGCGGGTGTGAGGTCCACTCCTCGAGGGTGGCGCTCGAACAGCTTCACGCCGGCGGTCGCCTCGAGTTTGGCGATCGATTGTGAGAGCGCGGGCTGCGCGACATGCAGCCGGGACGCCGCGCGGGTTATCTGCCCCTCTTCGGCGGCCGTGACGAAGCAGTAGAGCTGGCGAATGTCGAACGGCGGGTACATCACTCCCCCTCCAGCTGAAGCGCGGCGCCCCTCACCTGTACGGCGCGCTCGCGGCGCTGATCATTACACGCACAACGTACGCTTCGGACGCCCGCGAAACGGCGGTATAGCCCCTGACACTGTCTGCATAAGGAGCGTGCATGTGTTGACTGGTCGCACGCTCATTGCGGCTTCTGACGAAGATGTCCCGCAAATGTGCGGTTGCGTATCAGTGAAATCGGGCAACCGCGCGCGCCGTGGAACTCCGCCGCTCGCTTCCTGGGGTGTTACAGATTTTCACATGCTGGGGGTGGCCGCGTGGCGGCCATGTAAGCCCTTGCGGCGGCGCGGACCCTAGAAGGGCTCCTCCACGGTGACGGTGCCCTCACCGGAGAGCTCGAAGGCGCTGTGGAGCGCCTGGACGGCGCGGGGAACGCTGTCGCTGTCGATCACGCAGGAGATCTTGATCGGCGACGTGGAGATCATGTCGATGTTCACACCTTCGTGGGCGAGAACACCGAACACCTTCGCGGCGACACCGGGATGCGAGCGCATGCCCGCGCCGACGATCGAGACCTTCCCCATCTCCTCGTGCGCGCCCATCTCCTGGAACGCGACGCCGGCGAGCGGCTCGAGCGCGGAGCGCGCCGCGCGCAGGTCCTCGCGGGGGACGGTGAATGAGATCTCGGCGCGGCCACCCGCTGAGACCGGCTCGTTCTGGACGATCATGTCGACGTTCACGTTGGCGCCAGCGAGCGCCTCGAAGATCCGTGCGGCCGCCCCGGGAGCGTCCGGCACGCCGGTGAGCGTGAGCCGCGCTTCGGCGGTCGTGTGGGTGACTGCGGTTATGAGTGGCTGCTCCATCGTCTCTCCTTCCGCCAGCACCACGGTACCTGGCTGCTCGTCGAATGACGAGCGGCAGTGGATGCGCACTCCGTGGTTGCGCGCATACTCGACCGACCGGAGCTGCAGCACGCCGGCGCCGGAGGCGGCCATCTCGAGCATCTCCTCGAAGGAGACGGTGTCGAGCTTGCGAGCGTCCGGGACGATTCGCGGGTCGGCCGAGTAGACGCCCGCGACGTCGGTGTAGATCTCACAGACCTCGGCGCCGAGTGCCGCTGCGACGGCGACCGCGCTGGTGTCCGAGCCGCCGCGTCCGAGCGTCGTCACGTTCCTCGCGTTCTCCGAGACACCCTGGAAGCCCGCGACCAGGACGATGTTGCCCTGGTCGAGTGCGGTGCGGATGCGGTCGGCGCGGACGTCGAGGATCAGCGCCTTCGTGTGGGACTCGTCGGTGACGATCCCGGCCTGCGAACCGGTGAGGGAGATCGCACGGTGCCCGAGGTCGTTGATCGCCATCGCGCACAGCGCACAGGAGATCCTCTCCCCTGTGGAGAGCAGCATGTCCATCTCCCGCGGGTCGGGGGCGGCCGAGACCTCCTCGGCCATGGCGATCAGCTCATCGGTCGTCTTCCCGCGCGCGGAGAGGACGGCGACCACCGAGTGCCCCTGTTCGCGCTTGTCGACGATCCGCCTGGCCGCGCGCTTGATGCGCTCGGCATCGGCGACCGAGGTGCCCCCGAACTTCATGACGATGAGATCAGACATCGGCCTCAGGATATTGGCCGCCGCGCAGCGCGCGCGTCAGAGTGTTCGCCTGCCGGCGAAAGCCTTGCCCAGCGTGACCTCGTCGGCGTACTCCAGATCCGACCCCACGGGGAGCCCGCTCGCGAGGCGGGTGACCCGCACCTGCGGCGCACGGCTGCGCAGCTCCTCGGCGATGTGGAGCGCGGTCGCCTCACCCGTCGTCGTGGGGTTGGTCGCCAGCACCACTTCCCGGACCGCCGGGTCCGGTGCCTGCACGCGCGCGAGAAGCTCGGCGATCCTGAGGTCCTCGGGGTCGATGCCGTCGATCGGAGAGAGTGCTCCGCCGAGTACGTGGTAGACGCCGTGGTACTCGTGGGTGCGCTCCATCGGGATCACGTCGCTGGGCTCCTCGACCACGCAGATGACCTCGTGCTCTCGCCTGGTGTCCTGGCAGATGCGGCAGCGTGTCTCGTCGGTGAGGTTGAAGCAGACCTCGCACAGGCGGATTCTTTCCTTGACCTCCCGGATCGCGTCCGCGAGCGCCGCGGCGTCGTCGGTCGAGGAGCGAAGGATGTGGAAGGCGAGCCGCTGCGCGGTCCGGTTGCCGATCCCGGGCAGCTTGGAGAGCTCTGTGACCAGGCGCTGGACAGGCGGCGCGTGGGAGGTGCTCACAGGCCGGGGAGCCCCAGGCCCCCGAGGCCGCCCATGTCCAGGCCCGCGGTCGCCCCGCCGAGCTTGCGCTCCGCGAGCTCCTGGGCCATCCTGAGTCCCTCGTTGACGGCGGCGAGGACCATGTCGGAGAGGATCTCGACGTCCTCCGGGTCCACCGCGGCAGGGTCGATGGTGACCTCCCGTACCTGCTGGTCCCCGCTGACCTTCACGGTGACCATCCCGCCGCCCGCGGAGGCCTCGACCACCTCGTTCTTGAGCTCCTCCTGGGCGACCTGCATGTCGTGCTGCATCTTCTGGACCTGCTGCATCATCTGCTGCATGTTGGGCATCCGCGGCTGCTTGGGCATCAGGCGCCTTTCTCGTTGCTGGTCACGGCTTCACCGCCGCGCTCTTGCTCGCGGCCGGGCTCCTCGCCCGACTCAGGATCCCACTCGCCGTGGACCTCCTCGGCGTCGAACTCGTCCATCAGCCGCCTGACCCACTCCTCCCCCGAGCGCTCACCGGCGGGCTCGCCCGCGGGGCGCGGCTCGCTTTCCTCGCCCAGCGCGTATGTGAGCCGTACGCGGACGCCCGTGATGGCCTGCAGCGAGTTTCCGACGATCGTCTTGTTCGCGGGGTCTTCGGCCTTCTTCTTCAGGAACTGGGCTGTAGAGGCGAATGTGAGCGTCAGCTCCTCCCCGTCCAGCGCCGTCGGTGCGGCATCGGCGATCAGCGCGCCGAGCAGGGCGTTCTCGCTGCGCACCAGGTCCACCACCGCGGTCCACAGCGAGCTGACCATCTCGAGGTCTGAGCCCTCGGCGCCAGGCGCCGCAGGCGTCGCCGGGGCGGCCGGCGGCTGCTCCGGAGCGGGCGGCGAGGGATCGCCGGCGGCTGCGGGCATCTCGGGACCCGCCGCGACGGGCGCGGGTGGCGGGCTCGGCGCCGCAGGGATGCTCGCGGGCTCCAGGGACGCTGCCGCTGCGGGCGCGGACGGCGGCGCCGGCTGCTCGGGCCGGCTCGGTCCTGCTCCCCGCTCGAGACGCTCGATGCGTGCGAGCAGCGCCCGTGTGGAACCGTCGACCTCGGGGCGTGCGCCCTTCACGAGCGCGAGCTCGAGCCGCGTGCGGGCGTCGGCTCCGGCGCGCATGGCCTCCTTCGCCTCGCCGAGCAGCTCGAGCAGCCGAACGACCACCGCGGCCGGCACTCGACCGGACTGGGAGAGCAGGCCCTGGTCTGCCTCGGGTGTCAGCGCGAGCTCGGCGGGAACCTCGCCGAGCGTCTGGACGACCAGCAGTTCGCGTGTGCGGGTCTCCAGGTCCTCGGTGAAGGATTCGGCGTCCTGGCCCTGCTCGGCGCAGAGCTCCACCGACCGGAGCGCCGCCGCCGCGTCACCCTGCGCGACCGCGTCGATAGTCGACGCGAGCAGCTCCGAGTCGGCCACGCCGAGGACTGCGAGCACGTCCTCGAGCGCGATCGTGCTGCCGCTGTAGGTGACTATCTGCTCGAGCGTCCCGAGCGCGTCGCGGAAGCTGCCCGTCGCGGCGCGTGCGAGCGCCGCAACCGCGGGGGGCGGGATCTCGATCGACTCGGCGTCGGCCACGCGGCGCACGACGCTCGCGATCTGCTCGACGGTGGGCCGGTGGAAGTCGAAGCGGTGGCAGCGGTCGACGACCGTCGGCGGGACCTTGCCGGCCTCGGTGGTCGCGAGCACGAACACCGTGTTCGGCGGGGGCTCCTCGAGCGTCTTCAGGAACGCGTTCCATGCCGCGTTGGAGAGCATGTGCGCCTCATCGAGGATGTAGACCTTGCGCCGGCCGCTGACGGGGGCGAAGGCGACGCTGTCCCGCAGTTCGCGGATGTCGTCCACGGAGTTGTTGGACGCGGCATCCATCTCGATCACGTCCAGCGACGTGGCGGCCGCGATCGAGACGCACGATTCGCACTTCCCGCATGGTTCGATCGTGGGTCCGTTCTCGCAGTTCAGGCATGCCGCGAGGATCTTGGCCATCGAGGTCTTCCCGGTGCCGCGGGAGCCCACGAAGAGGTAGGCGTGGTGCACCTTGCCCTGCTGGACCGCGTTGCTGAGGGTCCTGACGACGGGCTCCTGGCCGACGACGTCGGCGAAGGTGCGCGGACGGTGCCTGCGGTAAAGCGACCGCTGTTGCTGTTGTGGCTGCTCCTCTACCGACACCGTTCAGCTGAGTCTATCCACGCCCGTGCGACCCGGTGTACGGCCTCTGCTCACCGCGCCAGCGGGTAGCGTCCCGCCCAATGACTGCCCCGGACCAGTCGCGAACCGAACGCCTGCTCGCCGCGCCGGTGATCGTCCTCGGAGCGCTCCTGCTCCGCGTGATCGCGGGCGTGGGGTTCGCCAACTACGACACCCTTTACGCGCTCGCGTGGGGCGGGCAGCTCTCTCGCGGAAGCGTCCCGGCCTACGACGTTCCGATCGCCCCGACACCCCACCCGCTGGTCGAGGTGCTCGGCGTCATCCTCTACCCGCTCGGCCCTCGCGGCGTCGAGAACGTCACCGTCGCGCTGGGCTTCCTGGCCCTGTCCGCATGCGGCTGGGTCATATACCGCCTCGGGGCGATCTGGTTCGGGCGCGCCGCGGGCGCGCTCGCGGCGCTGCTGTTCCTCACGCGGGTGCCGGTGCTGTCCTACGGGGTGCGCGCGTACGTCGACATCCCCTACCTCCTGCTTGTCCTCGGAGCTCTGCTGGTCGAGTCCCGCCGCCCGCGCGCGGGGGCTCCCGTGCTGATCCTGCTCGCGTTCGCGGGGCTGCTGCGCCCCGAGGCGTGGGCCTTCTCCGGCCTGTATCTCGTGTACGTGCTCAGGCTGGCCCCGTGGCTGCGGCCGAAGGGGGAGCGCGAGAGGTGGTGGCGTCCTGCAGGCCCGCGGCGCGAGGTGGTGCGCCTGGTCCTGATCGCGGCGTGCGCACCTGTGCTGTGGGTGCTCAGCGACTGGCTGGTGACCGGGCAGCCGCTGTGGTCGCTGACGAACACCCAGCACACGGCGAGCACCCTCGGGCGCAAGTCGGGGATCGCGAACGTACCCGAGTACATACCTCGGCGCATCGGCGAGATCCTGCGCCCGCCCGTCCTCCTCGGAGCGGCGCTGGGCGGGGTCCTGACCCTCTGGTGGCTGCGCGGCCGAGCCCTGCTGCTGGCGGTCGCGGGTGTGCTCGCGGTGATCGTCTTCGCGATCTTCGCCTCGGCGGGTCTCCCCATCAACACGCGCTATGCGTTCGGGGCATCGGCGATCCTGTGCCTCTTCTGCGGGGCGGGCGTGTTCGGCTGGACCAGGCTCCCGGCCGGCGACGAGCGCCGCCGCTGGTGGATGGCGGGTGGTGCGCTCGTCGCGCTCGCGCTCGTCGTCTACGCACCCTCGCAGTACCGGACGGCGCACACCGAAATGACGAAACTCGCGCGTGAGAACGTGATCGAAGAAGACCTGCTCAGGCTCGTCAAGGACCACGCGATCAACCTCGAATGCGGTCCGGTCGGGGTCCCCAACCACGCTCCGATCCCGCTTCTGGCCCTGTACCTGAAGACCAGTCCCCGCAACATCGTCAGCGCCCAGGTGGGACACATCGCGAGCGGCATCTACGTGGACCCCGCGAGCACGGAGGTCGAACGCGACTACGTGCTCGACCCGCTCGACCCTCACGAGCCGGTCAGCGTCCCCCCGGGCTTCCTGGAGTCTGCGAGCGACAGTTCGTGGCTGATCTTCAAACGCTGCCAGTAGGAGCAGGCGGGCAGCGGGAAGCCTGTTGGACCGTGCACCCCTCGTCGAAACCGTCGAGTCCCGGTGCCTGTCGCCGCCCACGACTCCGGTCCGGGAGCTCCCGCTGCGCCTGCCGGTGATCGCTTAAGGCTGCTTCCTTCCGGACCTGACCTGGTTCGCAAGCCGACACCGCGCGGGACCCGAACCATCGACGCCCCGAGCGACGGGGCGACCGAGGCCGCGGCCCCTCGAAGGGGGATTCGGCCCCGCTAGAGCGGATTGCGGATTCAGGGCACCGCTACCTCCCCGCCTAGCACGGTCCGTTTGCGATGGTAACGCACACCGCACGCCTCCGGTTCCGGTAGGCTGCCCGACCGTGACCAAATACAACGCCCACTTCTCCCACCTGCGCAGACGTGCAAGCTTCGCCGTCGGTGCCCTCGCAGCGGCTGGCCTCATCGCCGCCTGCGGCTCGAGCAACTCGAGCAACAGCACGATCACCGTCGGCAACGAGAACACCGCCGACCAGGCGCTCGTCACGGCCGGAAGCTCGACCACCGCCACGGCGACGTCGACGTCCACCAAGACGCCCACCAGCGGCCCGCTCGCCACGAAGCCCGTGATAACGCCACTGCCGCCGCCGCCGCCGACCAAACTCGTCACCAAAGACCTCATAGTGGGCACGGGTGCGGAAGCCAAAACCGGCAGTGCCGTGACGGTCAACTACGTGGGGCAGCTCTACAGCACGGGCAAGGAATTCGACTCCTCGTGGAAGCGCAACGAAACGTTCCCGTTCACCCTCGGCAAGGGCCAGGTCATCGCCGGCTGGGAACAGGGCGTCGTCGGAATGAAGGTCGGCGGGCGGCGCGAGCTGATCATCCCGCCGAGCCTCGCGTATGGCATCAAAGGCTCGCCTCCCACGATCCCGCCGAACGCGACACTCGTGTTCGTGATCGACCTGCTCGCCTCCAACTAGGCGACCGACGGAAACCATTCGCACCAGCGCCTTGCGCCGCGCGGCCCGCATCCTGGCCGCAGCCGCGCTCGGCGCTCTGGTGCTGCTGCTCGCCGGGTGCGGCGCGAAGCATCACCCGCCGCCGTCCTCGCCCACCGCGCGACGGCTGCACCTTGAAAGCGAAGACCTGGTCGCGGTCGCTCAGGCGCTCGGAAGGTTGGCGCCGTCGACACAGCGCGAGATCGCGGCGGCGCGAGGTGTTTGGCCGCTGATCTATGACGGGCTGCCCCGCCAGACCAGCATCCGGCTGCGCAGCGCGCTGGAACTGGCGCTGGCGCGGACGCAGCAGATCGTGCTGCCGCCGCTATTCCAGGAAGAAAGAGCGGCGACCCTCACCGGGCCCGGGTCAGAGCTCGCCGGGCTCTACCGGGGCTTCACGATCCTCGCCGAACGCGGCTGGAAGATGATCCTGTCCGCAGCGGAGCTGAACGAGCAGGGGCCGAGCGTCGCGCGAAAGTTCGCGAGGGAAAACGTGGGCCTGTATATAGAGAGCGTCTATGACGCTCATTTCCAGCTCGCCCAGATCGGCAAACTGCTCGAAAATGACTACGGGAAACTCGGCGGGCCGAACGAATTCGAAGGTCCCCTCACGCAGACGCAGGTGCAGGGGCTGGCGCTGATCTACTCCGAACTGAATGCGCGCCTGTACCCACATGTGAAGGCCCTGCTGGGCTCCTGAGCGCGCCGCGGGGTAGGAGCAGACGATGAACGCGTTCGTCGCGGCCGGGGCGGGGTTCCTTCTCGCGGTCCTGTGGATGGACCTGATGTTTGACGTGCAGGTCCTCGGCGCGGGCGGCGTGATCCCCGTCGAGACGCTCGCGTCGATCTCCGCCTACTACGCGAGGGTCACCACGGCAGCGAGACCGATGAACAGGCTCATCGCGCTGGTCATGCTGGCGACCATCGCGGCCGCCATCCTCGAGGTCGCGGGCGAGGGGACCGCTGCCTCCTGGGCATCGCTCGCGCTTCTGGCGGCGGCGATCGGGCTTGCAGGCATCCGGACTGTTCCAGCCGCGGTGCGCCTCGGCGCGCGAAGCGAGACGTCCGAGCGCCAGGGCGAGCTCGCGCGGGGGATCCTGCGCGAGCACATCTTCTGCGCGTGCTGCCTGGCCGTGGTGATGGTCCTGCAGCTAGCTCTTGCGTGAGCACACGGCGCAGCCGTCGACGGCCCCGCCGTCCGCGTGGCACGCGAAGGCGCCGAAGCGGCCAGCCGCACCGGGCGCGTGCTGTACGATCCCGCGCATGCTCACCGCAAAACTGCGCTCCCGCGTCCCGAAGATCCTGCGCCGCAAGGCGTGGAGGCTCGAGGGCAAGGCCGGCATCGAGGTGGTCGGCCACCGCGCCTACATCGGCGGGAAGTGGGACGAATACGGGCAGATGGAGTTCGACTTCATGGTCGCCCACGGCCTGCGTCCAGAGCACGTCCTGCTCGACATCGCGTGCGGCTCGCTGCGCGCCGGCATCCACTTCATCCCCTACCTCGAGGCCGGCCACTACCTCGGCATCGAGAAGGAGCAGGCGCTCATCGACTCCGCGCTCGCGAAGGAGCTGTCGCCCGCGGTCCGCGAGGAGAAGCGCCCGGAGCTCGTCGTCTCCGGCGACTTCGAGTTCGACAAGTTCTCAAAGCAGGCCGACTACTCGCTCGCGTGGTCCCTTTTCACGCACCTGAACACCGCCGACCTCGACAAGTGCCTCGGCAACCTCCACGCGTACGCCCCGGCGGGACATCAGCTGTTCGGAACGTTCCTTCCCGGCGAGAGCGACCAGAACGATCCGCGCTCGCATGCGCACGCGGCGTTCTACTACCCGCCCGAGGTCATGATCGCGACCGGCGAGCGGCACGGCTTCAAGTGCAACTACATCGGCGACATCAGCACCAGCCAGCGCCATATGGCCATGCACATGATGCAGTTCACCGCCCAGTAGCAGGCGGCACGCCGAATCCCGCTCGCTGGACTCCTGTAAAGTCGAAGTGTCGCGCAGTACCCGCGCGCGATCACCCCGAGATCGGGGCAAGGGCGCGTAGCTCAGTGGGAGAGCGCTCGCTTCACACGCGAGAGGTCGCAGGTTCGAAACCCGCCGCGCCCATCAAGAAACATCCTGCAAAAGGACAGAAGTCGGGTCGTCCGATTGGGATGCTCCCGAGGCTGGAGAAGCGCCAGAAGAGGCTGTTGGCCCATTCAGTGGCCTAAACTCGCCGCCGGCCACCCTTGTGACCTGGCGTGTGAACGGGCATGCGACCGGCTCATCGGCGAAGCGCATCAGCTCCCAGATCGCTTGCCGCTCCCTGTCTGAGAGGCGCCGATGGCGCGTCTGCTGGTAGACCTGCAGCGTGAACGCCGCCGAGGTGTGGCCGATCTGATCGGAGATCCAGTGCGGGTCGCGACCCGCCTGCGCGGCGAGCATCGCCCAGGTGCGCCGGAGCGAGTGCGGCGTGATCTTCGGGAGCGCCGGGAGCCCCCGCTTGGCTCTCTTCGTGTTCGCCAGCTCGGTGCTGCGCGCCAGCACGCGGTCGCGGAAGCGATCGGGATCCCTGCGACTCCCGCTGGTGGTTCCGAAGAAATGGTCGGTCGGCGCCATCGGGAACCCGTCCCGGATGCGCTGCTCACGGTGGCGGACGAGCTCGCTCCGGGCCCAGAGCGTCATCTCGACCTCCCGCACCCCCTTGGTGGTCTTCGCGTCAGAGAGCTTGAAGCGCGCCCGCGCGAGGTCGACGTCCGCGCAGCGCAAATCGCACAGCTCGGAGATCCGGAAGCCCGCGAGAGCGAGCGTCGCGAGCGAGGCGCGACGACCGACGCGCCGGTCGCGGCGCGCCGACGCGTCGAGCTCACCGGCAGCGTCGAGCAGCGCGAGCAGCTCGTCAACCTCGAGGAACGTCCTTGCTGGCCTGGCGGCCGGAAGAAACCGCTCCTTGCGTTCGCCGACCTTGAGAGGGTTGCGCTCGATGTAGCGATAGTCCTCGGCCCGCTGAAGGATCTGGCTGAGAAGCGCCAGGATGGAGTTGATCGAAGTGTTCGAGAGCGCACGCTTACGGCGCGCGTACTCGTTTCCGCTGGCCGGTTTGACCTTCTCCATAAGCGGCTTACCGCGTGCGGCTGCCTCGCGAATGACGCGAGAGCGACCAGCGAGATCGTCGCGGAAAGCGTCGACCGCCGCCACGTCGATCTCGACGAGCTCAAAGCGTGCGAAGTGCCCGAGCAGGTAGCGAAGCCGCCACTCGAGGTCCGCGATCGTGTCCTCGTCCAGACCATGACTCTTCTTCGCGTCTACGACCTTGCGTGCAAACGCGTCGAATTGTTGGTGGCCGTCGGGCTGCGCCTCGCTGCTCGACACGACCGATGTCCTTCGCTCAGGCGGCAGCCATGTGCCGCGCACGACCTGCTGGAGGATCGCCTCCAGTTCGATCTGTGCTCGGGTCTCGTTCCAGCCCTGGCTGTTGGTTCCGAAGACCAGCCGGTGTCGGCGACCGTAGGCGTAGAGGCGGGCGCCGAACGTGACCGTCCTGCCGTCCTTCCATCGTGATTCGGTGATCTGCCCACTGGACGGACGGGCCATCAGCGGCTGTTCCTGAAACGCGACAAGTCCGTGTGCGGCATACGCGGTGTCTCCCGATATCGCGGCGCGCGTCCTCTTTGGGGCGCTCCGACGACTGCTTGGCGCCACCACCCTACCGCCGCCTTGCGGTGATCGACGGGGGCTGCTTGCGCGCCCTCATCGCAGTTTGCGCAGTCTGTAAATCGAAGCGGAGCCGTGCCTTGGGGCCGTCGCCGAGCCGCATCGCACCGAGATCGGCGGCATGCGCGTATACGTAGTCGACCGAGACCTTCAAGGTTCCGGCGAGCTCCTTCGGATCGAGAAGCTGGCCGGTGGCCACCCGCGGCCGGCCGAGGAGCTGGACGACGCGCATCGCGGCCCGCTCCGCGATCGCATCGATGTCCTCGTCATCAAGAGTCATGGCGTCGGCAGGGCCTCATCGCTCGGGTCCTGGCGCGTCGCGGGCGGGCTCCCGGTCGAGGTGTCGTGTGGCTCTGGCGAGCGCGCGGAGCGGGGAGGGGAGCAGCCGGTGTGTGGGGTGGTATCCGGGTCCCCAGTCGGAGTCCGCCAGCTCCCTGTGCGCGAGCGATGGTGTTTGCCTGCGGCTGATGCGGAGTTGCTCCGCGAGGCGCATGACACGCCGGTCGTCCTGCCCTTCGAGGCCGAGGTCGTCGCGGGCGAGGAACCACTCGGTGGCCTCCCGCGCCCGGGTCGCTTGGACATAGGCGCTCTCCTTGCTGGTCTGCCACCCGCCGGTCAGCACGACGGACCGGTCGACGGTCGCTCCCTGCTGGCGGTAGACGTGCTGGGCGTAGGCAAGTCGCAGGCTCTCCAGATCCTTGCCGGCGAGCGCGACCTCGCGCTGCGAGCCGTCGAGCAAAACGGTCAGGCCCTCCTCGCGGGTGCAGGTGACCTGGCCGCGGGTGCCGTTCTCGACCCTCGCCTGTCCGGGGATGCGGTGCTGGGCGGTGAAGGTGATGAGGTCGCCCTCGAAGAGGCCGTAGTGCTGGTGTGGCAGCTGGGCCTCGGCGCCCCACAGTTCGCCGCGGTCGATCCGCAGTTGCTGGGCGCGGGCGTTGAGCCGGTCGATCTCGACGTTCGAGCTGTCGGCGATCAGCGCAACGCTGCGGATGTCTCGGGTCTTGGTGAGCTCGGCCCAGCGTTGGACGGCGGCCTCGCCTGCCTCCTCGCGGGTGTCGTTGAAGAACAGCTCCCCGCGTGCCTGGTAGTGCGCCATCGCCTTCTCGGGATCGCCGCGCCGCAGGGCGGCCCATGCCTGGCGCTCCTCTGGGTCGCTGGTGCGGTGGATGTCTGCGAGCTCTGCCGTCTGGGCGTGGGTGGTGAGGCGGTCGAACATGCCTCCCGGGCCGATCGAGGGGAGCTGCTTGCCGTCGCCGACCGCGACCAGCTTCGCCCCTGATTCCTCGATGAGCCGTGTGAGGGCATCGAGGCGGCGGTGGTCTGCCATCCCGGCCTCATCCAGGAACACCGTCGTGTTGGGGCCGATCATCACGGTCCCGGCGTCGGCCCGGGCGATGAGCGCGTCGATCGTGGAGGTGTGGCCCGCAAGTGCGGGGGTGGTTTCTCCCAGGCGCTCTGCTGTTGAGCCGGACACGGCGACCCCGATCGTGTGGTGGCCTGCGTGTTTCTCCGCGCGAGCAGCCAGGTCGATCACGACCCCCTTCCCGGTTCCGGCGGGGCCGACGAGTACCGCGAGGCGCTCATCGCCCGTGATGACTCTGAGGGCTGCGGTCTGCTCCGGGGTTGGCGGGGCAGCGAGCCGCTCTGCGACCTCGTTGATGGCTCGTGCGCGTGCGTGCTCTCCGACGTCCCTTCCGCCGGGCCCGACGAGCTGCTGGGCGCGGCGTTCGATCGCCTGCTCCTGCGCCCTGACAGCCAGGGTGGTCATCCGTCCGCCCTCCAATGTCAGGACACGCCGGTCGCGGACCATCGCCGTGGCGACCTGGAGGGCCTGGCCCGGGGACATCTCGCCCGCGGACTGCTCCAGCACGACGGTCCGCAGATCCTTCGCGTCGAACACCGCATGGTGCTCGACGAGGCGAGCCTCGATCCGATCCTCGATCGCCCGCTCGGGCCTCGGGCGCTCGGGGCCGGCGAGGAGCTGCAGCGACTCCCACGGCCCGAACGAGTGCTCAGTGCCGGTCTGTCGCCACACACGCTCAAGGTCGCGGCGGGTTGTGAGGGTCTTCGAGCGGCGGTTCTCCAATGCGAGGTCGCGTAGCTCGCCGCGCCTGGGCTCACGACCGGTTCTTGCCCGGAAGCGCTCGGCGGCCCGTGCAACCTCGCGGGAGCGGCCGGAGAACGCCTCACGCAAACCCTCGGGGACTCCGGCGAGCTCAAAGTATTTGCCGTCCTTGCCGGTCGCCTGGCTGATCTCGTAGCCGCGCTCTGAGAGCTCGTGCGCGAGTGCGCCACGGTAGTGCGCACCCAGCTCACGGGCCGAGCGGAACACGGGCCGCGACCACGTTGCGACGAGACGGTCGTCCTCGCGGACTACGCCAGTGATCACGACATGGCTGTGCAGCTGTGGATCGGGTGCCTTCCCGCCGGCCACACCGCGGGCGGTGGTGTGCTGGTACTCCGCGGCGATCAGATCCTTCGCGGGCTCCTCAACAATCTGGCCGCTATACCGGCGGCGGACCACAGGGACGTGCTCGCGCATATAAGCCACGGTCTGCTCAACCGCAGTGGCGTGGGCGGCTTCGATTTCCCGGCGCTGCCACGGTTCCGCGAGCGCCCACACGGTCGAGACGGACTTCGGGGCGCTGAACGTCACATCGATCCCGCCGCCCCTGCCGCCCCCTGCGCCCTCGGGCCGCAGGAACCTGCCGGTCCCGGGGTGCCGGCCCTCCATCAACGCGAGGAAGTCCCCACCTGCGACAGGACCATCCGGCTCGATCCCAAGACGATCGAGCGTCTCCGGGTCGGCAAGCCAGCGGCCCGGGGCCTGGGTCAGTTCGCCGTCCGGCGTCAGGTAGTAGTCCCCGCGATCGGGCGCGATCGTCTTGGCCTCCAGATACCTGGCATACCCGCCGCCCCTGGCGGCACCGATGCTCGACGCGCTCACCACACCGGTTAATGAGCGCGACCGCCGGGTCGCGGCCAACGAATCTCAAGTCTGAGTCCCTCCACAACGGTTCATGACCCCGAACACCCCCAAACGGCCACCAACTTCACCGCCGCCCCACAACCCGACCACCGCGACAGCCACCCGATCACCGCCAGACCACCGACGGAAGCTCCACCACGACAACCGACCCCGACGCCACGAACCAACAACGACCAGCCCATGCAGACTACGGGTATGAAATGCCGTCTGGGTCTTTTGTCCGGTGGCGATCTTAGGGTCGTTTGACCGGGACAGGGGCCTTGTGGGAAGGATGCTTGTGGGCAGGCCGTTGTGTATCTGGGCTGAGAGCCCGTCAATGACTAGATGGCCGCCCCTGCGACTCACCCGGGT
>Ga0182013_10003305_pt1 | contig 20276 bp, 12 predicted proteins | sample 612S2MmetaG_FD_120487 | JGI IMG/M metagenome (GOLD analysis project Ga0182013, IMG submission 120487) | Permafrost microbial communities from Stordalen Mire, Sweden - 612S2M metaG | ecosystem: Environmental > Terrestrial > Soil > Wetlands > Permafrost | place: Sweden: Stordalen | collected... | reverse complement strand
TGGGACGTCGGAGCTGGTGGGCCGCGTGATCCAGAGGACGGTGGCGGAGTGCGGACTGCCGGAGGGCGTGTTCTCGCTGCTGGTGGGCAGCGGCAGCACGGTGGGCGAGGCGCTGGTGCAGCATCCGGCGATCCAGGCGGTGGGCTTCACGGGATCGCGGCGAGTGGGGCGGACGCTGGTGGCGCTGGCTGCGGCGCGCGAGGTGCCGATCCCGGTGTATGCGGAGATGAGCAGCATCAACCCGGTCTTTCTGCTGCCGGGCGCGCTGGCGCAGCGGGCAGAGGCGATTGCGCAGGGGCTGATCGATTCGGTGACATTGGGTACGGGGCAGTTCTGCACCAAGCCGGGGATTGTGATGGGGATTGCGGGGCCGGATTTTGAGCGCTTCAAAGCTGCCGCGCAGGCCGCGGTGGAGGCGAAGGGCGCGACCACGATGCTGAACTCGGGCATCCATCGCGCGTATTGCCAGGGAGCGGCGCACTGGGGGAAGGACGGCGGAGTGCAAACCCTGTCGACGGGCGGCGCGCCAACGGCCGGACCGTATGAGGGGCAGCCGATGCTGTTCGCGACCAGCGCGCGGCATTTTCTGGAGACGCCGAAGCTGCTGGAGGAGGTGTTTGGGCCGGCGGCGCTGTTGATTGAATGCAGCGGGACCGAGGAGCTGTTTGCGGTCACGAGGCATTTGGACGGCCAACTGACGGCGACGTTGCATCTTGCGGAGGGGGACACGGATCTGGCGCGCGAACTGCTGCCGCTGCTGGAGCGCAAGGCGGGGCGCATTCTGGCGAATGGATTCCCCACCGGGGTTGAGGTCTGCTACGCGATGGTGCACGGCGGGCCGCCGCCGGCGACGTCGGACAGCCGGGTGACGTCGGTGGGCGCGATGTCGATTGAGCGGTTCCTGCGGCCGGTGTGCTATCAGGGCTTTCCCGCGCAATTGTTACCGGAATCATTACAAGATGGAAATCCGCTGAACTTGTGGCGGCTGGTCGAGGGCAAGCTGCAGCAGGCGTGACCTCAGCGGCTAAAGCGCCTAAGGGCTTGCTGGTAAGCTTATGTGTCGGGCTTTCAGCCCTCGGTTTCGTGGGTGACCGCGACCTAGGCCTTCGGCCTAGGCTGGTATGTGCCGGGCCTTCGGCCCTGATGCGAAGGTTCAGCCGTCTGGCCTGAACTGACCTGACATTCATCTGGGGAGATTCTGAGCGAAGCTCAGAATGACGAGCGGCGGGAATTGGAGAGCAGAGGCAGGAAATGTCCAGCGAAACGAAGTTGCGGCCACTCTACGTGCAGGTGCATCCACGGGATACGGTGGCGATCATCGTGAATGAGGGCGGGTTGCCGGCGGGGACGCGGTTCGATTCGGGGCTGACGCTGGTTGAGGATGTGCCCGAGGCGCACAAGGTGGCGCTGGTGGATATCGAGGCGGCCGCGCCGATCCTGCGCTACGGGTCGGTGATTGGTTACGCGGAGGGCGCGATTGCGAAGGGCAGCTGGGTGCATGAGGAACGGATGCGCCTGCCCAGCGCGCCACGGCTGGAGAACCTGCCGCTGGCCACCGAGGTGCCCGCGGCGAAAGATCCGCTGGAGGGGTACACGTTTGAGGGCTTCGTCAACAGCGACGGGTCGGTGGGGACGAAGAACATCCTCGGCATCGCGACCACAGTGCAGTGCGTGGCGGCCACGGTGGACCATGCGGTGAAGCGGATCAAGGCGGAGATTCTGCCGCGCTACACGAATGTGGACGACGTGATTGCGCTGACCCATAACTACGGATGCGGCGTGGCCATCGATGCGCCGGGCGCGGAGATTCCGATCCGCACGCTGCGCAACCTCAGCCTGAATCCGAACCTGGGTGGCGCGCCGATGGTGGTGAGCCTGGGCTGCGAGAAGCTGCAGCCGGTGCGGCTGCTGCCGTCGGATACATTGCCGATTCTTGCCGCGGCGCCCTATGTGGTGCGCATGCAGGATGAGCAGCTTTTCGGCTTTGGCGAGATTGTGGCCGCGATTATGGAGTTGGCGGAGAAGCGGCTGGCGCAGTTGAATGCGCGGCAACGGGTGACGCGGCCGGCGTCCGATCTGGTGGTCGGGGTGCAGTGCGGCGGCAGCGATGCCTTCTCCGGGGTGACGGCGAACCCGGCGGTTGGGTATACGACTGATCTGCTGGTGCGCGCGGGCGCGACCGTGATGTTCTCCGAGGTGACCGAGGTGCGCGACGGAATCCATCTGCTGACGGCGCGAGCCGCGGACGAAGGCGTGGCGCGGGAGTTGATCCGGGAGATGGGGTGGTACGACGCGTACCTGGAGCATGGGGGAGTGGACCGCAGCGCGAACCCGAGTCCGGGCAACAAGCGTGGCGGGTTGACGAATATTGTGGAGAAGGCGCTGGGGTCGATTGCAAAGGCGGGGACCGGGGCGATTGCGGGGGTTGCCGGGCACGGCGAGCGAGTGACGAAGAAGGGGCTGATCTTCGCGGCGACCCCGGCCAGCGACTTTGTGTGCGGGACGCTGCAACTGGCGGCAGGAATGAACATGCACATCTTCACGACGGGACGCGGGACGCCGTACGGGCTGGCGATGGTCCCGGTGATCAAGGTGGGGTCGCGGAGTTCGCTGGCGGAGCGGTGGTTCGACTTGATTGACCTGGATGCGGGGACGATTGCGACCGGCGAGGCGACGATTGAGCAGGTGGGCACGCGGCTGTTCGAGATGGTGCTGGACGTGGCCAGCGGGCGCAAGCAGACGTGGGCGGAACGCTGGGGGCTGCACAACGATCTGGCGCTGTTCAATCCGTCGCCGCTGACGTAAGGCGTTCCACAAGTTCTAAGGAATTGCGATCATCAGGCCTACGGTCACGCTGATGGACTGGTCGTGCCCGCCGGCGAAGCTGTATCCGTAACTCGGCTCCAGATACCAGCCGAACCTTCGTTTGGGCGATGGCCAGAACATGAAGTCGAGGGCAGCCTCCGCGGCGATGGAGTTGCTGCTGCTGCCGCTGCTGACGGTGTGGGCCCATTCCGGGCCGACGCCGGCCATGAACTCGGTCGTCCGGGAGAGCGTGTAGGGCTTTTTGAAGAGGAGGTCGGTGTCCCATTCGGTTTGGCCGCGACTGAAGAACGGGGTGACGCCGGCTTCGATCTCCAGCCACTCCTTGATCGGAGTGATTTCGATGGCGAAGTCGGGGCCGTACGCGGGAGTGCCGTCGGTGAGCGCCCACTCGCCGGCAGCGCCGACCTCGAGGATCGCCGCTGGCTCCTTCTCTTCGACCTGGGCAGAGCCTTTGCCTGCGAGGACCAGAGCTGCCAGCAAAGCTGCTTTTGCAATGGACCGCTTCCGCATAGCACCTATGATGCCACGGGAGCGGCTGTTCTGAGCCTGCGCTTGCGATGCCCGGTCGCGGATCGCCGGGTAGCTTGACAGTCGAAATGCGCGGCATGTATCAAAGTACGCAACCAAACGAGGGAAAACCATGGCATTCGAAGCGCCCGAAATGGATCGCAGGACGTTGTTGAAGACGCTGGGAACGGTGGCGGCTGGAGCGGCGTTTTCGAAGTACGGCCTGGCGGCGGCCCCGGCGGCAGGGAAGGCCTTCAAGGGGCTGTTTCCCATTGCATCCACGCCGTTTACCCAGGACGACAAGCTGGATTTCGACTGCCTGAACAACCAGGTGAAGTTCTGTAATAAGGGCGGGGTCCCGGGGCTGATTTGGCCGCAGATTGCGAGCGGGTGGACGACGCTGACGAGCAGCGAGCGGCTTGCCGGAGCGGAGTCGATGATTGCGGCGGGAAAGGGCGGCAAGGCCGCCATCGTGATTGGGGTGCAGACCCAGGGCAAGGACCTGGCGGGCGCGGTGGCGTATGCCAAGCACGCGGCGAAGAATGGGGCGGACGCGATCTGCTCGCTGCCTCCCGAGGGCGATAACGCGGCGGTAATGGAGTATTACAAGGCGATTGGGGCGGCGACTGACCTGCCGCTGTTCGTGCAGACGATTGGCGATGAGCCGGTGGACCTGGTGGTGGAGATGTACAAGGCGATCCCGACCATCAAGGTGGTGAAGGACGAGGCCGGCGATCCGCTGAAGCGGGTGGGCGAGCTGCGCGCGAAGACGGACGGCAAGCTGGCGGTGTTTGCGGGCAAGGGCGTGCGCCTGATGATGGACGAGATGCGGCTGGGATTCACAGGGTTCTGCCCGACGGTGGGGATGGCCGACCTGTTCCAGCAGTCGTGGGAGCTGTACGAGGCGGGCAAGCTGCGCGAGTCGTACGACATGTTTGGCCGGATCCAGGCGTTCTCGACGATTACCGACGCGGACCGGTATGTGATGGTGGCGCGGGGCATCTTCAAAGAGGACACGAAGTCGCGCCCGGCACCGGGGATGGGAAGCGGCGGCGGAGCGGGAGGCGCGGGCGGGGCGGGAGGCGCGGGCGGAGTAATGACCGAAGAGGACAAGAAGAACGTCATCTATGCGCTGAATACGTATTTGAAGCCTTACCTGCGCGGCTGATGGCCCGCTTGGCGGGCGACGTGCGACCATCGACTATGCAATTCTTCCAGGCAATCGAGCGGAGCAAGGAACTCCAAGGGCGGGGACGTGTGCGGACTCTAAGGTGGTTTCGGCTGAGCGCTTTCGCGATGCTTGTGGTTCTCGGGTACGCGGGGTGCGCGGCGTGGGCGCAGGGAGCGTACAAGGATGAGCCGGCGCAGCAGACGCAGGTGCAGCCGGTTGTCGCGCAGACGGTAGCGGCCCCGGCCCAGTTCGCCAGCATGTGCGCACTGTGCCACGGCAAGGATGCGAAGGGCACCGCGCTGGCGCCGACGCTGGTGAACTCCGCGCACGTCCAGGCCATGTCCGAGAGCGACATCGAGAACCTGCTGCGCAAAGGCAAAAACAAGATGCCCGCGATGCCATATTCAGCGGACACGATTACCGCGCTGGCACGCTATGTGCTGTCGCTGAACCCGGCGGGCGCGGGTGCACCTTCGCCCGCACCGGCAGCGGCACAGACGCCCGCGCAGGTACCGGGACAAGCTTCGTCACGGGTAATGGCACAGATGCAGGGAGGCGAGGCGCCGAGGCAGTTTGCGCAGACCTGCTCGCTGTGCCACGGCAACGATGCGCGGGGCACGGACCGCGCACCGACGCTGGTGAATCCGGACCATTACCGGCCGATGCAGGACGCGGAGCTGAGCGGGATTATCGAAAAAGGCAAAGGGCGGATGCCGGGATTCCCGCTGCCGCCGGACGACCTGCAGGTGCTGGTGCGGTATATCCGGAGCCTGAATACGGGCGCGGGGACGGCGCCGGTCCCGGGCGATGCGAAGGCGGGTGAGGCGATCTTCTTTGGCGGCGGAGGGTGCGCGAGCTGCCATGCGGTGCGCGGACGCGGAGGCTCGGTTGGGCCCGATCTGTCGAGCGTGGCGAGAAAGCTGAGACTGCCGGACCTGCAGCAGGCGCTGACCGACCCGAGCGTAAGTGTGACCGTGGGCTACGGGATGGCGTCGGTGCAGTTGAACGATGGCAAGACGCTGGAGGGGTTCCTGCGTGTGCAGGGCAGCCACGACGTGGTGCTGGAGACCACCGACGGCAAGCTGCATCCGCTGGCGGACAGCGACTACAAGAGCGTGACGCCGGAGAAGAAGACGGTGATGCCGGCCTACCAAGGGACGGCGGACCAGCGGCGCGACCTGCTGGCGTATCTGAGCACGCTGAGCGGGCCGGTGGGCGTGGGCGCGCTGAAGGAGGCCTCGGCGGCGACGCCGCAGGCGGAGATCGACCGGGTGGTGCATCCCGCGAAGGGCGACTGGCCGAACTATAACGGGACCCTGGACGGGAACCGCAACAGCGGGCTGGACCAGATCAACCAGCAGAGTGTGGCGAAGCTGGCGGCGCAGTGGGTCTATGTAATGAACTTCAACGGGCTGGAGACGACGCCGGTGGTGGTGGATGGGGTGATGTATGTGACCGCGAACAACCAGGTGGATGCGATCAGCGGCGTTTCGGGGCGGCAGATATGGCATTATGAACGGCCGAAGAGCGTGGGATCGACGATCTCAGGAGACGCGGCGATCGGCGTCAACCGCGGCGCGGCGGTGCTGGGCGACCGGGTGTTCTATCTGACCGATAATGCGCATCTGATCGCGCTGAATCGGCTGACCGGCGCGTTGATGTGGGATGTAGACACTCCGGAGGGTGCGCCTGGGCAGTTTGGCGGGACGGCAGCGCCGCTGGTGGTGGGCGACCTGGTGGTGACCGGGGTGAGCGGCGGCGACAACGGGATTCGCGGATTTGTGGCGGCGTACAAGGCGGAGACAGGCGAGCTGGCGTGGAAGTTCATGACCATCCCCAAGCCGGATGACACCGGACCGATTGCCGATACCTGGAAGGGAACGGCGCTGGCACTGGGCGGCGGGGCGACCTGGACCACGGGCAGCGCGGAGGCGGACGCGAGCATCGTTTACTGGCCGGTGGGCAACCCGCATCCGGATACCGACGGCGACGAGCGGCTGGGCGCAAACCTTTACAGCAACAGCGATGTGGCGCTGGATGCGAAGACGGGCAAGCTGCTGTGGTACTTCCAGTTCACCCCGCATGACCTACACGACTGGGACGCGAATGAGCCGGTAGTGCTGGTGAACGACAAGTGGAAGGGGCAGGACCGGAAGCTGCTGCTGCACGCGAACCGCAACGGGTTCCTGTATGTACTGGACCGCAGCACCGGCAAGCCGCTGATGGCGACCAAGATGGTGGACATGTTGACCTGGGCGAGCGGGATCAACCAGACGGACTGGACTCCAGAGCTGCTGCCGGCGAATGAGACTACGTTGCAGGGGGCGGTGGCGTGCCCGGCGGTGCGCGGCGCGACCAATTGGTACTCGACGGCATACAACCCGGCCACGCGACTTTATTACGTGATGACGGTGGAGGATTGCACGCTCTATCGCAAGGCTGCGGACGGCGGATATGGCCGGTACAACGACCCGGCGCACCCGGCGCAAAAAATACTTCGCGCATTCGATATCGAAACCGGTAAAGTGGTTTGGCAAATCAACTTGCCCGGGCCGGTGCAATCGAATTATTCGGGCGTCTTGTCGACTGCGGGCGGGCTGCTTTTCTTTGGCGAGAGCAGCGGAGGATTTGCCGCTGTGGATGCGCAGACGGGCAAGTACCTGTGGCACTTTGAGACGAACCACGCGATGAAGGCTTCGCCGATGACCTATGAGGTAAATGGCAGGCAGTATGTGGCGATTGCATCGGGCGCAAATATTATGTCATTCGCGCTGCCGGAAGCTAAGTGATGTTGCCGGGCCACGCGTAAGAGACGCGCCATCGACATTGCAATTGACAGGCTCAGGATTGGAAATTCTGGAATAGGGAGAAGAATAAGTGAAACAGAATCTTTCGCGCCGCAACTTTTTAGGTAATTCCGCTGGATTCGCCGCAGCCGGACTTGCGGCTGCCGCCGCCAATCCGATTGCCGCCGCCGCGCAGTCGGTCGGGGTCAAGCCCGGCGACCTGCCCGACCTGACCATCAAGGAGGTCAAGGTCTATGTGACGGACATCAGCAGTATTCATAAGCTGAATAGTCCGGAGACGGGCGAGCTGCTTTCGATCGTGACCAACAGCGGCATTGAGGGCAATTACACGATCGGTGACCGCAATGCGACGCCGGGCTGGCTGGATTGGGCCAAGCCGGCGCTGGTGGGGAAGAACATCATGAACATCCTGCCGACGCTGACCTCGACCAGCGGCATGAAGGGGCCGGCGGGGTTCGACGGAGGCGCGGCCAGGCGGCCTGCTGGGGCAGGCGCGGGGGCTGGTGCAGGTGCGGGTGCGGGAGCAGGAGCGCGCGGGGCAAGGCCGGGCGGTGGTGCGGGCGCTGGGAATGGGGTTTTGGGATTTGGCGCGGCGAACGCGAATCCGGGTTCGCATTCTGCGTTTGAGGGGCCGCAACTGCAAGGCACGGGGTTGTCGACCCGCGGCGGCGGCACCTGGCCGAACTACTACACCGCGGCGGCCGATGTGTGCATGTGGGACATTCTGGGTAAGGCAGTGAACCAGCCGATCTACAAGATCCTGTCGGGCGGGACGCCGACCAAGGACCGCATGATGGCGTACGCCAGCTCGCAGCACCTGCCGGCGATTGAAGATTATGTGCCGGATGTTACGAAGGCGAAGGCGCAGGGATTCAGGGCATATAAGATCCACCCGGGCAACGGACAACATGCGACTGGGCCGGCGATCCCGACCTACATCGGACATATGGAAGAGATTCGCGAAGTCCGCAAGGCAGTGGGCGACGAGTTTGTGCTGATGCACGATCCGGTGCAGCGCTACAACCGCTACGAAGCCATGACCGTGGGTCGGCTGCTGGACGAGCTGAACTATGCATGGTTTGAGGACCCGGTCCACACCTCCGATATGGAGGGCCTGATCCAACTGTGCTCGGAGCTGAATCTGCCGATCCACGTTGGGGAGTTCATCTACTCCATCGCGGACTTCGCCGACTACATTCGGTACGGCGCGCTGGATGTGGTCCGGCTCATTGCCGACAATGTAGGTGGAATATCCGGAGCCATGCGGGTAGGTTTGTTGGCCGATGCGCATGGGTTGGAATGCACGCCGCATAACTGGGGCAATGTTCCGGATATGGCGCTGCACTTCCATGTGGAACTGGCGCTGCCTAACTCCTACTGGTTCGAGATGCCATTTCCTCCTGAATATGCCGACCGGCCGGAATATAAAGATAAATTCCGACCCAATGAGGAGGGATATGTGCTTGCGCCGACGGCCCCCGGATTGGGTTATCCGGTCGATCACGACGCGCTGGATAAGATCACCAAGAGAATTGACCGCTGATTGATTTGGGTTCGCGGGGAATGAGGAGGCGTCTCGATGTTCCGGTACCGGTTGCTTCTGTGCGTTCTACTGTTGATGATCTTTCCCGCAAGCGCACTGGAAAGGCCGGAGGTGACGTTCAAGATATTCCAGTTTCCCGCGAACATGATTCCGCGCATCGATGGCAACGACGACGACTGGGCGATGGTGCCGGACAGTTACGCCATCGGCATGGACCAGCTTGAGGACACCGAGGCGCCGGGAGGGCATGGGACGAATCGCGATCCCAAAGACCTGGATGTGAAGGTAAAAGTGGGCTGGGTGAAGGGGCTGAACCGGCTGTATTTTCTGTACGAGGCCAGCAAGGGTTACTGGGATTTTTCACGGCCCGATCTGCATAACGACATCTTTGAAGTAGTCGTCGACGGCGACCTCTCCGGCGGCCCACTGATCGATATGTACCACCGCGATGTGTGGACGCAGCAAGCGGTGGGGGATATGTCCAAGCTCGATCCGCGGATCAGCAGCTCGGATGCTTACTATGCCCAGCAGGGCGCGGAAGCGCAGAACTACCACATCTTTACGCCTGCCGAGGGCAAAGACTGGACGATGGACTGGGGATGCGCGCAGTACACCAAGGACCTGCCCTACGCGAACCACGCCTATAAGTACAACTTCAAGCCGGGTGAGCCGGGCAAGCTGGTGCTGGAGTTCTGGATTACGCCGTTCGACTACGCGGGATGCGAAGGGCCGGAGCGGGCGGTGGAGAGTGTGCTGACGGAGAACAAGTTGATTGGACTGTCGTGGGCGGTGATTGACTATAACGATCCGACCTCGAACAAACGCAAGTTCTGGAACCTGTCGCACAAGCAGACCTTCTTCGGCAATGCATCGGACCTGGTCGGGTTCCGGCTGATGCCGCTGGAACCGCAGTTCCGCAAGCCGATCGATGCGCAGTGGTCGTTCAAGGTGGTGGATGCGGAGCAGAGGGTTGTGGCGTTCAAGGATGCTTCCGACGGGCAGATCACGGCGTGGAAGTGGGACTTTGGCGACGGGACGAACTCGACCGAGCAGAACCCGATCCATCAATACAAGGACAGGCCGGGAAGAGAGGGCAACTATACGGTCGTCCTGACGGTGACCGGACCTGCGGGAGAGTCGCATCTGGGTAAGGTGTGGGGGGTTCACGTACGTGGCTCAGCGCCAGCGCCAGCGGCTGCTGCGCAGCCATAGGTGCGGGAGATCGGGGTTGGCGACACAATTAGAAAACGAAGAGCATGATTCATGAGCTGTAAGCTATCCGCTATAAGCTGTCAGCTAAGCGATGGAACTAGCATCCCTGGTTTTGTTTTAGCAGCCGGAGACCGTGTGCAAGACGTGGATGTAACTAGAGGCGATACAAATTGGACGGGGCTACCCATCCGCTATGTGCTGGTGCTGTGGCTGACGGTGATCACCGCGGCGGCCTACCTGGACCGCACCAATATCTCGCTGGCCGGGATTGAGATTTGCAAGGAATTTGCGATCAATAATGTGCGTCTGGGTTGGGTCTCCAGCGCATTTCTGATCGGCTATGCAGGATTTCAGGTGCCAGCCGGGTTGCTGGCGCGGCGGCTTGGCCCGCGGCGTTCGCTGGCGCTGCTGGGCGCGTGGTGGGCGTTCTTCATCTCGCTGACGGCGCTGATTCCGCGTGGAATTGGGGATGCGCTGCTGGTGCTGCTGGGGGTGCGCTTTGCCCTGGGGGCCGGTGAGGCAACGATGTTTCCGGCCACCAGCCAGTTTGTCGAGCGCTGGTTCCCAGTGAAGGAACGGGGCAAGGCGAATGGGCTGATCTTCGCCGGAGTGGGGCTGTCGGGACTGACTCCGCCGCTGGTAAAGGAGATCATCCTGCGCTATGGCTGGCGGACGTCGTTCGGGTTCAGCGCGTGCCTGTGCGCAACCGTGGGGCTGGTGTGGTTCCTGGCTTCGCGCGACACTCCCGAGCAGCAGCCGTGGGTGAGCGATGCGGAGCGGGCACTGATCGTGCGGGAGCGGCGCGTGACCAAGGCGGCAGTCGACGGCGATGCCGCGAGCTATGGCAAGCACAAGATTCCGTGGGGGAAGATCTTTCGCAGCAAGACGGTACTTGCGATTACGGCAAGCTATTTTTCGTTTGGATATGTGGCGTGGCTGTTCATCTCGTGGTTCTACATCTATATGGCGCAGGCGCGCGGCGTGAATCTGAAGACTAGCGCGGTGTATACGATGCTGCCGTTCCTGGCGATGACCGTGGGCTGTCTGGGGGGTGGGGTGGTGAGCGACTGGATCGTGGCGCGCAAGGGCCTGCGTCAAGGCCGGTGCCTGCTGCCGGGGATCGCGCTGGCGCTGACCGCGCTGCTGCTGGTGCTGGGTTCGCGGGTGGAGAGCGCGGCGATGGCGGCTGTAGTGCTGGCCTGCGGCGCGGGCGTTCTCTACATCGCGCAGAGCGGCTACTGGGCGGTGACGGCGGACATTAGCGGCGAGTACGTTGGCGTGGTTTCGGGAATCATGAATATGGGCGGGCAGATTGGAGGCGCGTGTACGGCGTCGCTGACTCCGCTGATTGCAGCGCACGTTGGATGGGAGATGTCGTTTGTGGTGGCGGCAGCGCTGGCGGGAATGGGCGCGCTGATGTGGCTGCTGATTGATCCGAGGAAGCAATTGACGCCTGAGACCGAAATGCGGGCGTGACGGCGTATGCCTCAGGGGCTAAAGCCCCAAATTCACTTGAGCAACGTACGGCGGGACTGAAGTCCCGCCATTTCAAGACGGTTCTTCGGTTTGCTGCTTAGCGGCGAGATGCTCAAGCTGACGGCGCCAGTCCAGCTCCTCGACAAAGCCACGGCTGGATCGCCACTCCTCCTGGACCTTGACGAAGAGCTCAAGGAAGATGCGCGTCCCCAGCAGGCCTTCGATGTCCTTGCGGGCCGACGTGCCAATCTGTTTGAGCATGGCGCCCTGCTTGCCGATCAGGATGGCCTTTTGGCCGGTGCGCTCGCAGTAGATGGCGGCTGCGATTTTGGTGACCGGCAGACGGCCATCCTTCATTTTCTTGAGCGAGGCGGGCTCTTCGAACTTCTCAATGACCACGGCGGTTGCGTAGGGAACCTCTTCGCCGGTGAGCAGCAGGATCTTTTCGCGGATGAGTTCGGCGACCAGGAAGCGCTCCGGCTGATCGGTGAGCTGGTTGCGCGGGAAGTATCGCTGACCTTCGGGTAGCACGGCGACTATCTTATCGAGCAGCAGGTCGAGGCCTTCCTTCTTGCGGGCCGAGATGGGGACGACGTCGGCGAAGGTGTGCTGCGCGCTCCAATGCGCGATCAGCGGCAGCAACTCCTGCTTGCGGATGGCGTCGATCTTGTTGAGGACCAGGATAACGGGGCAGTCGAGCCGCTTGACCAGAGAGAGAGCGAAGTCGTCCTCGGCGGCGCTCATGGCCATGCGGCCGGTGATCTTGGGACTGGCTAAGGCGGATTTGGGGTCCGGCGCTTCGGCCTTCTCGGACTGTGGCAGGCGGTGGGTAACGTCGACCAGGAAGAGCACGGAGTCGCGGGATTCGAGCGCGTCCTGCACCTCCTGCATCATGCGGCGGTCGAGCTGGGTCTCCGGCTTGTGAACGCCGGGGGTGTCGACCAGCACCACCTGGGCGGCGGGATGGCCGGGAGCGCCGGCGGTCTTCTTCTTGAGCGGGACCTCAAGCACGCCGTGGATGCGGGTGCGCGTGGTCTGCGGCTTGTGGGTGACGATGGCGAGCTTCTGGCCGAGCAGCGCGTTCAGCAGTGTGGACTTGCCCGCTTGGGCCGGCCGATGATAGATACGAATCCCGAGCGAAATGCCATCCAACCATTATCGCCTTATGACCTTCCCTCTGGGGCTAAAGTCCCACGACAAGGGGCTCAGCCGGCGTGGCTAAAGCCACGCCCCTTCAAGGCGGATTCAAATTAGCACGATCAGGCGAAGAGCGCGCCGGCCCAGGCCAGGAGCACGGGGAAGAATTCGAGGGTGTAGCGCGGCTCCGCGTTGTCCAGCGTCAGCAGCAGGGCGCAGCGCAGGATGAGGCTCGCGGCCATGGCCAAGGCAAGCTGGCGGAAGCGGTTTGTGCCGGAGTTGGATGAGCCGGGAGAGAGCCAGTGGCGGCGGCCCCAGAGGAAAAAGCCGGCGCAGCCGAGAGCTACGTAGGCGAGGTTGAGCGCGGCGTAGGCGGCGGCGAAGATGGCCTGGGCGGGGCGCGGCTTCCAGCGCCACCATTCATCGGGGATGGGCATCATCTCGACGCGCGGGCGCAGGATCATGTCGAACAGGCGGGCGATGGGCAGGCCGAGGTAGGAGAGGATGGGGTGGGCGTGGATGCGCTCGGCGGCTAGTGCGGCGAAGCGGGCATCGATGGCCGGCGTGACGTTGGTGGTGGCGTTGTAGTCGGCAAGCAGAGCGGCGGTGCGGTCGCGGAGCTGTTCGGAGGCCGCGGGAGAGCTGAGTTCGAAGGCGCGCGGCGGCAGGCTGGGGAGCTCGATGCGGTTGCCGTCGTAGCACCAGTAGACCTCGTCGGTAGAGGCGAATTCGATGGCCCAGGTGCGGTACCAGCGGGCGAAGCCGAGCGGCGGGGGGTCGTCGGGATCGTTGGCGTAACGCGGAGCCAGCGGCTGGAAGACGTGGAAGGTGCGTCCATTGCGGATGGTCCAGGGGATGAACGGGAGGACGATGCAGAGCGCGGCGGCCAGGGTGGGCAGCGCCGCGGCGAGGACATGGCGGGAAGGTTCGCGGGTTGCCAGCGAGCGCCAGAGCATGGCGGGGATGACGGCGGCGGAGAGCAGGCCCTGGTCGGGGCGCAGCAGGAGAGAATATGCAAGCGCGAAGGCGACAACCCAGAGCCACGGGTTGAAGCCGAGGCCTGCGTCCTGCCAACGGGCGAAGGCATAGAAGGCGAGGGCGATGGTGGTGAGGACAAGAGTCTCCGTGAGCGCTGCGGCGACGTAGTTCGCGGTAAAGGGGCAGAGTGCCGCAAGCCATAACACGGGCAGCAGGGCGCGCCTGCCGAAGAGCCTAGCGGCGAGCGCGGCGGCCAGCCAGCAGGTGAGGAGGTCGGCGGCGGCCTGGACGTAGAGGACGGCGCGGTAGTTCTCCATGCCGAAGAGGCGGAAGCAGGCGGCGAGGAAGAGGGGGTATCCGGGCAGTCGGATGAGGGTGGGACGGACGACGGTAAGGCCGGCGGCGGTGGTCTGATGGCCGAAGCCGTAGACGCCGGTCTGGAGCCAGTTCTTGGCGATGGCGCCATAGACGAGGGTATCTCCCTGCACCACGGCCAGATGGCGTATGAACCACAGACGCAGCAACAGACCGGCCACCAGGGCCGCTCCCGCACAAAGCCAGAACCGCCGTCTCTCCTTGTTCATCTAGCAGCATCATACTGGGTTGGAAGTGGCACGCCGGCGGGTCGTTGACTATGTTAGGAGGGCTGCATACGATTGCGCAGGGGGCGAGGTTGCGGACGAAGCGGACTCGTGCCGAGGAATGGGTATCCCGAGCCCGGCCCGGTCTCCGGTCAGGGCGCCGACTTGGCCCAGCGTGAGCGGCTCGCCGCGCAATCCAGTTTCAGTTGGAGCATTGGCAAACACATCGGCAGACACATCGGTACATACAAGGGAAGATGACCAAGCAAGTCTTTTACGATCCTCAGCGCAAACGCTGGAAGCGGTTGCGGCGAATTTCGAACATAGTCGCGCTGGTGGGCGCGGTCGTGATCACGGTGTTCGCGATCGGCTTGGTGCGGATGACGCCGCTGCCCGAGCTTTTGCTGTCGGCGCCGAAGCACAACTTCAGCGAGGTGAAGGCGACTCCGGCACGGGGTGGGCAGAAGCCGCACAATCCCACGCATCGCAAGACCACGGGGAGACCGTCCGATGTTCCGCTGAACTCGGGTGAGGGACTGCGCGCGGCGTACTACGTGGAAGACGATCCGGCCAGCTACTCGTCGCTGAAGCAGCACATCCGCCAGATCGACCTGCTCTTCCCGGCGTGGCTGCATATCGTGACGCCGGATGGGACACTGACCTCCTACAGCCTGGATAACCGGCCTTTTGCGGTGGTGGACGCGACCGGAGTGCATGGGGTGGACCACGAGAACCGGGTTGCAAGGACGGTTGCGTCTGCATCGACTGCAGGGGCGGGCGAAGACACAACTCCGGCGGAGATCTTTCCGCTGGTGCAGAACCTCGACCAGATCAAGAACACGTGGGACCCTTCGATCGGCGACTTTCTGACGAACGCCGGATCGCGCGCTCATTTTATCCAGCAGATCGACAGATTTCTGGCTGCGAACCCCAGCTATCGCGGGATATCGCTGGACTTCGAGGAGATTCCTTCCGAGGCGCAGCAGGGCTACATGGCGCTGCTGACGGCGCTGTACGCGGACTTCCACCCGCGCAACCTGAAACTGTATGTCAATGCGCCGGTGGGGGATGACGACTTCGATCTGAAGTACATGGCGGACCACTCCGACGGCCTGCTGCTGATGAACTACGACCAGCATCAGACGGGGAGCGGGCCGGGGCCGATCGCGGCGCAGGACTGGTTTCTCGACAACCTTAAGGACGTGCTGACGAAGGTGCCCAAGGAGAAGGCGATCTGCGCCCTAGGCAGCTACGGATATGACTGGACGACCACGATTCCTCCGGCTCCCAGGCACGGAGCCAAGGCGCTGGAGCCGAAGGTCCTGAATGCTCAGGAGATGTCGACCCAGGAGGCATGGCAGGAGGCGACCGATTCGGATGCGCAGATCGAGCTCGATCCGGACTCGCTGAACGTCCACTTTGCCTACGACGATGACGATGCGCACGTCCGCCACCAGGTGTGGTTTCTGGATGCGGTGACGGTGCTGAACCAGATGCGCGCGGCGCGGGCGCTGGGCATCCAGACGTTTGCGCTGTGGCGGCTGGGGTCGGAGGACAACTCGCTGTGGAACATCTGGGACAAACCGATCCATGCGGACCCGGTAAAGGACCTGGCAGAGGTCGAGCCCGGCTACGACGTCGACACCGAGGGTGAAGGAGACATCCTGCACATCACGCGCAAGATGCAGACCGGCCATCGCGTGGTGACTATGGACGACGACGATTCGTTACCAGTGGGGTACCGCTCCATCACCGCGGAGACGATGAGCTCGTATCCGCTCTCCTACACGGTGGAGCAGACCGGCTACCACCCCATGGAAGTGGCGTTGAGTTTTGACGATGGGCCGGACCCGGAGTGGACGCCGAAGATCCTGGACATCCTGAAGAAGTACAACGTGGTAGGGACGTTCTTCATGATCGGCTATGAGGCCCAGGACAATGTCGGGGTGATGCGGCGGGTGTACCGCGAGGGCCACGAGATTGGCAACCACACCTGGTTCCATCCGGACATCAGCGAAATCTCGACTGCGGACCTGGACCTGGAACTGAACCTGACCGAGCGGCTGTTTGCGTCGGAGCTGGGGGTGCAGCCGCTCTACTTTAGGCCTCCCTACTCGATCGATCAGGAGCCGGACACCAACGACCAGGCGGCGCCCGCGGACAGGATCCAGAACCGCGGCTATGTCATCGTCGGCGACAAGATCGACACCGATGACTGGGACGAGCATCCGCGCAAGACCCCGAAGGAGATTTCAGACAGCGTCTTCCAGCAGATCTCGGATATGCAGACGCGCTCCTGGATGCGCGGCTCCATCATCCTGCTGCACGATGGTGGGGGCGACCGCGCGGCGACGATCGCGGCGCTGCCGGTGCTGATCGAGACGCTGCGCGCGCGCGGCTACACGATTGTGCCAGTGTCACAGTTGATGGGCAAGACCCGCGCCGAGGTGATGCCGCCGCTGAACCACCATCAGCTGTGGGAGGCGCGCGTGGATTCGATTGCCTTCTTCGTGTGGGCCTTCTTCAACCACTTCGTGATCGCGGTCTTCTTTGTCGGCGATGTCCTGATGAGCGTGCGGCTGATTGTGATTGGCGTCTTTGCCATCATCGATCGTCTGCGCAAGCGGAAGAACTATGCCGGTCCAGACTATCAGCCGAAGGTCGCGGTGCTGATTCCGGCGTACAACGAGGAGAAGGTGATCGTGCGGACCATCCGCTCGGTGATGATGTCGAACTATAAGAACATCCGCATCATCGTGATTGACGATGGATCGACCGACAATACTTACCGGGTTGCGGTGGATGCGTATCCGGCGGACATTGCGTCGGGCCGGCTGACCGTGCTGACCAAGCCGAACGGGGGCAAGGCCGACGCGCTGAACTTTGGGCTGGAGCGGACCACAGAGCCGGTCTACGTCGGCATCGACGCGGACGGTGTGATCGCGCATGACGCCATCACCAACCTGGTGCCGCACTTCGCCGACCCGAAGATTGGCGCGGTGGCGGGCAATGCCAAGGTGGGCAACCGGGTGAACCTGTGGACGCAATGGCAGGCGCTCGAATACATCACCAGCCAGAACTTTGAGCGGCGCGCGCTGGACCTGTTCGATGTGGTGATGGTGGTGCCTGGGGCGATTGGCGCATGGCGGACGGAGGCGGTAAAGCGTGGCGGCTGCTACCACACCAACACCGTCGCCGAAGACGCGGACCTGACCATGAACCTGCTGGAGCAGGGGTACTCGGTGATCTATGAGGACCGGGCGCTGGCCTTTACCGAGGCGCCGGTGAACATGAACGGGCTGATGCGCCAGCGCTTCCGCTGGTCGTTCGGCATCCTGCAGGCCGTCTTCAAGCATCGCGGCGCGATCTCGAAACGCCGCGCCATGGGCCTGTTCGCGCTGCCCAACACGCTCATTTTCCAGTTGTTGATTCCGCTGGTCTCGCCGTTGATCGACCTGATGTTCTTTGCCGGCGTGCTGAATTATTTTTACGACCGGTACTTCCATCCCGAAGCCGCTTCGGCGGCAAGCCTGGAGAAGCTGCTGCTCTTCTTCCTGGCGTTTATCGCCATCGACTTCGCGGCATCGGCGCTGGCGTTCGCGCTGGAGCGAAAGCATCCGGCGAGCCGGGGCGACGCTTGGCTGCTGTTCCACATCTGGATCCAGCGCTTTACCTACCGCCAGGTGTTCTCGATCGTGCTGTTCAAGACGATCAAGCGCGCCATCGACGGCAAGCCGTTCAACTGGGACAAGCTGGAGCGGACGGCGACCATGTCCAAGCGGACGGAGAAGCTGACCCAGGTGTAGAGCATTTTTCGTAAATGCTCCAGGCTCGCGCTCAGGGCTGGGGTGGCGCAATGGGCGGGGCGCCGTGGGTGAGGTGGCGGAGCAGGAACTCCTGGAACAATGTCCCGAATGCGCCTTCGGCCACGCCGAGCAGGGTGTTGGTCACGGTCACCTGCAAGTCGTGCCGATCGCTCTGCGGGTAGTAAAGCGTTGAGATGCCGGCCGCGCCGAGGTTCCCGAGCACGTTGGAGTAGTTGGGCTGCCAGTGGCCGTTATCGCCCTTGCAGACCGCAACGGTGGAGACGGCATACAGTGCGCGGACGATGACGGGGCCGTGGCCGCGGTAGAAGTAGCGCGGGTCCTGGTGCAGCAGCGACGGCAGCAGGGCGGCGCCGAGAAAGGTGGAGCTTAGCCGGTCGCCGTAGGTGGCCGCGTAGCGCTTTGCGTAGCCGGAGAACTCCTGGCCATAGCCGGCGAAGTCGCCCTGCCACTGTTGGATGCCCGCGCTCACACCCGTGGTGAAGTAAGTCAACGGGTCCCTCGACACCACGACAGCCAGCTTGAACTTCTGCTTGCGCGTAAGAGGCGCCGCATCGGGGACGTAGGAGACATAAAAATTGGGCAGGATGGCGAGAATCCGTTGATGTTCCTCGGTGGTGATCTGCTGCTCGGCCAGGTCTTCCATCGAGATCGCATTCACCGTCGTGTTGATCGATTCGACGCCAAGCTGGACCTCCGGCAGGACAAGGTTGTCGCCTTCATGGACGACGAGGACGTCTTTGATCTGCCAGGACGAGAAGCCGGGTGCGTTGATCCTGACGGTATAGGTCCCTTCCGGGACCGAGGAAAAGGTGAAGACGCCGTGCGCGTCCGTCAGGGTGGTGTGGGTTGCGTTGGATTCGGCATCCTGAAACGCGACGTGCGCGCCGGCAATGCCGGCCCCGTCCGTATCGGCGACGGTCCCGCTGACGGTTGCCGCAGCGGTGATTTCGGGCGACTGGATTGCATTATGCGGTCCCTGCGCGGAGGGTGGCTGGGCCGGCTCGGTCAGGCTGGGCGATGGGGGCAGATTCTGGCCGCCTGGAGCCGGTTGTGGCGACGCCTGCTGGGCCATGATCCGGGTTGCCAGGGCAAAGAGCACAAGAACGAGGGCGCACCGTGTCGACTGGCGGCCCCATCCCTTCGCTAGGTTGGCAAACCCCATAAGCGTCTTCCCGTGCGGACGATCTGCAGACGCTGAACGTAGCATCGTTCGCAGGGAGCGCGCAAGCGAAAGCGCGGAACTGGTGGAATGACGGAGGGCTCCGCGCGCTTCCAAAAAAGGTGGGATGCAGTTAGCCGACGACTTCGATGCCCATGGAGCGGGCGGTGCCGCGAATGCTGCGTGCGGCTGCTTCGACGGTGGTGGCGTTCAGGTCGGGCATCTTCTGGGTGGCGATCTGCAGAACCTGCTTCTCGGTGACCTTGCCCTTCTTCTCTTTGTTGGGAGTGCCGGAGCCCTTCTCGATACCGGCGGCCTTCAACAGCAGGACGGCCGCAGGCGGCGTCTTGGTGATGAAGCTGAAGCTGCGGTCGGCATAGACCGTAATGACGACCGGGATGGTCGTACCGGTCATCTCCGGCGTGGAGGTGCGCGCGTTGAACTGCTTGCAGAACTCCATGATGTTGACCTGGGCCTGGCCCAGCGCGGGGCCTACGGGCGGCGCGGGCGTAGCTTTTCCGCCGGTGATCTGTAGCTTGACGTATCCAGTGATCTTCTTCGGTGCCATGGGGTAATCCTCTATATTGTTCTGGCCGCGGGCGCGTAGCCGGCTGCCGATTTTGTGGTGCAGAACTCTTGCCCGCAATTGCAGGCTGCGATGCGGAACTACTCTTCCATCTTGTCGACTTTGGCGAACTCGATCTCGACCGGGGTGGAGCGGCCGAAGATGGAGACCATGACCTTGAGCGTCTGGCGGTCTTCGTTGACGTCATCCACGGTGCCGTTGAAGTTGGCGAAGGGGCCCTCGTTGATGCGGACCTGCTCCCCCTTCTCGAACTTGACCTTCATGGACGGCTTGTCCTTGGCGGACTCGGAGCGGAAGAGGATGGAGCTGACCTCGGCCTCAGAGAGCGCGACCGGCTTATCGCCGGTGCCGAGGAAGCCAGTGACGCGCGGGGTGTTCTTGATGACGTGCCACAGGTCGTTGTCAAGCTCCATCTCGACCAGCACGTAGCCGGGCAGGAAGACGCGCTCGATGGTGTACTTCTTGC
>Ga0182013_10003304_pt1 | contig 20278 bp, 17 predicted proteins | sample 612S2MmetaG_FD_120487 | JGI IMG/M metagenome (GOLD analysis project Ga0182013, IMG submission 120487) | Permafrost microbial communities from Stordalen Mire, Sweden - 612S2M metaG | ecosystem: Environmental > Terrestrial > Soil > Wetlands > Permafrost | place: Sweden: Stordalen | collected... | reverse complement strand
ATTGCCCACTGGTTGGGGCATTCCAGTGTGACGACAACCCACAAATACGTCGCCATCGACCTGGAAGCCAAACGAAAAGCTTTGGCGAAAGTGAAACCAGTGACGGCAATGGCGGGCGGATCGAAGCGATGGAACACGAGCGAAGACCTGTTGAAATGGCTCGAATCTCTTTGAATCGGTCCAAATTGATTCGCGTAATGTGAAGTTCCCCAGCGCCGAAACGCTGGGGAACTGGGAGAATCTGCCTCAACTCAACATTACTGCGAACTCAACATAAGCCGATTTATGTGGAGCTCCACATAAATCGGCAACCCCAACCATACCAGCCTCCGCACCCTTGGATATTTCACCTGCTAAAATCATTATGAAACACACCAAACAGAATCATTCAGTCCCCGCGCAACCGCAATTATTCGGCCTCATCTGGCGACCCTTCAAGTTTCCGTTCCGTCTCCGTGCCGGGGATGTCATCCAATACGAAAACCGGCTTTGCCGGGTAATCCGCGTCACCGAATGCGCGGCGGTGGTGATAATGAACCGGCCAGCAAGGGTGTTCAAAACCTTGTTTGAAAAGCCCGTTCGCATCCAACCCGCACCCAAGATTATCCGCATCTGTTCGGATTCCCAAGTTCCAATCCTCAACCGCAAAGCACGATGAATGTATTTGAATCACCGTTTGACGAAATCATTTTGACCTACACCCGCGCCCATGCCGTAGCGGACGGGATGCAGGTTGAAGTTACCAAGATGGCCGGGGAAGCGGGCATCCGCTTCCCGGTCTTTCTCACTCGCAGCGTTTATGACGCTTATGTATCCGTGCCGCCGGAAGTTGAAGCCCAGGACGAGGCAGGACGATTATGGGATATTTTAACAGCCATCCGGCACGCTATTTGTCGTAGCCGACCCGGAAAAGACCGTTTGGTTGTAGCGCTTTATGTGAGGAACGACGACCGCACAGCCCGATTGGCCAAGCTGATTGCCACTTGCGGCACGATGGACATTGATGACCCACAACCGACCATTACAGTAACGATACCGGACGAAAACTAAAAAAAATCCAAAAAAATCGCCCGCCTCCTTTGCGAGGCGGTTTTTCTGTTTTCTCTGGGCCTTCCGCCGGCCCAGGCCCGCGCCAGAGGGCTGGCCCTCTGGACACCCGATAGTCTTTCCACGGCAATTCTCACGGGGCAAGCCGCTCAATATTCCAAGAGCCATCGGCTTGGCGGGTATAGGGCAGATGAGTAGTTATTTCGCATCAAAGCGGCCCCGTGACTCTTTCACTTTCTCCCAATTGGTCGCAACCCAATCCACCAATCCTTGCATCGGCTTGAGCAAACTCCGACCGAGAGGCGTCAATTCGTATTCAACCCTTGGGGGCACTTCGGGGAAGAGTTCTCTCGTGACCAGGCCGTCCCTCTCCAGATTCCGCAAAGTCAGGGTTAGCATTCTTTGCGAGATTCCCGGAATTGAACGCTCGATCTTGGAGAATCGAGCCCGATTCCCCGGCAATTGGGCAAGCGACAGAATTAAAAAGATGCTCCACTTGTCCCCAACTTTCGTCAGAATTTCTCGCACGGCCATCGGATCCTTGTGCCCGCAGACGGACACCGTGTCCAGATAGGCAGGTTTGTTCTGTTTTTTCATAAGTTACCTCCATGTTAGTAGCGGCAATGCAAGTGCCTTCTTGTCTTTTAGCAACGAACAACATATGCTTAACCCTACAATAGTAAGTAACAAAATGAAAGGCGAATAACCATGAAACAGATACTGATAATCGAGGTCAGCCCAAGAGGCTCTGACTCAATGAGTCGCAACGTCACCCAAAACCTGTCAGAGCGCGTTGGGGCGCGCTTTCCAGATGCCACCATCATTCGCCGCGACCTGTCAAAACACAAGATTCCTCACATGGATTATTCCACACTTAAAGCCATCTCATCGAAAGACCCTGCCGAGGTGCTGGCGAATGAAGAGTCGGCACGCCTCTCCGATCAGTTGACCAACGAATTGTTGGCGTCGGACCTTTTGGTCATTTCAACCCCCATGTGGAACTTCGGAATTCCTTCCCTCCTTAAGGCGTGGATTGACCTTGTTGTTCGCCCAGGTCAAACCTTCAATTACGCGGAAAATGGTGTGGTTGGACTGGCAAAGAATAAAAAAGCTATCTTGGTGTTGGCTTCCGGCGGTGTGTTTAGTGAAGGTCCTTGGAAACCTTGGGATTTCGTGGAACCTTACCTTCGCGCCGTTCTAGGCTTTATCGGAATCCAAGATGTTCAAACCGTCCGAGTCGAGGGCACAAATATCCCCGCCCTAGCCGCGAACGCAGTCCCCAATGCAGAAAAGGCCGCTGAAACGCTCAAACTGTAACAGGCAAAGCCAAATTTCCAATAATTTATCCGCAACTGGATACACAGCTATGAACTACATCACCACAAAAGACGGAACCAAAATTCATTTTAAAGACTGGGGGCAGCGACAACCCGTCGTTTTCAGTCACGGATGGCCTTTGAGTGCCGACGCGTGGGAGGACCAGATGTTCTTTCTGGCCTCGAACGGCTACCGCTGCATTGCTCACGACCGCCGGGGTCATGGTCGTTCCAGCCAGCCTTGGTATGGCAACGACATGGACACTTACGCTGACGACCTCGCAGAGTTGGTAAAGGACCAGATCAACAAAGACCTTCTGGCCTTTCTTAAGGCATAACCAACCCATTGCCCGAGTAGCCCAAAAAAACCGAAGCCGATTGAAGCACAAAAAATTATGGCAAAATCAAAATATGCAGACTTTGCAGCGCTAAAACCCTACACTGACCTTATTCGGAAAGGGCTTGGCGACCTCGTTGATGGACATCATTTCTTCGATACCATAGCAGAAAATGCCCTCTTCGAATTTCTTTACGAATTTCCGGGCTGGCCTCGTGAAATACGAGGCCGAGCGAGTCTAATGAATGCCTATTCCGGGTATGGAGACAATATTAAACTCCGCAATGCGGACCATTTGGTTGTGTATAAATGCGAAGGCAACAAAATCGTAATCTTGGAATACGAAGTCCACGGCAAGATTCTAGCCAATGGTGTGCCCTACGATAACAGATTTGTTTCCATCATTTCGATTGAGCAGCGAAAGATCGTGCGCTGGAGAGACTACATGGATTCCCTTGCTGCGATGACTGCGCTTAGCAAGGCGGCTTCCGACAAAGGCAACTGAACTGTTTTGTTGTTTCGGGCCGCCGTCGACAGAATTTACGATGCCTGATTCCCAAGACCACCAGCCGGGCTTCCACCCGCGAACGGTATTGCAGGATTGGTGCAAGCGCGAAGTGTTGACGGCAACGGCGGCACGCCAATCTTCTCAAGGTGTTTTCGGATTAAAGCGCAACATAATCACAATGATTGTAAGAAGTTGAGGATAGGGACTGGAGCGACGCGGGTTTTCTGTTTTCTCTGGGCCTTCCGCCGGCCAGGCCCGCGCCAGAGGGCTGGCCCTCTGGACACCCGGTTGCCTTTCCTCGGCAATTCTCACGGGGCAAGCCGCTCAATATTCCAAGAGCCATCGGCTTGGCGGGTATAGAGAAAGCGGTCATGCAACCGGCTTGGCCGGCCTTGCCAGAATTCAACCTCCCTTGGCACGATTCGGTAGCCGCCCCAAAATGAGGGCAGCGGCACCTCCCCCTCTCCGAATTTGCGTTTCATCTCCTCCCATTTCTGTTCCAGCAGCGAGCGCGTCGTGATGACCGAGCTTTGCGCCGACACCCATGCTCCCAACTGGCTCCCGCGTGGACGGGTGAGGAAATAGGCCAGTGACTCGGCAGTGCCGATCTTTTCCGCCGTGCCGCAAACGATGACTTGGCGTTCCAGCGCCAGCCACGGAAAGAGCACCGAGACGTTCGCGTTCTCAGCAATCTGGCGGGCTTTGCGGCTCTCGAAATTGGTGAAAAAGACGAAACCGCGCTCATCATAACTTTTCAACAGGACGGTGCGGACCACCGGACGCTGGTCCGCCCCCACCGTCGCCAGGCTCATCGCGTTTGGCTCCAAAATCTTCGCCTCCATCGCCTGCTGGAACCAGAGCGCAAATTGGTCCAGCGGATTGGACTTGAGGCTGTCCCGCTCCAGTTCAGCGCGGGTGTATTCCGAACGGCTTTCAATCTTCATGGTGATGTCAATTATTTCGGCTTCACCAGCTTTGCCCCCAAAAGCCGGGAAGTCAAAACAACTGCGCAAGACCACCGGCCATTTTCGCGGCTGGCATTCTGGTTGATGAAATAATTTCCGCCAGCCGCGCACGCTAAAGCGTAATCAGCCTGGGTTGCTGACAACCCACCTTTCGTGGCTTTGTCTGTGATTTTTCAGGTCGTTTTGTTCCTTCCGGTTCTGCCTATCGCCTCACGGCTCGCTTCCATTCGGGGGCCGGGCGCGGTGCCCTCCGGGGATTCCTCCCGCTGGCCGCCGCTCATTCGCTCGCTCTTCGTGAAGGCGATAGGACCGAACCGAGCAGTTCAGCAAAAAAAAAGACCATGAAAACAGAACAAATCCAAAATGAAATCCGATCAGGACTCCTGGCCCGCCCCGAGCAGTTGAGCACTGACACCAACACAGGGACTAAGCGGAAAACCAACTCCGCACGCGGCAGCGTTTATGACCAAATCACCGAGCGCATTGTTGAATTGCTCCAAAAAGGCACGGTTCCTTGGCACAAGCCGTGGAAAGCGCAGGGCGGGTTGCCCCGCAACCTCGTCACCAAAAAGCTGTATCGCGGCATCAATGTCTTTCTGCTTCATGCGATGCACTACGAATCACCCTTCTGGCTCACCTTTCGTCAGGCGTTGGAGCTTGGCGGCAATCATCCAAATCACGCCGCAAGTACTATTCGAACATCGACATCCACGAACTGCTTAAGCAACGTCGCCAAGTCGCCGCCATTTGGGGCACCGAAGATGTTCAATCTGTGCGCCCCGATTTGACCGACGACCAAGCATGGGAAGTCCTTGTCGAATGCCGCGACAAACACAACTGCGAATATGGCTTCAATTGGGATTTGATCGAAATCGTCGCCGACGAACTGTTTCCCGCTCCCGACAACGACGAAACGGACGAGGACGGAGAGTAATATGCAAGCGCCGCCGCGCCTCCCGGCGTGGCGGCGGAGAGCGCCCAAACAGAACCGGCTTAACCCAGCGGAAAAGCGACGATGCTTTTGTGCTTGTTAAGTTGTCGCTTTTTTGGAAACTGCTTTTCGTTTTTAAGACCTTGGATACTTTTCTCGCGCAGCGATGGCAGCGGTATGTTGTGCCCCGGCGCGGGGTGATTCCGGGGCGAGCCAGTGCGGGGCGGTTCAAAAGCAAAACACCAGACAAATGAAAACGATTAATCAGGTAGCCGGGTTAAGGCGAGTCCCGGTTTGCGGCTGTATTGTTTTGCTCTTTTTCTGCCTTGCCGTGGAAGGGCTTTTTGCCGGTGCGCCCTCCCCCGGCAGCGGCGGCGGCCCCAACGGACAACTCACTTCGTGGAGTTTTGCTGACACCAACAATTGGCTGACCGACGCCGGACACGCGCCGATTGCCTTCACCAATATCGAAAACGTCACAGCCTCCTACGGCAGAGCGTTGCAACTGGACAGCACCAATGTTGCCTTTCTTCAATACAAGGTGGTCGAGACGGACAACACGACCAACCTCACGGTGGACACCGGCTGTCTCACGTTCTGGTTTCAGCCGTCGTGGAGCAGCGCGACCCAGGGCGGCACCGGGCCGAATGTTCCGGGGCGCTTCATCGAAGTGGGCGCTTACACAACGAACTCTGCCGTCGGCTGGTGGAGCTTGTATCTCGATGAAGGGGGCACCAATATTTATTTTTCCGGGCAGACGAACAGCGGCGGAGGCACCGGCACCAATTATTTAAGCGCCCCGATTTCCTGGACATCCAATCAATGGCATTTCATCGCGCTCAATTACTCGGCGACCAATACCGCCTTGTTCATTGACGGTTCAGCCGTCACGAACGGCCCCGGCGTTTCCGTTCTGCCGGGAGCGGCGGTGCTCGCCGACGGGTTTTTCATCGGCAGTGACAGCAACGGCGTCCTGCAAGCGCATGGCGAATTCGGCGGCATCACCACTTATAAGGCCGAGCTTGACACCAATTTAATCAACGGCACGTTCAATATGTATGGGCTGTTTTATCTCGGCCCCAGTTCGTTCCCATTTTTGGACGCCCCTTCCAGCCCCGGATATTCGGCTTACGGCTACAACGTCATCGGCGGGCCGGGGTATGTGCAGTATGTCACCAACGGCAGTTTCCCGACCGGCGGTCAGGTTTACTTCACCAATATGTCGGCGAGCGTCGCCACCAATTTTACCACGACTTTTAATTTTTCCGTGGCGGGAGGAACCAACGGCGTGCCGTATGACCTGTTCGGCACGGCGGCTTTGGCGAATCCCGCCAAGAACGCGCAATGGTCGTGGCTTGGACAGGTTTACACCGGGGGCGTTTACACGCTGACCAACCAACCGAACTACACGGCGTGCTATATACTCGGAACACCCCAGGATTCAAACCACGGCGGAATAACTGACACGTATCAATTATTCGTGAGCCATACCGATCCGAACGGCAGCGGCTTCGATACCAGCGGCATCCCGATTGCGTGGGAAGTACTCGAAGGGCTGAATCCCGAAACGCCCAACCTCGGGAACCTGGACCCCGACATGGACGGGCTTATCAATCTCAAAGAATACCTTTACGGCACCAGACCGCTGGTATCCGAAGGCTTCAATATTTGGGTAGCCAATCCGGCGGGTATTTCGGGCATTCCGTGACTAAAACGAGGCGTTATGAAGAAAAAACTCATCATTTTTGGAGTATCCGTTGCGTTGGCCTTGGCAGATCAATCGCTTTATGCACTGGGAGTGCTGGTCACTCCAGGTATCCGAATCGATGACTGGAACTACAGCGGCTGCAATAATTCGCCGGGCGCGGCGGGCGCACCGGCATCCGGCGACAGCGGCGCGGGCGGCAACCAGGCCAGTTGCGCCACCTGCCCGGATGACGGAGGCATGGCCCGCTGGTCAGTGGACGAACCCAACATCAATTTGCATGTCTCCGACACGCCGCTGGAATACATCACTTCTTCGGGTCAAAAAGTAAGTTTTCGCTTGTTTTACAAACAGCGATTCCTGGTTCCGCCCACCGACCGATGCAAAAACTGCGAGACAGTTTATGGCAGCGACGCGGTCAACATGCACAGCATGGGATTGACCAACGCGTCGTGGAATCACAACTGGTTGGCTGACATCAAATTTTGGGATAGCGGCTGGTGGGATTACTACAACTCACACGGTTTTACCTCGCCTCCGTATGCTGAATTCTCCGGCGGATATGAAGCGATGGTTTTTTATCCGCAAGGCGACGTTCAATATTTTTACGAGGGGATGTATGATCAGGGTTGGATGGGCGATCCGCAAAGGCAGAGTAACTTGCTACCGCTCTCCGGGATGGGCTACGCCACTGTGACATCCTCTCCAACGGCGGACGCCAACGGTATTTATTGGGGCGCACCGGCGTCGGATAATAACGGCAACGTGACCACAAACGGCCTCAGAATTACCTATCCCGACGGCAGCCAGGACGTTTTTGCGCTGGCCTATCGCACGACGGAAAGCGGGCACGCCTTTTTGACGCAGCGGATTGATCCTGCCGGAAGAGTTACCCAGTTGGGCTACGAGCAAGTGCTGTTCTACAACTCGTGGAACGTCACCAATTATTACTACGCCTACCGCTTGAAATTCGTCGTGGACAGTGACGGGCGCACGAACACGTTCTATTACAACGATGCCAGTCTGGCGCATACCCCCTGGGAATTGCAGGAGATTGACGATCCGTATGGCCGGAAGGCGACATTTGCCGAGGACGACACCATTTACGGCGGCGGGCGTTTGACCAACATTACTGATGCCGCCAGCAACTCCACGACTTTCTCCTATGTTGCCTTCGATTCCACCAATTATTGGCTGAACGGCCTGACCACGCCCTACGGAACGACAGCCTTCTATTTTGGCGAAGTCAAAGGGCCGACGAATATTCCATTCAGCTATGCGATGCGGGCCGCTTTCGTGAGTGAGCCGGAAGGTGCCGGTCAATTGTTTTTGTTCACGTATCAGGAAACGAACGGGGTCCCCACGACACTAACTGCGCCATCGGTTCCAGACACCATTGATTTCGACGACGGTTCCTCCCTGACTGCCGGGACGAGCTTTTATGAGTTGACCTATCGAAACTCCTTCTATTGGGGCCGAAGACAATGTGCTTCGCTGCCGTCGGGTCTTGTGACCTCGCTGGGGGGAGGCGGCATTTCCGGGGCCATCTCAAATCTCACCGCGTCGGCAGTGATGCTTGGCCGTTTAAGCCATTGGCTGCTGGTGCCCAAGTCCGACGCTTACGTCACTGAGGACGGCGATTCCCTAAGTGAATTCGTTTCGTTGACCCGTGATCCATCGCCTGATGGCGGCGTGTCTCCCGGCGGCTGGACCTGGTTTAATTATGCCCACAAATATAACGGCTCGGAGGTCACGGGGGATTCGCAAATCAATTGTATCGCCCGGATATTGCAAAGCGGACAGGTCGCCTACACGCGCTACAATTATTATTCCGGCGACGCGCCCGTGAACGGTTTGGTCTCCGACAACGAAACCAGCGTCACACTCCCTGATGGCACCGAGGGCGAAGTCATCAACTGGTTCAATTATGCGACCAATGATATTGACGTGACGAATATCAGCAACTCGCTCGGCCAGTATGTCAATCTCGGTTACAACGCCAGCCATCAGGTCATTGCGATCACCGACGCCGCCAATCAGACGGCGACCTTCGTTTACGACGCCACCACCCACAACCTCAAGACCAACTCGTTGCCCAGCGGCCAGACAATTTATTATTCGTATTACGCCGCCACCAACCCCGCGACCAGCACCAATGCCTTGTTAAAACAAATTGATGTCGAACCCGAAGGGCGGCTGATCAATTTCGCGGATTACACTTTTAACCTTCCCCGCGTCGTAAGCATTAGCGGCCCGAACATTCCCGGCTTTTCGGTGACCAACTTTTGGGACAGCCTCAACCGCCCCACCGGCAGCCAGTTTCAGGATGGCACGACCGCTTCCAATATTTTCACCATCCTTCACCGCACGGCTCATCACGACCGCATGACCAACTGGACCTACTATGGTTATGATGGTTTGGAACACCTGACCAGCCTCACCAATGCCCGAGGCGCGGTGCTGACGATGGGTTGGTGCGGCTGCGGCGAGCTTACGAGCGTCACCGACGCCTACACCAACACGATTTCGCTGAGTTACGACAATCAGTCAAGGCCGACCGGGATTTCCTATCCCGACGGCAGCAGTTTTACCTGGCAATACGACCTCGATGGCCGTGTGACCAACGCCTTTGATGGCGCGGGCGTTTCGGTGCAAATGGCCTACGACACGCAGGGACTCGTGACCAACCTGAGCAATGTTTACGGTGCGCTCGAACAAGCGGTCTTTGACCTGGCCGGACGCCCCATCCAAATCACGGACGCAAACGGTGTCACCGTGACAAACGCTTATGATGCGGTTAACCGGCTCATTTCCAGAACCTGGCCGGACGGCACCGGCGAGACGTTTGGCTATGGCACCAACGGCCTGATCGCTTCCACCAACCGCAACGGGCAAGTCACCCTGTTTGGCCGGGACGGCGCGGGACGGGTCACTTCCGTCACCAACGCCAACCTGGCAGTCACGCAATTTCGGTTAGACGCCCTTGATCACCTGACCAATCTCATTGATGGCTTAAACCACACCAACGCCTGGAATTACAATCCTTATGGCTGGGCGACGAACAAGGTGGACGCCTCGAATCATCAGGCGTTTGTTTATAGCTTCGATGCCAATGGACGGGTGACCAATCGTTGGATGCCGGGCAGCGGCAACACGGCCTACGCCTATGATGCCGTGGGGAACCTGACCAATGTGGTCTATTCCAACACCGCCCCCGCGTCCATCAGTTATTTTTATGACGCGCTTAACCGGGTGACAAACATGATAGACGCGACAGGCACCAATTCTTTCACCTACACGCAAACAGGCCAGTTACTCAGTGAAACCGGCCCGTGGCCAAGTAACAAGTTGACTTATGGCTACACGCAGGGACATCGGACAAGCATGGCGCTGTCGCAACCCTCCGGCGGGGCTTGGACAAATGCTTATACTTATGACAATGAATGGCGGCTAACGGGCTTGACCGCGCCTTCGGGTTCCTACGCTTATGGTTATGCCGCGTCCGCATCCGCCCTGGTACAAAGCCTCGCTTTGCCGAATGCTGCCTATATCACCTACCAATACGATTCCCTTGCCCGGCTCACGAATACTTCTCTGGCCAACTATTGGCGCCATGTGCTGGATGGTTACGGTTACGCGTATGACGCCTTGGGCCAGCGTACGAACCTATCCCGCAATCTGGGACTCACCACGAATAACGTCACTATCGGTTATGACTCTATCGGGCAGTTGATAAGCTGGAGCGCGGCGGAAACCAACGGCGCGTTGCGTCTCAACGAACAGCTTGACTACGTTTTCGACGCCGCCGGCAATCTCATTGCCAGAACCAATGGCTCTCTGGCGCAGACGTTCAGTGTGGACGCGCTGAACCAGCTTGCGAATGTATCGCGCACCGGCGCGTTGACGTTGAGTGGCGCAACACCGGCACCGGCCACGAACGTAACAGTCAACGGTCAGAACGCGCAGATTTATGCAGACCTCACCTTCGCCCGCACTAATATCACGCTCGTTAACGGCAACAACACCTTTACAAATATCGCCACCAACGCTTACGGCCTGGCGGTGACAAATATTGTCACGGCGAATCTGCCGGCGAATGTCGTGTTGCAATCTGACTTGAACGGGAACCTCACTAGCGATGGCACACGGTTCATGGTCTATAACGCCGAGAACCAACTCACGAATGTCTATGTCACCAATCTTTGGAAAACGGAGTTTGTGTATGATGGCTTGGGGAGGAGAAGAATTGAGCGAGACTATACTTGGACAGGCGGCGCGTGGTCTAAGACGAACGAAACCCGTTACATCTTCGATGGAATGCTGCCAATACAGGAACGCGATAGCAACAATGTGGTTAAGGTTACCTATACAAGGGGTTTGGATTTGAGTCTGAGTTTGCAAGGCGCGGGAGGCATAGGTGGTCTATTGGCAAGAACGGACACGAATGGCTCGACCTTCTACCATGCGGATGGGAGCGGCAATATTACCGCGATGATGGACGGCAACCAGAACATGGTCGCGCGGTATGAGTATGGGCCCTTTGGGCAGATGCTTGGAATGTGGGGCGTGATGGGTCCAGTGAACCAAATAAGGTTTTCATCATTCTACACCGGGCCATCTGGAATCGTGCTGTCGCCCACGCGTCCTTATTTTCCTGAGTTGCAAAGATGGGGATCGCGGGACCCGATTGGCGAGGCTGGCGGGCTAAATTTGTATGGGTTCGCCGGGAACAATCCTGTCAACTTCGCCGATCCTTACGGGCTTAGTTTCTGGAACTATCTCGGGTTTTCTGGCGGCCCGGCCGACGCCAATGCGGCGATGGAGGCGATGGTCCAGGCTCATGATTACGCCAATATGAAAGATTTCCTCCTAAAAAACCCGAGTTATCACGGATGGACCCCATTAGATGCAGTAGCACCCGCAGCCGACGCCTGGGCCGCTTCTGCAGATTTGTATATTAACGGGGCACAAGCCATAGTGCCCGCAGGGATTGCGGCAAAAGGAACGGAAGCAGCGGCACAAGGAATTGCGGACGCAGCAGAAGAAGGATGGTTGTCGAAAGTTTGGAACAAGTGTTTTGGGAAAAAGACGCCTAGGAACTCTAGCCTTGCAGGAACGACTCATCCTGTGACTGGTATTCCCTTTAATGCACACGGATTTCCTGATTTTTCCAGTGTTGCCAAAGAAACGGTCAAGATAGTATATACTGGCACTCGAGAAGGGGACTACGAAGCTGCAAATTTAGCTGCTGGACTTGAGGAAACTCCCGAAGGTTATACTTGGCACCACGTTGAAGATGGAACGACTATGCAATTAGTACCAACCGACATTCATACAGCGACTGGTCACACTGGCGGATTTTCGATGTATCCCAAAAAATGATTATGCAAAGCGAATTCAAGAGCACGAACCCACCCATTGATGAGGTGGTGTTAGACACGTTCCAAAATGAGTGGGGGAGCATTCTGCCGCAATGCTATAGAGATTTTCTCCTTCAGAATAACGGCGGACGCCCTGCAAAAAGTGTCTTTCCAATAGCTGGTTTTAGCGAAGGTAGCTTTGGAAGCATTCAAGTTTTTTTTGGATTGAACACGGTTGTCAAAACAAGCGATTTAAATTGGGCAATCAAAAACCGAATCCCGCCTTTCCCGGCAGGATTATTAGAAATTGCGTGTACGGACGGCTCTGACTTGGTCTGTATTGACACCAAATCAGAGAGTGTGCCAGTTTTCTTCTTAGATTATCGTCCATCTTGGGGCAACGGAATTTGGAGACCCGAAGCTCTCTACTTTGTTGCGGCCTCTTTCTCCGAGTTTTTGTCTAAGCTGGAGCCAAAAAAGAAAAAACAGGCTCCTTAGGCAACCATTAACGGGCCGCGCGGGGCCTCTTACAAAGAGGCATTACAAAATGAACTTCGCGCAATTGGTCAAGAGAGTCAAACAGTTGGAACTGCATTGAACAAAATGGTAACAGGAAATAAATGATGAGGTGGCCATGCGTTACTATAGATTGATCGATGATGTAGAAGCGCCAGGTCGCTGGTGGCTTAAATCGCCCTGTGATACCGATGGAAATCTGGTGAATGCTGACGTATTCACAGTTGCCAAGAAAATTAGTCTGGCAACACCGCTGAGGATTCCTTTACGTCACGACGGCATTGAACTTGATTTCACATTCGGTGCGTTTGATATGCCTGTCCTAAACCGCAGGACTTTTCGACTTCTTGAGGAATTTTTACTTGATGGATTTCAGTCATTCTCCGCCCAAGTGGAGAATCACGAGCTTGGGTATGAAGTCGTAAACTTTTTAGAGTGCCGACAATGCGTTGACGAATCACAGTCCGAATTCTTAAAATGGGGAGAAAGTGATGGCCGCCTAGATAAGATCGGCCAGTATCGTCAGATTACTAAATTGCGTATTGATCCATCGTTGGTGCAAGGACTTGAGGTCTTTAGGATAGAAGGGTGGAGGATTGCTCTTATAGTGTCCGAAAATATTCGGTCTGCCTTTGAGGATAAAAACATTAGTGGCATCCGATTTCTACCAGTCTCCTGAAAATCAATAGACGGCAACCAATAGCGGGCTTTGGGCCAACTTTTCGTATAACAATGCCAGACATAGCTTCACGTTACTCGCGTGCCCTGCCACAATTGGGAGGAGTTTTTCACCTATTAATCTGGCACGTCATTTTAATTTGGCTGTTGGGCGCAAACTTGGCATTGGCCAATGTGCCGAGGCATACGACGAATACTTATACGCGGGGGCTGGATTTGAGTCTAAGTCTTGGGGGTGCTGGCGGTATCGGTGGTCTTCTCGCCCGAACCGACACGAATGGCTCGACGTTCTACCACGCGGACGGAAACGGAAATATCACCGGCATGATGGACGGCAACCAAAACATGGTTGCGCGATATGAGTATGGCCCTTTTGGACAGCTTCTTGGAATGTGGGGGGTGATGGGGCCGGTAAACAAAATCCGCTATTCGTCATTCTATACGGCCACACCGTCAGAAATCGTGCTTTCCCCGACGCGTCCCTATTTTCCTGAGTTGCAACGGTGGGGTTCGCGGGACTCGATTGGCGAGGCGGGCGGAATTAACCTCTACGGCTTCGTTCGCAATTCGCCATTGAATTGTATTGACCCAACCGGATTGGACTTTCACCGAGATGCAGCGCATGGAGTGTATGTTGCCGGACCGGTTCCTTTTCTGAGGGGTGACACGATCCTTGAGAGCGCGGCGGCAGGGGCATACGATGCCATACCAGAGGTGGCGAATACTGCGGTGGCCGCGGGGCAGGCTGTTATGACAGGCTTGTCCCTGCTCAATCAGGCCACCGAAAACATCCTGGGGGCGATTAGCACAGAGGTCGCTGGCGATCCAGGGCTGGGCCAGGGTGTCAACAATATGCTGGCTGTCGCGCCGTTCGGCTTGCCGGAAGATTTGGTTAAAGCGGGCGCGTTAGTTAAAACAGCGGAAGAACTAAAGACAGCTAAAACATGCGTAGCAGTAGCCGCAGAGAAAACAGCCACCCGAGCAACCCAGCTTGAATTCCAGTTTGCGAAGGACGTTGGCAGTTCGGACGTTACATACCTCTATCAGAAAGTGGGAGCGCAGGGCGAACACCTGAAATTCGGCATCACAGATAATCCGGCGACGCGCTATACGGCGGCTGAACTCAACGGCGGCAGTTTGCGAATCATCGGCCAGGGTGAACGTTCAGAAATGCTCAGTCTGGAAAGGCAGCTGCACGAGACGTTGCCCATCGGGCCAGAGGAGCGTCAATTGTTCTACATCCAAAAGCAGGCGCAGAAGGGGCTGAAACCGCCGCCTTATTGATTGAATTACGACTACGATGAAATACCAACTAGTGCTACAACTACCTGCCTCATCGATCAAGGACTACGACGCCATGATCGAACTTGAGGAAACCATAATGAGGAGTTTGGGCAATTTCGGACGAGTGGACGGGCACGACGCCGGTTCAGGGGAGATGAACATTTTTATTCTCACTGACCACCCAAAGCTCGCTTTCGAGCGCGTCAAGCAGGTTCTTGGAACCGAGGACTTCATGCCCGATTTGAAGGTCGCCTACCGGGAGACCGGCAAGGACGAGTTCACCATCCTTCATCCAGAGGGTCTCAGCTACTTCGCAATTGCGTAGCGCCGTCCACATCCTGTTCAGCCTGCTGGCGCTGCTCGTTTCGCTGAGCGGCCCGGCGATGAAGGGAAATGCCGCAATTTGGCAGTCCTCCCTTGCCGCAGAGGAAGGACAGGCCGCTTTTAACATAACGAGGACGGCTGACGGGACAATAACGGTTGCCAATCCTGGAAAATCAGATGCGTTCATAATGGGGAATTGTTTCGGGTGGCAATCTGAATATCGTAAATGTGAATGTGCCCGGGGCAATGACAGGCCAAGGAATCTCGACACAGCTTTATCAAGAATTAGTCACCCGCGGCCCCATCCCGCAGATCGCGGCTCTATTCAAAAAAATGATGGGCTTAGGGTAGCGCCAGACTTGGCTTTACGATCACGACTTCGAAGGAACTACCTGCTTTTGGGATAAGGCTTTATGTGCCTGACCTTGTGCGTCTTTGAGGATTTCGCAGGTGCCAGGTGAATGTGGCGTAGGGTTCTCGTCTTCGTATTTTTTTCCGGCTGCCGCAAGCGGATGCTTCCGCCCTTGATGTGCCCGGGCTCGTCCGGCCCGCGTCCATAAAGATTGTCATTGCCTCGCCCGGCCGGCCGCTAATCCAACGGCTTGCAACCCGCGGGTTTCATCTGGTATCCTACGTCGAGGCCAGTGTGGCGAAATGGCAGACGCACAAGACTTAAAATCTTGGGATCTTAAAAAATCGTGCGGGTTCGAGTCCCGCCACTGGCACCATCAATTCCAGGCTGCATTGTTCAATTTCGTTCCCTCATTTGCGGAATGGCCGGGGCGCAGATGCCCGTAGACCTTTCCAATCAATATTCCCCCATCGATGTGGGCGGCCCAAATGGCGATGGTAATGAAATCAATCCCGGCCATGACGCAATCACCGTTTGATCACATTCCAGCCGCGGGTGGTCGAGCGTTGGGCACAGCCGCCATGCCTGCGTCAGGATTTCGCACCTCGTTCGCTCCGGGATCCTCTCGAGCAACTGAAGCAGGAACTCTGCGGTCGGCCGCCCATTGTTAGCGAACCAATCTTTCACCGTGCCTGCGGGAATTCCTGTCAATTCCTCCACTTCGTCGTAGCTGGGACTTTTGCCTCGCGCGTTATGCAAAGAACTCTGGACTCTTCGAAGGATCCGAGTGACGCGTTTCAATTGAGCAATGCTGGAAGCCTCGTTGGAATTTGAATTCGCTTTTTCATTCATTCTTTCGTGTTGGGCGGCAAACTTTGGCTTGAACGTTGTTAGCGTAAATACTTCCCAGAGCCCGTGCCGGAGAACGGACTCGCAGATCAGGCTGGACGGCGATTCGGGCGGTCTGTTAAGTCCAAGGGGTGACAACAGCGAAAAGCACGCGGATCGCCTGTGCTGCGGATCAGCGCCAGAAGTTTGACGAAGCCGATTTGCAGGCGATTTGGGGCCAAATAAGGCGTGTCCTACTTTCCCTAGGCGGACCAATGCGTGTCTCAGGGAGTCCGAGATCCCGAAAGATGTGCTGATTCTGCGGTGAAAAGCGCAGTTTATGAGGTTTCAGCCCAATGTTTGCAGGTGTTCCATCCCAAGCCAATTCAGGATTTTAAGTCCTGTGCGTCTGCCATTTCGCCACACCGGCAACCTTGCTTAACAACGACTTACGATTGTGCTGCCACTCCATACTTGACGTTGTGCCACTATTTGTGCCACTGTTATGGCATGAAGGCAAGTGATGCCACTAGCAATGACCAAAATTGTGAAAAGCGCCAAGCTCATGGCGCTACTTTCGCAAAAGTATTGGATGGGCGCAAGCAACCGATTCGCGGACTGTGGATCCGTGGCACACGTTATTATGCCCGGCTGAATGTTGAGAATCCCCTCACCGGCATTAAAAAGAACCAGCGTGTGCCTCTGGTCACCAAAGAGGGTAAACCGGTGCAAACCGTGGCACAGGCTGTGGCCGAGTTGAATCGGTTGCAGACGCAACGGTCAGACAACACGCTGCCGACGCTGGCACGAACGCCGAAGTTTAACGAATACTCGGCGCGTTATCTGGAATTTATTGGCAGCGGTCAGGGAACCAAAAAGCTGGGAACGGTGGCGAAAGAAAAAGCGCTCCTGAAACGCTGGAATAATTATATCGGCGGCTTGCGTCTCGACCAGATCAAGCGGGTTCACGTCAATCGGTTTATTGAATCCCGACTGAAGGAAAACGTATCACCGCGAACCATCAACTTGGATGTGATTGTGCTGCGGGTTGTTTTCAAACGCGCCCTATCCGATGGACTGATCCAGCGGTTGCCAATGGAAGGGTTACGACCGCTCAAGACCAGCACCAAGAAACGCTCATTGTTCACGTCGGCTGATCTGGACAAACTTTGCCAGGCTGCGTTTGAAACGAAGCAGAATAAACAGGGTGCCGATGTTCCGGTCACTGAAAATGCGCAGGAATTTGTGGATTACATCAGGGTGCTCGCCTATAGCGGCGCGCGCCGCAACGAAGCCCTCGGCATACGTTGGGAGGATGTTGATTTTGGAAACAACCAGCTTTTTATCCGCCGACAGATCACCGAACGCGGAATCGAAGACCTCAAGAATCGCGACGCGCGGGTGGTGGATTTCAATCCGAAGCTGAAGGCGCATCTTCTCGATATGAAGGCACTGTCACACGACGTCTCGCAATGGCTTTTCCCCTCACCCCAGCGAGGCGAAAAGGACATTCCGGCAAAAACATTTCGTGAATCATTGGTGCTGGTTCGCGAGCGCGCCAAACTGCCAAGCTTTGGATTTCACGATTGCCGGCACCATTTTATTTCAATGGGCGTCATGAGTGGCATTGATTTTATGACGATAGCTGCCTGGGTGGGACACAAAGATGGCGGCGTCCTGATTGGAAAGGTTTATGGGCATCTGGCCAACGAGCATCGCAAAGCAATGGCCGGACGAATGAATTTTGAACCGGCCCAGCAGAAATCAGATAAATCCGCCTGACTTCGCATTTTAGTTTTTAGTTGTGCCAGCATAGCAGTTTTCGGTGGTGTTTTTTATGAAACACCATCAACGAAAATGCCGATGCTGCAAAAGATTATTTGCCACCGATCCTCGCAATCACCATCACCAACGATTCTGCAAGCGGGCACCTTGCCGCAAAGCCAGCAAGATTTTCAGCCATAAACAATGGCTGGCAAAACCAAGGACTTGGAAATTATGGGGCGGAGTGGCTGAAGTGGAGCGAGTCCGAGCTTGGCGCAAGCTGCATCCATTCTACTGGAAACGCACAATTCCCCTTATTTCACCGAAGCTAAATTGCGCTACATAGTTTTCATCGTCGCTGCTCGCACCCTTCTGCCATCATGGAAGAATGCTTTCCAGCTTTTGGCCGGAAACTATTGCGAAGTCATAAAATACGACCGTCAGCACAAAACATGAGCCATGAGTCACCCAAGCCAAAGCGCGCCGCTGCTTATGCCCGCCGGTCGTCAAAGCATCCGCAGTTTTCGACTGTGCGGCAGATGGCTGTGATCCGGAAGCATGCCAAGCGGCGCGGTCTGAAAATCGTAATGAATTATTCGGATGGGGCGAAAGGTGGCGGGAAGGCATGAGCAACGATGTTCCCAATGATCCGTCATCGGCCGATGACAACCCGTTCCAACCCCATCGGAAGCAAAGTGCCAACTCCGACGAGTGGTTGAACAGCGCGGCGGTTTATGTGCGGATGTCCACGGAACATCAGCAATATTCCACGAGCAACCAGATGGACGTGATCCGCGAGTATGCCAAAAAACGAGGGCAGGAAATTGTCAAAGAATATTCGGATGACGGGAAAAGTGGTCTAAACATCAAAGGCCGGGGTTCGCTGGAGCAAATGATCCGTGATGTGCTGGAGGGCAAGGCACATTACAAATCCATTCTGGTTTATGACGTGAGCCGATGGGGCCGATTTCAGGATGCCGACGAAAGCGCCTATTACGAATACATCTGTAAACAGGCGGGCGTGGCGGTTCACTACTGCGCGGAACAATTTGAAAATGACGGCAGCCCGATCTCCACCATCATCAAGGGCATCAAGCGGACGATGGCGGGCGAATACAGCCGGGAACTTTCAACGAAGGTTTATCAAGGGGCGTGCCGGTTGGTGAAACTCGGGTTCCGGCAGGGTGGCGCGGCGGGCTACGGCTTGCGCCGGGTATTGGTGGATGCGAACGGCGTGAAAAAGGGTGAGTTGAAAATGGGTGAACAAAAAAGCATCCAGACCGACCGCGTTGTGTTGGTCGTTGGACCGGACGAGGAGGTTGCCATCGTGCGGCGGATTTACCATGAGTTCGTCACCGACGTGAAATTGGAATCTGAGATTGCCGCTAGATTGAACGCGCAAGGCATTTTGACGGACTACGGGCGAGCCTGGAACCGGGGGACAGTGCATCAAGTGCTGACCAGCGAAAAATACATCGGGAACAATGTCTATTCCCGGACGTCGTGCAAACTGAAAAAGAAGCATGTCAATAATCCGCCATCCGAATGGGTGCGAGCGAACGGCGTTTTCGCGGGCATCATCGAACCAGAGTTATTCCTGAAGGCGCAGGAAATCATTCTGGCCCGCAGCCGGAAATATACCGATGCCGAGATGTTGGAACATCTGCGCGCCATATTATTAAAATACGGACGCATCTCGGGCATCTTGATTGACGCAGCGGAAGACCTGCCATCGAGCACGGCATTTAGCCATCGCTTCGGCACGCTGATAAACGCCTACCGGATGATCGGCTATAATCCGGGAATTGATTTCAGCTTCATCGAGGAAAACCGGCGGCTGCGGAAACGTCACCCTGAACTGGTGGCGGAGGTCATTCAAAAAATCACGGCGCTCGGCGCGCACGCGGTCTGGGACAAAGAAACCGAATTGCTGGAAGTGAACCACGAAATGAGTGTGTCCATCGTGGTCTGCCGACATACCGAGACCGGCGCGGGTTCCTCGCGTTGGCTGATCCGGCTGGATGCCAGCGCCCGCCCCGACATCACAATCGCCGTGCGCATGGACGCCACGAACGAAGGCATCCGCGACTATTATGTGCTGCCGGCCATTGACATGACGTGGGAAAACCTGCGTGTGGCCGAGGTCAATGGCATTTATTTGGACACCTACCGCTGCGACACGCTGGATTATTTTTTCGGCATGGCGGAGCGAGTGAACCTGGAGGAAACGATATGAATGATGAAGTAATAATGATTCCGATTGCGGAGATTCACGTTTTGAATCCGCGCCATCGCGACCAGAAGAAATTCGAGGTGATCGTCAACAGCATCAAGACGCTCGGCTTGAAGATGCCGATTACCGT
>Ga0182013_10003303_pt1 | contig 20279 bp, 22 predicted proteins | sample 612S2MmetaG_FD_120487 | JGI IMG/M metagenome (GOLD analysis project Ga0182013, IMG submission 120487) | Permafrost microbial communities from Stordalen Mire, Sweden - 612S2M metaG | ecosystem: Environmental > Terrestrial > Soil > Wetlands > Permafrost | place: Sweden: Stordalen | collected... | reverse complement strand
CGTGGAGTCGAAGTCATAACCGTGGAACATGCTGGCGTGAAAGTGCCTCCGCTGCCCGGCGTCGGTCAGCACACTGGGATGCTGCTCGCGCACATGTTCAGCGGCGGCCACCAAAAATCCCGCGGTGCCGCAGGCCGGGTCGCAGATCTCATCGGCGGGCTGCGGGTCCATCATCGCGACCATCGTGGCGATGATGTGCCGCGGCGTGCGGAACTGGCCGTTGACCCCCGCACTGGCGATCTTCGAAAGCAAATACTCGTAGAGGTCGCCGTTGGTGTCGCGGTCGACCATCGGGATGTCGTCGATCATGTCGACCACCCGCGACAGCAATGCGGGGTTGGGGATGGTGAACCGGGCGTCCTTCATGTGCTCGGAGTAGGTCGACCCGTCGCCGCGGAGCTCGCGCAGGAACGGGAACACCTGCTGGCCGATCGTGGTGAACATGACGCCGGGCTCGTCGTCCTTAAGGTTCTTCCAGCGCAGGTTCTGCTGATCGGGGGCGAACAGAATGCCCTCTTTGGTGCGGGTCACCCGGGCTTTCTTTTCGGCGAGGGTGTTGATGTCATCCAGGCGGCGGATAAACAGCAGGTAGGTGATCTGCTCGATCACCTCAATGGGGTTGGAGATGCCGCCCGACCAGAACGCGTCCCAGACCCGGTCGACCTTGCCCTTTAGTTCACCCGTTATCACCGATTGCCCCACTCTGCTCGCCGTTGACTGAACAGAACTGTATATAGGAGGTTGCCGACAGACTGAAAATCACACGGACGTTGCCACAACTTGTCGGGGTGTCCGTGCGATCGGCGTGCGATTCTGCGCCATCACCAGCCGGGCACCCCAAGCACTTCGGCGGGGCTTACGCTTGCTCTTTTCTTGCTCGGGCAGGATCTCATTGACGCGCCCTGGCCCGTTGCGCCAGGTAAGCGGTGTGGCTCGGTACAGTCCACACATACGCACACGCGCGGCTCGGGCCGGTAGCCCGAACCGGACCCCGGACGCCGCTGTTAGGCGGGGAGTAGAACACAAGCGAGACCACCATGAGCACCACCTCCAGACCTGCAACAAAAGACGAGGTACTTGACGCTGCGCGGCGTCACCTTAACCGGCTACGCCGTCATATGGACGCGCTTCAGGCCGGTGAAGTCGGAGCAGTCGATGACGTGGCCGCTGTCTTACGCGCGCTGCTTGCCCATGGCTCGGGCGACGATGGTCTGCGGAGGCTATGCCGAATGCACGGCATTAACGTCCCAAAGGTCTACGTCTCTGAACCCGTCGTTGACAAGCAATCGATTGCGTTAGCTTTCGGTGCGGTGCCAGCACCGGCGGATATTGAGGTGCCGGTTCGCCACTTGGACATCGATGCGTGGCGGAGGCTTCCGGCGCTGATTGTGCGCTCGGCACCGAGGAGGGTGAGCACATGGGAGCAAGTGATTCGGGAGTATGGCAACACATTCGGGTCACATCTGAGTGGAACCATCCCGCATCTGTTGTCGGAGATCTCATCGATTTGCCACAGCGGGCCTCTTGACCTGGGCGAGTATCTGATTCACTGCGCTGGGATCGTCGCCGAAGATGCTCTCCAGCAGGCGCTGGCGACCATCGACGGTGACCCGGATGCTACAGCGAAACGCCCTCAGCATCAACGACTTAATCCGATGGTGGGCTTAATCGTAGAGCGGTACGCCCCCAAAGGGGCGATCAGCGTGCAGTATTCGATTGCCGGGTATCCAATCGGATCCACGATTGAGCTTGCGAAAGTGCGCCTTGAAGATCAGAACTTCTTGTTGAAGGTAACGCGAGATACCGCCGATGCGAGCACTTTTAACTGGGAATATGAACAGACCGGGCCTGGTGCCTGGAGCGGTTCTGGGAGTGAGCAACATCGGTGCTAAGCGCCCATAATCCAATGTGGTTGCCTAATGCCCTCGCGGGCCGCCGTTGCGGTGGACCTGGGCGGGCTCCACATGATCGTCGGCGGTGATCCGCACCTCCTGTACACCGGACCATGGGTCGGCGACCGAGGGCACCTCGGCGGCCTCAGGGAACTGGCGGCACCGCAGATCGCTACAGCGCACCACGATCGATTCACGTGCGGCGTAGGCGGCTTCCAGCTCAGCCAGCCGTCGGCGCGCCTGGCGCACCACCGGGCTGGTGTCGTTGAGTCGCTGGCGGGCGGCCGGATCGTCGGCCATGAAGAACACGCGCGGGTCGGTCAGGTCTTTGCGCCAGCTGGCCATCTCGGCGGTGATCGCGTGCTCCCAGAGACCGGGCACGCAGACGACCAGGGCGACGGGGCTGCGGCGCGACATCAGGCCTCCCGCTGCCGCGCACTGCGAGCGGCCCAACTGGCCTGCCCGGCACGCTGTTTGACCGGATTCTTCGGCACGGCAGACGGATTCATCTGGATCCCGCCTAGGCAGCGCGTCAATACCAGTGTGGTGGAACGGATCTCGGCAAGCAACGGTGACGGCCGCACGGTGCCCTGCTTGTCGAGGAAGGTCGACCCCTCGCGGATCACCAGCGCTTCCAGCTCGGCGATGCAGTCGGCGGCCGATCGGGCACGTTCCAGTAGCTCGCTCTCGCGGGCGTCGGGTGCCAGATGCTGCGCCGCCAGGTCGGCGAGGACCGCCTTCACCAGACGATCACCGGGAGTTGCCTTCTTCATGGTTCACCTCGATTTTCTTGGAGCGTCGTGTTCGGACAGCCATCCAGATCAGCTGTCCTGGCCGACGCAGCTTGAGGGGTGGGGGAGGCTCCCCGGCACCCGGGTTCGTCATGGTCGAACTCCTTTGCTGGCCAGCTGTTTTCGGTTGAACGTGCCGGTCCTCAGGCGCGGCAAGCTGAACCATTCCCAAGGACCGGCACGTTTTTCGGCCGGCAGTCAAGTCTGCGCGGACATCTGCGGGGTGTTACCTCAACACCTTTGGGTCGACCAATGACTCTGGCCGGATGCGGCACCCGCTTCCGATCCCGGCCCGCAGCTTCGCCGCGTCGTTGTTGAGCACCGTGGCGTTGCGCTCGGCGCGCCTGACGTCGCTGTCGGCCTGCGCGAGGGCGGGGCATTTCTTCGCCACCGCCGCCTCGATGACTTCCGTCGCGTCGATCCCACGGGCAGCATAGAACTTCGGCAACTGCTCAACGAGAACGGATAGCTCGGTGTCGTCGGCAGCTTCTAGCAGCTGGCGACCCACTTGGAGCGACCCGCCGTGGCTCTCAAGCAAGCCTCGATCCGACTCCCAGCGTCGGGTTGCCCGTATTTCGGCCGCAGTATCACCCCGCATAACAAGGGATTTACGGATCTCGTCGCGTGTGCGCTTTTTCTCGGCCACATTCTCGGCAACCAGCCGCTCGACGGTGTCGATAACCTGCGCGTCGTCACTACTGGCGAATTCGGCGTGGGCATTCTGCAAAGCCGGGGTGAGTTCGGTCCGGCCCGTGAGCGGATCGATGGCGTTGCGGTCGACCCGGTCGTGATGTTCGTTATAGCGGTGTGCGATCGCCATGAGCGCCGCGTGCGCCTGCGATTCCAGCGGCGGGGGTTGCGGCGCCGGCTGCGTAACGGGTGCCGACGCGGGTGGCGACTGGCCCACTGCGAGACCGTTCACTGTCATAGACGTTGGGGCGTCACCTGTCCGCAGGGGGTCTCCCGGCCATCGGGGGCACATGTGGACTTTGGCCATTTTATTCTCCTTCGCTTGGTTGGATATCAATAGGGCTTCTTGGATCTGTTTGAGGGTCAGGAACCGGTACGGGGATTCTGTTGCGGCATTAGGCAATTCCGATACCGCCCGCCTGTAGGTTCGTATCGTTGTCGTCGGTAAGGCTGGGGCGGGTGACCAGGGGATCACGGTCGCCGATGACGGACGATGAGTAACTGTCCGCCACCCTGCCGGTGATGGAAAAGCCGTCAGGTGAGGAGCCGAGCTGGACACCGCAGCTGGTGATTCCACCGTCCACATCGAGGTCCACGCCGTTGAATGATGCCCTCGTGAGCTCGAATTGGTGCACGTCGTCGCGCCCGTGGCTGATTTCGCTATCGAGGCCGCCGGCGGTCGACTGGCGCGGTGGCGGGTTCGGTGCGACGTATTGCGGGTTGCGTTCACCGGTCGCGGGGTCCAGCTGACTTGAGGAGTCGGCTCTTGCGGCGGGTGCACCTAGGACGCTTCGTTTTTGCGGCACGATTCGACCTTTCAAAATAGGGAACCTGTGCCTGGTGCCAGTTTACCGCAGCTTGCGCCCGGATGCGTTCGTGAGCGCTGTTTCTTGAATGCCGCTGGTCGGGCCGAAACCGACCAAATAGTCGGCGCCCATCGGCCTGGATGCGGGTTCCGCGGATGGTCGCTTGCCTCATAACGGCATGTTTTCCTTCCTGCTCTGTTGGCTTTCGCAGAAGCCGCGCAAGCCGCAGAAGCCCTTCATAGCCACCCTTTTGCGGCTTCTGCGGCTATTGCGGAAGTGGGGTGAACTTTGTAGCGTGGCGACGCGGGCCGGCCGCCGGTCGGCTTTGGGGCGGTCTGAGGGATCAGGTAGCCGTGATCAATCAACCGGTTCATCGCCGGCATCATGTCCGCCTTGGTGGGGAACCGGGGACGACTGCTAGCAGTTAACAGCTCACGTTCGGACACTTCGTCCTTGCCGAGATACGCAACCCGATCGAGCAGATACACCGCGTCGGAAGTGTCGGAGCCGACACCCATGCGTGAAAACACGTTGATCGCCGCAGCCTTGAAGTACTGGCCGATTCGCTCGGCCGCCTGGATGGTGGCGAGTTGGACCGGCCAGGTGACGCCATTGGCGCCATGTTCGGCCAGGTGCAGCAGGCCGGCGATGCGGACGACCGCGCCGACATACTTGCCACCCCACTCGGTCAAGCTGGACGGCGACGCTAGCTCACCATCGCCGGCCAGCATCGGCTCGACGGCATCCTGAATCTTGCGGACCTGAGCCTCGGCCAGTTGGTCGAGGATCAGCACGGCGGGATCGCCGGCCCACCCGGCCATATCGGACGCCAGCTTTTTAATCCAGTGGCTGTACTGGCTCTCAGTGTTCGCGCTGACGGGGTTCGCAGTGCTCACCCGAAAGCCGACTTTGGATGCCGGGGTGGCGTAGAGAAACCGGGCCAGCAGTCCGCGGCCGACGAAATCATGGTTGCCCGCAATCGATTCGATGATCCTCGGCTGGACCATCAGGCTTATCGTCAACGCCGGGCTCGGGATGTATTGGGGCGGCCGGCCCTGACGGTCGACCCTGATCCGGTCGCCGCTATGGCCCTTCAAAAAAACATCGAGGTTGACGGTCTTGGCGTAACGGCCAGCGATCGTGTCGAAGATGCCACCCTCAGCCGAGATGATCCCGATCCGGCCACCGTGATCGGCGAGCAGCGATGCTGCGGCTTCCGGGGTGACGTCGTCGGCCAGAAGCCGTGGGATCACCGGTACCTGAATTTCACGCATGACAGCTTTGGCGGTTTTTGCGGCTTCTGCCGCCGCGGTGGCGTTTTGTCTGTCCTCGTCTGTGGCGCCGGGTTTGGCTGCCGTAGTTGCCGCGTTCACCGCGTTTTTGTCCAGCTGGTCGACCTTTTTCTTGGCCATGTCCAGCTGGTCCTGCAAGATCAGGCGTTCCATCTCGCCAGCGACGGACATCTCGGCTTCGGCGTCGTGCAGCGGCGCGGTCATCGACTCTTGGACCGCGGACTTGCGTTCGGCGGGACGGGCGATTGTCACGACGAATAGGCACAACGGTTCATTCCAGCCTGGCCGGATCTGGATCTTGGCGTGTCCTCCGATGCAGGCCGCCAACACGGACAGCGCCGATGATCCGGCCATCGCCGGATCGGTCTGGGTTGCCTCGGCTAATTCGGTCACCTTCGGCGCGATCACATCGGGTAAGGCGTCGACCGGGAATGGGAGCACGTTAACCGTGTTGGCGGTCAACGGGATCGGCTCATCGATGACGAACTCGCCGCCGTCCATTGGTGGGATGTCATCGACCCTGGTAACCATCTAGGCGGCCTCTCTGAGGTAGCGGGCAGCGGCCTTGAGGTCGCCACCGAAATTGAGGACCGCGTAGGCGCGGAACTTGGTGTAGCCGTGGGTGTCGCCGGCGCCGGTCGGCTCGAACTCGGTGCTGGTGCTGTAGACGAACAGGCAGCCGTTGGAGACGGTCGCCGAGACGTCCGACGTGTGCGTCGGGTGCAGCCAGCGGGCACCGTCAGCGTCGCCATCAGCGTCGCGGCAGACCCAACCGCGGGGCTCGAGGACGTGGTGCCAGGTGTGGTTGTCGGTGAACCAGTCGGCCACCGAGTCCCCGAACTTGACGCTGCGGCCCGCGCCGGCCCAAAAGCTCCCTGGTGCTGTAGAAGCCGCAGAAGCCGCAGAACCACCCTTTAGCGGCGAGCGCGTCATTTGCGGCACCACTACCAACTTCTTCACCAGCGACGCCGGCAGGTCGGCGACCGCGGCGTCGACCGCGATGTACGACTTGCCGGTGGCGTGGTGGATCGACGGCGGCAGGACAACCAGACCGCCGCGACCCTTGATGTCGATGCCCGGTTCGGCGACAACAGCGAATTCCGGTCCCAGCTCGGCAATGGACAGCTTCCCTGGCGGCTGGCGGTAGAACAGGTGCCGACCGCCGTCGAGGCGCCCAGAGAGGGTTGTGAGCGTGTGCGGCAGTAGGCCGTGATCGGTGATCAGCTTTGTCATCGCCGCGGCATGTCCAGGCTTACGCGGGTCGAGGTCGAGGACGAACAGGCCGGCCTGGACGCGTGCCCCGATGTTGGCGCAGCGGTACTCGACACCCCACCAGCGACAGATCGTGGCGATGTCGCTGGTGGCGTCGTGCAGGCCGTGCCCATCGCGCCCGCACTCACCTTTGCAGCGGCTGCCTTTGGGGTGCGGGCTCTTGATGCGAGGAGCTTTCTTGGCGCCGAGAGGGAAGACTTCCCAACCATTCATGGCGTAGATCAGAGCGTAGGCCAACATGACGGCCGGCCTGGTGGCCGCGGTGACGGTGATCAGCCCGCCGGCGTGGCAAACCACAAGAGTGTTGGCCAATCCGACCAGTTCGTCGCGCCGGTTGTCGCCGGCAGCCGCTAGAATCGGGCTGTGTGCTGTGCTGTGCTGGTAGGCGGATTGGGCGGCGGTTCCGGTGGTCGGGGCCGCCGCCTCGCTGTCAAGAGGCGGCATGGACACCGCCATAGGGTGTGAGCGCAGATTCAATGTCGGACAAGCGAATTCGTAGGGTCCGCGGCCCCAAAGTATAGGCCTTGAGCCTGCCGTCGAGCAGCATATTGCGGATCGTGCGCGGTGTGACGCCGAGATAATCGGCTGCGGCGGCGATGCTAACGAACCGGTCATCCGCGGATCGAATAAACGTGCCTGGCGCGGTGGTTTTCTTCATGAGACGTCCGATCAGGCAGAAGCGGAGTAATTAACTCGGCCCTGCACGCATTTCGCGCGGCAACAGCGTTATCGCGCTCCATTTCGGCGCGCGGCTGACCCTCTCGGACGTGACCTCACTGACGGCCTCAGCCGCCGGAGATTGCTATGAGTTTACCTGGTTTTCTTCGCCGACGCTGCGCAGCAGCGTGTCAGCTCGTGTCAGCCGGCCGCAAGCTTCGACATCGCCGCGGCGACAACATGATCGCGGCCCTCCGCGGCGTGCTGGTAACGCATCGCAGCTTGTGGCGTGCTGTGACCAAGCCGGGCCATTAGTTCGGCCAGGGTGGCGCCGGCGGTGGCGGCCAGGACGGCGCCGCTGTGGCGTAAGTCGTGCCAGCGGAGATCATCGCGGGCGGCCGCGGCCCGCGCCTTGCGGTAGTCCTTGTAGAGGCTCTTGGCCTGCAACCAGCGCGTCGGGTTGGCGCTCGATGGGAACAGCAGTGCGTTATCGCCGACGCCGGTGTGATGGGCGAGGTGATCGCGGAATCGGTCGATCAGGTGCGGCGGGATCGCGACATCGCGCACACCGGCGTTGGTTTTTGGGGTGTCGGCCTGTAGCCGTCCGCCGACCCTCACCAGGCCGCGGCGGATGCGGACCACGCCGGCATCGAGGTCGACATCGCCGCGGCGCAATTCAAGGGTTTCACCCAAGCGCATGGCCAACCAGGACGCGCACGTGACCGCTAGCTGTAGCCGCGCCGGCATCTTGGCCGTAATGACTTCGACCTCGGTGACGCCGGCGGGTTTCACCTTGTGGACAGATTTCACGCTGCCGGCGCCGCGGATGCGGCACGGGTTGGCGTCGATCAGTTCATCCATGATGGCGGTGGCCAAGATCGTCTTGAGCAGATCGTAGGTGTGGGCGCGCATGGTCGGTTTGTCGACCAGTGTCTTGGCGTACCAGGACCGGATGTCGGCCGGTGTGATCGCCGTAAGCAGTCGCGGCCCGAATGTGGGCAGCAGAGACCGCTTGAGTATGCCGGCATAGTGGGCGCGGGTGCGGGCCTTAATCGGCCAGCCGCCGACTTGGCGGGTCGCTAGCCAGGTCTCCGCGTAGTCGGCCAAGGTGACCCGCTCGCGTCGGCGTGTTGCGGCCGCCGGGTCCCACAGGTTGGCGTCGATCTCCCGCCGGCGGTCGATCAACCACGCCTCCGCGTGGATCTTCGCGGCAAAGGTCTTCGGCGCGGTGATGTAAGCGCCGTTGGGGGCGGTGTAGCGGGCCTGGTGTCGACCAGACGGGAGCTTGCGGACACTGCCGAAGGTGCGCTTGTCAGTCATGGCCGGGGGCCTCTCGCGTGCCAAATCCGTGCCAAATCCGTGCCAAAAACGCGCCAGATGAGATGACACGAGCTAACACGAGATTGCATGAGATTCACTCTACACCTGAAGTCTATTCCCTGTTCAGAAGGGATATTAGACCAGGTCACAAGATAACTCTAGCAAACTTATCCGCGTGGTTCGATCCCAGCCGGGACCACCACAGTCGATGCAGCTAAATCGATACGTCTAGGCCTACTAGACAAATCTAGAGTCCCAGCCCAACCCCCGTAAGCCCGCCGAGCACGCCGAACAGCACGACCACGATGGCGACGAGCGCGAGTAGCCGCGGTCGAAATGAGCCCGCCAGCATCGCGAACGACGGCACGCTCACTGGCGGGAGTGTCATGAGCAGCGCCCCGGCCGGGCCGACGCCCATGCCAAGCGCGAGCATTGCCTGAATGATCGGTACTTCGCCCGCCGTCGGGATCACGAACAACATGCCTGCCACCGCGAACGCGACGATCCAGCCAATGCTGCTCGTCACATTGGGCCCGACGTGCGGAAATAGCCACGCCCTCGTCGCGCCGAGCAGCAGCACCAGCACGACGTATTCGGGCAGCAGCCGCACCGCCATGCGCGCAAGAATGCGCAGCCAGCGGATGAACATGTTGCCCGCCTCGGCCTGCTGCTGCGCTAACAGCCCAAGCCCAAGGTGGTCGTCGTCGGCGCTGCGTGCCTCCTGAGGCGTCACGAGCCGGTTCACCACCCAGCCGAGGCCAAAGACCATCAGCACGCCCAGCACGAGCCGCAGCGCGCTCCATTGCCAGCCGAGCACGAAACCCATGAAGACAAGCGTCGCGGGATTGAGGACCGAATTGCCCAGCCAGAACGCAATGGCGCCGCCAGTCGATGCGTTACGCGCGCGCAGACCCACCACGACGGGCGCGGCACAACACGTGCACATCATGCTCGGCACCCCCAGCAGGCCGCCGGCCGCGACGCTGCCGAAGCCGTGCCGGCCCAGAACGCGCGCGACCCAGTGCGCCGGCACCAGGGCCTGAACTGCGGAGCCAAGCAGCAGGCCCAGCACCATTGCCTGCCAGATCGCCTTGCCGTAGGCCCACGCGTAGTCGAGCGCGGCGGCAACCGAAGGTGCGGGAGGACTCGCCTTGCCGCCCGTCAGGATCGATTTGCCGATCGAATGCGTCGCTTCGGCCGTGAAGGCGCGGTGGTAATAGGGAAACCACTTCACGTAAATGAGACCGGCGATCGCCAACAGAATGAAAATGGGCCAGCCGTAAGAGGATTGCGATCGCGCGGGGTGTGAACTCAAGACAGCGTCACTCTTTATCTCTGGTGTCAACCCTCGTGAGCAGCGCGAAGCCACCGACCATCAACGCCAGCGCGAAACCGCCGATGTCCGAGCTGGTCGGCTGGTGCAGTGCCAGATCAAGAAGGGTCAAGCCCAAGAGGCAGCCCAGCAGCAACAGCAGCGTCATCCCGGCTCGCTGGACAGGCAATGCGAAAATCAGGACAACCCCGACGATTGCCAACGTCAGCGGCAGGAAGTCGTTCATTTTTTCATTTTGGACCATTCACCCGATTGCCACTTGAGAAGGAGCACATCGCTCACCGACGCTGCCGTGGCAGGACACAATGAGTGGGAATCGAGAGAACCAGACCAAGACCCGTAAAGGACGGTGGACGATGGTAGGTAATCAAGAGGGCATCGGCACATTGAAGCTCGAGTGCCCGCAAAACCATCCGGTCGGCCGGATCCTCAAGGATGTTCCGCACCAGATGACCCAGTACGACCCCGGAGTCGCTGTCGGGCCACGCCGCTTCTGGCCCGCGGAAGACGAGAACCAGCAATTCAAAACGCTCTGCAGACATTGCGACAAGCCGGTAGGGGAGTCGACGGCAACGCTGCGAACCAAATTCAGCGATTTGGCGAACAGCATGTCCGAGACCGTCGATAGCGTCACGCTGCCATACGTATAGGTGTGGCGGCGTGCGCCGACGACGACTCGGCGTCCGGCCACAAATACTGTAAGCGTTACGGTAGAGACGCCGACGCGAAAGGAATCCCGTGACGCAGACCCCGACAACGCGCAGCACGCCGCGCCCGCCTGAGGGGGATTGGCTGGGCACCCCGTATTTGTCATTCGAACGCCAGGGCCCGATCGCGCTGTGCACAATCGATCGCCCGGAAGCGCGCAACGCCATGACTCCGGCGATGTACTTCGGAATCCGTTGTGCCGTCGGCCGTCTCAACGAGGATCCGGATCTGGCCGGGTTGCTGATCACCGGCACCGGTGACGTCTTCGCGCCCGGTGGTGACATGACCGGCGGAGGAGGCACCGACGACTGGATGACCTTCGGCGCCGCGCTGGGCATGGACGTCACGCCGTTCGAGGCGGTGCGGACATCGGGCAAGCCCGTTGTCTCCGCGGTCAACGGACTGTGCCAGGGCGGCGGAATGCAGATCGCTTTGTGCAGCGACCTGTCTGTCGTCAGCGAGCGGGCCACCTTCCGCGTGCCCGAGTTGTTCCGCGGCTATGCCGACACCTACTACAGCCAGATGCTGACCCGTCTGATCGGGCCGGTACGCACCCGGGACCTGATGTTCACCGGACGGGTACTCACCGCGCAGGAAGCCCTCGACTGGGGCCTGGTCAACAGAGTCGTGCCCCACGAAAACCTGCTCGCCACGGCGCGAGAGCTGCTCGCGCAAAGCTGCCGAACCGCGCCACGGGCCCGCAATGTCATCAAGTCCAGCATCGACAACTATCTCGGCTTGTACGACCGCATCGGCATGACCAGCAGTCTCAGCGACGCGGAGGCCAGAGAAGGCGTGCGCGCCTTCAAGGAGCGGCGCTCGCCCGATTGGGTGCACCCGGAGCTCCGCACCGAGGGACGTCTCTGACGCCGCTCAGTCCAGGTTGATCCAGTCGCCGTGGGGCGCGACCCGCAGCAGCCTCTTGATGCCTGCGTCGTCGAACGCCGCTTCGAGTTGGTCGACGCCCTCGCTGAAATGGGCCCAGCCGTCGACGTTGGCCGGTATCACCACCTTGGCGCCCAGCACCTCGGCGGCCGCGGCCGCGCGCGCCGCGGTCAGCGTCAGCGGGCGTCCACGATCCTTGGCCGGCACGCTCGCAGCGCCCGCGAACAACACGGCAACCTCGATGTCGCCGACGCGATCGGCCACCTCGGTGACCGCGCTCAGCGAGGCGTTGTCCCCGCTCAGGTAAATGTTGGGTAGCCCGGGTCCGTACAAAACGAAGCCCGTCACCTCGCAGTTCACGTTGCCGTTCATGTCGCGTCGGCCGTCGGCGGGGCCGTGCACGGCCGGAACAGCTTGCACGGCAAGGCGCGCGGGCCCACCGGGCAGGTAATAGGACTGCCAGGGCTGCAACCCGACCGCCGGAGGCCCCAACCGGCCGGCGGCGCCCGGATTGGTGACGATCAACGGAGCGGCCTGCGCAAACTTGCGGCCGCTGTCGTCCAGATTGTCGGGGTGCTCGTCGTGGCTGATCAGCACCACATCCACCGAGCCGAGCGCCTCAGCGCTCACCGCGGGACCGGCGGTCTTGGTCAGGTAGTCGTGCTCCCCGGGCGGATCGAAGGTCGGATCTATCACAATCCTGCGGCCGGCGATGTCGATGACGGTCGTCGGGCCACCCAGCACGCTGATCGCGCGACTGCGGCGCTCCGCCCCTACTTGCTCACTCATGGTGGTCACACATTTCGGTCGCGGTCTTTCCAATACGGTTGACGTAGCTCGGTTTTGAGGATTTTTCCGCTCGCGTTGCGGGGCAGCTCCGCCGTGAAGTCCACGGTCCTGGGGCATTTGTAGCTGGCCAGTTGCCGACGGCAGAATGCGATGACGTCGTCGGCATCGACGTGGGTGCTGGTTACCACGATCGCCTTCACGGATTCGCCCCAGTAGTCGTCGGGCACGCCGATCACCGCGGCGTCGGCGATGTCCGGATGCTCGAGGAGCACGCTTTCCACCTCCGGCCCGTACACGTTTTCACCGCCGGTGATGATCATGTCCTTCAGCCGGTCCTCGATATAGACGTAGCCGTCGGCGTCGAGACGCCCGATGTCACCGGTGCGCACCCAGTCGTCACCGGTAATCGTGTCGGCAGTGGCGTCGGGCCGATTGAGGTAGCCGGTCATGTTCTGGTTGCTTCGCACCCATACCTCGCCCGCCTCCCCGGCAGGTAACTGATCACCCGATTCGGGGTCAACGATCCGGATTTCGCAGCCCAGCACCGTCTTTCCGGCCGACAGCTGCAAATCGGGCCGAGCGGCATCGCGGTGATCAGCGTTACTCAGCGCCGTGACCGCGCCACACAATTCCGTCTGTCCATACACCTGAACGAAATTCGTCTCCGGCCAGGTTGCGAGCGCCCGGTGCAGCAAGGGCAGCGGCATGGGTGCGGCTCCGTATACGATGTGGCGCAGCCCGGAGATCGCGGCGCACGCCGCTTCGCCGGCATCAAGGAACCGGGCGATCACCGGCGGCACAAAGAAGGCATGGGTCGCACCGGCCTGCACGGCCCCGATCAGCGCCGCGGCGTCGGGTTCGCGGGTGATGAACGTGGTCACCCCTGCCCTGATGCCAAACAGCGCGTAGCCGATGCCGCCGACGTGAAACAGCGGCATCGCCACCAGGTTCGAGTCGCCGTCGCCGAACGGAAACGCCGGAGCGAGATTCGCCGCGTGATTGACCAGCGCGCGCTGGCTCAGCAAGACACCCTTCGGGCGCCCTGTGGTGCCGGAGCTGTAGATCACCAACGCGGTCTCGCTGTCGGCGACGTCGGAGTCCGTCTCGGCGGGTGACGCCGCGGTGAGCAAGGATTCGTATTCGTCACCGTCACCCCCGAGCACGACGATGCGGTCCAGACCGGGGGCGCGCGCCACGGTCCCCGCGACCGCGGCATACAGGTCGGCGCCGACGAATAGCAATCGGGCGCCGCTGTCGTCGAGCACGTGCAGGAGTTCGTCGCCGATCACGCGCCAATTCACGATGGTGGTTACCACACCGATCGACGCGGCGGCGAACAGGATTTCCAGGCAGGCCGGGTGATTCTTTTCCAGGAATGCGACGCACTGGCCGCGCTGCACACCGGCAGCCTGAAGCGCTCCCGCGGTGCGGCGAATCCGCGAGGCCCAATCAGCCCAGGACCACTGCACGTCGCCGTAGTGAATCGCGATGCCGTCGGGCTTGTGCTGCGCGTGCCGGTCGACGAAGCCGGCGAGCGTCTCCGTCGTGAAGGTCGTGGCATCGACTGGTGGCATCGCCCCTCCGGTGGATTCGCTGACTCGGGTTTTGGTTCTACTCTGTGATACGCGGTCGCGTCGCCGTACGCCACGGCGGCCCGCAGTTCCGGAAGGACCTAGACATGCTGAACGCCCATCGTGCCCGCTCGCGCACGTTCATCGTGACGGGCGCGGCATCGGGCATCGGCCTGGCTACCGCGCAGCGCCTGCTGGCCGAAGGCGGCAGCGTCGTCGGCGCCGATCTGGCCTCCCCACCCGGGCTCGGCCCCGGCTTCCGGTTCGTCACGGCCGACGTGACCGACGAAGCCGCCATCGCCGCGGTGTTGGCAGCCGTGCCGGACCGCCTCGACGGGGTCTTCCACGCGGCCGGGGTAGCCGGGGGCGGCCCAGTTCATCTGCTCGACCGGGCTGAGTGGGACCGGGTGATCGGGATCAATCTCACCGGAACGTTTCTGGTGGCCAAGGCGGCCCTGGCCAGAATGATCGAGCAGGAACGGGTCGACGGCGAGCGCGGCTCAATCGTGACCGTCGCCAGCATCGAGGGCCTCGAAGGCACGGCGGGCGGCAGCTCATACAACGCCGCCAAGGGTGGCGTGGTTCTGCTCACCAAGAATATTGCGCTCGACTACGGGCCGAGCGGCATCCGCGCAAACGCGATCTGTCCCGGTTTCATCGAAACGCCAATGGCCGCCGACGTCTTCGGCCTGCCCGGGATGGAGGGTCCGCTGGCCTCCATCACCAAGGCGCATGCACTGCAACGGCTCGGCCAGCCAAAGGAAGTCGCGGCCATGGCGGCCTTCCTGTTGTCGCCGGACGCCTCCTTCGTCAGCGGCCAGGCCATTGCCGTTGACGGCGGCTACACCGCGGGCCGCGATCACGGAGTGGTTCAACTCTTCGGATTTCCCGACTGACGCGCCTACGATTCGTCTATGGGCGGTTCAGTTTCTCCTGACGACGCAATGGCAGCAATCCGAAGCACCGGGGGAGCGCAGCCGGGCTGTCGGGCGTTGCACGCGAAAGGCGCCCTCTACCACGGCCGGTTCACCGCGACCACCGAGGCGGCCGGGCTTTCCCGCGCAAAACATCTCGACGGGTCGCCCGTCCCCGCGCTCTTCCGCTTTTCCAATGGATCGGGCGACCCCGCGCAGCGCGACGGCCTGCCGGGGGTGCGGGGCCTGGCGGTGAAACTCACGTTGCCCGACGGGTCCACCACCGACATATCAACGCAGACGGCCCGGCTGTTTGTCTCGAGCACGCCGGACGGATTCATCGATCTGCTCAAGGCGATGCGGCCCGGACCGACCAAGCCGCTGCGGATGGCCAAATACGTTGCAACCCATCCCGGACTGCTCGGCGCGCTCCCCGTATTGCGCGACGCTAACCGAGTTCCGGCGAGCTACGCCACGGCCAAATACCACGGGCTGCACGCCTTCCGTTGGGTCGCCGCCGACGGCAGCGCCCGATTCGTCCGCTACCACCTGCAACCCGTAGCGGGTGAGGAATTCCTGTCGGGCCCGGCTGCCAAGGGCAAGGGAGCCGACTTTCTCCTGCACGAACTGAACCACCGACTCGCGGGCGGCCCGGTGCTGTTTTACCTCCGCGTCCAGATCGCCGGGCCGAGCGACTCGACCGTCGACCCTTCAGCGCCCTGGCGTAGCAGCGAAACGGTCAACGTCGGCACGCTGGAGATCACCGGCCTCGACACCGAGCGCGAGCACGGCGACGACATCGTCGTCTTCGACCCGATGCGCGTCACCGATGGCATCGAACCCTCCGACGACCCCGTGCTCCGATTCCGCACCCTCGCCTACTCGGCGTCGGTCGAGCTGCGCACCGGCGTCGACCGCGGTCCCGAGGCGCCGCCGACCTGACACCGCGGCGAACTAATGTTCCACCAGTGGTGATTTCCCACTTGCTTTTAATCGGGTTGGCCGGGTTCGGTGCCGGCGCGATCAATGCGCTCGTCGGATCCGGCACCCTGATCACGTTCCCGACGCTTGTCGCGCTCGGCTATCCGCCGGTCACGGCCACCATGTCGAACGCGGTCGGCCTGGTGGCGGGCAATGTCTCCAGCACCTGGGGATATCGCGCTGAGCTGAGCGGTCAGTGGGATCGGTTGCGCTGGCAGATTCCGGCCTCGCTGGTCGGTGCCGCGCTGGGCGCCTATTTACTCCTGCATCTGCCCGAGAAGGTATTCATCCGGATCGTGCCGGTCCTGTTGGTACTGGCCCTGTTGCTGGTGGTGGCCGGTCCGCGGATCCAGTCCTGGGCGCGCCGACGGGCGGAGGATGCCGGCCGGTCGCCTGAACACACCACCCCGGCACGGATGGCGGTGCTGGTGATCGGCACGTTTGCCGTCGGCGTCTACGGCGGCTACTTCACTGCTGCGCAGGGCATCCTGCTGGTCGGCCTGATGGGTGTATTGCTGCCGGAGTCGGTCCAGCGGATGAACGCGGCCAAGAACCTTATGGTTCTTGTGGTGAATGTCGTTGCGGCGGTTGGCTATACGCTGGTGGCGTTCGATCGGATCAGCTGGCCGGTCGCCGGGGTGATCGCGGTGGGCTCGCTGATCGGGGGATCGCTCGGGGCGCGTTATGGGCGTCGGCTATCGCCGAACGCGTTGCGCGCCACGATCGTGGTGGTCGGGCTGATCGGACTGTATCGCCTGCTCGCCTTGTAGCGCCAGGTGCGCCGCGGCGGTTAAGCGGCCGTCGCGAGCGCCGCGTCCGCGGTCGAATACACCGGCAGCACGCCGCTGAGGCCACAAGCTCTGACGATTCGCGCGACGATCGGTTGGCGGCTCACCAGGCGCAGTTCGACGCCACGGCGGTGACACCGTTCGGCTTCCTCGGCGAGTACGGCGAACGCGCAGCATGCCATGAAATCAACGCCGGTGACGTCGACGATGAACGGCCCGGGTGCGGTGGCAAGATGGGCCGCCTCGCTCACCAGCTGGCGCCAGAGGTCCTCATTGCAGGCATCGATTTCGCCGCCCGCGTGGATCAGCACCGCCGCCCCGTTTCGATCGGTGGTTGCCCGCAGCGTGCTGTGCTCATCGCCGAGGTCGGAGACCAATCGCGTGCTCAGCATCAGGTGGGGACTGGACATGGATGAAATGACTTCAGTTGTGACGGCGCTCATCTGGACTCCCTAATCGACTGGCGCAGAAGCACCAGGATGGATGCCCGTCCTGTTGTCTAAAGACAGACTTTCTCGCTTCCAAAAAGAGGATGCGCAATCTCAATAGCATAACAAGACAGGGCGGTCTGTCTACCCGAGGCGGCTTAAGAGTATCGTAAGTCCGCCATGGTCAGCCTCGGCGTTGAGCCGCCCACCCCGTCGGCCCGCGAACGGATCCTGAGCGCCGCGTACGAGCTGTTCGGGCGGCGTGGGATACGCGCGGTAGGCACCGACGAGGTGATCGCGTGCGCCGGCGTGGCCAAGGCCACGCTCTACCGGCATTTCGCGACGAAAAACGACCTGGTGCTGGCCGTCTTGGAGCGTCGGGAACAACTGTGGACGCACGGTTTGATCGAGGCGCAGTCAGGACTACTCGGCGACACTCCCGAGGAGCAGCTGCTCGCGATCTTCGACGTCATGCACGACTGGTTCCAGAGCCGCGACGGTTACGAAGGCTGCTCGTTCATCAACGTGCTGCTCGAGCTGGGGGCGGATCACCCCGCCGGACGTGCCAGCGTCGCTCACATCGACAACGTCCGCGCCATCGTGCGTCAACGCGCTCTGGCGGCCGGACTGACCGACGTCGAGGAGTTCGCTTCGTCCTGGCACATCCTGATGAAGGGCGCCATCATTCTCGCGGCCGTCGGTGACCTGGAGGCGGCCCGCCGTGCCCAGAAAATGGCCCGAAGTCTGATCGAACAGCACAAACCGGCGGTCGAATAGCCGGCCGTGCGGGATTTCAAGCGGCGTCGGCCGGGGTGCTGTCCGCCTTGCGTCGGTGCTCGGCCTCGAGCTCGGCGATGGCGCGAGATGTGCGTTCGCGCAACAATATCGCCGCCGTGCCACCGGCAACGACGGCGATGACCAGTGCGATCCAGGAAAACCGCTCCATCCAGCGTTCGGCGGCCATTCCGGCGAAGTAGACGAGCGCGGTAGTGCCGCCCGCCCAACAGATGGCGCCCGACACGTTGGCCGCCAGGAAGCGTGGGTAATGCATTTTCAATGCGCCGGCCAGCGGCCCGGCGAATATCCGCAGCAGGGCGATGAAGCGGCCGAAAAACACCGCCCGAACTCCCCAGCGGCTGAACAATCGCTCGGCCAGTGCCACATGCCCGGGACCGAAGTGCTTCGGGAACCAGCGGCCCAGTCGGTCGAAGAGCGGCAGGCCGAACCGGCGGCCGATGGCATAGCCGATCGAGTCGCCGATCACCGCGCCGATCACGGCGGCGGCGCCCACCCCCACTGGGTTGACGGCCAGGTCGTGGTGCGACGACATCAGCGCCGCACTGACCAACACGATCTCACCGGGTAGGGGAACGCCCAGGCTCTCGACCCCGACCACACCGCCGACCACCAAGTAGACCGCGAGCGGCGGGATCGACTGCAGCAGGGCCTCCACATTCATGAGTTAAAGGATGCCTCACAGATATTGGATTCGTACCAAGTGGGCTGCAAACTTTGTGTAGCGTGGCCTCGCGGCCGACCCCTTGGTTGGTCTGCGGAGAGCCAAAGGAATTCAACGTGGAATTCAACATCGCCCAGGTGTTCGCGGCGGTGGCGGCGGCGAACCCCGACCGGGACTGCATCGTGTTCGGCGACCAGCGATTCACCTTCGCACAGACCGACGAACGCGCACGCCGATTCGCCCGCGCGCTGCACGGCTGGGGACTCGGCGCCCATCGTGAACGCTCGCAGCTGGCCGCCCACGAATCTGGGCAAAGCCATCTCGGCTTGTACTTGGCCAACTGCAACGAGTTCATCGAGGCGATGCTCGGTGCATACCAGGCCAGGGTCGCCCCGTTCAACGTCAACTACCGCTACGTCGCCGACGAGCTGGCGTACCTGCTGGACAATGCCCGCGCGGACGCGGTCGTGTATCACGCGCGGTTCGCCCCGACGCTGGCTCAGGCGCTGGAGAAGGGGCAACTGCCTTCGATCCCGCTGATCCACGTCGACGACGGGTCCGGAAACGACCCGCTGCCCGGTGCGGTCCGCTACGAGGACCTGCTGGCCTCGGTATCCGACGACCCACTGGACATCGCGTTGTCGCCCGACGATCTCTATGTGCTCTACACCGGTGGAACCACCGGGATGCCCAAGGCGGTGCTGTGGCGCCAGCACGACATCTATGCGAACGCCATGGGGGGACGGACCCTCGGCACCGGCGAGATGGTGACAAGCCTGGAGGAAATCGTCGAGCGGTCGCGGTCCGAGGGGCCGGCTTCGATGACGGTCGCACCGCTGATGCACGGCGCGGCGCAGTGGGCGGCGTTCCTAAGCCTATGCAGCGGTCGGGCGTTCGTGATGCCGCCCACCACCACTCACCTCGATCCGGCCGAGGCATTGATGCTGGCCAGCCGCGAACGCGTGATGATCTTGTCGATGGTCGGTGACGCGTTCGGCCGGCCGTTGCTCGATGAACTCGAGTCCGGCGATTACGATCTGTCAGGGCTGCTGGTCCTGATCACCGGCGGGGCCGCGCTCAGCGCTCCGCTCAAGCAGCGATTCGTCGAGTTGCTGCCGCAGCTGACAATCCTGGACGCGGGCGGTTCGTCGGAGTCCGGGACACAGATGACCCAGGCGTCCACTCGCACGCATAGCGCATCCGGCCGATTCGTGCCGAACCCGGGTGCGGTGGTGGTCAACGCGGACATGACCCGAACCTTGTCGCCGGGCGACGAGGAGATCGGCTGGCTGGCACAGCAAGGCCTGATTCCGTTGGGATACCTCGGGGATCCGGAGAAGACGGCCCGGACTTTCCCCGTCATCGAAGGGATCCGGCATTCGGTTCCGGGGGATCGGGCCCGCTGGGACGCCGACGGCCAGATCGAGCTGCTGGGCCGGGATTCGGTGACCATCAACTCCGGCGGCGAGAAGATCTTCGCCGAAGAGGTCGAGGCTGCCATAGCCGGGCACCCCGCGGTCTACGACGTCGTGGTGACGGGGCGGCCCAGCACGCGCTGGGGAAACGAAGTCGTCGCGGTTGTCCAGTTGGCTGAGGGCCACGACGCCTTGCGAGAGGAGTTGGCCGACAGCATCATCGCCGAGGCTGCCCGTCACATTGCGCGGTATAAATTACCGAAAGATGTTGTCTTCCGCAGCCGGGTG
>Ga0182013_10003301_pt1 | contig 20293 bp, 18 predicted proteins | sample 612S2MmetaG_FD_120487 | JGI IMG/M metagenome (GOLD analysis project Ga0182013, IMG submission 120487) | Permafrost microbial communities from Stordalen Mire, Sweden - 612S2M metaG | ecosystem: Environmental > Terrestrial > Soil > Wetlands > Permafrost | place: Sweden: Stordalen | collected... | reverse complement strand
GAAGCTTCCAGTTCTCGAAGCGGTAATTATCATTCCGGGCGTGGACGAAGTCGGCGGGCCCGGAATAACGATTTTCAGAAAAACGCCAGCGTCCGGATTTCGATGCTCTCGCGCGGCCGCGCGTTCGGCGGCGCGGTAGGATCGTCGAAGGCAGTATGCGCGGTCCAGCGGGCGCGGCCGTTTTTCTCCGAATCGAACACCTTAAACACGTAGGCCTCCTCGCGCCGCATGCGCGGGAACCAGAACCATTTGTGCGCCTGATTGTATTTGATCGCATAGGTTTGGCCGATCCGGCCGGGCGCGCGCCGTTCCGAGACGATCATGTCGTTGGGCGACAGCGTTTGCGCGTCCGCCATGGCGAGAGGGTAGGTCTCGACCGGGTGCCGGATCGGTCGCCACACCTGGATGATGGCAAAGCGCCGCTTGAGTAATTCCTCCGCCTCATCGGGCAGAATATCGCGCACACGCTGAGGTGCCGACCATTCGGTGTAATCGTTATGCACGCGGCGCACGACTTCACGGATCTTCTTGCTTTCGCGCAGCTCGTCGTCCGCGGTGCGCAGCGTGTGATCGAACACGACGACCCGCTTGGCGCCGCTTTCGGCTTTGATCAGCGCTTCCATTTCCAGATAGTAGACGCGCCTGATTTCGGCTTCGTCGTAGAAATCGACCACCTTGGTGTCATGCTGCACGAATCGGAAGCCTTCGCGGTCGAGCACGAAGTCCTTGGCGTGCGGCCGTCCGTTGTGGATGGTGACGCGGCGCGGATCGGGCGTGCCGCCGGAACGGGTGTCGCTACTGCCCGGACTGGCAACTATGGTGAAGACCTTGGTGCCGTCATCGACGATGTAATTGAGCGTGGCTTCGATCGTTGAAACGTCTTGAGCGCTGCGTGGGGTGACGAGTCCTGCGGCCTGAACCATGGGAAACTCCTGTCGCTGCACACAATCTAGGTGCGCCAGAACGCCAAGTGAAGCGGTGGTGACGCGGCAAAAAAACACCTGCGCGAGCGGTCGCATATAGGAAAATCCATGCTGGCAGACGTCGCATGGGTAAAATTGCATTCTCTTCGCTAACGGCGCTGTAAGCCCCAGCCGCGTAACACTTCGTCAATGTGAATTTCGAACCTGCAAATTTTGCGTCCGCAATTGTCACTACTGCAATTTTCGATTTTCAGTAGAGCAGTTTTTCCAAAGTCTATTACGGAAAACCTGCGCGATACTTCAAACACTCAGCAAAGCCTGATTGCAGAAGCTTCAGCATATCATCGCAATTGCTGGTATGTACTTTCCCGTAGGCTGATGCGCCTGTGGGCGAGGGAGCGTTGCGTCGATGTATACGCGTATGGCAGAGGCTTCGGCCTCGCTCGACATCGGAACGCTGTTCGTCATCGCCACTTGCGTAACCGCGCTGCTTGGTTTGTTCCTGCTGTTTGCCTGGCTTCAGGAGCGTCTGGTGGCGCTCGCCTGGTGGGGCATGGCCTATCTCATCGGCGGTTTCTCTGGCGCATTGTGGCAGTTCGGCAACGCCGCGTCGCCGTTGCTGTCGGGAATCGCCGATGTCTTTCTGTTTATTGCGGTGGGCATGATCTGGAGTGCCGCGCGGCTGTTCCACGGCCGGCAGGTCCGCTGGGGCGCCATGTGCTTCGGCGCGGTCGTCTGGGTTGCCGCCTGCATGTCGCCGGAAATCCCGCAGACGCCAGCGGCCCACATCATTCTCAGCTCCATTATTGTCGCGACCTACACCTTCCTGATTGCCACCGAACTGTGGCGCGAGCGGCGTAAATCTGTCATGCGGCGCTGGCCGGCTTTGTTCGTGCCGATGCTGCACGGAGCCATCTTTCTCTTCCCGGTAGCGCTGGCAAGCCTCGGGGTGCACAGTCTTGCCACCGGTTGGATCGCCGTCTTCGCGATCGAGGTCGTGCTTTACGTGGTCGGCGCCGCGTTCATTGTGTTGATCATGGCGAAGGATCGCACCGTACATCGTTACAAAACGGCGGCCGAAACCGATCCGTTGACCGGGCTGCTCAATCGCCGCGGCTTTTTCGACGCCAGCGGGATTTTAATGGCCGGCAACACGGGCCGTCTCGCGCAGGTCAGTGTGCTGGCGTTCGATCTCGATCACTTCAAATCGATCAACGACCGGTTCGGACACAAGACCGGCGACGCGGTGCTTACTCTGTTCGCGAAAGTCGCGCGCAAGACCTTGCGCGGCGATGATGTGGTCGGCCGGATCGGCGGCGAGGAATTTCTTGCGGTGCTGTCGGGAACGCTTAGCGAGGCCTGTATCGCCGCCGAGCGCGTGCGGGCGGCATTCGAAGCGGCCGCCGTTGCGCCGGACAGCCCGCAAATCCCTGCGACCGTGAGCATCGGCGTGGCGTGCGGCTTACCGACTGCCCCGATCGACGTGCTCATCGCCCGCGCCGACGCCGTGCTCTATCGCGCCAAGGAGAACGGGCGCAATCGGATCGAGCCGGACGAGGAACTTATCACTGGCGCCACGCAACGTCAGCCGGAGGCCCGGTTCGCCGTGCGATCGTCTGCAAGGCTGGGTTCGGTCCCAGCGCTATCAGTGCCGATCATGTTGCGTTGACGCAGTATCTTACAGCTTTGACGCTGCGCACAAAAAAACATGCGACAAAAAAAGGGCGCCGTCGGCGCCCTTTAGCTTGCATCGCTTGCGCAACGCAGGGAGGATGTTCACGCTTGCTCTTACACGGACACTTACGCCGAATAGTACATTTCGAATTCGACCGGATGCGGGGTGTGCTCGAAGCGGATTACCTCGCCCATCTTCAACTCGATATAGGCGTCGATAAAATCGTCGTCGAACACTCCGCCGGTCTTGAGGAAGCCGCGGTCTTTGTCGAGTTCCTCGAGTGCCTGGCGCAGCGAGCCGCAAACCGTCGGAATCTTTTTCAGCTCCTTCGGCGGCAGATCGTATAGGTCCTTGTCGATGGCCTCGCCCGGATTCAGTTTATTCTTGATGCCATCGAGGCCGGCCATCAGCATCGCCGAGAAAGCGAGATAGGGATTGGCGAGCGGATCGGGGAAACGCACCTCGACGCGCTTGGCCTTGGGGTTGGTCGTGTAGGGAATGCGGCACGACGCCGAGCGGTTGCGGGCCGAATAGGCCAGCAGCACCGGCGCTTCGAAGCCCGGTACCAGCCGCTTATACGAGTTCGTCGTCGGGTTGGTGAAGGCGTTGATCGCCTTGGCGTGTTTGATGATGCCGGCGATGTATTGCAGGCAGGTTTCCGACAGGTCGGCATATTTGTTGCCGGCGAAGACCGGCTTGCCGCCCTTCCAGATCGACTGGTGACAATGCATGCCCGAGCCGTTGTCGCCGTAGATCGGCTTCGGCATGAAGGTCGCGGTCTTGCCGTAAACCTGGGCGACCTGCTGGATGCAATATTTGTAGATCTGCATGTAATCGGCCATCACGGTCATCGGCGAGAATTTCAGGCCGAGCTCGTGCTGGGCGGAGGCGACTTCGTGGTGGTGCTTTTCGACCTTGGCGCCCATGCGGGCCATGGCCGCGAGCATCTCCGAGCGCATATCCTGCACCGAGTCCTGCGGCGGCACCGGGAAGTAGCCCTTTTTGGTCCAGACGCGGTGGCCGAGATTGCCGCCTTCGTAGGCGGTGTCGGAATTCGACGGAAACTCCACGGAGTCGAGCTTAAAGCCGGTGTTGTAGGGCTCGGCCTTGTATCTGACGTCATCGAACACGAAGAATTCCGGCTCCGGGCCGAAATAGACCGTATCGCCGACGCCCATGGACTTGACCATGGCCTCGGCCTTCTTGGCGATGCCGCGCGGATCGCGATTGTAGGGTTCCCCCGTTGTCGGCTCGAGCACGTCGCAGACCAGCACCAGCGTCGTCTCGGCGAAGAACGGATCGATGGTGGCGGATGCCGGGTCGGGCATCAGGCACATGTCGGACTCGTGGATCGCCTTCCAGCCGGCGATCGATGACCCGTCGAACATCTGGCCTTCGGCGAAGGTATCTTCCTCGATCATAGTGACGTCAAACGTGACGTGCTGCCATTTGCCGCGCGGATCGGTGAATCGGAAGTCGACGTATTTCACGTCGCTGTCCTTGATCATTTTCATGACATTTTTTGGCGTCGTCATGGAACGTGTGCCCTTTCGTGGTGATGTGACGTGGTGGTGGGAAACGCCACATGACGCTAGGGCACTCGTGCTGCACGAGCCAGCGTGAGCAGTCGGGCCAGCAACTCAGATGGCGTCGATTCCGGATTCCCCCGTTCTGATCCGGATTGCTTCTTCTATGTTCGAGACGAAGATTTTACCGTCACCGATCCGCCCGGTTTGGGCGGCGCGACGGATCGCCTCGACAGCTTTTTCCACCATGTCGTCACCAAGCACAATCTCGATCTTCACCTTGGGGAGAAAATCGACGACGTATTCGGCACCACGATACAGTTCGGTGTGTCCTTTTTGGCGGCCAAAGCCTTTGGCCTCGGTGACCGTTATGCCTTGAAGACCCACTTCCTGGAGCGCCTCTTTCACTTCATCGAGTTTGAACGGCTTAATAATTGCCTCGATTTTTTTCATCGCGTCTCATCTCCCGGCTCACGGATGTGCAGAATCACCCGGAACCGAGCCTTGGTTAGCAGGTCCCGTGCCAAGGCCTTTTGCGCCCGGAAATCGCTGTTACGCTAAGGAGTTATCGTGAGATCGGACAGTCCGTGCGCGGGTTAGCCAATGGGCCACGCTGACAAAATAGGCACCATGCCCACTTGTACGTCAACGGTTTCGTGGGAAAAACTAACCGGCGTTATGCAATATCCGCCAAGCGATGCATTCTCTATTCTGCGGGCGGGATGATCGAACTCCTCACCAATACCGAAATGGCGGAAGCCGACCGGCTGACCATCGCCGCGGGCGTTGCCGGCACCGATCTCATGGAGAATGCCGGCAGCGCCGTGGCCAAGGCGGTGGCTGCGCGCCAGCCCATCGGTGGCCGCGTCGTGGTGGTGGCGGGTCCCGGCAATAATGGCGGCGACGGCTTTGTCGCGGCGCGGCTCCTCGCCGAACGCGGCTACTCCGTACAGGTGTTGCTCGTCGGTAACCCGGGCCAACTCAAGGGCGACGCGGCGCTCGCCGCGAAAAAGTGGCAGGGGGGAGTTACTGCCGCGCAACCCGACGCGCTCGACGGCGGCGATATTGTAGTCGACGCGCTGTTCGGCGCCGGCCTCGACCGTCCGGTCGAGGGCCTTGCCCGCGCGATGATCGAGGCCATGAACGCACACGCTCAGGCGCGGCCTGGGCGGCGAGCGATGCCGGTGATCGCGGTCGACCTGCCGAGCGGTATCAACGGCACTTCCGGCGCGGTGATGGGTCTTGCCGTAAATGCGGCGCAGACGGTCACATTTTTTCGCAAGAAGCCAGGTCATCTGCTGGTGCCGGGGCGACTGCACTGCGGGCCGATCGCGGTGGCGAATATTGGCATTCTAGATACGGTGCTCGCACGCATTGCTCCACAGACCTTCGAGAACGTCCCGACTTTGTGGCGTGCCAATTTTCCAGTGCCGCGACACGACGGGCAGAAATATGACCGCGGCCACGCGGTGGTCGTATCCGGTCCGTTATGGTCGACCGGAGCGGCTCGCCTCGCGGCGCGTGGCGCGCTACGTGCCGGGGCGGGCTTGGTGACGTTGGCGAGCCCACGCGAGGCTTTGGCAGTCAATGCGGCTGCAAACCTCGCGATTATGGTGCGGCCGGTCGACGGCGCTGCCGAACTCACCACATTCTTCGCCGACCGGCGGTTGAATTCGGTGGCGATCGGACCCGGCATCGGCGTTGACGAGGCGACCTGCGATCTGGTGCTTGCGGCGCTCGCCGGCGACCGCGCTGTTGTGCTCGACGCCGACGCGATAACAAGCTTTGCGAAACAGCCACACCGCCTCGCCCAAGCTCTCAAAGGGCGTGGGCAGCGAGCCACGATCCTGACGCCACATGAAGGTGAATTCTTACGTTTTTTCGGAGCCTTGAACGAGAAAACTAAAGTCGGGTCGAAACTGGAAAGAGCGCGATTTGCAGCAGCGCTCACGGGTTCGACCGTGCTGATCAAGGGTGCCGATACGGTGGTCGCGGCGCCCGACGGGCGTGCGACTATTGCCGGGAATGCGCCGGCCTATCTTGCCACCGCCGGTGCTGGCGATGTGCTGACCGGCATCACCGCGGGCCTTTTGGCCCAAGGCATGCCGGCCTTCGAAGCGGCAAGCGCTGCCGTGTGGGTGCACGGTGAAGCCGCTGCGGGTTTTGGGCCCGGTCTTATCTCCGAGGATCTGCCGGACATGCTGCCGAAGGTGTATCGAGCGCTGCTCGGCTGAGATCATGTCACCTCGAACCAGCCGGCGGTTTCGCCGGCAACGCCATCGATGCGCCACTTGCCGGAATTGTCGGCGACGAAGGCGATTCTGACACTGCTTCCTGCCGCGATCGGCAATGTATCGAGCCAAAACGGCTTCCAGCCGTCGTCGCGAGCATCTAACAGACGAAAGTGATGTCCGTGCAGATGAATATATTTGTTTTCTGATGTAGGATTTGAGATCCCGAGCAGCACCGTCCTGGCGCGCTTGACCGTGAACAAGGGCGCGGTCCCGTGGCCGGTTTCGCGTGCCGCAGTCCGGCCGATGGCGGTGTCGAAACGAAGGGCGGCCGGAAAATCCATGCGCTCCGGCAGCGGATTGGGCGGCAGGGCTTTCGGCTCGTCCCGCGGCGCCGACCGGTTTGCAGCCCCAGCATCGCAGACGATGCGCGCAATTGGGAAATCGGCCTTCCTGCCATCGATGAGTATGGGCGCGGTGGCGCCGGGGGCGAGGGTGCAATCTACGAACACATCGATCCGATTGCCTGGGCCGAGCAACAGGCGGCCCTCGCGCGCCGCGAACGGCTCGGCGGGCTCACCGTCGGTCGCCACGACGAAGGTGCGCAGCCCGACAACGTGGAGACCGATAATCCGGTCGTCGGTCGCATTGATGAGGCGAAGCCGCAGCCGCTCGTTGGCCCGGGCGCCGATGTCGAAACTCGTGGCGCCGTTGACTGTGACGGGCGCGTCGTCTTGTGACGGCGAAATTGGCGCGCCGTCGGTTGCGCTTGGAGCGGCGAGGATCAGCGTCAGATCGCGATCGACGTCGACCGGTTCGGCTTCGGTAACGATCAGGGCGCCATAGAGCTCGTGCCGCCTTCGGTCTGACGCATGGATCCCATCTGGCGGATGGTACCAATAGGTGCCGGCGTCAGGGGCACTGAATCGGTAGTCGAAGCTTTCGCCCGGCGCGACCGGCGATTGCGTGAGCGGCGGCGTGCCATCCATCGCATTGCTGAGCCGCACACCATGCCAATGTACAGCTGTGGGTTCCGCTAACTCGTTGACCAGGCGGATGCGGAGTTCCTCGCCGCGTCGGACCTGCAACGGCGGTCCAGGTACCATGCCATCATAGCCCGATGTGGTGACGCGCAGCAGGCGCGTGTCGCCGGGCGGCGACGCAGCGTGCGGCCGCGTTGGGACTACGAGTGCGGCACAAGTCGCGGCAAGCGTGCCGGATATCAGGCGGCGACGCGACAGCGGGGAGGGGGCTTTGCGAATCGTCCTGCCTCTAAGGCCTAGTTCGGGCAGCCTCGCGGGACAGCCTTGTCATTGCAAGCGCGCGGAAAGCCGGGCTATTTTTATAGTGTACCACCTGTTTTGCGTGATATAAGCCGCGCCACCGGGCCGCTCAGCGCGTCGCGGGCGTGGCGGAACTGGTAGACGCGCGGGATTTAGGTTCCCGTGACGAAAGTCGTGGGGGTTCGACTCCCTCCGCCCGCACCAGCCGGGCGGCTTTTCCAAAACTTGGCCGGACGCGGTGGGATCAGCCATCGGTTCGCGCCGTCAAGATTAGGCCACAAGGGCCGTGACTCAAGGGCGATGACAGAGTAGTGCCGATGCAAGTAACTGAAACTGCCGCTGCGGGTCTCAAACGCGAATATCGCGTTGTCGTTCCCGCCACCGACCTGGAAGCCAAGGTCAACGAGCGTCTCGACGACCTCAAGGGCCGGGTGCAGCTCAAGGGCTTTCGGCCCGGCAAGGTGCCGGTCGCGCATCTCAAGCGGCTGTACGGTAAATCCGCCATGGCCGAGGTGATCGAAGCGGCGGTACGCGAAGCCAATACCAAGATCGTCAACGACGGCGGCTTCAAGCTTGCTACCGAACCGAAAGTGGTTTTGCCGACAGAGGAAGGCGCCGTCGAAGAGGTTATTACCGGCAAATCGGACCTCGCTTATACGGTCGAGATGGAGATCGTGCCACCGATTACGCTTGCCGATTTCAAAAGCCTCAAGCTCGAACGGCAGGTGGCGCCGGTAGAAGATTCCGAGGTCGATCAGGCGCTGCAAACGCTCGCCGATCAGAACCGGCCATTCGGCGCCAAAACCGATGCCAATGCCGGTGCGGCGGAGAAGGGCGATCGCGTCATTATTTCGTTCCAAGGCAGCTTGGCCGGGCAGCCGTTCGAGGGCGGCTCAGGTGAGGATGTCCCGGTGGTGCTCGGCTCCGGCCAATTCATTCCCGGCTTTGAGGATCATCTGATCGGCATCAAGGCCGGCGAAAGCCGGACCTTCGACGTCGAGTTCCCGGATAATTATCAGTCACCAGCATTAGCCGGCAAAGAGGTAACCTTCGCAGTCACTGCAAAAGCGGTGGAAGCGCCGAGCCCGGTCAGCGTCGACGACGAGTTCGCCAAGACACTCGGGCTCGAATCGCTCACCAAGCTGCGCGAGGCGCTGACCGAGCGCACCGAGCGCGAGCATGCTGCCGCGTCGCGCCAGAAGATCAAGCGGGCTCTGCTCGATCAGCTTGACGAGCGCCACAAATTCGAGCCGCCGCCCTCGCTGGTGGACGAGGAATTCAATAACGTCTGGTCGTCGATCGAGAACGACCTCAAGCAGCAAGGCCGTACCTTCACCGACGAAGGAACCACCGAGGAAAAAGCCCGCGCCGAGTACCGCGGAATCGCTGAGCGTCGGGTACGGCTCGGTCTCGTGATTGCGGAAATTGGCGAGAAGAACAATATTAAGGTCACGGACGAGCAGTTGAGCCAGGCGGTCGTCTCACAAGCCAGAATGGTTCCCGGGCAAGAGCAGCGGGTGTGGGAGTATTATCGCAATAATCCTGGCGCGCTTGCCGGTTTGCGCGCGCCCTTGTTCGAGGACAAGGTGGTCGATTTCCTGCTCGAACTGGCGGATGTGACGGAAAAGCAGGTTTCGCGGGAAGAGTTGTTCAAGGACGAAGACGTGGGGAATTGAGGCCGCAGACGTTAGGAACTAGGGAATCCCACGTCTTGCCGCGGGGATTTCCGCACATATCTGCGGTAGCTAAAAGAGAAGAATGGCCGTACCGAGTGGCAAGACGGACTCGGCAAGCCGGCCGACTCAAGCCACAGTGCGGAGCAGTAAGCCCAGTGACCGTTTGCCCAGCCAAGTAACTAGCCCAGGTGACTTTGCCCTGGCGACTTGGCCCGGGTGACTCAAGACCAGGTGAGCCATGCGCGATCCGAAAGAAATGTACATGAACTATCTTGTCCCCATGGTGGTCGAACAGACCAACCGCGGGGAGCGCGCCTACGATATCTATTCGCGGCTGCTCAAAGAGCGGATCATTTTCATCACCGGTCCGATCGAAGACGGCATGGCCTCGCTGGTGGTCGCCCAGCTGCTGTTTCTCGAGGCAGAAAATCCGAAAAAAGAAGTGTCGATGTACATCAACTCGCCTGGTGGGGTCGTCACCTCGGGCCTGGCAATTTATGACACGATGCAGTTCATTCGCCCCGCGGTTTCGACCCTGTGTACCGGGCAGGCGGCGTCGATGGGCTCGCTGCTACTAGCCGCCGGCGCCAAGGATCTGCGCTTTGCGCTCCCGAATGCCCGTATCATGGTGCACCAGCCGTCCGGCGGGTTCCAGGGCCAGGCGACCGACATCATGCTGCACGCGCAAGAAATTTTGAACATGAAGCGGCGTTTGAACGAAATCTACGTAAAACACACCGGTCAGCCGCTGAAAAGGATCGAGGATGCGCTGGAACGCGACATGTTCCTTACAGCGGATATGGCTAAGGATTTCGGTATCATCGACAAAGTTATTGAGAAACGGCCGGAGGAACCGGGCCTGAAGTCCGAGCCCATCCTTAAGGGGGTAAGCTAGCCAAAGCGCATCCACCGCCATGAAATGGGCCGATTCGTCAGTCCAAAGCGGGGTCCCGGCCTTAGGTCAAGCGTTTTCTCGACAGTGTGATCCGGAAAACACACTGGTGCAAACTCGCGTTATCGTTAATGGATTCTTGATTGGCACGCCGCTAGCATGTCGACTTGTGCGGGATGGCCGGGTGTTGTCAGGTCGAGGTCCGGTACGGTCGTGGAACGCGGGTGGTGCTACGAAATCTTAGCGCAGTGCTTCGTAAGCTATCGTGTTGAGGTGCTGCCCTCGTGAATACGGAGAATGGAATGAGCAAGGTTGGCGGCGGCGACTCCAAGAACACGCTCTACTGCTCGTTCTGCGGCAAGAGCCAGCACGAAGTGCGCAAGCTCATTGCCGGCCCGACCGTCTTCATATGCGACGAGTGCGTCGAACTGTGCATGGACATCATTCGCGAGGAAAACAAATCCTCGCTGGTGAAGTCGCGCGACGGTATCCCGACGCCGCGGGAGATCCGCAAGGTTCTCGACGACTACGTCATAGGCCAGGACCACGCCAAAAAGGTGCTCTCGGTCGCCGTCCACAACCACTACAAGCGGCTCAATCACCAGAGCAAGCATAACGACGTCGAGCTGGCCAAGTCGAACATTCTCCTGATTGGCCCGACCGGCTCCGGCAAGACGCTGTTGGCGCAGACACTGGCGCGCATCCTCGATGTGCCGTTCACGATGGCGGACGCCACCACGCTGACGGAAGCCGGCTACGTCGGCGAAGACGTCGAGAACATCATCCTCAAATTGCTGCAGTCGGCCGACTACAATGTCGAGCGGGCGCAGCGCGGCATCGTCTATATCGACGAGATCGACAAGATATCGCGCAAGTCCGACAATCCCTCGATCACCCGCGACGTATCCGGCGAGGGCGTGCAGCAGGCGCTCCTTAAGATCATGGAGGGCACGATTGCGAGTGTGCCGCCGCAGGGTGGTCGCAAGCATCCGCAGCAGGAATTCCTCCAGGTCGATACGACCAATATTCTCTTCGTCTGCGGCGGAGCGTTTGCCGGGCTCGAAAAGATCATCTCCGCCCGCGGCCGTTCCACCTCGATCGGTTTCGGCGCCCGGGTGGCGGCGCCGGAGGATCGCAAGCAGGGCGAGATTTTCCGCGAGGTCGAGCCGGAAGATTTGCTGAAATACGGACTCATCCCTGAATTCGTTGGGCGGCTTCCGGTCGTGGCGACCTTGGAGGATCTCGATGAGCCCTCGCTCAAGCGTATCCTGACCGAACCGAAGAACGCGCTGGTCAAGCAATATCAGCGCATGTTCGAGATGGAGACGGTGGACCTTACGTTGGCCGATGAGGCGCTTTCCGCAATCGCGCGCAAAGCGATCGATCGCAAGACCGGCGCGCGCGGCCTGCGTTCGATCATGGAGAGCATTCTGCTCGACACCATGTTCGACCTGCCAAGCCTAGAAGGCGTCGAAGAAGTCGTGATTTCGCGCGAGGTCGTCGAGGGCAGCGCCAGGCCACTTTACATCTACGCCGACCGGTCCGATCGCACCGGCGATGCCGGCGGAGCGAGCGCCTGACGGTGGTGCCCGGATATGGCGCCACCGATTCGCCGTGCGGCTCGCAGCTCCGCCTTCGCAAGGCGCTTTTTTGTTCGAAATATTGGCGTTTCTTGACACGATGGCGGCGCGACGCCACCTATAGTGAACGGGCGAAAATAGTGCCCGAGGAGTCGTCTAGACTAAACCGGGCAGGGTCTCGTCCCCGCCCTACGGGCGCGGACAGATTATCGTTCGTAATCCCCTTCCCGGCTAACGGCAGTCCGTTGTGACAGCGCATCCTGCGGGTCATAGTGGAAGTGCACAACAATAAGGAAGTGGGGCCATGACAAGCGCCGCCAAACCCAAGCCGCTGCTGATGACCGGCGAAAGCCGGGCCTATCCGGTGCTGCCACTGCGGGACATTGTCGTTTTCCCGCACATGATCGTTCCGTTGTTCGTCGGTCGTGAGAAGTCTATCAAGGCGCTCGAAGAAGTGATGCGCTCGGACACATTCATTCTGCTCGCTACGCAGAAGAACGCCTCCGACGACGATCCGGCGACGGACGCCATCTATACCATCGGCACGCTCGCCAGCGTGCTCCAATTGCTCAAGTTGCCCGACGGCACCGTGAAGGTGCTGGTCGAAGGCGCCGCGCGCGCCCAGGTGAAGCAATACACCGATCGCGAAGAATATTTCGAGGCGGAGGCGGAGGTAATTGCCGATTCCTCCGGCGATCAAGTCGAGGCCGAGGCGCTGGCGCGCTCGGTTGTCAACGAATTCGAAGGTTATGTGAAGCTCAACAAGAAAGTGTCGCCGGAAGTGGTGGGCGTGGTCCAGCAGATCGAGGACTACGCCAAGCTCGCCGACACGGTGGCTTCGCACCTCGCGGTCAAGATTCCCGACAAGCAGACGATCCTGGAGACGCCCAGCGTCACCGAGCGGCTGGAGAAGGTGCTCGGGCTGATGGAGAGCGAGATTTCGGTGCTCCAGGTCGAGAAGCGCATTCGCACGCGCGTCAAACGTCAGATGGAGAAGACGCAGCGCGAATACTACCTCAACGAGCAGATGAAGGCGATCCAGAAGGAACTGGGCGACGAAGACGGCAAGGACGAGGTCGCGGAGCTCGAAGAGAAGATCAAGCGAACTAAGCTTTCCAAAGAGGCGCGCGAAAAAGCGCAACACGAAATCAAAAAGCTGCGTCAGATGTCGCCGATGTCGGCGGAAGCTACCGTCGTGCGCAATTATCTGGACTGGCTGCTCTCGATCCCGTGGAACAAGAAGTCCAAGATCAAGAAGGATCTCACGCTCGCCGAACAGATTCTCGACGCCGATCATTTCGGCCTCGAAAAAGTCAAGGAACGCATCGTCGAATACCTGGCGGTGCAACAGCGCGCCAATAAGCTGACCGGACCGATCCTGTGTCTGGTCGGTCCTCCCGGCGTGGGCAAAACCTCACTTGGTAAGTCGATCGCCAAGGCGACTGGGCGCGAATTCGTGCGCGTGTCGCTCGGCGGCGTGCGCGACGAGGCAGAGATTCGCGGCCATCGGCGGACTTATATCGGCTCGATGCCGGGCAAGGTCATCCAGTCGATGCGCAAAGCGAAGACCTCGAACCCGCTGTTTCTGCTCGACGAGGTCGACAAGATGGGCGCCGATTTCCGCGGCGATCCGTCGTCGGCACTGCTTGAGGTGCTCGATCCGGAGCAGAATCACGCCTTCAACGACCACTATCTTGAGGTCGACTACGATTTGTCGAACGTGATGTTCATCACCACGGCGAATACGCTGAATATTCCGCCGCCGCTGATGGATCGCATGGAGATCATTCGAATCGCCGGCTACACCGAAGACGAGAAAGTCGAGATTGCGCGCAAGCACCTCATCCCGCACGCGATCGTCAAGCACGGCCTTGAGCCGAAGGAGTGGTCGATCGACGACGAGGCCTTGCTGACAATGATTCGTCGCTACACGCGCGAAGCCGGCGTCCGCAATCTCGAGCGTGAGCTCTCGACCCTGATCCGCAAAGCGGTGAAGGAACTCACGATCACGAAAAAGCAGTCGATTCAGGTCACCGACAAAGTGCTGCCCGATTATCTCGGCGTGCCGAAGTACCGCTACGGCGAAGTCGAAGACGAGGATCAGGTCGGCGTGGTCACCGGTCTTGCTTGGACCGATGTCGGCGGCGAGCTGCTGACCATCGAATCGGCCATGATGCCCGGCAAGGGCAAGATGACCGTGACCGGCAATCTGCGCGATGTCATGAAGGAATCGATTTCGGCGGCGGCCTCCTATGTCCGCATGCGCGCGGTCTCCTTCGGCATTGAGCCGCCGGCGTTCGATAAGCGGGACATCCACGTCCACGTGCCGGAGGGCGCGACGCCGAAGGATGGTCCGTCCGCGGGCGTTGCCATGGTCACCGCGATTGTCTCGGTCATGACTGGAATTGCGGTGCGCCGAGATGTCGCCATGACCGGCGAGATCACCTTGCGCGGCCGTGTCCTGCCGATCGGCGGACTGAAGGAGAAGCTCCTTGCTGCGCACCGCGGCGGCATCAAGACCGTGGTCATTCCGGAAGAGAACGCGAAGGATCTTGTCGAAATCAACGACAGCATTAAGAGCGGACTCGATATCATCCCGGCTTCGCGCATGGACGAGGTGCTCAAGCATGCGCTGGTCCGCATGCCCGAGGCGATCGTGTGGGACGAGGCGACGGCGAAACCCGTCGACGTTCCCGAGCCGGTGGTGGAGGAAGATTCCTCCGGTCTCACGGCGCACTGAAGATCATTGGATTATCGGGTCATCGGCGGCGGCGTCCTCACGGGCGCCGCCGTTTTTCATTTGCAAGGGGCTTCATTGACCCGTCTGTTGGGGGATTAGCGGTCTCTTAGCCAAGTCCGGCGCCCGGCCGTGCCGAGCTTCGTGCGGTGGTATATCGTGCTCGTTGACATGGGAACTTGCGCTCGATGACCCGTTTTGCTAGCCGGGCGAAAAAGCTCCGGCGCGCAGGCAAAGGCTGGCGCCAGGCTTGGGTCGTGCTTGGGTTCGCGGTCTGCCTCGGCGCCGGCGTCGGCATCATCAAGGATTATGCGGCGGCAAAGCGCGACGCGACGGCAACCGCGGTGGCTGACGACGCCGAAATCTATACCGGTTCGATCCTGTATTTCCCCGATAGGGGTAGTCTCTGCCGCCAACTGCTGTTTGACAATCAAAACGGCCAATTCAGCGATAACGGCTACGTCGATTGCGCGCGCGCCGCTTACCACGGCGCCGCCGAGCAGCCCAAGCAATGGTCCGCGGCGCGCGTACGGGTCATCAGCACCGGTTTCCGCGCCCACTAAGCTTTATCGTTAAAATCCCACGAAAATCGTCGCGACGATATTGGCCGCTGGCACGATTTTCGCTAAACTTTGCCACCGGGGCAGCGACTCTGGTGCCGTTCGGCGCCGAGAAAATACGGCAGAGAGACGCGTGTTCAGATTCATTCGTCCGGTCGCCGGATGCGTTACCCTCGTGGTCGTCGCGGCCTTGACGTCGGGGTCGGCTATTGCGACGGACGAGTTTCCGCTCGCTGGCAGTTACACCCAGAACGTCGCCTGTAAGGGCGACGGCAGCGACCCTGCCGTCGCCAAGGTCACGATCTCGTCCCAAGAGATCGTCTCCAATGTCGGCGTGTGCACAATCCTTGATACGAAGCGGACCGGCGACAGCATCTTCGCGCATGTCGAATGCAAGTTTGCCGGCGGACCGCTGATGGGCGACATCACCTTTACGCCGATGCCCGACAATACCGTGGAGTTCGTCGACCGCGATATGACCTACAAAGCGCTGCTCTATCGCTGCCCGAAGTGATCGGCATAGCCTTAGAACAGGGAATTCGCGATGAGCTATTATCAGGGCCTGCAGGCGGAAACGGTGGCGTTTCGCGGCTACAATGACGACCAGGGCGAGGCCTATTACGCGCGTCCGCTGCGTGCCGGACGGTTTCCCGGCATCGTCGTCATCCATCATTTGCCGGGCTGGGACGAATGGATCATGGAAGTGGTGCGCAAGTTCGCCCATCACGGGTTCGCGGCGATTTCGCCGCACCTTTATTTCCGAGAAGGTCCGGGCAGTCCCGATGACGTCGGCGCGCGCGTTCGCGCCGCGGGCGGCGTCGCCGACGCCCAAGTCGTAGGCGACATTGCCGGCGCCATGGCTTATCTGCGTGGCGAGGCCAATGCCAACGGCAAAATCGGCGTTATCGGCTTCTGCTCCGGTGGGCGCCACGCTTATCTTGCCGCCTGCACGTTGTCCGGGTTCGGCGCCATTGTCGATTGTTGGGGCGGCAACGTCATTGTCGACAATCCCAACGACCTCAACGCAAAGCGTCCCATTGCCCCGATCGATCTGACCGCGAAACTCGGCTGTCCGCTGTTGGGCATCTTCGGCAATGACGACGCCAATCCGACCGCCGATCAGGTCAACCGCACCGAGGCCGTGCTCAAGCGGCTCGGCAAGACTTACGAATTCCACCGTTACGACGGCGCCGGGCATGCGTTTTTCAACAACACCCGCGACGCCTATCGGCCGGAGCAGGCGATGGATGGGTGGCACAAGGTGCTCGCTTTCCTCAATCGCCATCTCGCGGCGCCCGCCGCCAGCGTTGCCGCCGAATAAAACGGCGCACTCAAGACAACCCACAGGAGGTTCGTTCGCATGTGCTCCTACATCGTCGAAAAAGCGGCTCTGGTCGGCAGCGCCAAGGGCGGCAAGGGCTGGATGCGGATCGATACCGCTAACGTCTATTTTGACCATCCTTATCATTCGACGCTCGATCATGTGCTGGCGATCGATTTCACCAATGAAGGCGAGGGCGGTCGCGACCGTGTCGCCGTCGAGCTGAGCGCGCAGTCCGCCCGCGCGCTGGTCGAGCGGATCCTTGCCGCGCTTGCCAGCGGGGAAGCGGCGCATGGTGCCGAGGCGGTCTGATCGTCCTCGCCAGGCTCGCGGTGTCATGCTAACGGAGCGGCGGCAAAACGCTATGCCGCGTGATTGGGGGGAAGACGTCCGATGAAAATGCTCGCTTATCTTCTGGCCATTATTTGCGCTATCGCCGCCGGAACCTATTATTTCGTCCAGGCCGGTTCTTTGCCGAGCTTCATGCCGGGTTACGCCGCAGGCTCGACGCATATTCACACTACGCATGCGCTGGCCGCGGCGGTCGCCGCCATCGTGCTGTTCGGGGTCGGCTGGTTCGCCGGCCGGCGCTGATGTCGTCCGATCTGCCGAGGCGATGCGCGTGAACGCGATCGCGCGTCGCCGCCGGCCGCCGCTGCACTGGAAATATGCGGTTTCCGTTCGCAAGCGCTGGCATCGGCTGCGCCGGCTTTGGCGTCCGGATCGCGACCTCGAAGACGTCGGGTATTTCGGCGCCGAGTTCCGCGTCGCGCCGCACGACGTGATCGGCAATGAACTGATCCTGCAGCGTTTCGAATGGCTGCAAATTCCGGCGATGCTGCAAGCCTGCCGCGAACTCAAACCCGCGGCCTTCATCGATATCGGGGCCAATTTCGGCCTCTACACCTGCATCATCGGACGGCAACATTTGGCGGAACGCCTGATCGCTTTCGAACCCAATCGCGCGGTGATCGGGCGCTTGCGCGATCACATCGCGCGCAACGGCGTGACCGGCGTCGAAATCCATGAGACGGCGGTCGGCGCGACGCATCACAAGGCGTCGCTGTTGCTCGGCGCGCCAGGCTACGACGCCTTGACCAGCGTCGTTGAAACGCGGCCGCAAGGCCAACAGACCGACACCGAAATCGATGTCGTGACCTTGGACGAAACGCTGTCCTTCGCTGGCCAACCGCTGGTCATCAAGATCGACGTCGAAGGCTACGAGCTTGAGGTGCTGCAAGGCGCAAAAGCGCTCTTCGGACAAAATTACGGTTACGCGCAGATCGAATCCTTTGAAGACAAACGCGCTGCCGCGGTCATCGCCATCATGGCGCAATTCGGCTGGCAATGGTCCGACCACATCGTCGACGATCTCATCTTCCGGCGTGCAAAGTTTTAGCCGCAGGCCGCTAGGTTTCACGGCGCACCTTGCGCTGCACCCGCTCGTCGAAGCGCTCGACGCTGACCACGACCCGCTGATGCGTGCCGCCGCCGATCGGTTCGAAATCGTCGCGGGCCTCGACGCGGAAGGTGACGGTGCGGCCCTCGACATGGACGACTTCGGCGGTGGCGACGACGCGCAGGCCGACCGGGGTCGCTGCGGTGTGGCTGACGTCGAGGTGGATGCCGAGGCTTTGATGGCCGGCGGGCAACAGGTGCTCGATTGCCGCGAGCGCCGCCGCCTCGATGACATTGATCATCACCGGCGTCGCCAGCACGGCGATGCGTCCCGAACCGACGAAGGACGCGGTGTGTTCGGGCCCGACGACGATCTCGGACGAGCCGGTAATTCCGGGCGTGATTCGGGCAAGAACGGGGCTCACGTGGATGGTTGAGGTCATGCCGCTTTATACCGCCAATTCGCCCGATTTCGACCCATCATTCGCGAAGGCCGCAGGTGGGCTGCAGGGTCTTTCCGCCGTGGGGTCTTTCGGTGCTAGAATGGGTCACTGTCAGTGTGAGGGGACTTTCCATGCGTCGATACGCCTTTCTCGCCGCCGTCGTGCTCGCCGCGATGCTGCCTGCCGCGCCGTCATTCGCGGTCAACGCCAAGGACAAATTGGCGACCTGCACATTCGGCGCCGACGACCAAAAGCTGCAAGGCGCCGCGCGCAACGCCTTCCTGAAAAAATGCATGGCCAACCGCGACGATCCGCGCGGGCCGGCGTCTGGATCCGCGGGCGCCGTGCCGCCGCCGAAGCAGTAGCGCTGATCGCCTGCCGTCACGGACCAAAGCGCCGGCCGGGCGAAACAAATCCACACCATCAAATCTTGCCGGTCAAACGCGCCACCGGGGCGGCGAGCGTCGCGCTCCTTCGCGGCTCGACGGTGGCGATGCCGCGCAGCAGCCGGCCGAGCAGATCGGCGCCGGTAATGATCCGCTTTTTCTCGCCCCAGACCAGAATCATGTCGTGCTCGATGACGTCGTCGTCGGGCCGCTCCGGCACCACTTTCATGCGGCCGATGACGTCGCCGAGCCGCGCCGACATGTCGCGCACGACGATCGGCCGATGCCAATAAGCCATCGGATCGCTCAACAGCTCGTTGAACAAGGCGTCGCGCAGAAAATGATGGGCATCGAGCACTAGAGCCGGTTCGCCGCTTTCCAGATCGGTGACCACCACCCACTTTTTGCCCGAGGCGTCGACCTGGCGCAAAAACGGATCGTCGGGCACGCGGTCGAATTTCGGCAGCACGCATTTTTGGTTCGCCACCGGCAGGCTGAGGATGCTTTTCGGGTTGAGCGGCTCGCCTTCGTCGCACACCGACACGTCGTCGAGGTCGAGAAAATTCTGCGCGCCGGTGGCTTCCAGCGCCCCGATGGTGCCGCCGCTGGCGCCATGCGCCGCGATCAGCTGCCGCAAATCCTGCTCGCGCAGATAGGCCATGCCTTCGGTGCCAAGCCACCAATCGAGCAGCAGCGCGGTCGGCCGCGCCAGCGGAAACAGCACGACCCGATAGAAGTCGAGGAACGGCAACAGGCGCGCGGTCATCCGCAGCGCGTTGCGCGAGAAATAGGCCTGCGGAATGATCTCGCCGAGCAAGGTGATCATGACGGCGGAGAAGAAAAATGCGCTGACGCCTGCCAGCACCGAATCCGACAACAGCGTGAGTAAGACATTGGTAGTGACATTGCCCCAGATCACGGTTGCCAAAACCTGGTTGGCGTTGCGGCGGAGCGCGAGCACCTTGACCGCGTAGGCGTTGCCGCCGTCGGCCTCGATCTGCAGCCGCAGCAGGCTCAAGCTGAAAACCGCCAGATTGAGGCCGGCGAACAGGCCCGACTGGACGATGCAGGCGGCGATGCCGAACCAGGCGCCGTAGGTTTCGATCGACGATATGGTGATTGAGGACATGGTGATTGAAGACATGGTGATTGAAGACATGGTCTGCGCTCGCAATTATTCGCTGGAACCCGGAGGCGTCTGATCTGCAATAGCAGATAAAGATAGCGAGAATGACAATCGCAGCGGGGGCTCACTTTTGTCCCGCCCCACTATCGCGGGGAGGGCGGTGGGAGGGGCGACTGCCTAGCGGCGTCGTTGCCGTTGCAAGGAAATGAAAACGTCATCGGTCATCTCGCCTTGCATCGTCTCACTTTCTTTGAGTCCCGCGCCCCCGCCACCACGCTTCGCGTGGTCCCCCGCCCCCGCTATTGCGGGGGTGGATGAGCGAGCGCCATCGTCCTCGCGCCACGCTTTTCGCGCGCGAACTGAAAAGACCCCCGTTACGTTCAGCGCGAAACTCAAGGAAGGAAAAGGAAAATCGAGGGGTGGTGCCTCGTCGTCGCTCTTCGCTGTGCCCTGTTTCGCCGTTATTTAAGCCCGTCATTGCGAGCGTTAGCGAAGCAATCCAGTTCTTAATCGCCGCCTTGGATCGCTTCGTCGTT
>Ga0182013_10003300_pt1 | contig 20297 bp, 24 predicted proteins | sample 612S2MmetaG_FD_120487 | JGI IMG/M metagenome (GOLD analysis project Ga0182013, IMG submission 120487) | Permafrost microbial communities from Stordalen Mire, Sweden - 612S2M metaG | ecosystem: Environmental > Terrestrial > Soil > Wetlands > Permafrost | place: Sweden: Stordalen | collected... | reverse complement strand
GCGGGCGACACCTGGGTGTTCAACCACGTCATCGAACAGGGTGCGACTGGCTTCAGCCAGGAGCGCCGGAATGTATCGATCGAGCGGGTGGATTCGGACTCCATGCTCGTGGGCATAAAGCTGGACGGTTCGCCGCGCGCTCCTGAAGAACTGAAGGTCGACCTGGACTGGGCCCAGACGCGGACCGTGAACGGCGCCGAAACGCTGATTGGGCGGGCCTTCTCGTTTCCCATGACCGTCGGCAAAACCTGGACGGTCGACTTTACTGATCCAACGCCGCGCGGCCAGCAGTCCAACACCCACGTCAAACGCACCTATAAAGTGCTCGGTTGGGAAGATATCACCGTACCTGCAGGGACGTTCCACGCCCTAAAGATCGAGGACCGCGGAACGCTCGACGCCCGCATTTCGATCCCCGCGACAGCCGCGGGCGCTGTAATGGCGACCGCCAGCGGCGGGACTACAGTAACCCACATCCAGAAGGCGGCGTCCGGTGATATCCACCAAACCCTCTATGGGTTGGTCTATTACGTTCCGGACGTGAAGTACTTCGTCAAAACCCTGGACGAGCATTACAGCACCGACAACGTTCGGGTGAGCCGGGAGAGCGAGGAGTTGGTGTCCTTCAAGCCCGCGACGCAATAGCGGATGGCGGACGACGATAGAGAACACAGCTAGGCGTGCCCCCCTCAGGCGGGGCGATTCCTGAACAGGGCTTCGAGGTCTCGGCTCGCGTGCAGCACGCGGGCGACGCCCAGCGGCTTCATGGCGGGGTCATAGACGATCAGGTACGAGAAAACCGGCCAGAACTTCACGGGCTCGTCGGTGAGATCATCGCGGCTATGCCCCGCTCCTGGGTTGGCCGCGAGAAATTGCGGCCGTGGCGGATTTCGCCCAGCACATACCGGGCGAGGCGAGCGGCCGCTCGCGGAGGGGATCACAGCCGTAATCATAGCGCGATAGCGAACTATGACAATGTTGGTTATCCGCGATCCCCGCTTCGAACCGGCCGTGCGTTGCCGATCACTAGAGCCGGATGACTTCTCTCGAAGTCTGAATCCGGCTCTACATATTTGAATCTAGAGCACGATTCAGCGTTTAGGCGATTCCGCCTAAACCCATCGTGATCTAGCTGCCGGGGCGCGTCATCGCTAGACGACCTACGCCCCCGCGGCCTTGGCCCGCAGCATGGCCTCGAACGCGGCGAACACCATCTGCATCTGCGGCTGCTTGTAGGGGTAGAGCGCTTCCGAATCCAAGGCGTGGACGATCATGCCCACGTCCGCCTCGAACACCAAAAGCGCGCCGTCCGGAGTCTCGGCGCAATCCAGGGCGTAATAGTCCAGCCCCAGCCGGCGACTGATCTCGTCCAGAACCGCTGCGTGCCGTCTGGCGAAGCCCTGGTCGAAACCCGCCATGGCGGCGGCCTCCTCGGCGCGCTTTTGGACGCTGGAGGCCATGCCCGCGTTCAGGTAGTGCACCATCCAGTGATCGCCGATGGCCATATGGGCCAGATAGGGCCGTCCATCGAACATTGCGACCCGATACTTGCGGAAACGGCCGTCGGCGCCGGCGTAGTCGATGAAGCGCGACAGGTAGAAGGTCTCGGCCTCGCTGTGCCGCAGATAGACGCTGAGCGCCGCCACATCCTTGATCCGGCTGAGCCCCTGGCCGGCGTGCGAGCCTACCGGACGGACCAGCATCGGGAAGCCCCCGTCGGGCAGAGAGTCCGATAGCGGCGCTTCGCCGGCGGCGATCCGGGCAAGCTCGGCGCGAGAGACCCGCGTGGTCGGCGGCAAGACCAGACCCGCGATCCCTTCCAGCTTTGGCCACAGACGGTCGCGCGACAGGTCCAGGATCGCAGCAGCGGGATTGATCACCGGCCTGGGCCAGCTCAAGCCCTTCAGACGCTCCAACAGAGGGCGCATCTGATCCGACTCGCTGATGGCGATCATGGCCAGATCGTGCTCGGGCACCGTCTCGGGCAAGGGCAGGTCCGGGTCGACATAGAGGCGCACGATCTGCACCGGCCGGCCTTCCAAGAGCAGCTCGATCGGGGTGTTGGTCATCAGGTCGCCCTGGGCCACGAACACCAGGAGGGTGAAGCTGGCCTCGGTCGCCGGATAGGGCGCCTCGCGGAACAGGCGGGCGTGCAGCAGGGCCGCCTCCTGACAGGCCAGGGCCTCGTCCTTGCGCCCAATCAGTTGGTAGAGCACCCCCAGGTTCATGTAGCCGGCCGCGTCGGTGGGGTCGGTCATCAGGTGATCAAGCTGGGCCCGCACCAGGGCCATGCCGTCGACGCCCTCGAACGCCCCGCGAATGAAGGCGGCCGGATTGGGCGCGTCGATCACGCGGGCGTCCGGCCCGACCCGGCTGGCGGTCAATGGAATGTGCAGGCTCATGCGGCGTGTCCTTGGCTCAAGGCGCGGCCGAGGCGGAGGACCTCCGCCACGAGCAGGTCGATATCCCGCGCCTTGGTGCGATGATTGACGATGGCGGCGCGGATGGCCAGTCGGCCGTCCAGCTTGGTGGTGGAAGGAACGGCCACGCCGGATTCCTGCAAGGCGACGACGATGCGGTTGTTCAGCGCGTCCTGGTCGCCGCTGGCGCGGTAGCGGAAGCAAACGATGTTGAGCGGGGCCGGCGCCAGGCGCTCCAACTCTGGCTCGGCGTCGACGCGCGCGGCCAGATAGGCGCCCAGGCGGCAGGTGTTGAGAATGGTCGCGCCGATGGCGTCCGCGCCATAGGTCTTGAAAGCGAGCCACACCTTCAGGGCCCTAAAGCCACGCGACAGGTCCGGGCCGAAGTCGCAGGGCCAGGGCGCGCCGGCCGCCAGGCCCTGCGCCTCGCGCTGCAGATAGGCGGCCGTGGAGGCGAAGGCCGCCTGGTGCTTTTGCCCGTCGCGCACCAGCACGAAGCCAGCGTCATAGGGCGCCTGGCCCCACTTGTGGAAATCGAAGGCGAGGGAATCCGCCTGTTCGATCCCGTCCACCAGAGGCGCCAATTCCGGCGACAGCCTGGCCAGGGCCCCGAAGGCGCCGTCCACGTGCAGCCACAACGCCTCGGCCTTGGCGATGCGCGCCAGAGATTGCAGATCGTCGATGGCGCCGGTGTCCACGGCCCCGGCCGTGCCGACCAGCAGGAAGGGCTGCAGGCCCGCCGCGCGGTCCTCGGCCAGCGCCGCGGCCAACGCATCCAGGTCCATCCGCCCCTGATCGTCCACGGCGATCAGACGCAGGGCGTCCGCGCCCAGGCCGGCGATGTCCATGGCCTTGGGCAGGCAGCCGTGCGTCATGCGCGAGGCATAGGCCCTCAGCCGCCCCCCGGCGCCGCTCACGCCGGCCTGGCGCGAGCCTGCGCCCAGCGCCTGCCGCCGCGCGATCAGCACGGCGATGAGGTTGGCTGTGGAGGCGCCGGTGACGAACAGGCCGCTGGCCGAGGCGGGAAAGGCGAACAGCTCCGCCATCCAGCGCGTCACCTGACGCTCCAATTCCACCGGCATATGGTCGCGGCCGCCCAGGTTGGCGTTCAACCCCGCCGCCAGCATCTCCGCCAGCATGCCCACCACATTGCCGCCGCCGTGCACCCAGCCGAAAAAACGCGGATGGCCGTTGCCGACCCCGTAGGGCAGGACGGTGCGGCGGAATTCGTCGTGCGCCTCCTCCAGCGGCTGCGGCGCGCGCGGCAAAGGCGCCGAGAAGCCCTTCCGGATCGCCGGGGGCGCAGGCCGCCAGACCGGCCCGTCGCCCAGGCCTTGGACATGATCAAGCATATCGTCCAGCATCCTGTGCGCCTGGGCGCGCAGAGCCGGCCAATCCTGCGGATCGAGATCGGGAGCGAGGGGGGGCGGATGAGCGAGCATACATTCGGTAAGGTGAGCCGATTCGCGCTCGGGCGCGTCGCGGCCGCGTAGCCTGACGTCTGGACCTGGCGCGCCGGGGCCTGACGCGGGGATCAGACCGCTATAAGCTGCGCCTTCTTTCCCCGGAGTTCCCGCGTGATCCGTTCTATCCTTCTTGTCGCCGCCCTGATGCTTGCAGCGTCCGGCGCTGGGGCGGCCACAGCGCCCAAGGTGTCGATCGCGAGCACCGCCCAGCTCAGCACCCCCCTGCCCTATCCCTACGACGAGCAGGCGAACGCGGACGCCGCGGTCGCCCAGGCCAAGACCAGGGCGCTGGCGACGCACAAGCTGCTGCTGATCGACCTGGGCGGCAACTGGTGCCCCGACTGCCGCGTATTGGCCGGCGTGATCGCACTGCCCGAGGTGAAGGCGTTCGTGGACGAGCACTATGTGGTGGTGACGGTCGACGTGGGCCGGTTCGACCGCAACTTGCAGATTCCCGCCGCCTACGGCCTCACCGGGCGGTTGGATGGCGTGCCGAGCCTTTTGGTGGTGGAGCCGGGCGCCAACCGGCTGCTTGATCGGGGCCATGTCTCGGCGCTGTCCGACGCCCGGACCATGACGCCGCAAAGCCTTGCCGATTTCCTGGCGCGCTGGACCCAATGAGCGATCCCAAGAGCGACCCAAACAGCGACAACGAGCGCCCGCGCGGCTATCTCGGCAAGCTGCTGGCCACCGGCGAGGATGTGCTGCTGATCGAGCTCCAGCATAGCTTCGTCGCCTTCCGCCTGATCGTCGGGGCCCTGATCTACACGGTCGCCGTGCTGGTGAGCGTTTCGCTGCTGTGGGCGCGCTACGGGGAGGGGCGCAACTGGATCGCCTATAGCTACATCCTGGCGCTGCTGGGCCTGCCCAATCTCTTGTGGCGACTGACGGTGTGGCGCGCGCACCAGTACATCGTGACCAGCCGCCGGGTGATCCAGATCTCGGGCGTGTTCACCAAGGCGGTGATCGACTCCGCCCTGGACAAGGTGACCGACGTGCGCACCGAGCAGACCCTGCTGGGCCGCGTCTTCAAATACGGCGACGTGGAGGTGCTGACCGCCAGCGAGACCGGCAAGAACCTGTTCCGCATGATCGCCGACCCCCTCGCCTTCAAACGCGCCATCATGGACGCTCAGCAGGAACTATTCCGCCCGACACGGGGGCGGGGGTGACTTTCAGCTTTAATGTAGCTACATAAAAGATGCGGATCGCCTTCGACCCGGCCAAGCGGGACCGGACCCTGAGCGAACGGGGTCTGGACTTCGCCAAAGCTACCGAAGTGTTTTCGGGACTGACAGCGACCATCAATGACGATCGCAAGCCCTATCCCGAGGTCCGTTACATCACCGCCGGCTTTTTGGCGGAACGGCTGGTCGTGGTGGTGTGGACCCCGGAGGGGACGGCCGTCGCGTCATATCGATGAGGCACGCACATGAGCGCGAAATTAGACGGTGGCGCGAGCGGATGGGTTGATCCGGATGACGCACCGGAACTGGACGATTCCTTTTTTGAGCGCGCGGAAATCCGCCAAGGCGACACGGTCGTCCGTAGGGGGCGTCCGCTCTTAGCGAATCCCAAGCTGCAGGTGACTCTGCGGCTCGACCGCGATGTGGTCGAGGCGTTCAAGGCCGGCGGCGCTGGCTGGCAGTCGCGGATGAACGACGCGCTCAAGGCCGCCGCGAACAAACGCTAGCTACCCGCCGACCAGCCGGCGATCTGGGCCGTCTGCTTCTTACGCTCCGTTCGGATCCACGCGTTGGCGAACAGGCCCGCGCCCTCCAGCGCCAGCGAAACCCATCCGGGCGCATGCAACACAAAGCACAGCAGGCCGGGCGCCAGGAACGCCAGACGCACTACAATCAGCAGCCAGCGCCTCGGACGCTGCTCGTGCAGCCAGGCCTGAAAAGCGTGGTCCTCGCCGGCGGGCGGCGCATCCTTGAGGGAGGCGCGAAAGGCTTCCAGCCGCGCCTCCTCGCCCTCGTGCGGCGCCAACGGGGGCCTCGTTGGGGCCTGGGGCCGAGCCCTCCTGCGGCCAAAGGTCTGCGGCTGAGCCATGGCGCCAACATGACACGCGAGGGTTAGGCAGCGGTTAGCGCAGACCGCTTTCCAGGAGCGCCGCCGCCTGGGCCGGCGTGCGTTTGTCCTGGTCGCGGTCAACCATCAGGTTGGCCTGGCGCATGGAGGCCACGTCGATCTCGCCGATCAGGGGCGCCAGAGCGCGGCGCAGACGCGCATCGTTCGCGCGTTTGGGAGAGATCAGCAGCACCGCATCGTAGGACGGGATGGCGTGCTTGGGATCGGCCAGCACGGTCAGACCGTCGGCGGCGATGCGGCCATCGCTGGAAAAAGCCGAGATCACGTCCGCCTGGCCATCCTTCAGGGCGCTGTACATGAAGGTGGGGCTGTAGGAACGCTCGGCCCTGAACGATAGTCCGTAGGCGGATTTGAGCGCGGTCCATTCCGGCCGGCTGAGGAACTCCAGGTCCGAACCGAGCGTCAGATCCGGCGCGTGGGGCGCGAGGTCGGCGATGTTGGCCACGCCCAGCGCCCGGGCCCGGCCGCTCTCCATGGCCAGGACGTAGGCGTTCTCGAAACCGAGCGGCCCCAGCATCACGACGCCATGGCGCGCCATCAACTCGCGTTTCAGATCGGCCAGCATCACGGCCGGCGCGGGCGTGTCGCGGCGGCCCAGCACATTGGTCCATAGGGTGCCGGAATAGTCGACGTAGGCGTCGATACCGCCTGAAGCCAGGGCGCGGAAGATCACCGCCGAGCCCAGGCCCTGCTTGATGCTCACGGCCGCGCCATCCGCCTCTAGCCGCTCGCCGATCAGGGCCGCCAGGGTGAATTGCTCGGAGAAGTTCTTGGCGCCGATCACATAGGTCCGCGACGGGGCGCCGATCTGGCCGGCCGCCGCGGGCGCCAGGCAAGCCAGCACGCCGATGACGAGGCCCGCCGCGCCCAGCGCCATGCGCCGCCCGTCGCGTCGCCTCGCGCCCGCCTCGATCAGGCCCAAAAGCTGGTCCGCCGTCAGGGCCAGGATCGCCGAGGCGGCGCAGCCGAACAGCACATAGACCCAGTTCTCGGTTTGCAGCCCCGAGAAGATGTAGTCGCCCAGGCTCGTCTGGCCCACGGGCGTGGACAGGGTCGCCGCGCCGATGGTCCACACCGCCGCCGTGCGCACCCCCGCCATGACCACGGGCGCGGCCAGGGGCGCCTGCACCCGCCACAGCTTTTGACTGGCGGTCATGCCTGCACCGTCGGCGGCCTCCAGCACGGCGGGATCGATGCCGGTCAGGCCCGCCACGCCGGTGCGCAGGATTGGCAGCATGGAGTAGAGGGTGAGGGCCAAGAGCGAGGGCAAAAAGCCTAGCGCCGGCAGGCCATGGCCGATCAGGGGCCGCATGACGGCTGAAACGGCCAGGAGCAGCGGATAGAACAGGGCCAGCAAGGCCAGGCTGGGGACCGTCTGCACCAGGCTGGCCAAGGCCAAGGCGGGCCAGCGCACCTTGGCATGGCGCGCCGCCAGCACGGCCAGGGGCAGGCTGACGGCCAGGCCCAGCAGCAGGGCGCAGGCGCTCAGCAGCACGTGGCCGGCCAGGGCGCCCGGCAGCATGCGCCAGGCGGCGGCGAGCTGATCAGACATGGCCGCCCTCCAGCCGCGCGGCCACCCGCTCGGCCATGCGCCGGGGCGCGGCCATCAGGGCCGCCACGTGGGGATCGGACGAAGCCAGCAGTTCGGCCGGTTCGCCCTGCGCCAATAGCCGCCCGTCCTTCATCACCGCCATGCGGTCGCCCAGGAGCACCGCCTCCTGCAGATCGTGGGTGACCATCACCGTGGTCAGGCCCAGCCGGTCGTGCAGGGCGCGATAGGCCGAGCCCAGGTCCGCGCGTATCAGGGGATCGAGCGCCCCGAACGGCTCATCCATCAGCATCACCGGCGGCCGCGCGGCCAGGGCGCGGGCGATGCCGACCCTCTGCTGCTGACCGCCGGACAGGAAATTGGGAAACCGCGCACCGAAATCCGCCGGCAGACCCACCAGATCCAGCAATTCGCCCACTCGCGCGGTGATATCCGCCTTGGTCCAGCCCAAAAGGCGGGGCGTGACCGCGATGTTCTCCGCCACGCTCATGTGCGGGAACAGGCCCACGCCCTGGAACACATAGCCGATGCCGCGCCGCAACTCGGCCGCCGCCTGGGCCGCGACCGACCGGCCGTCCAGGCGCACCTCGCCCTCGTCCGGCTCGATCAGCCGGTTGATGGTCTTCAGCAGAGTGGATTTGCCCGCGCCCGATCCGCCCACCAGGCAAAGGAAGGTCCCCCGCGCAACGGCGAGGTCCACGCCCCGCACGGCGAAGCTCTTTCCGCCGTCGAACGACTTGCCGATGCGATCGAGAGCGATGAGGGGTTCGACCATAGGGGGAGGCTAGAGGATTTCGCCGGCCGCGCACCTCTAAAACCCTCTCCCCCGACGCCGCCAGGGAAGAGGGTCTCGCCTCAGTGCGCCGTTGACCAGCGGTTTTCCGCTTCCTCGCGGTCCAGCGACAGGTGCACCTGGTCGTCGACGTATTCGACCCAGCTCAGCGGGATCATGTGGTGCTTGCCCATGGCCTGGAGATCGAGCTTGGCCAGTTCGATCTCAGCGCCCTTCACATGGTCCACCCGGCCCACATGCTTGCCGTCAGAGCCGACCACGTCCATGTGTTCGGTGATCTTGGAAGAGTCGATCATTGTCCTGCCTCCATGCTTTGGCCCGCGCCGCGCGGGATCGAGGGCAAAACGGCGGAGCCCTCAATTCGTTGCGGTCTGGCGCGAGGCAAAAAACAGCCTAAGCTGAAGCGGTTATGGCGGCGGACCTGATCAATCTGAACAAGACGCGCAAGGCGAAGGCCAAGGACGCACGCAAGACCGAGGCCGTGCACAACCGGGCCAAGTTCGGCCAGGGCAAGGCGGAACGGGCCCGGACCCGGGCGGAGGCCGACAAGGCCCGCCGCGCCCTGGACGACGCCAAGCGCGAGTCCTGAGTGCTCAAGAAACGCTCCCTGTCCCTAGCCGGCCACGCGACTTCGCTGGCGCTGGAGCCCGAGTTCTGGGCGGTGCTGGAACAGATGGCGGCCGAGCAGGCCGTCAGCCTGCCCGAATTGATCGGCCAGATCGACGAGCAACGCGCAGGGTCGCTCCTGGCGTCGGCCTGCCGGGTGCGGGCGTTAGCCTGGATGAGCGGGCGAGCGGGCCGCTGATGACGGCGGGTCACGCCCGAAATAACGAATAGCCTCGGCGATTTTGAACGCCTTTCGCCAGCCGTGCGTTGTGCCTGAGGGGCCATTCGTCCCTTAAAGGAGCACCGCTCATGTTCGCCCTCCCGGATCTGCCCTACGCCTACGACGCGTTGGAGCCCGTCATGTCCGAGCGCACGCTACATTTCCATCACGACAAGCACCACGCCGCCTACGTCAAGGCGCTGAACGAGCGCCTCAAGGCGACGGGACAATCGCCAAAGACGCTGGAGTCGGTGATCGCCGAAGCGTCGAAATCCGGCGACCGGAAGCTGTTCAACAACGCCGCCCAGGCCTGGAACCACAGCGTCTTCTGGGCGGCGATGTCGGCCCAGCCAGAGCGGCCGACCGGTGAACTGGCCGCGGCGATCGACAACGCCTTCGGCGATCTGAGCAGCCTGAAAAAGGCCTTTGTCGAAGAGGGCGTCGGCCACTTCGGTTCGGGCTGGGTGTGGCTGACGATCAAGCACGGCAGCGGGCTGAAACTCTGCTCCACGCACGACGCCGACGACACCCTGACCCATGCGGGAACGACGCCGCTGTTGGTCTGCGATCTGTGGGAGCACGCCTATTATCTCGACCACCAGAACGACCGAAAAGGTTTTCTGGAGGCGTGGTTCGACGCTTTGCCGAACTGGTCGTTCGCCGCATCTCAATACGCGGCGGCTCACGGCCGCGGCCAACCCTGGCGCCATCCCGAGCCCGTGAGCGCTCCGAACATGGCCGCCGCCGGCTAAGCCGCCGGTTTCCCGATCCTTCCGTCATCCCACACTGGAGCCGCCCTGTGAAACATGCCCCGATAGCCGAGAGTTCGCCCGCCCAGCCGTTCCTGAGCGATGTCAAAACCCTGCGCGATCGCGCGCGACAGCACCTCGAGGGGGGCGTGGCGACCAAGACCTACGTCGGCGATGTCGCCCGCACCATCGAGATTCTGCAGGCCGTTCTGGCCACCGAACTGGTCTGCGTGCTGCGCTACACGCAGCACTCGATCATCGCCACGGGCCTGGCCAGCGAAGGCGTCAAGGCGGAATTCGCCGAACACGCCAAAGAAGAGCAGCAACACGCCATGGCCGTCGCGGAGCGCATCAACCAGCTCGGCGGCGCGCCCAATTTCGATCCCAAGGGCTTGGCCAGCCGCTCGGCGTCCGAATACGGGACCGGCTCGGATCTGGTGTCCCTGATCCGCGAAAACTTGATCGCCGAACGGATCGCCGTCGACCACTACCGGGAGCTGATTCGCTTCTTCGGCGACGACGACCCGACCACGCGCGTGATGTTGGAGGGGATTCTGAGCGTCGAGGAGGAACACGCCAGCGACATGCTGGATCTGTTGACAACGCACGGCGGCGTCAAACCCTAAGGGACCATAGGCGGGCTGATGATCAGAGGGGGCAATGGCGCCCCCTCCCCGCGCGGCCTATATGCCGTGCTACAGTCGTTCCGATTCCAGGAACCCCCGCGTTTGTCCGACCTTCCCACGCCCCGCATCAGCGATCTGGCCCGGCCCTCCGCGCCGCCGGCCGCCTTTCTGGACGGCCTGAACCCCGAGCAGCGCCGCGCTGTGGAAGCCACCGAGGGCCCCGTGCTGGTGCTGGCGGGGGCGGGCACGGGCAAGACGCGGGTGCTGACCACGAGATTGGCCCACATTCTGGCGTCTGGGAGAGCCAGGCCGTGGGAGCTGCTGGTCGTCACCTTCACCAACAAGGCCGCGCGCGAAATGCGCGAGCGGATCACCCATCTGATCGGACCCCAAGCCGAGGGACTGCGCTGGCTGGGCACCTTTCACTCGGTCGCCGCCCAGATTCTGCGGCGGCACGCCGAGCTGGTGGGGCTGAAATCCAGCTTCACCATCCTGGACACCGACGATCAGGAGCGGCTGATCAAGCAGCTTCTGGAAGCGGACAACATCGATCAGAAGCGCTGGACGCCTCGCCATCTGGCCGGGCTGATCGATCAGTGGAAGAACCGCGGCTGGACCCCCGAAAAGTTGCCGCCGGCCGAAGGCGCGCACTTCGCGGGCAACAAGGGTCAATCGCTCTACAAGATGTATCAGGACCGGCTGCGCGTGCTGAACGCCTGCGATTTCGGCGATCTTCTGCTGCACAACCTGACCATCTTCACCACCAACCCCGACGTGCTCGCCGAGTATCACGAGCGGTTCCGCTACATCCTGGTGGACGAGTACCAGGACACCAACGTGGCACAGTACCTGTGGCTGAGACTGCTGGGCCAGGCGCGCCAGAACGTGTGCTGCGTGGGCGACGACGACCAGTCGATTTACGGCTGGCGCGGGGCGGAAGTGGACAACATCCTGCGCTTCGAGCGCGACTTTCCCGGCGCCGAGGTGATCCGCCTGGAGCGCAACTATCGCTCCACCGAGCATATTCTGGGCGCGGCCTCGGGCCTGATCGCGGCCAACAAGGGACGACTGGGCAAGACTCTGTGGACCGAGGCCAAGGGCGGCGAGAAGGTCCAGGTGCGGGGCGTGTGGGACGGCGAGGCGGAAAGCCGACTGGTGGCCGAGGAGCTGGAACGCTGGAAGCGTTCGGGCCGGCGCTATCGCGAGGCGGCGATCCTGGTGCGGGCCTCGTTCCAGATGCGGGCGTTCGAGGAGCGCTTCGTGCTGCTCTCGATCCCCTATGTGGTGGTCGGCGGACCGCGCTTCTTCGAGCGGGCGGAGATCAGGGACGCCCACGCCTATCTGCGCCTGATCCAATCGGAAGACGACGACCTGGCCTTTGAGCGGATCGTCAACACGCCCAAGCGCGGCATAGGCGACACCACCGTGTCCAAGATTCTGCAGCTCGGTCGCCTGAACGGGGCGTCGGCGTCCGTGGCCTCGCGCGGTCTTGTGCACACCGACGAACTGCCTGCGCGCACCCGCACGGCCCTATCCAACTTCCTGCGCGACCTGGACCGCTGGCGCCAACTGGCGGCCGTGACGCCGCACCCGCAGCTCCTGGAAACAGTGCTGGAGGAGAGCGGCTACACCGACATGCTCAGGGCCGACAAAAGCCCCACCAGCCAGACGCGCCTGGAGAACCTCAAGGAACTGGTCCAGTCCATGGGCGCCTTCGACGAACTGGGCGCCTATCTGGAGCACGTGTCGCTGGTGATGGACCTGGATCGGGACTCCGGCGACGACGCGGTGCAGATCATGACCCTGCACTCGGCCAAGGGGCTGGAGTTTCCGCTGGTGTTCCTGCCCGGCTGGGAGGAAGGCGTGTTCCCGTCGCAGCGCTCGATGGACGAGAAGGGCGACAAGGGCCTGGAGGAAGAGCGCCGCCTGGCCTACGTCGGCATCACCCGGGCCAAGGAGGAGGCGCGTCTGTCCTTCGCCGCCAACCGCCAAGTGTACGGCCGCTGGACCAGCCAACTGCCCAGCCGTTTCGTCGACGAACTGCCCATCGACCACGTGCAGGCCTCGTCCGAGACCGGCTACTACGGCGGCGGCCCCGGCATGCAGCAGGCCGCCTCGCGCTGGGACGAGGCGTCCGCCTTCGGCTCGGGCTACTCATCGCCCGGCTGGCAGAGGGCGCAAAACCGCGGCGGCGGCCGAGGCTTTTCCGAAGCGTCTCGCACCCGCACCCAGGCCATAGAGGGCGAGGGCCGGCTGATCGCCGTGTCCGAGCCCGCCGCCAGCGCCTTTAAGCGCGGCGAGCGGGTGTTTCATCAGAAGTTCGGCTACGGACAGGTCACGGGCGTCGAAGGCAATAAGCTGACCGTGGCCTTCGACAAGGCGGGCGATAAAAAGGTCATCGACAGCTTCGTCGAACGGGCCTGACTCGGATAGGCCTGACTAACTCTCGATGGGGATGGTCCGGCTTTCGGCGCGCCCTTCGCCCGAGCGCGGGATCGACACGGTCAGGACGCCCTTGTCGAAATGCGCCTGGATGCCTTTTGCATCGACGTCCGCCGGCAGGGCGAAGGCGCGGCGGAAGCCGCCGCTGCGCCGCTCGCGCACCCGGTAGGCGCCTTCGTTGCGTTCGCCGGTTTCCGTGCGTTCGCCCGAGACGGTCAGGATGTCGCCGGTGAGCGAAAGCTGCACCTGCTGGGCCGAAAGACCGGGCAGTTCGACGACCAGTTCCAGGCCGGCCTGGGTCTCATAAAGGTCGGCGATGGGCGCGCCGGCCAGGGCGGCGAACAGGGATTCGCCAAACAACGGAGCGCCGGGCACGCGGGCGGACAGGCCCTGACGCCAAGCCTGTTCGAGCCAGCGGCTGAACTCGCCCTGCATATTGGCCAGGGGATCGAGCGAGGCGCGCCACAGCTCCACAGCCTGGCCGCTCACCTTGCGCATCGCCTCCTGGCTCGTCGCGGCCAGATCCTTGGCCTGATCCGCGGCATGTCGGACCGCTTCGCCCGCTTCGGCGAAGCTGCGCGGCTCGCCCTTGACCGTGTCGGCGGCGGGTCCGGTCTGGGCGCTGGCCTGGGCCTCAGCCCGGGCGCGGGATTTGGCGGGCGCCTCGGGGGCGCCGTTGTGGGTGGGGGGGGTCTCGATGTCGGACATGACCTGGCTCCTTGGTGAGGATTCCGGCGCTCATGGGCGTCGTCGGGCGTCGCTGCGCATCGCACTTGTGGACGCCGCGCCGCACCAACCCGCCCGGACGATGCGCGTTCCCTGTTCAAGAAACTTTCATCAGCCGGAGAACCTGCTAACAGGCCGCGCAAGCCGCGTAGCAGAGACCATGACCGAACAAGCCGTACAGATTATCGCCCGCGGCCCCCGCGCCGAGGCCGAGGCCGCCGCCGCGGCGATCGATGCCGACGTCCTGCTGGAGGGCGCCACCTATTCGATCCTGGAAGAGGACGAGGACAGGGGCGTGTGGCGCATCGACGCCTATCCCACCAGCGATGAGGAGGCGGAACGCTTCGAGCAAACGCTGGGCGGCTTTGACCTGAAGGTTGCGCGCGAAGCCCTGGCCGACGCCGATTGGCTGGCTATGGCCTTGTCGGGCCTGCCGCCGGTGCGGGCGGGCCGCTTCTTCGTGTATGGCATGCACGACCGGGGCCGCATTCCACCCAATGCCGTCAATCTGCGGATCGAGGCCGGCGCCGCCTTCGGCACGGGCCATCACGGCACGACGGTGGGATGCTTGCTGGCCTACGACCGCCTACTCAAGGTCCGCCGTTTCGCCAAGGTGCTGGACGTGGGCGCCGGCACCGGCGTGCTGGCCATCGCCGCGGCCGCCACCGGGGCGCGCAAGGCCGTGGGCACCGACATCGACCGCGTATCGGTGCGCATCTCGCGCGAGAACGCCAAGGTCAACGCCGTGAGCGCGCGCTTCGTCCACGCCTCGGGGCTCGGCCATCCGGCCGTGCGGGCCCAGGCGCCCTACGACCTGGCCTTCGCCAACATCCTCGCGCGGCCCCTGGTCGGTCTGGCCCAGGCCATCAAGGGCGCGGTGCGGCCCGGCGGGGTGGTGATCCTGTCCGGGTTGCTGCGCACCCAGGAGCGCTATGTGCGCACCGCCTACCTGGCGCGCGGCTTCGTGCTGGACTTCGCCCTGCGCCGCGACGCCTGGGCCACGCTGGTGCTGCGGCGGCCGTAAAGCGACGAACCGAAGCGCCTAAATTCACTGGGGCGCGGCTGGTGCCGTATTGCCCGTCTGAGCGGAGAGCGAACTTGCGGAATCGGGCGGCACGTCCGATGGACTGCTTGAGGAGACGGCGATGGCCTCGGTCTTTTTCGCCGCCGCCGCTGCTTGGGCTTCAGCGTCCGCCCCAGCCAGGGTCCGCAACATCGTCAAAACTGAACCGACAGTGTTGTCATAGGTCGGACCATCGATGGAATAGACAAGGCCCTGGCCGTCCGCTTGCGGTTGTATCGTGTACGCGCCATCTGTGGTGTCGGTCGCCCAGGAGCCCGTTGGCTGAGCCACTTTCAGACGATTTACGAGATCATTGGGCCAAGTGAAGGTGATTTTCGCCGAACAGGACACTTTCTTCGTGGTCGCATCGAAGCTGGAAAGGGTCGGAACCTCCAGAGAAACAACCCCCCCGGCTGAGAGCTGATCTTTGTACGCTGAATTGAGCGGTGGATCCTGCCCGGAGATGTCGATATGAGCGAAGACGACCGATTTTATATTGTCGAGTGTTTCCTGTGAGGAACATACTTGAGCGACAAGCGCCGCATTGCCGGAATTGATCCGGTCCAAATTGGTCTGATTTTTGGGGCTGCACCCGAGGAGTAGTGCGACCGGCAGCAAAAACCCCAACGCCCCAACAGACAGCTTTGTTCGCATCCTGAGCCCCCACGAAGTCCGCAGGTTAACCAACTCAGGAGGTCCTCTCAATCAGCATCTCGCGTTCTGATAGAGCCTGGGGCGGAATACTGGAGCTAACGGCATTTGCCGCAGCCGCCCTTTCCACTGAGCTCAACACCCATTAAGCGCTGATCGCCTTTCCCGGAGCCGCCCATGCCCCTGCCCCTCGCCGGCCGCCACATCGCCGTCTTGATGGGCGGCCTTTCGCCGGAACGCGACGTATCGCTGGTGTCGGGCAAGGCCTGCGCCGACGCCCTGCGACGACTGGGCGCCAAGGTCAGCGAAGTGGACGCCGGGCGCGACGTGGCCGAGGTCCTGGCGCGGATCAAGCCGGACGCCGCCTTCAACGCCCTGCACGGCGCCTGGGGCGAGGACGGCTGCGTGCAGGGGGTGCTGGAGACCCTGGCCATCCCCTATACCCATTCCGGAGTGCTCGCTTCAGCCCTGGCCATGGACAAGCAGAAGGCCAAGGCGGTGCTGGCGGCGGCCGGGGTTCTGGTTCCGGGCGGCGGCCTGTACGACCGCTTCGTCGCGGCGAGGAGCCACGTCATGCCCCCGCCCTATGTGGTCAAGCCCAACGCCCAGGGCTCGTCGGTGGGGGTGTTCCTGGTGTTCGAAGGCGCCAACGGCCCGCCGCAGGACCTGGCCGCGGACAGCTGGACGTTCGGGGAAGAGGTGTTGATCGAACCCTACATCCCCGGCAAGGAATTGGCCGTCGCCGTCCTGGGCGACCGGGCCTTGACCGTCACCGAAATCGTTCCGAACACGGGCTTTTACGACTACGAGGCCAAATACAGCGACGGGGGCTCCTCCCACGTCCTGCCGGCGCCGATTCCGCAGCCCGTTTTCGAGCGCGCCCTGCGTCAGGCCGAGCTGGCCCACGCCGCTCTTGGTTGCCAAGGTCTTACACGATCTGACTTTCGTTATGACGAATTTAACGACCTTTTGGTCCTGTTGGAGGTCAACACTCAGCCCGGCATGACGCCGATGTCGCTCGCTCCCGAGCAAGCGGCCCATGAGGGGCTTTCGTTCGACGACTTAGTGCTTTGGATTGTGGAGAAGGCCGATGGCCGCGGTGATGCGAGGAGGGACGGCTAGCCAAGCCAAGCCTCGGGCCAAGGCCCAGGCTCCCCGCATCAACAAGTCCGCCTCGCGCGGCGGCGCCCGCGCCGGCGAGACCTACCATCCCGCCAAGCTGCACGCCGCCAATCGCGTCGGCCTCAACCCCCGTATCGCCCTGATGGTCGCCGGCGGCGTGTTTGTCCTGGGCCTGGGCGTGGCCCTGTTCACGGGGACGCGCTCGCAAGCCGTTGGTCATTTCGCGGGCATGAGCATGGCCGACGCCCTGGCCGGCTTGGGTTTCAGGACCAAGGCCGTGCATGTCCAGGGCGCCGAACCGGGCGCGGAGCAGGCCGTCCTGACCGCCGCCCACATCTACAAAGACCAGCCGATCCTGGGCGTCGACCTGGAGGCCGTGCGCCAGCGGGTGCTGGCGGTGGGTTGGGTCAAGCAGGCCAAGGTCATCCGTCTGCTGCCCGACACCCTGGTCATAGCGGTGACGCCGCGCAACCTGATGGCCGTCTGGCAGTTCCAAGGGGTGGATCAGGTGGTCGACAACGACGGCAAGCCGGTGCCCCAGGCCGACCCTTCGCGCTTCGCGGACCTGCCGCTGGTGGTGGGCCAGGGCGCGGGCGAGGCGGCCAGCGCTATCCTGCCCCTGCTGCGGCAGCGGCCGCAACTGATGGGCCAACTGGAGGCGCTGGTGCGGGTGGACGACCGGCGTTGGGATCTTCGGCTCAAGGACGGCGGCATCATTCAGCTGCCGGAAGAGGGAGCCGATTCCGCCCTGATTCAACTGGACCAGCTCGAGCAAAAGGCTCGGGTGATCGAATTGGGCTTCGAACGGATCGATCTGCGCGATCCGGACGCGGTGGCCGTCAGGCCGAAAGGGACGACGACGGATCCATCGGGAGCGATTAGTCCGCCGCCTCAAGGTTGAGTTTTTGTTAAGTTAGTATTTTTAGTTGAGTATTTGTGCGGGGGCCTTCAGAACGGAGGCGCGGTTTGGGAAAGGCGGCTGAATGTCGCGGCTTGAGGATAGACGGGAGGCGCGGGATGGGCTGAAGGCCCTGCACCCACGCCAACAGGTGACCGCAGCGCTCGACTTGGGCGCCTCCAAGGTTGCGTGCTTCATCATGAAACCGGACGGCGTGCGCAAGTCCGATCGGACCCTGCAGCCGGCCGGCGTGGGCTATATCCAATCGCGCGGCGTGCGCGGCGGAGCCATCGTCAACACGGAGGACGCGGCGGAGGCCATCGCCCAGGCCGTGGAGCGGGCCGAAACCGTGGCGGGCGTTCACGTATCCGGCGTCACCGTGGCCACCTCGGGCGGCCAATTGGCCAGTCGCCGCGTCACCGCCAAGGTGTCCTTGGGCGCGCGCCAGATCGGCGACAACGACTGCGCTCGCGCCATCGGCATGGCCGTGGCCCAGGCGCGTCAGCCCAGCCGCCGGCCGATCCACCTTCTGCCCATCGCCTGGTCGGTGGACGCCCAGAAGGGCGTGCGCGACCCGCGCGGCATGTTCGGCCGCCAGCTCGGCCTGGAGTTGCTGGTCGTCTCGGTCAGCGAGGCCGCCTTCCAGACCATCAGCTACTGCGTGGAGCGCGCGCATCTGAAGTTCGACGGCGTGGTCGCCGCGCCCTTCGTCTCGGCCCTGTCCGCCATCGAGGATGACGAGATGGACCTCGGCTGCATCTGTATCGACATGGGCGGCGGATCTACCTCGGTGGCGGTGTTCTCCAACGGCTCGCTGGTGCATGTGGACAGCCTGGCCGTGGGCGGCTCACACGTGACCGCCGACATCGCACGGGGCCTGTCCACCTCCATGGCCGGGGCCGAGCGCATCAAGACCCTGCACGGCTCGGCCATCGCCTCGGCCAACGAGGACCGCGAGATGATCGAGGCTCCGCCGCGCGGGGACGACCCCGGCGCGGGACCCGTGGTGGCGCCCCGCTCCCTGCTCAAGGGCGTGATCGCCCCGCGTGTGGAGGAGACGCTGGAACTGCTGCGTGAACGGCTGAAGGCCTCGGGCGCACCGATCGAGCCGGGCGCCGGCATTGTGCTGACCGGCGGCGCCAGCCAGCTGGCCGGCGTGCGAGAGACCGCCGTGCGGGTGTTCGACCGGCCCGTGCGCCTGGGCCGCCCGCGCCGCGTGCCGCACCTGGCCGACGCCGCCTCGGGCCCCGCCTTCTGCACCGCCGCCGGCGTGCTGCACCGCGCCGCCTTCGGTCCCCGAGAAGCGGTCAGCGCCGCCCGCCTGGCCGGCGGCGGCCGCAAGCCCACGCCGGTGTCGCCCGACGCCGGACCGGTGGCCAAATTGTCGGCTTGGCTGAGGGACAATCTTTAAGGCGGCGGATCGCAAGGTTGCGCGGCTCCGCCTGCCCCGGATCAGGTCAAGACGATCGTCAGATTGCGGCCGACGGCCTTGGCGGCCCTCTGAAGGGTGATCAAGGTCACGGACGGATTACTTGGGTCCAGCAGCCGGTCGAGCTGCGCGCGCGTCGTGTGCATCAGTTCGGCCATGGCGACTTTCGTCAGGCCTTTTTCCTTCATCGCGGCGGCGATCTGCTCGGCGATCAGCTCCTTCACCGCCAGGCCTTCAACGTCTTCACGAATTCCCTGCTCATCAAGGAAATCCGCGAAATCGGCGCCGATGCGGCCCTTGTCGCTGTCCATCACCGCAACTCCTTCAACCGCTTGCGCGCCAGGTCCAGGTCCGCCTTCGGCGTGGCTTGCGATTTCTTTAAAAAGCCATGCAGCAGCACCATGCCGCCGTCGGCGACACCGAACAGAACCCGCCCAATCTTGCCGTCGCTGAGATTGCTGCGGATTTCGAACAACCCCGCCCCATGGCGCGACAGGACGGCATTCCAATCGGCCAACCGAACTCGGCCTTGGCGATATCCTTGCCCATGGTAACCCGGTCGACCAAAGGCAAATCTAGCAGGAATTCGCGCACCGGCGCTCGACCGTTGGCGGATTCATAAAACCTGGCCGGCAATCGCTTTCGGCTATCGGCCATTTCCCGTATGTATCAATATTGGGACATATTCGTCAAGTGTGGGGGATGCACGCCGCTTTCACGTCGGCGCCCCCGCGACCGTCGCCTCCCGAGCATGAACAACCGGCGGCCGTCCCATGGGAGGATCGACGAGGCTGCGGCCTGTGGACGCCTCCAGCGCCTTAACCCAGGCCGCGGCTCCCAGCGGCCGTCCGGTGGAGGACGCCCGCCGCAGTCGCCGCCGCGCCTCCTCGTCCACGTCCAGATCGAAGAACCCCGCCATGTCCGCCCCCAGCCGCCCGGCGAGGGGAGCGGGCGTGAGCAGAGGATCATGCCGCCCCTCCACCTGAGCGCGCACGCTCGACCACGGCCAATCGATGGCCCGCCGCGCCAGCCCCGCGCGCACCGGGTTGAGCCCCACATAGCGCGCGCACTGACGCAGGTAGTCCTCGTCCATCGGGAAGGAGGCGAACCGCCCCTGCCACAGATGGCCGGTCCAGCGTTCGCGTAGATTGACCTGGCGGGTATAGCGAACGTGGGTGGCGCCCACCGCTTGGGCCAGGGCCTGCGGGCGCGGCGGCGTGGCGATCAGATGCACGTGGTTGGGCATCAAACAGTAGGCCCAGACCTGAACCTCCGCCTCGCGGAAGGCCTCGGCCGCCAAGTGCAGATAGGCCAGGTAATCGGCCTCGCAGAAGAAGGTCCTTTGCCGACGATTGCCCCTCTGGGTGACGTGATGCGGCGTTCCAGGGATGACGACGCGCGCCTGTCTTGCCATGATGCCCGCCGAGGTTGGGGATGGGCCAT
>Ga0182013_10003297_pt1 | contig 20312 bp, 16 predicted proteins | sample 612S2MmetaG_FD_120487 | JGI IMG/M metagenome (GOLD analysis project Ga0182013, IMG submission 120487) | Permafrost microbial communities from Stordalen Mire, Sweden - 612S2M metaG | ecosystem: Environmental > Terrestrial > Soil > Wetlands > Permafrost | place: Sweden: Stordalen | collected... | reverse complement strand
TCCTGCTAAAAGGCAAAGCATGACCTCTGCCCAAAACACACTTGGCCCCGGAAGCCATGTTTTTCTCGTCGATGGCTCGTCCTTCGTGTTTCGCGCCTATTTTCAATCGATTAGGCAGGACGCAAAATATAATTACCGCTCCGACCGGCTCCCCACCGGGGCGGTGCGGCTGTTTTGCGCCAAGCTCCTGCAATTCGTGCGGGAAGGCGCCGGCGGCATGACGCCGACGCATCTCGCCATCATTTTCGACAAGTCGGAAAACTCTTTCCGCAAGGAGCTTTACCCCGACTACAAGGCGCACCGCCCCGACCCGCCGGAGGACCTCGTCCCGCAATTTCCGCTGATGCGCGCGGCCGTGCGCGCCTTTGGACTGACGCCGATCGAGCAGGACCGCTATGAAGCCGACGATCTGATCGCCACCTACGCCCGGCAGGCGCGGGAAAAGGGCGCCGACGTGCTGATCATCTCCGCCGACAAGGATTTGATGCAGCTGATCGGCGAAGGCGTCGCGATGTACGACCCCGCCTCGGGCGAGCAGGGCAAATTCGGCGCCCGCGCCGAGAGGTTTATCGGCGAGAAAGAGGTCGTCGACTATTTCGGCGTGCCGCCGTCGAAAGTCGTCGATGTTCAGGCGCTCGCCGGCGACAGCACGGACAATGTGCCGGGCGCCAAGGGCGTCGGCGTCAAGACCGCCGCCCAACTCATCAACGAATACGGCGATCTCGACACGCTGCTGGTGCGAGCCGGAGAGATCAAGCAGCCGAAACGCCGCGAGGCGCTGACGGATCCGCAAAGCGTCGAATTGATTCTCATCTCGAAAAAGCTGGTCGAACTGGTGCGCGACGTAGCCGTTGAGACGCCGCTTGAAGATCTTGCGCTGCATGAGCCCGACGCCAGGAAGCTGGTCGCTTTTTTGCAGGCGATGGAGTTCACGACCATCACAAGGCGGGTCGCGGAGCTTTACGATGTCGACCTCGGCCAAATCCAGGCCGACCCCGAATTTGTCGGGCCAGGCGGATGGCGCGGGCGTAACGGCGAAACGACCGAACGCGCCGCCGAAGCGCCCTCCCCCTCCTCGCCCCAGACTCAAAACGAGACGGCGCAAACGCCTGCGATGCTCGTCGAGGCGCGGGCGAAGCAAGCGCTCGCGACGCCCATCGACCGAAGCAAATATGAGACGATCCAGTCGCTCGAGCGGCTCGACCAGTGGATCGCCGACGCCTTCGCGGCCGGCGTCGTGGCGCTGGACACCGAAACGACCTCACTCGACGCGATGAGCTGCGACCTCGTCGGCGTGTCGCTGGCGCTGGGGCCGGATCGCGCCTGCTATATTCCGCTCGGCCATCTGGCGCCGGGCGCGCAAGATCTCTTTGGCGGCACCGGTCTCGCGCCGGGCCAAATTCCGCTGGCGGCGGCGGTCGAACGTCTAAAGCCGCTGCTCGAAGACGCGGCGACGCTGAAGATCGCGCATAATATGAAATACGATCTTCAAGTGCTGTCGCGTCATGGCGTCAATGTCGCGCCGCTCGAAGACACGATGCTGATCTCTTACGCGCTCGACACTGGCCGCAACAATCACGGCCTCGACGAGCTCGCGTTAAAACATCTCGGGCACAAGAACATCACCTTTGGCGAGGTCGCCGGCATGGGGCGCAATTTCATCGGTTTCGCGCGCGTCGCGCTGGACAAGGCGACCGAATACGCCGCCGAGGACGCGGACGTTTGTTTACGGCTGTGGCGCGTATTGAAGCCGCGCCTCGTCGCCGAGCGCATGACGAATGTTTACGAGACGCTGGAGCGTCCCATGGTCGCGACGCTCGCCGCTATGGAGCGGCGCGGCGTCGCCATCGATCGGACGATTCTCTCGCGTCTCTCCGGGGAATTCGCGCAGGCGATGGCGCGACTGGAGGGGGAGATTCACGCGGCCGCGGGCGAGCGCTTCAATCTGGGATCGCCCAAGCAGCTCGGCGATATTCTGTTCGGCAAGATGGGACTTCCCGGCGCCAAGAAAACCGCGACCGGAGCTTGGTCGACCTCGGCCAGCGTGCTCGACGAACTGGCCGAAGGCGGCAACGCTTTCGCGGCGCTCATTCTCGAATGGCGTCAGCTCTCCAAGCTGAAATCGACCTACAGCGACGCCCTGCCCGGCTTCGTCAATCCGCGAACGCACCGCGTCCACACATGCTATGCGCTGGCCGCGACGACGACCGGACGGCTCTCCTCCTCGGAGCCGAATTTGCAAAATATTCCGGTGCGCAACGAAATGGGGCGCAAGATCCGCGCGGCCTTCGTCGCGGAAGCCGGACGCGTGTTGATCTCGGCGGATTATTCGCAGATCGAGCTGCGGCTGCTCGCGCATGTCGCGGATATTCCGCAGCTCAAAAAGGCCTTCGCCTCGGGGCTCGACATTCACGCGATGACCGCCAGCGAAATGTTCGGCGTTCCCGTGGAGGGCATGCCTTCCGAGGTGCGGCGCCGCGCCAAGGCGATTAATTTCGGCATCATCTACGGCATCTCGGCCTTCGGCCTCGCCAACCAGCTCGGCATTTCGCGAGAGGAGGCGGGCGCCTACATCAAGCGCTATTTCGAGCGCTTTCCCGGCATTCGCGACTACATGGACAAGACGCGCGCGACCGTTCGCGAACATGGCGTGGTGACGACGATTTTCGGGCGCAAATGCCACTTCCCGAAGATTGCCTCGTCCAACGCCTCGGAGCGCGCCTTTTTCGAACGCGCGGCGATCAACGCGCCGATTCAGGGCGCCGCCGCCGACATCATCCGCCGCGCGATGACGCGCATGGACGCGGCGCTCGCCAGGGCGGGTCTCGACGCGCAAATGCTGTTGCAGGTGCACGACGAACTGGTGTTCGAAGCGCCGGCGGATCAAGCGGAGGCGACGATAGATCTGGCGAAGCGCGTGATGTCGGAGGCGCCGCTGCCAGCGGTCGCGCTGTCCGTGCCTCTACAGGTCGACGCGCGCGCCGCGAAAAACTGGGACGAGGCGCATTAAGCCAACCGCTAGCCCGCAGCTGACCTTCGGGGACGCCGCCGGCCCGGCGCCCGGGATGAAATCCCGCGCGGCCCATGCTACACCCCGCGATCCGGCGCGACTCGTCTCTCGCCCGGCGTATTTCGCGCTCCCTTCTCGGTTGGCTCAATAATGTCGCAACAGGTCGTCACACGTTTCGCCCCTTCACCCACGGGCTTTCTCCATATCGGCGGCGCGCGCACCGCGCTGTTCAACTGGCTCTATACGCGCAAGCGCGGCGGCAAAATCAGGCTGCGTATCGAGGACACCGACCGCGAACGCTCGACAGAGGCGGCGATCAGCGCAATCCTTGACGGGCTCAAATGGCTCGGGCTCGATTGGGACGACGAGGTCGTCTACCAATTCTCGCGCGCCGCGCGCCATCGCGAGGTCGCGGAGGAATTGCTCGCCAGGGGGGCCGCCTATCGCTGCTACGCCTCGGCGAAAGAACTCGAGGAGATGCGCGAGACGGCCAAGGCCGAAGGGCGCCCGCCGCGCTATGACGGGCGCTGGCGCGACCGCTCTCCGGGCGAGGCGCCCGAGGGCGTTTCGCCAGTGATCCGGCTCAAGGCGCCGCGCGAGGGCGAGACCGTCATCGACGACGCCGTGCAGGGGCGCGTCGTCTTTCCCAACAAGGACATCGACGATTTCGTGCTGCTGCGCTCGGACGGGGCGCCGACCTACATGCTCGCCGTCGTCGTCGACGATCACGACATGGGCGTCACGCAAATCATTCGCGGCGACGATCATCTCACCAACGCCGCGCGGCAAAAGCACATTTATGAGGCGCTCGGCTGGGAGACGCCGGCCTTCGCCCATATTCCGCTGATCCACGGCCCCGACGGCGCCAAGCTCTCCAAGCGCCACGGCGCGCTCGGCGTCGACGCCTATCGCGCGATGGGCTATCTGCCGGCGGCGCTGCGCAATTATCTCGCGCGCCTCGGCTGGAGCCAGGGCGACAAGGAGTTTTTCACGGGCGACGAATTGATCGAGGCCTTCGATCTCGCGCAGGTGCATCGCTCGCCGGCGCGCTTCGACTTCGTGAAACTCGAAAATATGAACGGCCATTTCATGCGGGCGATGGGCGACGCCGAATTGCTCGACGCGCTCGTCGCCACCCTGCCCTATCTCAAGGGCGGGCCGGAGATCTCGGAAAAGCTCGACGAAAAAAAGAAGGCTCAATTGCTCGCGGCGATGTCTGGACTCAAGGCGCGCGCGAAAACGCTGAACGAATTGCTCGACGGCGCGCAATTCCTGTTCGCGGCGCGGCCCTTGCCGCTGGAAGCGAAGGCGGAATCGCTGCTGGCGCAGGGTGGACGAATGCGACTCGGCGTGCTGACGCCGCGCCTCGCGGCGCTCTCCGACTGGACCGCGGCGGCCACGGAGGGCGCCGTGCGCGAAACGGCGGAGGCGCTTGGCGTAAAGCTCGGCGACCTCGCGCAACCGCTTCGCGCCGCGCTGACCGGTCGCGCGACCTCGCCCGGAATCTTCGAGGTGATGGAGATTCTTGGTCGCGACGAGAGCCTGGGGAGGCTGGCCGATCAGGCTGGGGCGCAAGCAGACCTCTAGCGTCGCTTGACAAGGCGCTGCGTTGTTATAGCGTTGTGCAATGCACAATTCGCCGATGGGGCCAAATAGAGGAAATATCGTCTTCGCCGCGCCGCGATGGGAGAATGCTTTCGCGCGTCTCCCGCTAGCGCGCTTGGCGGGCTCTCTCAAGCTAAGATCAGGAAAGGTGGAGCGATGACCGAAGCCAAGGGTTCCATTACGGTCGCCGACAAGTCGGTCGATTTCTCCATCAAAAAGGGCACGATGGGGCCGGATGTCCTGGACATTCGCTCGCTTTACAGCGAGACGGGCATATTCACCTACGACCCCGGTTTCACCTCGACCGCGAGCTGCGAGTCGAAAATCACTTTTATCGACGGCGACGAAGGGGTTCTGCTCTATCGCGGCTATCCCATTCAGCAGCTCGCCGAGCACGGTGATTTTCTGGAGACCTGCTACCTTCTGCTCTATGGCGAACTGCCGACCGGCGCTCAAAAGGCGGATTTCGATTATCGGATCACGCGCCACACCATGGTGCATGAGCAGATGGCCCGCTTCTTCCAAGGCTTCCGCCGCGACGCGCATCCGATGGCGGTCATGGTGGCCTCGGTTGGAGCACTGTCGGCGTTCTATCACGACTCGACCAATATCGCCGACCCGACGGAGCGGATGGTCGCCTCGACGCGCATGATCGCCAAGATCCCGACGCTCGCCGCCATGGCCTATAAATACTCGGTCGGCCAGCCCTTCGTTTATCCAAAGAACGACCTCGATTATTCCTCCAACTTCCTGCGCATGTGCTTCGCGGTGCCGTGCGAGGATTACAAGGTCAATCCGGTGCTGGCCCGGGCGCTCGACCGCATCTTCATCCTGCACGCCGACCACGAGCAGAATGCGTCGACCTCAACCGTGCGCCTTTCCGGCTCATCGGGCGCCAATCCCTTCGCCTGCATCGCGGCGGGCATCGCCTCGCTTTGGGGGCCGGCGCATGGCGGCGCCAATGAAGCCGTGCTCAAAATGCTCGGAGAGATTGGCTCGGTCGAGCGCATTCCACTGTATATCGCCCGCGCCAAGGACAAGGACGATCCGTTTCGGCTGATGGGCTTTGGCCACCGCGTCTACAAGAATTACGATCCTCGCGCGAAGATCATGCAGCAGACGACGCGCGAAGTGCTCAATGAACTTGGCGTCAAGGATGTGCTGCTCGACGTGGCGCTGGAGCTGGAGCGCATCGCGCTGCACGACGAATATTTCATCGAAAAGAAGCTCTATCCCAACATCGACTTCTACTCGGGCATCACGCTGAAGGCGATGAACTTTCCGACGACGATGTTCACCGTGCTTTTCGCGGTGGCGCGCACGGTGGGCTGGATCGCGCAGTGGAAGGAGATGATCGAGGACTCAGGCTCCAAGATCGGCCGCCCGCGCCAGCTCTACACCGGCGAAGTCCAGCGCGACTATGTGCCGATGACGAAGCGGGTGTGAATCCCTTCGGCTTTGCGCTCGCTCGCGAGATGAACGAAGATCGCGGCGGGCGGATGAATGATTCCCTGCGCCCCATGCACTGGAGGCGCGGTTTTCGTTCGTGACCACCCCGCTAAGCCGACGACACTCGCGCCAAACGCATCGCGAAAGCCGCGAAAAAGCTCGACGATTTGCGCCGCGACTGGCTCAATCCGATCTCGTCGACATCGTTCCCGAGGCGCCCAAAACCGCCGAGGCCGCCGCGAAGCTAAAGACTCGCACGTTGAGAAATCTCTATAACGAGCGCCCGAGTTGGCTGGACAGCGCCCACGCCGAACTGGACCGCGCGGCGGCTTCCGCCTAAGGCTGGCCGGAGGATATCTCGACCGAGGACGCGCTGGCGAGATTGCTGGCGCCCAATCTGGAGCGGGCGGAGAAGCAATAACATATTATGCGCATATTGTGTTATAAGGCGGGCGGAGGAGCGCGGCCATGAACGTATCAGTCGGCAAACGCTGGGAGGAATTTATCGACGCGCTGGTGAAATCCGGCCGCTACGCCTCGGCGACCGAGGTGATGCGCGAAGGTCTGCGCCTCGTCGAAGAGCGCGAGGCCAAGTTCAACAGTTTGCGCGAAACGATAGAGGCGTCGCTGGCGGAGGGCGGAGAAAACACGATCGCCGAAGCCCGCGCCCGCATCGAAATGCGAAGCGCTCAGGCCGGTAAATGCGCGAGCTGAGGTCTTTTGTCCAATTGAAGCCCCAAGAAACCAGATTGATGACCGCCGGGCCCTCATCCGACCCGGCTGCCCCGGGCCACCTTCTCCCACAAGTGGGAGAAGGGAGCGCCCTTGTTTTTTTCTTCGCTGAAATTAATCAATCGGCGCCCCTCATCCGGCCCCACGAAGTGGGGTCGGATGAGGGGCGCCGGGCGCGAACGACAAACCCGGGCGACCCCCTCCAATGACCGGCGCCGGCACCGACCACACCAAGCCCAAGCTCGAAGGCGGGCCCGCGATCATTCTGGTGCGCCCGCAGCTCGCGGTTAACATCGGCATGTGCGCGCGGGCGATGGCCAATTTCGGCCTTTCCGATCTGCGTCTCGTCGCGCCGCGCGAGGGCTGGCCGCGCACCGGCGCATATCGCAAGGGCGCCTACGCGGCCGCCGCCGGGGCCGTGCATCTTCTGGAAAGCGCCAGGGTTTTTCCCGATGTCGCCTCCGCGATCGTCGATCTGTCCTTCGTCCACGCCGCCACGGCGCGCGGGCGCGGCCAGATGAAGCCCGTGCATATCCCCGCCCAAGCCATGCCGCTCGCCGCCCAGGCGATCGCCGCCGGCGAGCGTCGCGGCGTGATGTTCGGCCCCGAGCGCACCGGGCTCGACAACGACGACGTGGCGCTCGCCGACGCCATACTGACCTTTCCGGTCAATCCCGCCTACGCCTCGCTCAATCTCGCGCAGGCGGTGCTGCTGACCGGCTACGAGTGGTTTCGCGCCGCCCATGGCGATGTGTTGCCTTTCGACACCAGCGAGCGCTCGCCGCCCGCCACGCGCGAAATGACGGCGGCATTTTTCGACTTTCTTGAGGAACAGCTCGACGCGCGGCAGTTCTTCCGGCCCATCACCAAGAAACCCGTGATGGCGCGCAATCTGCGCAACATGTTCCACCGCATGAGCCTGACCGAACAGGATGTCCGCACGCTCTGGGGCGTCGTGGTGCGCCTCGTCGAAGGCCCGCGCCGCGAACCCAACGCGAGGCGCCGCAAGAAGCTCGAGGAGCAGGAGGCGCGCGAGGCGGCGGCGAAGGCCGAGGCGCGGCGCGCGCCCAAGGGCGAGCCGCCCGAGGCGCCGGAGTGAGGGCTCTTCCTGTTCTTCGTGGTCGATAATTCCACCACCATGGCGCGAAGGTCGCCAAGGGGAGAGTGACAGAACCTCGGTCATCGAAGTCTTCGTCAAAAATCTCCCTCCCTTGACTCCGCCCTCGAAACAAGAACAATACAGGAACACCGTTCGCGTTACAGCAGTCGAAGCCGCCCGTGATCATTCCCCTGCCCCGCTACGCCGAACTCGCCACGACGACCAATTTCTCGTTCCTGCGCGGCGCTTCGCACCCCGAGGAGCTGGTCGCGAAGGCGCTGGAGCTGGGGCATTGCGGCATGGGTCTCGCCGACCGCAATTCTGTGGCCGGCGTCGTGCGCGCCTTCTCCTTTTTGCGCGCGCATAAGGTTTCGGACGACGACTTCAAGTTGGCGGTCGGCGCGCGGCTGGTCTTTGCCGACAAGACCCCGGAAATCCTGTGCTATCCGCGCGACCGCGCAGCCTATGGCCGGCTGTGCTTGATGCTGACGCGCGGCAATATGCGCGCGCAAAAGGGCGATTGCGCGCTGGTTCTGGACGATCTCCTCGAGTTCGGCGAAGGCCAGCAGCTTGTCGCGCTGGGCGAGGCCGCGCCCCCCCCCCCGCTGCGCGCGGCGTTCGAGGGCAGGCTGTGGCTCGCCGCGACGGCGCTGCTTGACGCCAATATGCGCGAAAAAATGCGGCGACGCATCGTGCAGGCGCGCAAACTCGGCCTGCCGCTCGTCGCGGTGAACGACGTGCATTATCACGTCGCGGAACGCCGTCCGCTCGCCGACGCGCTCGCCTGCATCCGGGAAGGCGTCACGCTGAAGGACGCGGGTTTTCTGCTCTCCGCCAACGCCGAGCGCCACCTCAAAAGCGCCGGCGAAATGACAAGGCTGTTCGCCGAGGCGCCGGAGGCCGTGGACGAAAGCGCGCGCTTCATCGAACGCCTCGAGTTTCGGCTTTCCGATCTCGCTTATGATTACCCCAGCGAATTGCGCGAGGGCTTCGCCAGCGAGCAGGAAGCGCTGGAGGCCTTTACGCAGGAGGGCGCGAAGGCGCGCTATCCCGAAGGCGTTCCGGCGCATGTGGCGGCGCAACTCGCGCATGAGCTGAAGCTCATCGGCGAATTGAACTACGCCGCCTATTTCCTCACCGTCCACGACATCGTGCGCTTCGCCCGCGAACAGGGGATTCTCGCGCAAGGACGCGGCTCGGCGGCCAATAGCGCGGTTTGCTTTTGCCTTGGCGTCACCGAGGTCGATCCGACCAAGCACGATCTTCTGTTCGAGCGTTTCGTCTCGGCCGCGCGCAATGAGCCGCCCGACATAGACGTGGATTTCGAGCATGAGCGGCGCGAGGAGGTGATCCAATATATCTACAAGCGCTTCGGCCGCGATCATTCGGGTCTCGCCGCCGCCGTCGTCACCTATCGCGCGCGCTCGGCGATGCGCGAGATCGGCAAGGCGTTCGGCCTCTCCAACGATTTTCTGGCGCGCCATTCGCGCATGGCCGGCGGCGGCGCCGACAGTGAGCAACGCCGCGCCGATCTGGCGCACGCGGGCTACGACCTTAGCGAGCCGCGCCTCGCGGCGGCGCTCGCCCTGGCGCAAGAACTCGCCGGTTTTCCGCGCCATCTGACGCAGCATTCCGGCGGCTTCGTCATAACCCGCGCGCGGCTGGACGAAGTTGTCCCGGTGGCGCCCGCCGCGATGGACGGCCGCACCACGATCATGTGGGACAAGGACGATCTCGACGCGCTCGGCATATTGAAGATCGACGTGCTGGCGCTCGGCATGCTCACCTGTCTGCGCAAGGGGCTGGACCTCCTGGTGGCGCATTATGGCGTAAGCCATCGCCTCTCGAGCATTCCGGCGGAAGATCCGCGCGTTTACGCGATGGTCTCGCGCGCCGACACGGTCGGTGTGTTCCAGATCGAAAGCCGCGCGCAAATGTCGATGCTGCCGCGCCTGAAGCCGCGATGTTTTTACGATCTCGTCATCGAGGTGGCGATCGTGCGGCCCGGCCCCATTCAGGGCGATATGGTTCATCCTTATCTGCGCCGCCGCATGAACAAGGAGAAGGTCGACTATCCCTCGAAGGAGTTGGAAGACGTCCTCGGCAAGACGCTCGGCGTGCCGCTGTTTCAGGAGCAGGCGATGAAGATCGCCATTGTCGCGGCGGGATTTTCTCCCGGCGAGGCCGATCAATTGCGCCGCGCCATGGCGACGTTCAAACGCGCCGGACTCGTCGGCGGATTTCGCGACAAGATGATTTCCGGCATGGTTTCGCGCGGCTATGAGCGCGATTTCGCCGAGCGCTGCTTCAAGCAGATCGAGGGCTTTGGCTCCTATGGCTTTCCCGAGAGCCACGCGGCCTCCTTCGCGCTGCTGGTCTATGCCTCCGCCTGGCTGAAATGCCGCTACCCCGACGTTTTCGCCTGCGCGCTGCTGAACTCCCAGCCGATGGGCTTTTACGCGCCCGCGCAGATTTTGCGCGACGCGCGCGAACATGGAATCGAGGCGCGCGAGGTCGACGTAAACGCCTCCCAATGGGATTGCACACTGGAGCCGGCGGGGGAGCTTGGGTCCGTGCATTCGCGCCACGCCGAAATGGCCGAGGATATTTTGGGTCGCCGCGCGCTGCGGCTGGGCTTTCGCCAGGTCCACGGCGTGGCCGAGGACCATATGCGCCTGCTGGCGGCGCGGCGCGGCTCTGGATACGACTCCGTGCGCGATTTATGGCTGCGCACCGGCCTGCCGCCCGCCGTGCTGGAAAAACTGGCGCAGGCCGACGCCTTCGCCAGCCTTGGCCTCACGCGCCGCGAGGCGCTGTGGGCGGCCGCGGGACTTAACCGCGCCGGCGACAAGGACGATCTGCCGCTGCTGCGCGCCCTCGCCTTCGCGCCGCTGGAGCCGGACGCCAGACTGCCGCCGATGCCGCCGGGCGAAGAGGTGATCGAGGATTATCGCGCGCTGTCGCTGTCGCTGAAGGGCCATCCCGTCGCTTTTTTGCGCGCGGGGCTCGCGGCTAAGGGAATCTTGCCCTGCGCGGAACTCGCGCGCTCGCGCGGCGTGCTGCCTTCGCGCGTCACCGTGGCCGGTCTGGTGCTGATGCGCCAGCGCCCCGCCACGGCGAAGGGCGTCATCTTCATGACCATCGAGGACGAGACCGGCGCGGCCAATATCATCGTCTGGCCCAAGATTTTCGAGAAGCAGCGCGCGGAAGTGCTCGGCGCGAGGCTCGTCGCCATCGCCGGAGAGGCGCAAGTGGAATCGGGCGTCGTCCATCTCATCGCCCGCAAGGTCGAGGATATTTCCGCCGATCTGCGCAAGATCGAAAGAGCGAGCGCCGCGACGCCAAGGGCGAGGAATTTTTGTTGAGCAAACGATTGCAGCGGCAACCCCGCGCGAAAGAAATCGCTTTACGCCCAGAGGGCGCTATAAACTCGCCGGACCGATCGAGAGCCAAAATGTCCTCCGACAGCCTCGTCCCCGTCTTCGATCTCTCCTTCGCCGCGCCGGCGGGCGAACTCGCGCGCGTGTCGCCGCTGACGCGCCGGCTGATCGCGCCCAATCCGGGCGCCTTCACCTTCACCGGCACTTGCTCCTATATCGTCGGCCAAGGCGAGGTCGCGATCATCGACCCCGGGCCGGCGATCTCCTGCCATATCAATGCGCTGCTCAAGACGTTCGCCGGCGAAAAGCTGGCGGCGATCCTCGTCACCCACACGCATCGCGATCATTCGCCCGCCGCCGGCCTATTGCGGGAAAGAACCGGCGCGCCGGTGATCGGCTGCGCGCCCTACGCGGCGCGCGCCGACCAAGCGGGCCACGGCCTCGACGCCTCGCACGACCGCGATTATGCGCCGTGTCGCGTGATGTCGGACGGCGAGACCCTCCAAATCGGCGGCGCGACGATCGAGGCCGTGGCGACGCCGGGCCACACCGCCAATCATCTGTGCTTCGCGCTGCGCGAGGAGCGCACGCTGTTTTCCGGCGATCATGTGATGGCCTGGGCGACGACCGTGGTGGCGCCGCCCGACGGCTCGATGCGCGACTACATGGCTTCAATCGAAAAGCTGCGGCGGCGCGAGGACGCGCTTTATTGGCCGGCGCATGGCGGTCCCGTGCGCGATCCGCGACGCTATTTGCGCGCCCTCGCGCATCACCGCGCCCAACGCGAAGCGGCGATCCTGCAACGGCTCGGCGAGGGTGACGAGACCATCCCGCAAATGGTCGCCCATATTTACGAGGGCGTCGATGCCCGGCTGCACGGCGCGGCGGCGCTGACCGTGTTCGCGCATATCGAGGATTTGATCGCGCGCGGTCTTGTCCGGACGGATGGACCCGCGGACTTTTCCGCGCGCTATGTCAGAACGTGACGCGCCTTCGGACGTCGCGTCATCGCGTCGCCGGCGAGCCGCCCGCGACCGGAGTCAGAATCACGACTTCGTTCTTGTGCACGCGGCCGAGCAGCGCCCTCGCTTCCTCGTCGAGAATATCGGCGTCGACCGCCTCGCCGCGTATCAGGGCGATGCGGCCTTCCCATTGCATTCGTTCGAGCTTCAGCAGATCGCGTTCGAGCCGCAGCTGTCCGAGGCGCTGCTCGAATTCCTCGCCGGCCTTCAACCCGCGCTGGCCGTTGACGGCGTGCCAGATAAAATAGCCGCCGATCAGCCCGGCGAGACCATAAAGGGTCAGCGGGACGGCGAGCGAACGAGCCATGGCGCGCAAACGGTACATTGCGGAAGAGTACCCGCGATAGAGTATAAACGCCGTTAACGCCGCGCGGGATTAATGAGATTAACGCCTGCCGCCGCGCGCGACCCGCTCGATCTCCGCGCGCACCAGGCGCTCGACCAGCACCGGTAGGTTGTCGTCGAGCCAGGCCTTCAACATCGGACGCAGCATCTCGCGCGCATAATCATGCAGAAGTCCGGAATCATTGATCACCATGCTGGCCGCCAGCGTCTGAAATTGTGCGGCGATGGCGGCGGCGGCGTCGGACGAGACGAGCGGCGTGGGGTTCTCGTCGGGAGAAAAGGCATCCTGCTCGCGCCCGTAATAGTCCGGCTCGGCATGCTCATGCTTGGGATAAGCGTCATCGCCGACCGCCTCGGGCTCCTCGGCCGTCTCATACTCGGCGACAACCGGCTCTTCCTCGTCGACGGCCGAGGGCGCGTCATGGAAAGGCGTCCCCTCGTCGTAGCGCGAGCGCTCCAACTCGCCCCGCCCGTCCACCGGCGGCGTCGCTTCCACCGCGACGAGGCGCGGCGGCTCGGGTTGAACTTCGTCGATCTTGCGACGATCCGGCCTGTCGCGACGGACGGACAGATTGCCGTCGTCGTCGGCGATGATGCGCCGAATCGAAGCTAGTATCTCTTCCATGGAAGGCTCATGGGCGCGGCGCTCATCTTCCAACGAAAGGTTTGGGGTCTGGGCATTTAAAGCGCTCATCGCATGTGCTCTTTTCAGGTTCGACGGCCCGGGCGAATCCAGACTACATTATTCATCTTCCTATGCTGTGATCGGAGAAGCTAGGCCAATTAACCGCTCTCGCGCACAGTCCACACTTTTCCGCGCGCCGCTTTAAAAGATCATCGGCCGTCGGGAGTGTCCAATCCGAGCCATTTGTCCTTGACCTGCTCGAAATGAACGGCCGGATCGTAATCCACGACGTTCAACCCCAGTTCGCGCGTGGAGAGTCGTCCGATCGCCGCGAGCGCGGCATAGGAAGCGACAACCCTGTCATGTTGCGCGATCACGAGATTGACGCGCGCGTTCAACAGCGCCAACTGAGCGTTGAGCACGTCCAGCGTCGTGCGCTGACCGACTTTCGCCTCCTCGCGCACGCCCGTCAACGCGATCTCGGCGGCCCGCACCGAGGCTTGATTGGAGATGATCGACGCCTTCGCGGTTTCGAGTTGCGCCAGGCTCGACACGACGCTCACGCGCGCGTTGTCGCGCTGCAAATCCGCGCTGAGCCGCGCTTGACCCAATTGCTCCTTGGCCTGTCGAACCGAGGCATATTCCGAGCCGCCCTGATAGAGCGGAATGTTCAGATTGCCTATCGCCTGCGCCGAGAACTGACGCGATCCGGGAAAGCCAAGGAAGGAGTCATATTGCGGCGAAACCTGCGCGCTGACCGAGAGGGTCGGAGCCAGGGCGCTCTCGGCGACCTTCACGGCGAGCGCGGCCACGTCGATCTGATGCTCCGCGGCGATTACCGCGGGATTTTCGAGCAACGCCGCGGCGATCGATTCGTTCAGCGACTTCGGCAGCAGCTTTTCCACGCCCTGCGCCGGTTCGAGCCGCTTGGGCTCGACGCCCACCACCTGCCGGTAGCCAGCGACGCTGATCTTCAACAGGCCCTGCGCGGCGTAGACATCGGAGTTCGCCTGCGCGAGCGACGCTTCCGCCTGCGCAACGTCGGTGCGCGTGACCTCACCGACCTGGAACCGGTCCCGCGTCAAGCGCAACTGCTCGGTCAGCACGGCGACATTACTCTTGCGCAAGCCTAAAATGGCCGTATCGCGCAGGACGTTCATATAGGCGGACGCGGCGTTTTGCAGGATCGACTGCTCGGTTTGCCGCAGGGAGGCGCGCGCCGACAGCACCGAAGATTCCGCCTGCCGGACGGAACTGGCGGTGCGCCCGCCGTCGTACAGCGTTTGCGAGACGTTAAACGCCGCGCCGCGCGGCTTGCCTAGAAATTCGTCGTTTAAATAGGCGCGGGAGCCATAGTCGTTGCGTCCAGAGGGGATTCTGACCGTCGCGAATTCGGGCCCCGCATTGGCCGAAATGCTGGCCTTCGGCCGCATGCCCGCGAGCGCCTTGGGCGCATCTTCGTCGCGCGCGCGCACATTGGCGCGGCTCTGATTCAAATCGGGATTGCCCTCATAGGCGCGCGCGAGAGCCCCGTTCAGCGTCTCGGCGCGGGCGCCGATCAGCCCCGCTTGCCAGAACAACGCGACAAAACCGGCGAAGAACATCGCGCGGGATTGGAGGCGGAGCCTCGCCGCTCCGACTAGCCCCGGCGACCTCCGAACCCGCGACCTCTGAATAGGCGCCGCGTCACGCATACGTTCGAACCTCGACGTCACAACCCAGGACAACGCAACGCCTCGTGAACAAGACAACGCTTGGGGACGGCCACAAGTCGCCGTCGTCAAATTCACGAATTCGAGCGCCACGAGGCATCGGCTCGCGCCGCGGCGAAGATCCTAAAACGCAAACCCGGGCGCGTTCGTGAAGGGAGCGAGCAAAGGCGCCGTCGCGTCGAACAGGGACCGCTCGCCGGCGGGCTTGCCTTCGGAACGCTCGAACCACACCACTTTCATTCCTGAGTCCTCCTCGAGCTTTTTATAGGCGAGGAGATGTCCATTGGGCGTGAGCTGCTCGAACAGAGCGTCGAGCCCGCCCTCTACGGCGCCGTGGATCAGAATCACGTCGAACGGCGCGGCGGCCGGAACGCCCTTCTCCAGCGGGCCGCACTCCACGCGCACTTGCGTCGCGCCAACCTTGGCGAGGTTCGCGCGCGCGAGCGCCGCGAGTTCGGGCTCGTTTTCGAGCGCGACCACCTCGCCCGCCAGCCCGGACAGCAGCGCCGCCGAATAGCCGGCGCCACCCGCCACGTCGAGCACCCGCTGAGTTGGACGTATTTCGGCCTTTTGCAGGAATCTGGCCAAAACCAACGGCGCGGGAATCGCGCGAGAAGCGGCTCCGGCCGCGCCCCTGCCGGAGATCGCGAGGTCGGAGTAAGCCATCGGCTTCAGTTCGGGCGGCAGGAAGAACTCGCGGGGAACGTCGAAGAAACGCTGCAACACCGGCAAATCCGTCACGTCGAACGGGCGCAGCTGGCGCTCCACCATCACCTTGCGCAATTCCTCGGTCGCCTTACCGTCCTCCAAGCCCGCGGACGGCTCGACGATGGGGTTAACCGGCGCTGCTTTGGCCGTCGCTGCTTGAGCCATGCGTGATTTTCCGGCTTCGCGCCGGCCTCTCGAAATTGGAACGCCGCGCCGCGGGCGCGGGGCGGCCGTGCTCGGCTTTATATGTTCCGCCTCGCGTCATGTCCATGCCCAGACGACGCCCCTACTCGAGAGCTTCGCCCGTTTCTCCCAGACGCCGCATCTGGGCCAACGTCGTTTTGTCGAGAACGCTGGCTATCGCCTCGCGGGCTTGCAGCATCACCAGCCGCACGGCGCAATGGTTCTCGTCCACGCAGTCGTCGCAGCGTCGATAAACGGTCTGGCTCGCGCATTGAATCGGCGCGAGCGGCCCGTCCAGCGCGCGAATCACATTGCCGACGCCGATCTCCTCCGGCGCCCTCGCCAGGGTGTAGCCTCCGCCCTTGCCTTTCTTCGAGTGAACGAAGCCGGCGTTGCGCAGTTCGCCGAGAATCGCATCGAGAAATTTCTTGGGTATTTGGTTCGCGGTGGCGATGTCGGCGACCAGCGCGGTTTGACCCGGTTCGATCCCGGCCAGGAACACGAGGGCCTTCAGTCCGTATTTCGCTTTTTTAGTCAACATGGCCGCAAGCGCTCTCCTCGATCTTCGGCTGGGCCGCCGGGATAGGCGTCGCGCCGAACCGTCCGCGCGCCTTGCGAGCGCAGATAGCTCATGCGCCGTCAACGAATCCTCATATCAAAATAGATGAATATTCCCTAACGCATTTAAACAACCAAATTTGTGGATTTCTCCGAACGCATCTCTCGTCGCCCGAAAATTGCTTATAGATCAGCGACGTGCGCCACGTCGCCGCGCGGCGGCGCAAAAATGATGTCGAAAGGCCTATTGACAAAAACTACGGTTTTTATGGACTATGTAAAAAATATCTCCCGTTCGCGCGCCGAGAGCTTCTCCACCTTCACCTTCGAGCCCCGACATGGACGCCTTGGACTATAAAATTCTCTCCATTCTGCAAGACGACGCCTCTTTGCCAATCGCCGAGATCGCGGCGCGGGTCGGTCTGTCGCAGACGCCCTGCTGGAAGCGCATCCAGAAACTCGAGGCGACCGGCGTCGTCACGCGCCGCGTCGCGCTGCTGTCGCCGGAAAAACTGGGTCTTGGTCTTTGCGTCTATGTGTCGATCGTCGCCGGCGAACATTCCGACGCCTGGCTCGAGCGCTTCACCAAGCAAGTCGCCGGAATGCCGGAGGTCGTCGAATTTCATCGCATGGCGGGGGACGTGGACTACATGCTGCGCGTCGTCGTCGCGGACATGGCCGCCTTCGACGCGTTTTACAAACGGCTCATCTCGATCACGCCGTTGCGCAATGTCGTTTCGCGATTCGCGATGGAGCGCATCAAGTCGACGACCGCCCTGCCCTTTCCGGAGGCCGTGGACCGGGCCGCGCGAACCGCACGGATCGCCGAAGCGATCGCGATCTGACGAGTGGGGTCCGCTCGAGGCCCCGGACGGCGCCGGCGCGGCGCTCTTCCTTGACGCCAGGTTTCGCGACGCGGCAGCGCGCGGATTTCGTCCCGGGCGTCAATTCATGTATTTTCGTGGTCAAGCTAATGACGCGGGGATTGGCGAAGTCCGCGCGAATAAACGAGGAGCAAGAACAATGACGCAGAGCCCCTTTTATACGCCCCCGGCCAAGCCCGGCCGCGGACGCATTTACGACTCGATCACCCAGACCATCGGCGACACTCCGATCGTGCGTCTCGACCGTCTCGCCAAGGAGATGGGCGTGAAGGCCAATCTTCTGGCCAAGCTCGAATTTTTCAACCCGATCTCCAGCGTCAAGGACCGCATCGGCGTCAGCCTGATCGAAACGCTGGAAAAGAGCGGCAAGATCGCGCCCGGCAAAAACGTGCTGATCGAGCCGACGTCCGGCAACACCGGCATCGCTCTGGCCTTCGTCGCGGCGGCGCGCGGCTACAAGCTGATTCTGGTCATGCCCGAGTCGATGTCGATCGAGCGGCGCAAGATGCTGGCTCTGCTCGGCGCCGAACTCGTGCTGACGCCTGCGGCGCAGGGCATGAAGGGCGCGGTCGCCAAGGCCAACGAACTCGCCGCCGAAAACCCCGGCTCGGTCATTCCGCAACAATTCGAGAACCCGGCCAATCCGGAAATCCACCAACTCACCACCGCCGAGGAAATCTGGAACGACACCAATGGCGTCGTGGATTATTTCGTCTCCGGCGTCGGCACGGGCGGCACCATCACCGGCGTCGGCCACGCGCTGAAGCCGCGCCGGCCCAGCTTGCGCATCGTCGCCGTGGAGCCGGAAGACTCGGCCGTGCTGTCCGGCCGTCCGCCGGGACCGCACAAGATTCAAGGCATCGGCGCCGGTTTCGTTCCGCCGGTGCTCGACCGCGGCGTGATCGACGAGATCATCACGATTGGCAACCAGACCTCGTTCGAGACCGCGCGCCATCTCGCCCGCATCGAGGGCATACCCGTCGGCATTTCCTCCGGCGCGGCGGTGGCGGCGGCGCTGGAGATCGCCGCGCGCCCGGAAGCCGAGGGCAAGAACATCGTGCTGATCATTCCATCCTTCGCCGAGCGCTATCTTTCGACCGCGCTGTTCGAAGGACTGTGACGCGATCGCGGCTGGCGCGCCGCGCCGGCCGCCTACCCTCGCTCGAAAAGCTCGGGGTTTACTTTTTCGAAATCGATTGCGCGGGCGCGGCCGCCTTCGCCTTGAATTTCTCGTGGTGATAACGCGCATAGGCGCCGACGATATAGCCGACGAGGGCGATCGCGAAATAGACGATAATCAGGAAGCCGCCGCGCTCGCTGGCCTTCTGCGCCCTGTCGAGCAGCCCCGTGACATCGGTGACATCGACAAATTTATCGACTCCAACGCCGAACACAATGCCGAGGATGATCACCGACCAGGAGGGCGCGCGAAAATATCCAGCGGCGGCGGAAACCAGGAACGCGCCCAAACCCACGAGATGGATGAATTGTAGGAAGATCGCCTGCGACACCAGCCCGCCCAGGCGGATAAGCTTCATCATTGGTCACCTCTTTAGACAGGAAGCCGAAACCGAAGGACGCAAGTTACACATTTGGAAGGTGTTGCGCGAGAGCCTCGAGCACCGCCATGCGCACGGCGACCCCCATTTCGACCTGTTCGCGGATCCGCGAACGCGGACCGTCGGCGACGGATGAATCGATTTCGACGCCCCGGTTCATCGGTCCGGGGTGCATGACCAGCGCGTCCGGCGCGGCGCGCGCGAGCTTTTCCTCGTCGAGACCGAAAAAATGGAAATATTCGCGCGAACTCGGCACCAGCGCGCCGCTCATGCGTTCGCGCTGCAGCCGCAGCATCATCACGATATCGGCGCCGTCAAGTCCGCGCGCCATGTCGTTGTGGACCTCGACGCCCAGCCGTTCCAGCGAGCGCGGAACCAGCGTCGACGGCCCGACGACCCGAAGCCGCGCGCCCATCGCCCCGAGCAACAGAATGTTCGAGCGCGCGACGCGCGAATGCAGCACGTCGCCGCAAATGGCGACGATCAGACCCTCGATGCGGCCCTTGTTGCGGCGGATCGTCAGCGCGTCGAGCAGCGCTTGCGTCGGATGTTCATGGGCGCCGTCGCCGGCGTTGACGACGGAGCAATCGACCTTGCGCGCCAAGAGATGCGCGGCGCCGGCCTGCGAATGGCGCACGACGATGATGTCGGGACGCATGGCGTTGAGCGTCATGGCCGTGTCGATCAGCGTCTCGCCCTTGCTTTCCGAGGATTGCGCGACCGACATATTCATAACATCGGCGCCAAGCCGCTTGCCGGCAATCTCGAAAGACGCCTGCGTGCGGGTCGAGGCCTCGTAAAACAGATTGATCTGCGTGCGCCCGCGCAGATTGGAGCGCTTCTTTTCAACCTGCCGAGACACCTCGATGGCGTCCTCGGCGAGATTAAGAAGCGCCACGATATCCGGGCGCGACAGGCCCTCGATCCCGAGCAGATGGCGGTGGGGGTAGTGATTTGGGGCGGGGTCTTGCGGCATGGGCGGTTGATAGCAGGTTTGGGGCTGGGGAGGAATCGGGGTTTTGTTCGCCCAGTCGGTGGGAGCGGCCGTCGCGCCGGCCGTCGCACGGAGTGTTCGCGTCCCCGGTCAGGCGCCGACAAGAAAAACTCCAGTCCGTTCGCCGTCGAACCGCGCCGTAGTTTCGAGGCAGCGCTCTCTTACGGTTGGTAGTGGTCGCGTTTCTAACCTGAAACGGGCGTTTGGTGTGGGAAAGCCCACACAAAGACGTTGTCGAATCTTGCCCGGCATGGTTGAGATAGTGGCTCGGTATGCATGCTCTCTATTGAGGACCGTCAGATTTTTTCGTGACGGGATGGCTGCGGGTGCGATACCGCGAAGGCCTTTAGCCTAGCGCTGAGGAATAATAGATGTTCCAAGTAAGGTCAGACAATATTGATGCCTTAATGCGGGCTGTGTTCAAGCGCCTCCTGTCGGGCAACCGAG
>Ga0182013_10003296_pt1 | contig 20315 bp, 19 predicted proteins | sample 612S2MmetaG_FD_120487 | JGI IMG/M metagenome (GOLD analysis project Ga0182013, IMG submission 120487) | Permafrost microbial communities from Stordalen Mire, Sweden - 612S2M metaG | ecosystem: Environmental > Terrestrial > Soil > Wetlands > Permafrost | place: Sweden: Stordalen | collected... | reverse complement strand
GTGGTTGAGAACGATCATCGCGAGCGGGGCCACCTGCCGATGTCGCGCTGGCGAATGTCTCGGGAGAACAGAGCGGGTTTCTCAATCGCATCGCAGGGCGACGGTTGGATTGACTCGAGTCGCGGCGCCTCCAGGAATCAGGGACGCAAGCAGCGCGACCAAGATCAATAAGCACGTTACTCCCGCGAAGGCTGCCGGATCGTGCGGCGCGACGTTGAACAAGAGGCTGGACAATACCCGGGAGAGAGTGAACGCGAGCACCAATCCGAGAAACACGCCGGGTAGAATCAGCCGCAGAGCGTTGGCCAGCACAAGCCTCAGAATGTCGGCTCGCGACGCACCAACCGCCATCCGTACTCCGATCTCCCGGGTACGCTGAACGACAAAGAAGGAAATTACTCCATACAGCCCAATTATGGCGAGGGTGAGCCCGGTGCAGGCAAAGAAGGCGACAAGCAGCATTTCAAAGCGAGGCCTATCCGCCATCTTCCCAACTCTCTCGGAGAGGGTTCTAACTTCGACCGGGACGGTTGGGTCGAGCGATGCGACTTGCGAGCGGATCCATGCTTCGGTTGTGGCCGGCGGCAGAGTTGTCTTGAGAATCAACACCGAACTCCGGTCCCAGTCCTCCGCTCTCTGGCGCCGCAACCGATAGTATTCAGGCTCCTCGCCGGCGCCAAGACCGCCGTTCTTCACGTCCGCGGCAACGCCCACGACCGTATAGGCTGGATCGTTGGCCGCAGGCGCGCCGCCGGCGAGGTGCAGATGCTGCCCGAGCGGGTTCTGCCGCGGAAAGATGCGTCCCGCAAGCGACTTGCTCAGAACCACGAAGCGGTCGTTGGACGTGAGTTCCTCCTGGGTAAAACCCTGTCCCTGCACGACAGGGATCTGCAATGCACGAAAGTATTCCGGCGTCACCCATCGCCATGCGACCGTGCCCCCTGTGCCGGATGCCAGGGCGGGCCTGCCTTCCACGCGCAGCGCGGCATAGATCGTGTCGCGGTGAAATCCACCCGGCGGCAAAGAGTCGCTGATTGCGCATGCCGGGATGCCCGGCCCGTAGCGCAGATTCCGCTCCAACCGCTGATAGAAGGCCATCTGGCTTTCAGGTGTTGGATAAGAAGTCTGGCCCAGGGAGATCGCGGCGGTCACGATGTTTTCAGCGTTCAATCCCAGGCTCTGTTTCTCGATGTTCCAGAAACTTCGCGCCAGCAGGGCTCCGCCCGCCAGAAGGACCATGCTGCCGGCGATCTGCGCAATGACGAGCCACCGTCGCAACGGGGCTTGCCGCATGGAGGTCCGCGTGCGGCCTGTCAGCTCTTCCGCACCGGCCTTGCGCATTGCCGGCAGCAGCCCGAAGAAAACGGCGCAGAGGAGCGAAGTTGCCAGAGCGAAGGTGAGGATGCGCGGATCGATCCTCGCCTTGCTCAGGAAAGGCATCCCATCCGGAGCCATGGCGACGAATAGCCGCAGCAGCAACATGGCGAACAAGCACCCGGCGACTGCGCCGGCGGCAGACAAGGTAAACGCCTCTGTCAACGCTTGCCGCAGCAGCCGCATTCGGGAGGCTCCCAGAGCCGAGCGTACGGCCAGTTCTCTCTCCCGGCTTGCGCCGCGCGCCAGCAACAGGCTGGTCACGTTTGCGCAGGCAATGAGGAGAACCGCCATGACAAGACCGAACAGAATCCATGCGGCCAGGCGCACCTCGTGCACCTGGCGGTCGCGCAGGGAGCGCACTTGCAGGTGTACTTCCTTGCGGAACGGGGCAGGGGCTAATCGCAATGAGTAGTCGAACAGCGGCCCAAGCTCGGCCTTTGCCTGCTCGATGCTTACTCCCGGTTTAAGCCGGGCGAAGGCCCACATGGGATGGCCCGGATCGGCGCGGCGTTCCGCGGCCGCATCCAGCGCCTGCGGCAACATCACATCCGCCGCCTGCAGCCGCGGCATCTCGAAATCCTTCGGCAGCACTCCGACAATTTCCGTCGCATGACCGTCGATGCGCATCAAGCTGCCGATGACGCCAGAATCCAGACGAAAACGGCTGAGCCACAGACCATAGGAGATCAGGGCAGCTCTTGGGCCGTTGGGCCGGTCTTCATTGGCGGTGAAGTTACGGCCGATGACCGGAGATACGCCGAGGGTCGGCAGAAAATTCGCCTCCACCCGAGCACAGTCCAGCCGGGCGGGATTGCTCTCCGTCAGATCGCAGGGTTCTACGCCGATCTCTGAGGTCATGGCCGCAAATGGCTCTTGATGGTCCTGCCACTGGTAGTAGGAACCGCCCAGCATGAACTCCTGGGGCTCGATCGGCGCAACCAGCCCGACGGAGACAAGCCGGTTTGAGTCGCCGTAGGGCAGGGCGCGAAACAGGATTCTGTCCACAACGCTGAAAACAGCAGTCGTCGATCCGATGCCCAGCATCAACGTCAGCACGACCGTGGATGAGAATGCCGGATTGTGCCGGAAGCCGCGGAGAGCATAACGAACGTCCTGGACGAAGGTCTCGAGCCAATAACCAGGCTGCTCTTCGCGGCATTGTTCGCGCGCGCGCTCCACTCCGCCAAATGCAATTGCGGCTTGCCTGCGCGCTTCCTGTGGAGACATGCCGGTGCGGATATTGGCTTCAACCTGCTGGTCCAGGTGAAATGCGACTTCCTCATCCACCTCTCCGTGGCTCCTGCCGGCGATAAGGAAACGCAGGCGTGTCAGAAATTCATGGAGCATGTGCCTCCTAACCTTGACCGAGCACCAGCGCAACCGCGCCAGCCAGCCGATCCCAGCTTTCAATCTCTGCTTCCAGTTGCTTCTCGCCCGCGCGCGTCAGAGCGTAATACTTCGCCTTCCGGTTGTTCTCCGAGGCTTTCCAGTCAGCCTGAATCCATCCCTTGTACTCCAACCGGTGAAGGGCAGGATAAAGGGACCCCTGGCCGATCTGAAACACGCTCTGCGAAGCCTGTTGGATGCGTTGGGCGATTCCCCAGCCATGCATCGGCTCCAGCGCCAATGTCCTCAGGATGAGCAGGTCAAGGGTTCCTTGCAGAAGATCCGTTGGCTGCGGCATGTCCCTCCCTCGACGTTCTACAAGAACGATGCCCTGGTTTCCTGTCGGATGTCAAGGGGAAACTCTCGATCGCGAGCCGAATGCTCGATTTCCGTTCTCCCGCAGCTCAATTCACGCATCATCTCCCAGTCGCTCGCGGAGGCGGACTATTCCTCAAGAGCCGGCTATCGGCTGCTTCACTGGTTCTGGCGCGCTTCGGGGGTGACCGGCGCCTGTTCGTGGCGGGTTGACGAGCATCTGCGCATCTCTTCGGCGTGGTGGATGTGGCCTGGAGCGGTTGCGGGAAGATCTGAGGGCATGGCGGCGCGATTGCAATGGCGATTGAACGCTGGGGGGGATTGGGCGGTCTCGAACCGAAATCCATTAGAATCATCGCAAGCGCGATGATCCCGGGTCCCACCGAGAAACCATGAAACGGCACGTCCTCATCTACGGCGCGGTCGGCGGCATTTTGGTCGCGGTTTTGCAGTGGACGCAATATCGCTTTCTGGTGATCGAGCATTCGGCTGAAATCTACGGCGCGCTGATCGCCGTGCTATTTGCCGGTCTGGGCATCTGGCTCGGCCTGCGGCTCAAATCCGCGCGCGAGCGAATCGTGGTTCGGGAGGTTCCGGCGCCAGCGGCTCAGGCCGCCGCGCCGTTTTCGCCGAATGACAAAAAGCGCGAAGACCTGAACATGACGCGCCGCGAACTGGAAATCCTGGAACTCGTCGCGCAAGGGCTGAGCAACCGCGAAATCGCCACCAAACTCTTCGTCAGCGAAAACACGGTCAAGACCCATTGCAGCCGCGCGTTCGACAAGCTGGGCGCCAAACGGCGCACGCAGGCAGTGCAACTGGGGAAGGAATTTGGCCTGATTCCGTGAAATCGGCGGGGAAGCCGGGCGGATTCCGTCGTCCAAAAGCGTGATTTTCGCCCGGAGCGCCAAAATCACTCGAAAGGATGACGACATGGGCCCCGCCGAATGCGCTAGGCTGGCTCTACTTCATGCACCAAGGAGACACTCATGGGCAAGACCATCCTCAAATACGGGCTGATTTCCGGCCTTCTGTGCGCGGCGATGATGTCGGTTGCCACGCCGCTTGAAGACCGCGTCGGCTATGACCACAGCTACTACATCGGCTATACGCTGATCGTGCTTTCGTTTCTGCTGGTTTTCTTCGGCATCCGCTCGTATCGCGACCAGGAAGCCGGCGGCCGGATCACCTTCGTGAAGGCTTTTGCCGTCGGCATCTCGATCACGCTGATCACCTGCGTCTTCTATGTGCTGACGTGGGAGATCATCTACTTCAACTTCACGCCCGATTTTATGGACAAGTACGCGGCGTTTCTCATCCAGAAAGCTCATGCGTCGGGCATGAGCGCGGCGGCGCTGCAGGCGCAACTGGAGCAGATTCAGAAGATGAAAGTGCTGTATAACAACGTGTTCTACAACGCAGCCTTGACGTTCCTGGAGCCGTTTCCGGTAGGTTTGGCGATCACGCTGCTGTCGGCGGGGATTCTGCGCAAGCGGGCCCGGCCGCAGCCGGCATCTTCGCCCCTGCCCGCGTCCGATTGAGGCATTTTGGGGGATGCTGTAGAGCTTCTGACGGATGTGGGGTGGTGTTTTTTTCAAGGAAGGTCCACTCGACCTTGGCGGCTGGGGTCCACAGCGTTCCCGAACCGCCTTTGAAGCCGTGCCCTTTGAAAACAACGCGTTCTTCCGCAGCCTGCGAAGCCACTGGCAATTCGATGCTGGCAGGTCGGCGAACTGAAGCGGATGGCGCCTACGCCGGTCAAATTGAGCGATACTGGTTGCACCATCCGCTTGACCGCGGTCAGGGGGTGAAAAGGAGAGTCCATGGTGGTTGTGCCGCTTTCAAAGCCGGTGAGCGATTTTCCGACGCCGTCGCACGCTCAGGAGTCCGAGACCATGAATTGGGTGGGGTATGCAGCGGGTGGAACCCTGGTGGCAGCCGGATTGCTGCTGATCACGGGCCAGCGCCGTCCTGGCATCGTGGCAGCGGCCTCGGGGACAGCCCTGGCGCTGCTGGACCAGCGGGAGACGCTGCACTCCTGGTGGGATAGGCTGCCCGGCCTGATCGACGAAGTGACGGGGTTGCTGAACCAGGTGCAGAACGCCGTTGAGGATGTGGCGGCCAAGCGCGAGACGCTGCGAAGGATACTGGCGCGGTCAGGGCCGGTTCTTTGAGGGCTGGCAGCATCCCCGACGGGGGTTCAGATTCCCAGTTGCCGGAGGCCTGCCGGGCTGATGCGGTGCGGGGTCCACTTCGGCTCCCAGACCAGATCGACCTCGACCTTGCTGATTTGCTGGATGCCGGCCAGGCGGTTGTGGACCTGCTCGAAGATGAGTCCCGAGGCCGGGCACTGCGGGGTGGTCAGTGTCATGGTGACCTTGACCCATTGCCGGGGCCAGGCGGGGGTGGAATCCGGGTCGGGGCCGGTGGAGACAGAGTAAATCAGTCCCAGATCGACGAGGTTCAGCTTCACTTCGGGGTCGAAGCAGTCGCGCAGCGCGGTGAGGATTTCGGCTTCGGAGAGCACGGGGGCTAGTTTTTCCGCTCGACCAGGTAGTGTGCGACGGCTTTCAGGCCGTCGGCGCGGCTGCCGTAGGGCGCGAGGACGGCGAAAGCTTCTTCGATGAGCCGGTCGGCGTCCAGCAGGCTCTGCTCCAGGCCGTAGACGGCAGGCCAGGTGGCTTTTTCCGTGGCCAGGTCCTTGCCGGCGGTCTTGCCCAGGTGGGCCGAGTCGACGGTTACGTCGAGCACATCGTCCACAATCTGGAAGGCCAGGCCGGCCTTGCGGCCGAACAGGTCGAGGCGGGCGACATCGTCCGCTGTGGCCCCGGCGTAGACGCCGCCTGTGACCACGCTGACGCGGATCAGTGCGCCGGTCTTGGCGCGGTGAATGGCGTTGACCAGCTCCGGCGTGGGCTTGAGGTGTTCGCTCTCGATGTCCAGCACCTGGCCGCCGATCATACCGTCTACGGTGCAGACGGCGTTGGCGATGAGGCCGATGATCTGGACGGTGGCCTCGGGCGGCGAGTCCAGGCCCGCCAGAACCTCGAAGGCGCGGGTCTGCAGGGCGTCGCCGGCCAGGATGGCGATGGCCTCGCCGAAGACCACGTGGCAGGTGGGCTGGCCGCGGCGCAAGTCGTCGTTGTCCAGGGCGGGCAGATCGTCGTGAATGAGCGAATAGGTGTGGAGCATCTCCAGGGCCGCGCCCAGGCGTTCAATGCCTTTGGGAAGCTTGCCGGCGATGGTGACGGCGGCCTGCATGGCCAGCAGCGGACGGAGGCGCTTGCCGCCGGCAAAGGTGGAGTGGCGCATCGCGCCGTGGATCGATTGGGGCACGGTTTCCGCGCTGGGCAGAAGTTCTTCCAGCGCCCGGTCGGTCAGCTCCGCGCCCTCTTGTCTCAGCGATTTCACGTCGACAGCCATGGGCTTCATGATAAATGAGGGCGGGCGAGCTTTCGCTCCAGTAACCCGAGCTTTCGCTCCAGCAAACATAGTGCTGTGAGCAGCAGCACAGCCAGGAGGCTCAGCCAGCGGCCGGCGAGCACGTCGGGGGTGGTGGTCCAGTCCACGGAGAGGTCTACTGAGCCTCGCGGGACGGGCACGGCCATCAGGCCATCGTCGCGCCAGGGCAGGCTGGCGGCAGGCTGGCCATTGACGGTGACCCGCCAGGCCGGATAACTACGCAGGCGCAGGACGAGGTAGCCTGGCTGGGCGGTTGTGGCCGCGATGCGCAGATGCTCGGGCCCGGCCTCCGCAGCGGGGAAGGTGGCGGCGCAGCTTTTCTGCGCGGGGTCCCAGGCGGGAACGGTTCCCTCGGCTCCCTGGCCCAGGACGGTTGCGGGGTCCCCGACCAGGCAGGCGGCGGGCAGGCCGGTGGGAACCAGGGAGTTGTCCGCGCCGGGGGGAGCGTATTCGTCGGTGCCCTCAAAGCCTGCGCCGGCCAGGTAGTTGACGAACATGGGGAGGACGGCATCGTCTTCGTCGCAGTGCTGATAAAAGAGCAGGCCCGCAGCGGCCGTGGCGGCCAGAAAGGCCGCCGCGCAAACGGCCGCAACGGCCATGCGCCGCCCACGACGGGCGGGCCAGACGGCGAGGGCAAAGAAAATGGCCATGGGCGCCTCGAGAGCCACCAGCCAGCGCCAGGGAAACTGGAGAAAGCGGAGCTTGGGCAGCAGGTTCCACACCGGCAAGGAGAGGGGAAGCTGGAGAAACAGGACGGCGGGCGCCATGAGCGCCAGTGGAATCCACCAGCGGCGGGGCAGGGGCTTGGTTTGGACGGGGCTGCTGAGAGGTTGAAGCCCGTTGGTCGCGGGATTTGCGGTTTTCCGGGCGCTGCCTGTGGAGAGCCGGCCTCGTAGCCAGGCAACCAGCAGGCCGGCCAGGGCAACGGCGAGCATGGTAACGGCGATCAGCGACACGCGGAGCAATTCGACGTCGTGCAGCTCCAGAAGGGGATTGGCGTGGCGAGCGAAGAGCCAACTGTTCTGAATCATCTCGCCGGGGTCGTCGGTGGCCTGGCGAATATCGACCCAGCGCTGCTCCCATGCGGCCGGGAGGACGTAGAGCGCGGCGAGGCCCATTCCCAGGGCTACGGCGATGGCGGTGCGCACGACGGGGGCCCAGGATTTCCTGAGCAGGGCGGCGGCCAGGGCAACGGCAGCGGACAAGTAGCAGACCATGACGCCCACCGGGGCGTTCGAGAGCCAGGCCCCGGCCACCACCAGCGCCAGGGGAACGGCGGCGCCATCGAGGGTGCGCGGCCAGAAGCCAGCGGAGCGATTTCGGTCGCGCAGAATGTAGAGGAGCGCGAGCGGAATCCAGAAGCCGCCGGTGAGCTCGCCGAAGGCGGAGCGCTCGTAGGCGGTGAAGAGCGCGTAGCCGGAGAACAGGGCTGCGCAACCGGCCAGGGTGGCTGCGCCGTCGCCGCTGTTGCTGTCGCGGAGCGCTTCACGGGCCAGCTTGCGGGTGGCGAGGCCGGTCGCGGCCAGCAGCAGAAAGGTCAGGGAGCCCGGGATGGCGGACCAGCGCATGCAGAGGCCGAGCGCAGCGCCCAGCATCCAGGTCAGCGGGGGATAGAAGACAAAGCGCGGCTCTCCGGCGCCGAAGTTCGAGCTGGGCGACCAGTGGGGATAGAGGATTCCGTTTCGCCAACTGTGGACGGCGTCGAGCCAGGAGACCAGATGGAAGTCGAAGTCGTGTCCGCAGGAGGTTCCGCGGACCATCTGCGGAACCACTGCTACGGACGCGGCCAGCAGGATGAGGGCCGGGCCGGCGAGGCGGCTCCAGCGGAAGGTGGAGGTGGTCTTCACGAGCAGGCTCTCGGATGGGGGCAGGTTCTGGAAGAAAGGAACGCCGGTTGGGGTTCTTGGTTTCCCACCCTTGCGACAAGAACAAAGACGTCGCAAGGATGGGGCACCCGCAGGGATGCGGCAGGGACGGAGCGCCCGGTTCCAAGAACAACGGTGCGTCGAGGATGGGGCACCCGAGCTCGGCGGGCCGAATCGACGGTGGGCTCAGGGCTCATGGCACCAGGCGGAGGGTGTGGCGGGTTTGGGCGGTGACGGCGGCTGAAGTGAAGGGGAAGGCGAAAGTTGTGCCGGCGTAATAGTCGTTCCACTGGTCGCGGAAGTAGGGGCTGAGGGGGTTGCCGCTCTCGCCCAGGACAATGTTCTCCGTGGAGCCGTCGATGTTGCTCCAGTCCATGGTGAAGCGCTGGGAGGGGCCGAAGTCGCGGCCCACCTGCTTGACGGTGGTGGTGTCGCCGGAGAGTGGCTGCTCGCCGGTTCCGGCGACGCGGCCGATGCGGGGCAGGAAAGCGGTCAGCGGGTGCTCGATATCGACGACATGCCAGCTTCCGTAGTTCCATCGGGAGACGTCGGCGGGGGCTTTGCCGTCGTTCATGCCTCTGCGGACGGCATCGGTCAGCAGGGCGTCCCAGTTTTTGTAGGTTCGCGGAAGCCAGTCGGGGTTGGCGTGCATGACGATCTCTTCTTCGGCAAAGTTGGACTCGGACCAGCGGTACTCGGCGGCATCCTTGCCCAGGCGGGGCTCGAGAATCAGCGGCCAGAGGGCGTGGCGGGCCTGGGTGACGAGCGAAGCGGCGGCGGAGTCGGTGGTCAGGCGGCCGTCCCAGGAGCGCATCAGGTCGGCGGCCTGACGCAGGCGGTCATCCGCGCCGGGAGTGTGGTCGATGGCGTAGGAGAAGCGATGGCCCAGCTCCTGGTCCACCTCGCTGTAGACGTCGGTCTGGACTTGGAGCAGATCGGCGGGCTTGAGCTGGTCGCGGCCTTGCAGATCCTTGTAGATGCGCTCGGCGCGGTAGGGATCGACCCATTCGAGACTGAGCGGATAAGGAGACCTTTCCGTGGTGACGCGGGAGTTGGCCGTGGCCAGAAGGCCGGCGGGGGGATCGACGGCGCTGGGCATGGAGTCGAAGGGCATGTAGCCCTGCCATTCATGGGCGGCGTCCTGAATGGGTACGCCTTTGAGCCCTGCCGGGCGCATGGGGACCCGGCCGATGGCCTGATAGGCGATGTGGCCCTGGTCGTCGGAGTAGACCACGTTCTGCGTGGGCCAGCACCAGGTGGCCAGGGCGGCGGAAAACTCCGTCCAGGTGGACGCGACATTGAGCTGGTAGAGCGGCAGCGTGTTGAGGGCCGGATCGTAGAGCGTCCACTTCAGGGCGATGGGCCGCGTTTCCCTGGTGAAGAGCGGATTCAGCAGCGGGCCGTGGCCGGTGGATTGAAGGTCGAGAGTCTCGTCCTTGCCGCCGCGGACGTGGATGACTTCGTGGTCCACGGTGAGCGGCTTCCAGGAGCCATCCGCGGCCTGGTAATTGCCGTTGCCGTCGAGCTTCTCGACGTAGAGGTCTTGCACGTCGGCGTAGAGCGCCGTGAAACCCCAGGCTACGTGCTCATTGTGGCCGGCGATGACGAAGGGCATGCCGGGCAGCGTGACTCCGGCGGCGTGGTAGCCGGGGGCGCTGAGGTCGACCATGAACCAGATGTTGGGCTCGGTGAGGCCCAGGTGCATGTCGTTCGAGAGCAAGGCCATGCCGCTGGCGGTGTGTTTGCCGGCGATGACCCAGTTGTTGGAGCCGGGAGCGCAGCCGGCGCAGGCGGGCAGGCCGAGGGCAGCGCGCAGGGCGTGGATATCTTCGGAGGCCGGCAATTGGACGCCGGCCTGGCTGCGGTCGTCGTCCTCATCCTCGTCGGTGGAGGGAGGCGGCTCGGGATGCGGCTGGCTCAGGTCCAGTTGAATGCCGGTGGGGGGATGGTCGCGCCAGGAGCCGACCGGGTAGAGATCGGCCTCCAGCTTGGGGTTGTGCAAATCGGCGGCGATCCGCTCCCGCGTGAGCTTCACGTCCCAGTGCGTATCGAGCGACTGCACCAACATCAGTCCGATGGACACCGAGTCCACGCCGCTCCAGGGTTGGGGACGATAGAGGAGCAGCTTGAACTCCGGCGGCAGGGTGTCCTGGTGCTGGGCGATGAAGAGGTTGACGCCGCGGGCGTAGTCGTCCAGGCGGGCGCGGTCTTGGGCGGGCAGGTTGGAGTAGATGCGCTGGGCGGTGAGGCGAAACTGAAGCACCCGCTGCGCGCGGTCGTGCTTGACGAGCGAAGCGCCCAGAATCTGGGCCAGTTCGCCGTTGGCGTTGCGGCGAAAGGTGTCCATCTGCCACAGGCGGTCCTGGGCGGTCACATAGCCCTGGGCCAGGAACAGGTCGTCCTGGGTGGCGGCCTCGATGTGGGGCACGCCGTGGGCATCGCGGCGGACCGAGACCGGCGCCGAGAGCCCGGAGATTTGCACCTCGCCGTCCAGCATCGGCAGAGCTGCCCTGGCCGCCGCGCGCAGCCACACCACGCCTGCCGCGGCAGCCACCAGCGCCAGCATCAGCAGTCCGCTGGCGGACCACAGCAGAGTGCGCAGCCAGGGGTGTTTGCGTCTACCGGAGAAGGAAGATTTTAGAGGTGCGGGCGATGGATTGTGCGAACGGGTAATGGGCATTGGTCATCAACAGGATACCCCCGCGGCCAAGCCGATGCGGAGCTGCCGGGGAGATAGGCGCCCAGGCTTCATCGCGGCCGGGGACGCGCGGCGGCACTTAGTACTACAGTTGTAGATAGTGATAATCTGAAGTGGCTCTGGGATACGACTCTCCGGCGAGAGCTATGGAGACGCGACTATCGGGTTGGAAGCAGGAGTTGCTGCGGGCGCATGGCCTGATCGCGGGCTTGTTTGCGCGTTCCGAGGCGCGGGAGCGCAGTTTTGCCTATCTTCAGCCTACCCAGGGCTGTCGCCCTGGGCTATCCTCGTGTCGTCCCTCCGGGGCGGATGGTGCAACGGCGTTTTCATCCACTTGGGTGCGCCGAACTCCCATGGAGACACGACTTCCCATGGAGACACGACAAAAGTCGTGCCCTTTCAAAGCCCGACTTTTGCCCCAGGTTCTTAGACCTTGACTTTCAAGCTGGGCCAGTCGGGGCGGCGATGCTGCTGGAAGGCCAGAACGCCTTCCCTGAAGTCCTCGGTGGAGCGCTGCTGGGCGTTGACTTCGATGGCGTCCTCGAGTTCCTCGTCGAGGCGGCGGCGGGCGTGCTTGGCCAGCAGACGCTTGACCGCGTGCATAGCCTGGGGACTGTTCAGGAGCAGGGTTTGGGCCAGCGCCTGGGCGGTCTGCATGATCTCCTCGGCAGGCACAATCTGGGTCACCAGGCCCAATTGCAGCGCTTCGTGCGCCTTCAGGAGCCGGCCGCTCAGCAGCATCTCCCGGGTTCGCTTTTCGCCCACCTGGCGCATCAGGAACGAAGCGGCAATGGCCGGCACAAAGCCCACGCGCACCTCGTTCAGGCCGAATTTCGACTCCGGTGTGGCCAGGGTGAAGTCGGGGATGACGGCCAGGCTCATGCCCCCGGCAATGGCGGGGCCGTTGACCGCCGCGATGATGGGCTTGGGAAAGTCGTACAGGGCGCGCAACACGCGGGCCATGTTTTCCGAGTCGCGCCGGTGCTCCGGGGCGGTGCGGGCATTCATGGTCTCCAGGTGCTCCATGTCCAGGCCGGCGCAGAAGGCCGAACCGGCGCCGGTGAGGATGACCACGCCGCAATCGCAGCTCTCGGCTTCGGCCAGGGCGAGCGTCAGCTCCTCGATCAGTTGCGGCGAAAGCGCGTTGCGCTTGTCGGGGCGATTGAGGGTGATGGTTTTTACGCCGTTGGCGGAGCGGGTGAGGATGCAATCGAAGCGGGCCATGGATCTCTTCTCCTGTGCGGGAACGCGAGCGGTGCGGATGACCGAGCGGCGCGGGAACGCGAGCAAGGTCGAGTCGCTGAACTGCCTATCGTAGCGCAGATCGACGAGGAAAGGCTGGTGATTCGGGTCACCGGGCTGAATTGGAGGGCGGATGGGGTGCAGTTGTGCCCGGTTTACCGCGCCGCCCCGGAGATGAGCTACGGAGCCAGGAAGGGCAGGCCACTCCGGCCGCAACCGGCCGTTAGCCTCTCGTGCAAGCGGAAAGATGGCTTGTGGTTTCATGCACGGTGGCTGGCGGCAACGCCACTTTTGTGGCACACGGAGAGGGCACTGCCGACCGAAAAGCTTCGGCAGACGCTCCTCAGTGGTTTCGCAAGCAGGCGCCGATGATCCCGGCGAGTTCGGATCGATCGCCGCGCATCACGGCCAGATCACGGGCATGGTAAAGCTGCTGGCGTTGCTCCGGTGTTTGGGCCGCAGGGGCCCAGTCGAGCCGATGGCCTGCCGATTGTGCCAGATCGGAAGAAAACGCCCGGAGGGTTCTCGAATTTCCGTCTCGAAACACGTGAATGGCATCGAGTTCGCTGTAGAACCAGGCCAACCGCTTTGCAAACGCGCTGGTCTCCAGGCCTTCGAGAAAGTTCACGGCTTTCAGGGCATTGAATGCGGTCGTCAGGGCTGCGGGGACGTTTTGTGAAGGTCCATAGGAGACCACAAAGCCGGAGCGGCTTTTCGCCATGATTTCTATGTCTCTGCGGAACTCGCCGGCCCACGGATAAACGATGCCGAAGATGCGGCGGTGAGTTTCCTGCAAACGGCGCGTATCGAACGGGCCCTGGATGGGATCTTGTCTGAGACCGATAATGCTTGCCGTGGTGGCGTCAGCCTCGAACCTGTCCAGCGCGTTCCGGTCGCGGATGCCTTCCAGGTTCTTGAGAATATCTGTGCCGGGATAGCAGTACGGGTCGTTCCCGAACGGACTCATGCAACGGCAGAATTCTCGGTCCGGTGGTATGTGAGGATTTCCCGGTTTCCTTCTTCGAAGGTGATTTCACCGGCGAGAACGCGGGCCTTGACCAAGAAGAAGTTTTCCGTGGGAACCAGCCCCTCGAGTCGCACACTGGACTCGGCTTCGGCGAAGTCCTGCTCCAGCTTCTGTCTTTGGTCCGGTTGCATCACGGGGAACCTCCTCAATTTCAGGCGATTGAACGCACTTTCCCTGCTCCAATTTTATCATCGTTCATGGGTCGGCTTCTGCTCTGTTTATGAAGCGCTGAGGGGCCATGCTGCCTGTCACAGCCCCAACTCCGCGGCGCGCTTCTTCATTGCATCCAGGCAAAACGCGATGTGCGCGTCCAGATCGACGCCTAACTCGGCTGCGCCCTGGATGACGTCCTGGCGGTTGACGCCGCGGGCAAAGGCCTTGTCCTTCATCTTCTTGCGCACGCTGGATACTTCAACATCGGCGATGGCTTTGGTGGGCTTGACCAGGGCGCAGGCGGTGAGGAAGCCGGCCAGCTCGTCGCAGGCGAAGAGGGACTTATCCAGATGCGTGATGCGGGGCACGCCGGAGTACTCGGCGTGGCCCAGGATGGCGGTGCGCAGCTCCACGGGCCAGCCCAGGCGTTCCAGTTCGCGGACCCCGACAAAGGGGTGCTCTTCGCGCGTGGGGTGGCGCTCATAGTCGAAGTCGTGCAACAGGGCGGTGGTGGAGTAGAGCTCGACGAGGGTCTGGCGCTCGGTTCCATCCAGGCCCAGCCGATCGGCTTCGGCCTCGCCGCAGGCGGTGACGCAGGCCTCGACGGCGAGAGCGTGCTTGCGCAGGCTCTCGCTCTGGGTCCACTCGGTGAGCAGGCGCCAGGCCTGCTCGCGCCCGTAATTTTGACGTCCTGATTCAGAATTTCCGTCGCTGTGCATCATTTCCGCCTCCGTGTTGCTGACTTTGGTTCGTGATTTACCAGGTTTTTCAGGGTATGATAGGGGAAACGTGGGGTTGACACTAAGTTTGCACTTGACAATTATGGTTCATCCCCGCGAAAGTAACACATATCGCGATGCTGAAGAGCATCCCGGGGGCCCCGCTCTGGCACTCCGCACACAGTCCATGGCTACCACGGTTGTGAGCTTGGAAACACGTGAAGTAGTGCGCTGTGATTTTTGCAGGCTGATGCAGTATAGGACCAAGGACTCCCTTTGCAGAAGGTGCCACAAGGCGCTGGATGTGGAGGAGCCGGTTGGTCCAGGGCCGATCCCTGTCGACACCCCCACCGTGGAGCCATCCGCCGAAGCCGGGCTGAAGGTTGCCGGGCAGGTGCGCGAGATTCGCCGCGCGCGCCACCTGAGCCAGAGGCAACTGGCGGGCCGTATGCAGGTGCCGCGCACGTACATCTCCAAAATTGAAAATGGCAAGGCGATTCCCACGCTGGGTTCGCTGGAGCGGCTGGCCGCGGCGCTGGGCGTGGACGTGTGCCAACTGGTGCGCGATGCCCGCAGCCTTCGGGATGAAGAGGTCACGGCGATTCTCGCCGATCCGCTTCTGGCCGAGATTGCGGCCCTGCTGCCTCTGCTGGACCCGCTGCACCGCTCTCTGCTTTCGGGAGCGGCGCGCGACATGGCCATGGGCCGCCGGCGCACGGCATAAGCTCCGCAGCCGGCTGTGCGCGCGGGCCGATTGCCGGGATGAGGGGCTGCGCAGCCGGGGCCGATTGATGCCGGAGAGAGGATTTTGGTGCAGCAGGCGCGTGCCCCTGCTGCACCGAGAGTCCGAATTGCGGGGCATGGGCGCTTGTGCTAGGGTCGAAGGGTGAAACCCTGCGGCTCCCGGTTAGCGGATGATGCCGCGGGAAAACGGGCCGCCAGGGAATAAGATGATTGAAGCCCGTCTGGACCGGGCGTTCACCCTCGTCGGACCTCGATTCAGAGGCGTTACCGATTGCAGGGCGCCGATCCGGAAGCCTGAAAGCTAAGTTGAGGCGAATCCTTTGTTTCCTTCTGGCACGCTGCGCACCCAAGAGCTGACCGCTGAGGAGCGCGCTGTTTACGCGACCCTGAAGCCGGAGCGGCTGCCGGAGCACGTGGCGATCATCATGGACGGCAACGGCCGCTGGGCCGGACACCGTTCGCTGAAGCGGTTCCTGGGCCACCAGCAGGGCGCGAAGGCGGTGCAATTGGTGACCGAGACAGCCTCTCGCATCGGCCTTCCGTGGCTGACCCTCTACGCCTTTTCACTGGAAAATAATCTGCGCCGTCCCCGCTCGGAGGTCAACTTCCTCATGCGCCTGCTGAGGAGCTACCTGGAGACCAACCTGGAGCGCATGATGGACAACAATGTGCGCATGAAGTACATCGGGCGCACCCACGAGCTTCCGCCCGAGGTCCAGGACAAGATGCGCTGGGCCGAGGAAGCCACGGCGCGCAACACCGGGACCACCCTGACCCTGGCCCTGAACTACGGCGGACGCTCGGAACTGGTGGACGCCTTCCGCGCGCTGGCCGCCGAGATGGCGCAGAAGCGCCTGAGCGCCGAGCGCATTACCGAGGAAGATATTCACCGTCATCTCTACACGGCGCACATGCCGGACCCGGACCTGCTGATCCGCACCTCGGGCGAGATGCGGCTGTCGAATTACCTGCTGTGGCAGGTCGCCTACACGGAAATCTTCGTGACGGAACGGCTCTGGCCGGACTTTCGCGGAATCCATCTGCTGGAGGCTATTGCCGATTTCCAGCGCCGCGAGCGCCGCTACGGAGGTCTGGGCGAGGGCTCCGGCGAGGTGGACGAAGAGGCGGAGCGGGTGAGGGTCGCGGCGAGTACGGTACCTTTGTGATTTAGGGCTCTTTTTTGGTGGACGGAGATGTATCCCCGCTGATAGATTCCGTCGATGTGTTGGAAGTGGGGGAACATCCGTTGGAGAACCTGAAAATGATGGATAAACGAGCGCCGCAGGGTGAGAATTCCGCGGCCCGGGCCAAGCGGCTGGCCGAGCAGTTGCGCTTCAAGCTGCGGGAAGCCATGGCGCAGCGGGGCAGGCCGGATGCTTTCCTGCATTGGCTGCGGACCGACGGCGGAAAGAATGGGTAGGCCGGCCGCGCTCAGAGAGATTAGGGATTATTCGCATCTGTATCAGCGGGTTGGCGGCAGCGTGGCCGGGACCCACCCCACCCCACCCCGGCGGTGTATCCTCAACCCTGAATGAAACGCGTCCTCACCGCCCTCGTCTTAATTCCCCTGGTCCTGATCCTGGTGTTTCTGGGGCCGAAGTGGCTGATCTCTCTGGCTGTAGCGGGGGTGGCCGCGCTGGCCGCCTGGGAGTGCCTGGAACTGGCCGAACGGGCCGGAGCGAAGCCTCCGCGCATTGCGGTGCTGGTGGCGATTCTGGCGCTGTTTGCCGGCAACTTCGAGTGGGCCGATCAAACCGTTGCCATGGTTGGATTTCTGAGCCTTGGGCTGCTGGTTTATTGCACCTTCTTCCGCCCGGTGGAAGAGGTGTTGGCCAACGCCTCTTCCTGCATCTTCTGCCTGGTTTACGTCGGGTTCAGCCTGGTGGCGCTGCCCGCCCTGCGCGAGGACCCGGACGGGAACGGCGCGACGCTGGTGACTTTTCTACTGTGCGCGGTGTGGGCGGGAGACATTGCCGCCCTGTATGTTGGCCGCAACCTTGGCCGGCACAAGCTGGCGCCCCAGTTGAGCCCCAACAAGACCTGGGAGGGCGCGCTGGGGTCGGTAGCTGGCAGCGTGCTGGCCACGGCCGGCCTGCTGGCGCTGGCCAACCAACTGGCGGAGTGGAACGTGGAAAGGCTCTCGTTTCACGGCGAGGCCTGGTACTACTGGCTGGGGATGGCCGTGGTGGTCAACGTGGCGGCGCAACTGGGAGACCTGGCCGAGTCGGCGCTGAAGCGCTCGGCGGGCGTCAAGGACTCCGGCTCCCTGCTGCCCGGTCACGGGGGCGTGCTGGACCGCATCGATGCGCTGTTGCTGGCTGCTCCGGTGCTGTGGTACGCGCAGGTGATTCACCAGCGATTCTGAGGGAAGCTCCGCACAAGCCTGCTTTGTAACAGGCCGCGATTTGAGTCGCGCCGCAAGCCGAATAGAGTCAGCCGGGCTTTAGAGCGAAATCAGAGTCCCTGTGGCCTGGCCAGTTTCGTGCAGGGTTGCCGCTCCCTGGTGGTCGCGTCAACTTGAGTGCTGAGGCTTCGAGAACCATCGACTCTGGTTTCGCTATAGCCCCTGCAAGTGCAGAGGCTTCCTGGAAATTCGTCAATTCCCCTATGGACGCTTGGCAACCGCGGAAGGCGGCTTTCTGCTTCCACGCAAGCGGCAAAGGCCCGTCGCCGCGGCCCGGCCTCCCGCGGCCGACGCCGGCAACATCCTTGCCTCTTGCGCCAACTGCACAACTTAATTTGCATTCGCGCTTGACAGGACGTGCCGGCCGATATACTTTTCACTTCACGCGAGTTACATCGTCCGGAACACAGGATTCCGGCCTTCTGCCCGCGTCTTGCCAGCCTTGCTGTAAGCCGCAGTCGCCGAACCTGAGACGGGTGCGGGGAGGCAGGTGAAGCTGCTCTCGCCCCGGTGGTTGTTGCATCCCCAAAGGGGTACTAAAGATCCATGCTGATCGTGTTTCAGTTACCTTTAGCCGATTTGCGGGCGTTTCGCCCGGATGGTGTGCGGCGGGACCGTCCCCACTGGCCCACCCCGGACAGCGGGGTGGAGTTCATTCGCTTCTTTGGTCCGGTGCGCGAGCGCGGAACCGACAAGAGCACGCCGCTGGTTTGGGCCGACGAGCAGTTTTACGTCGATGCGGCCAAGGCGCTTCGGTTCGAGCCCTTCAAAGACCGGCGACAAGGATGGAAGTGCGCCTTTCGGCGCTTGCTCTCTGACGGGGGAGCTGTGGCGCGCTTCGAGGTGGGCTTCCACGTCCCGCCGGAATCGCGGCCGCCGGGCGCCTCGATGCTGGATACGCTGGCCACCCTGCTCGAGACGCCGGGCACACTGCGCGGCGAGAAGGATGCGGGCAAGCTGCTGCTAATCGGCAAGCGGCTGGCGCGGCTCTATGCGCGGGCCACGACGCCCAGGGGCACGCGTCTGAAGGGCGACGAGGTGGCCGTCGGCCAGCCCACAGTGCTGGTGCAGTTTGAAGACAAGGAGGGCGCCGGGATGCCCGCCTCTCTGGACTTTAATAGCGACCGTCTGGCGTTTATGAAGTCGGCCCACAGCGGCGTTTCGATGAACCTGTGGTTTACCAACCAGAGCTTCGGCAATCCTCGCAGCACCCGGACAGCCCTGCTGCGGCTGAGCGCCGAACACCAATGCCTGAAATATGTGCTGCGCGACATTGCTCAGGGCAACGTGAAGCTCGACACGGAGGGGCCGCGCACCGCGAGTGTGCAGAAGTACCTGGCAGACGCCGGGCGCACGCTGAGCCGTGCGACTCGCTTTGGGGTGGACCAGACCGACTTGGTCCGGCTGACGCAAACCTACGAGACGCTGTGCGGAGGCCCGGAGCTGGAGTTGCTTCGGGCGCAGTTGAACGCCATCCGGCCGCAGGTCCGGACCAGGGTGATGGCGCTGGTGGACGGCTCCAACGGCCAGCAACCGCCCGGTCAGCAGGTGGGCCCCGAGTTCCAATGGCGCGGAGACTTTGAGGAGATCGAGTACCAGTCCTTTTTCGCCGCGGGCCGGCCGCCGATGGACGTGGCCTGGATTACGGACATTGCCAACCGGCTGTGCCCGGCCGTATGCCTGATCGAAGTGCCGAAGATTGGACGCAAGGCCACCGGGTTTCTGGTAGCCGCGGACATGATCCTGACCAACTGGCACGTAGTGGAGGAGTTTGCCGGCGACGACCGGGAGGCCAATCTCGCCGGCATGGAGCTGTGCTTCACGCGCAGTGCGCAGCCTGCGCGCCGGTTCAAGCTGGCCGTGGGCGCGGCGCTGGTGAAAGGCAGCCCGGTGGCCGAGCTGGATTATGCGCTGCTGCGCGTCAGCGAGAACGTGGCCGCGGCGTTGGGCGTTTCGCCCTTTGCGTGCGACGGGAACACGCAGCCCGTGGCCCGGCAGGGCATTCACATCATTCAGCACCCAGGCGGCGGCGCATTGAAGATATCGGTGGATGAGGATGGCGTCACCGGGGTGTACCCCGACGCGGGCAAGGTGCAGTACATTTCGAAGGCCCAGGCCGGGTCGAGCGGTTCGCCCTGCATCGACGGGGACAAGCACCTGGTGGCCATCCACCACGCCGAGGTGCAGAAGTCCTTCGGCTCAGCCCGCGAGGGCGTGATGCTGAAGGCCATCTACAGCCAGATTTCGCAGTATCTTCAGTAGCGCGGGCACGGTCAGGGTCCGCCGAAACCGGGGTTTCGAGGAGGAGAGGAAAGGCATGAACCGGAGAATCAACACCGTCTCACTGCACGCGGCAGGCGGCGCGGCCGAGCAGCCGGATACGTATACCGATCGCATCGTCAAGTTCATTCCCAGCGAGGTGGTGGCTGGCTGGCTGGCCATCACTTCGGCCATCAAAGCCGCGGCGCAGCCGCCCAGCGAGACCGTCATCTGGGTCATCTTCGTGGTGGGAGTGTTTTTTGCCGCGGCCTGGACCTGGCGCGCGTCCTCGGAGGCAGGCAAGCACCCGCCGTACATTCAAACGGCGGTCTCCACGGTGGCGTTTTTTGTCTGGGCCTACGCGACCGGGGGCGGGGCGCCGCAGTGGCCAGGGACGATCTATCAGCCGCTGACGGCGACCCTGCTGCTGGTGGGCTTTTCGCTGCTGAGCGGGCTGGTGACCAAGCCGTAACGGGAGCTCCGCGCTCACCGGCGACACATATCGCCCGGTTGGGTACTCGACCGGATCAGAAGTGGGCACTTTCACTCGACGGATTCCGCCGGAGTGGGTAGAATAGCAACTGGACTCCCAAGCGAAACCATGGGAGCGGGGGACTTTACGCGCACGACCTGCCGGATGCCGTTGCCTAACGACCATTGCCTG
>Ga0182013_10003293_pt1 | contig 20330 bp, 18 predicted proteins | sample 612S2MmetaG_FD_120487 | JGI IMG/M metagenome (GOLD analysis project Ga0182013, IMG submission 120487) | Permafrost microbial communities from Stordalen Mire, Sweden - 612S2M metaG | ecosystem: Environmental > Terrestrial > Soil > Wetlands > Permafrost | place: Sweden: Stordalen | collected... | reverse complement strand
TCATCGGGCGCCGGCACCACCTCGGTCACCCGTACCTTCAATTGGATTTTCCGGCGCGAGGGCATCAAGGCGGCCCTGGTCGAGGGCGATTCCTTCCATCGCTACGACCGCGAAACCATGAAGGTGAAGATGGCCGAAGCCGCCGAGCAGGGTGATCAGCATTACAGCCATTTCGGGCCGCAGAACAATTTGTTCGAAGAACTGGAGGCCTTGTTCCGCGGCTACGGCGTGACTGGGAGGGGGAAGATCCGCCGCTATCTGCACAACGAGAAGGAGGCCGAACCGTTCAAGCAGGAACCCGGAACCTTCACCGCCTGGCAGGAGATCCCCGCGGACACCGACCTCCTCTTCTACGAGGGCCTGCACGGAGCCGTCGTGACGCCGCACGTGAACGTTGCCCAGCATCCGGATCTGACCATCGGCGTCGTGCCCATCATCAATCTGGAGTGGATCCAGAAGCTGCACCGGGACAAGGAAACCCGAGGCTATTCCACCGAGGCGGTGGTGGACACGATACTGCGCCGCATGCCGGACTACGTGAATTACATTTGCCCGCAGTTTTCGCAAACCCACGTCAATTTTCAGCGCGTGCCCACGGTGGATACCTCCAATCCATTCACGGCACGCTACATCCCGGCAGCCGATGAAAGCTTCGTGGTCATCCGCTTCGCCGATCCGAAGGGCATCGATTTCCCCTACCTGCTGTCCATGGTGCACGACTCCTTCATGTCGCGGCCCAACATCATCGTGGCGCCCGGAGGCAAGATGGAACTGGCCATGCAGCTCATATTGACGCCGATGATCTTGAAAATGATGGATGCACGCCGCCGCGCCTTGGGCGCGCAGCCGGCGAAAGCGGCCGCGAAGCTCCCGCCCTGACCGGCCTGTCCGCGGCGCTGGGTTACAATGCCGGCGATCATGAGCCGACAACCCTCAGCCGCCCTGGATTTGGCAGCGCGCGCGAATCCGCGCGAGCGCCTGCGCGGCATCGGGTACATGGTTTCCGCCGTGTTCGTCTTCGCGATCATGGATGCTTTGTTGAAGCGCCTGTCGACGCGCTATGGACCGCTGCAGATCGCCTCCCTGCGGTGCATTTCCTCCTGGCTGTTTCTGCTGCTGCCGATCGCGTGGCAGCGATCATGGCGGACGCTGCGCCCGGCCAATGGCCGCCTGCACCTGTTTCGCGCCGTGCTCGGAATCCTGATGCTGGCGAGTTTCGTGTTCGCGGTCCATCGGCTGAGCCTGGCGCAGACATATTCGCTGTTTCTGGCGGCGCCGCTGCTGATGACCGCCTTGTCCGTGCCGCTTCACGGGGAGAAGGTGACCCGAAAGCGATGGACGGCGATCATCGTGGGCTTGAGCGGCGTGCTGGTGGTGCTGCAGCCGTGGGGACACGGCGGCATTTCTGCGGCCGCCGCCGCCGCCGCGGCCGTGGCGACCCTCTGCTATTCGTTGAGCGCGCTGACGGTTCGCAACCTGAGCCGCGGCAACTCGAACCTGTCGATGGTGTTCTGGTACCTGTTGCTGGTGAGCATCGGTTCCGGGGTGCTGGCCGTTGGCGATTGGCGGCCGGTTCCGGTCATCGACTGGGGCTGGCTCGTCGGCGTCGGAGTCACGGGGGCGTTGGGGCAAATGTGGCTGACCGACGCATTCAGCCGCGCTCCGCCCTCGGTGGTCGCACCGTTCGAATACACCTCCATTCTCTGGGCATTCGCCATCGATTGGATTTTTTGGTCGGCTGCGCCGTCTTCGAGCCTGGTGGTCGGCGCGTGCGTGGTCGTCGGCAGCGGCATCGTGGTCATCCTCGATGAGCGGCGGCTCGGCCAGGCCGCGTTGATTTCCGCGAGTCCCCCGCCCTGAGCGGTCAATGCACCGTGGCGAGCCGATCGGATCGCGGCGCCGCCCCATGGCAGGTTCCCCGGCCGACCAGCGAGACCATCGCCGCGCAGGCATCCACGAGCTTGCCCCCCTCGCCCGCCGCCGTGGACGGCGCGCTCGTCTCCCGCAGCAGCCGGTAAACACCGGCGGACGACAGCGAGGGATTTTTTGCCAGCAGCAGCGCAACGACGCCGCTGACCTCCGCCGTGGCGATCGAGTCGCCCGTGGCGAAATCGTAGTGTCCTCCCGGCAGGAGCGTCAGGATTTCGGTGCCCGGCGCCAGCACCGCTCCGCCGCTCCCGGCTCGACCTCCGGCACTGGCCACCTCGATGACCCCGGGCTGGTCCGTGAATCCGCCCGCTCCGTCCGGCATCTCGTCGGAAGCCGCGCCGACGAACAGCACGCCCCTGCGCACGCCTTCGCGGATCAAGCTGCTCAGCAGCGGATCGGACGGGCCGGCCAGACTCAAATTGACGATCTGTGCGCGGGCATCGAACGCGGCAACCAGCGCTCTCGCCAGAGTAAAGGAGTTGCATCGCGCTGCATCGGCGTCGAGCCGTGCCTGCCAGCATGCCTTGAGGACCAGGAGCCGGGCCGCGGGCGCGATGCCGACGATGCCCTCGCGATTGTTGGCGACGGCCGCGATGACACCGGCCATTTCGGTGCCGTGGCGGTCGAGCTGGAACTGCCGGTCATCCGCGTCGACAAAATTCTCCGCGCCCGCAACATTTCCCTGCAGATCGGGATGACGAGTATCGGCGCCGGTATCGATGATGGCCACCTTGACTCCCTCGCCGCGCGACCAGGGGTGCGCGTCGGCGACATCCATTTGCTGAAAGCCGCGCTGCAGCCCGACATACGGATCGTTGTAGGCGTCGGTGCGCGTGACGAAACTCTGCAGGGGTTCCGCCAGCTTGACGCGGCGATCGGCCGCCAGGGCGGCCAGCAAGGCCGCGCGGTCGCCGCCCTTCGGAACCTCGAGCACGGCGCAATGCATGTGCAGAGGCTCGATGGGCCAGGCGCTCACTTCGTGAAGGCCGTAGTCGTTTTCCAGGGAGCGCATCAACTGGCGCGCGGCCGTGCTCGGCCCGTAGGCTGCGATCTCGTCGTAGCCGCGCGGAGTGCTGCCGGCCCGGGCCATGAAGGCGGCCGGCTCGTTGTCCACGGCTGCAATGATGAAGTGCTCCGGGGACTGCGAGACCTGGTCGGCCAGCGCACGCGATTCGATTTTAACCGGAGCGGTGCCGCATGCAGAAGCCACGAGCACGAGAAACGCCGGAAGCAGGCGTTTCGGCAGCGGCGCCTTCATGGGATATCGCCGGATCCCGTGCGCCGTTCGATGCTCTCGGCGAAACGAACCTTCGCATGCGCCCGCAGCAGCGCCAGAGAGTCGCTCACCGGCCGGCTCGATACGGCCGCCAGTGAATAAACCCCCGCCTCCGTCGGACCCGACACGATCCGCAGTTGCGCTTCATCGAGAATGGCCTGCAATTCGATCAAAGTGACATCCGGCGAGAACACCGCGCGAATCACTTCGTTCGGCGCACGCGGCTTCGGCGTCGTGACGGTGTAATAATCCGGCGATGCGGCGCGCGCCCGGTTCTGCAGCCATCGATCGGCGGCCAAAAAGCCCAGCGCCACGGCCATCACGGCGACGGACGCCGCCATCAGTCCCTGCCACGGCAGCCCCCGCCGCAACGGCCGTGCGGCCGAGCCCGAATCCTCCGCCGCGCCGGACGACGCGAGGGCTTCCATCCCGTCGAGCCGCATTTGCAGGCGCTTGAGCGAAGCTGAGGGCATGTACTCGACATTGGGCTCGGCCCTCATGCCTTCGTACACATGGCGCTCCTGCGCGAGTTCGTCCCGGCATTGGGCACACTCCGGAAGGTGCGCATCGACGCGCTCCCGATCGTGCTCGCCGATGCTGCCGTTGACATACCATGGAAGGAGAGCGGAAATGTCCGCATGCTCCCGGCCGGAATTGCGGTGGGTGAACTTCATTCGTTGCCAGCCGACGATCCTGGGGTGCCGCCCGGGATGCCGCCCGAAGTGCCGCCCAGGTTCGGCAGATACAAGCGCAATTTCTCGCGGGCATGAAACATGCGCGCCTTCACCGTGCCGACCGGACATTGGGTGATGGCCGCGATTTCCTCGAGCGAATGGCCCATCTGATAGGCGAGCTCGAGGGTCAAACGCTGTTCGGCGGGCAGCTGGTTCAGCCCGTGTTTGAGCCAATCCTGAACCTCGGTGTCGAGCGTGGGGTCCACGGTCTGTTCAGGATATTCGTCGAGGCTGCGCGCCGCGGTGTGATTCTTCTGGCGCCGCACGGATTTGAGCGCCGTTCTATAGGCGATGCCTATGATCCAGGTCGATACCTGCGACGCGTAGCGGAAATCCTTGGCGCATTGCCAAACCACCATGAACGTGTCGTTGATGATCTCTTCGACGTTTTCATAGCGCGGGGTAAAACGCGATAGGAATCGAGCCAGGCGCCGGTGATAGTTTAAGTAGAGTTCCTCGAGCGCCAGCCGGTCGCCCGCGGCCACGGCGACGAGCAGTTCGTTGTCGCGCTCCTTGGCCGAATTTTTCACCACCACGCTCATCGGCGACAGACTCCTGAATACGCGCGCAACCATTCACCGTAAGTACCGGCGGCGGCCCAAAGAGTTGCAATCTCCCCGGCCGCCCTTCAAAAGCGCCAAATGACGGTTCCCGTCAGGCGTCCGCCCTCCGCGGCATTGTAAAACAATGTCCTGGCGCCCGCCGTGGCGCCGACATATGACAGGATCAGGGACACGGGCGCGAGGTCGTAGGCGGCTCCGATGCTCCAATAGGCGTAGCCCTCGGGATATGGACCCTCGAAATGCGAGTATCCGATGCCCGCGCTGGCGGACAGCTTGCGCGCCAGCGGCCGCTGCAGGTTCACTTCGGCGGATTCGGACGCCACTCCGACCAGGCCGCGGTCCGGCATATACAAGGGTGAATTCGGAGAGTACACGACGCTCACGTCGAGCCAATCCCGGTAGCCCAAGTCGACGTCGAGTTCATCGTAGTCGTATCCGGAACCCAGCCGATTCCACAGATAAGCGTAGTGGCTCAATAGAAATCTGCCCCGCCAGTCCTCGCCGGCGGCCCAGGCGAAACCGGCGAACGCATCGAATTCGACGTCCCGCGATTCGCCCGCGTCGATTTGCGCATTGGAGGCAAATATGCCCGCGACGAACCCCGACGCGTTCAAATAGTGCACGTCGAGCTGCAGCGCCGCCCGATCGTCGCTTCGCGATATGCCGCGTACGATGTAATCGCTGGTGACGGCGAGAGAACCGCCCCAAGCTTCGGTTGCGGCCGCGCAGCGCGCCGCCGCGGCCAGGAGGCAAAGTGACGAAAGGACGCCGGCCGCGAATGGACGCACTAGCGCTCGACCGCCCGATACTTCCTCGAATCCTGCATTCGGATACCTCGTCCGCTCCTCGGATTGCAGATTAACTCTTTCTCGAACGCTTGGGCACGTTCAAGGCCGACGGGTACTTACTTCATGTCGTCACTATTGCGAGTTCGAGTATGCGGATCGGCCGGCGTAGATCTTGGGCAGCCCTGCTGGTGTTGGGCTGCACCGCGGGTTGCGCGGGCAACGGCGAAGGTCTCGATCAGAACGGACAACCGATCTCCGGCGGCGGTACCGCGAGCGGCCCGATCACCGCGGATTTCCAATCGATCCAGGCCCATGTATTCACGCCGATCTGCTCGAAGTGCCACATCGGCGCGAGTGCGCCCGAAGGACTGCAGCTCGACGCGGCGCACAGCTACAACCTGCTGGTGGGGGTGCCGAGCAGCGAGCAGCCTGCCTTGCTTCGCGTGAAGGCGGGCGATCCCGACGACAGCTACCTGGTGCACAAGATCGAAGGACAGGCGGGGATCGACGGCGGTCAAATGCCGCTCGGCGAGTCCCCGCTGCCGCAGGCCACCATCGACGCCATCCGGCAATGGATTGAGGGCGGAGCGCCTAACGCGGCCGCTACCGTGGCATTGGCCGGCGCGGCAACCGCCGCCGCGGCAACGGCTGGCGCGGCAACGGCCGGCGCGGCAGCCGGCGAAGTATTCGCGGTGCAAACCACCGCGCCGCTCGACGGCGCCGTCGTCAAGGCTCCGCTGACCAGAATTATCGTCACCTTCAACCGCGACGTCGACGCATCGCTGGTCAACGATTCCACCGTAACGCTCGAACGCGTCGACGCCGGCACCAGCACCAGCACCAGCACCAGCACGGGCACCGCTACCGCTACCGGCACCGGCACCGGCACGCAAGTCGTCCGGAGAGTAGCAGCGGCCGGCGCCCTGGCCGCGGAAAATCCGGCGGCGCTGCTGATCGTTCCACAGGCGCCGCTCGATGCCGGCGTCTATCGGGTCACCGTGCGCGGCACGGGCGGCGGAGCCTTGGCCGACATGAACGCGTCGATTCTGGGTGTGGATGCGGTGTTCGAATTCACCTTGGAGTCCCGATGACCGCCCGATGCCGCCGATTCGACGGGCGCGCACTCGCGGCCGCGATGTGCCTGTTCGCCGCCTTCGCTGCGCATGCCGAACCGTATCTTGCGGTGCAGATGGGCCTCAAGTGCGGACAATGCCACGTCAACCCCACCGGCGGCGGATTGCGCACGGCCTTCGGCGATATCTTCGCGCAGACGGTACTGCCCGCCCAGCATCTGGATTCCGCCCTCGACAACTGGAACGGCCAGGTGGGCCCGTATCTTCGCGCGGGAGGGGACCTGCGCTTCGACGCTTCTCTGACTCAAATACCGAACACGAAGTCGGTACAGCAATTCGCCCTCGAACAGACTCGGGTGTACCTGGAGGCGGACGTCATTCCCAATCGGCTTCTGGCCTACGTCGATGAACAGGTGGCTCCCGGAGGCGCGCTCGACCGCGAGGCGTATCTTTTGTACTGGTCCGCCGGCCACGATTGGTACGTCAAAGCGGGCCAGATGTACCTGCCATTCGGGCTGCGCCTTCAGGATCAGACCGCATTCATTCTCACCGCCACCGGGATCAACATGACGACTCCGGACCAAGGCGTCGAATTCGGCTGGGAGCACGGACGCTGGGACGCGCAGCTCGCGGTGAGCAACGGTACCGCGGGCGGCGCCGTCACCGGCGACGGCAAACAGTACAGCACGCAATTGGCGTACGTCGAATCGCGGTGGCGGGTCGGAATCGCCCTCAATCGAAACGATCAATCCGGAGGAGCCAAGAGCGGCTATGGAATATTCGGCGGACTGAAGACCGGCCCCATCGCCTGGCTGGCTCAGGCCGAGATCACGGACGATGAAAGCATCGCCGACGGTCAGGGCAAGCAGCTTGCGACGCTGCTCGAAGCCAATTGGCTGATCGCCCGCGGCAACAACTTAAAGATCACCGACGAGTTCTTCAATCCGAACCGCGCCGTGCCCAACGGCGAGCAGACGCGCCTGAGTCTGGTCTATGAACTGACGCCGATTCAATTTCTGCAGGTACGAACGGGCTTGCGCCGGAGCGACGGAATTCCGCAGGACGACTCCGAACACCAGCGGCTGTACTTCGTCGAAGTGCATGGATTCTTCTAGCTCGCGCGACTGTGGACTGCCGCGCCGCATGGGGCTAGTCGTGCGGCCAGAGCACGAACATTGCAATGGCGCTCGCGGTCATGAAGGCCGCGGTCGTCCAGCCTCCCCACTTCAAATAACGCGGAATGGTGAATTGACGCATGACACGCCGCTGCGAGGCCATGAGCATGATGACCACGAGCAGAGGCACCGCGACGACGCCGTTGATGACGGCGGTCCAGAACAAGGCCTTGATCGGATCGACGCCGATGAAATTGAGCGCGAGCCCGATCAGCACCGCGGCGGCGATGACAGCGTAGAATCGCCGCGCTTCGGCGGCCCGGCGCTCCATGCCGAATTTCCAACCCAGCGCTTCGGCCGCCCCATAGGCCGCGCTTCCCGCAAGTACCGGCACGGCAAGCAGGCCCGTGCCTATGATTCCCAATGAGAACAGGCCGAAGGCGAAATCGCCCGCGATCGGCCGCAGCGCCGTTGCCGCTTGCGCCGCCGTACCGATATGGGTCATTCCGTGCGCGTGCAGCGTGACGGCGGTGGTCAGAATGATGGAAAATGCAACGATGTTGGAGATGCCCATTCCGAAATAGGTGTCGGAGTTCATGCGGGAGAATTGTCCGGGCGCCTGCGCCGGCACGGCCAGCAAAGGCTCCTCGCCGGCTGCCGCCTGCAGGTCTTCGACCTCCTCCGACGCCTGCCAGAAGAACAGATACGGGCTGATGGTCGTGCCGAAAATGGCGACGACCGCGGTGACGTAGCCGGACTCGAACGACAGTTTCGGCATCAGCGTACTCACCGCCACCTGCCGCCAGGGAATGTGCAGGGAAAATACCGCGGCCACATAGGCGAAGAGCGCCAAGGTCAGCCACTTGAGTATGCGTACGTAGCGGCTGTAAGGGACGTAAATTTGCAGCAGCAGCGACAGAACGGCGAAGCACACGGTGTACGCGAGCGTCGGCCCGCCGATCAGCAGCTGCAGTGCGGCGCCCATGGCTCCGAGGTCGGCGCCGATATTGATGGTGTTCGCGATCAGCAGCAGGGTCACGATGGGAAACAGGACCCTGGCGGAGTAGTGACGGCGCACATTGGCCGCAATTCCATGGCCGGTGACCCGGCCGATGCGCGCGCAGATCACCTGGGTGCACACCATCAGGGGAAATGAGAACAGCATGGTCCACAGCATGCCGAATCCGAATTGCGCGCCGACTTGAGAGTAAGTGCCGATGCCGCTCGGATCGTCGTCCGATGCACCGGTGATCAAGCCCGGTCCAAGCGTCCGCCAGAACCGCTTTTCGGGCGGCGCGGGAGCCGACCGGAACTCGGGCGCGAGCCCCGGCGCAGGTTCAGCCGCCGTACCGCGATCTATGGATGACGTTGGGGGACCCCGTCAACGCCCGTGCTCTGCGACGCTGCCGACACGGTGCCTGCGGGCTTCGAGACCGGCACGGGGGTGCGATGGCTTGGATGGTATGCGGCCATCGAGAGCAGATGCGGAGAGTCGGCAAAGCTGGCAAGAACCAGGTAGTCGAGGTTCGAGGGCGTCACGGCGATCGCGCAAGGGCCATCGTTGGAACCCTTGCTCGAAGCCGCCGCCAGAAAGCTGGTGAGGCAGACCGCGGGAACGACACCGGCCAGCCGCGCCAGCCGGTGTCCCCTGAATGGAGGCAACATCGCGGGATGCTCTCGTGCGTGCGCTTACAGGCGGCCGCTGACGACCAGTATGAGCAGGACGATGAGAACCAAGCCCAGTCCGCCGCTGGGGTAGTAACCCCAATTGCCGCTGTACGGCCAAGCGGGAAGTGCACCCACCAGCAAAAGAACCAGCAGGATCAGAAGAATCGTACCTAAGGACATTGCTCTCTCCCTTTTTTTGACCGAATCGGCATCGAACATAGTCCCGATCCGGCGTGCCGGCAGTCGGGGCGGCGCGCCAATTCCTGTAGGGACCGTCCTACCGTCCCCCTTTAGATTCGCCGTTCCAGCCCCATGTACGGTGACCCAGGAGGTTTTCATGCACGAGATCAGACGCAGCAATGAGAGAGGCTTCGCCGACCATGGCTGGCTCAAGTCCTTCCACACTTTTTCCTTCGCCGACTACTTCGATCCCAACCACGTCGAATTCGGTCCTTTGCGCGTCATCAACGAGGATCGCGTGCAAGCCGGAGCGGGCTTCGGCACGCACAGCCATCGCGACATGGAAATCGTCAGCTACGTACTATCGGGCCGGCTCGCGCACAAGGATTCGCTCGGCAACGGGTCGGTGATCGAACCGGGCGACGTGCAGCGGATGACTGCCGGCACCGGCGTGCAGCACAGCGAATTCAATCCGAGCACGGATGAGCCCGTGCATTTTCTCCAGATATGGATTCAACCGGCCGAGCGCAATCTCGCGCCCGGCTACGAGGAGAAGCGCTTCTCGGCGCAGGAGAAGCGCGGGCGGCTGCGCCTGATCGTCTCCCCGGACCACGCCGAAGGCTCCCTGACCATTCATCAAGACGCGAAAATCTACGCGGGCCTGTTCAACGGCGAGGAACGCGCGGAACTCGAGGTGCCCGCCGGGCGGCGCATTTATCTGCACGTCGCGCGGGGTGCGATCGCGGCCAATGGCACCGCGCTCGATGCCGGAGACGCGCTGCGCATCACCGACGGCGAGGTTCTTCGGCTCAGCGAAGGGCGCGACGCGGAGGTTCTGGTGTTCGATCTACCCGGCGAGACCAATACCAGTAAAACGGCAGTCCGGCGGCCAGCAGACTGACGCCTGACACGGCCTGGAGCGGCGCGGCTATGAAGGTATTGATCAGCAGCGCCGCCGTCACGAATAAAAAGACCATGGGAATGACGGGATATCCGAAGGCTCGATACGGCCGCGGCGCGTCCGGCATGGTCTTCCTGAAGACGAACAGCGACGCGGTGACCAGCCCATAGAACAGCCACGAAGCGAAGATGACCGAATCGGTCAGCGCGTCGTAGGAGCCGGACAGTGCGAGCACGCTGGCCCAGGCAGCCTGCGCCACGATCGCGCGAACCGGCACATTGGTCCGCGGAGAAAGCCGCCGCAGGCCGCGGAAGAACAATCCGTCGCGTGCCATGGCGAACGGGATGCGCGAGTTTGCCAGTACGCTGGCGTGCAGGGAGCCGAACGAGGACACCATCAGTGCGGCGGCCGTCATCGAGACGGCCAAGGGCCCCAGAAACCGCTTCAGAACTTCTGTGGCAACAGACGAACTTGCGGGCACGCTCGCCACCTCGGCCGGCGTCAGCGCGTAGAAGTACGATGCGTTGACGAACAGATACAGCGCCGCGACCGCCAACGTGCCGCCGACGAATGCCCGGGGCAGATTGCGCTGCGGGTTTTTGATTTCACCGGCCAGTGGAGCGACGTTCTGCCAGCCATCGTAGGCCCACAGAGCGCCGAGCATCGCTGCGCCGAAGCCGGCAATGCCGCCGCGCGCGCTATCCGCCACACCCTCGCAGGTGCCCCCAACTCCCGACAGCGCCAGGTGACCCCAATCCCCGGCCGCGAATTCGAAGGCGCTCAAGCCGACGCCGAGCACGAGCGCCACTTTGGCGAAGGTCAGCACCAGCGCCATGCGGCCGCCCGCCGCCACCGATGCGCAGTTGATGAGGGCCACGACCCAAATCGAAGCAAGCGCGGCGAGCGTCAATCCGTCGATGCGCAGATGCAGCCCCGCGTCGATGTGCCAACGCTGCAACGCGCCGCCCAAAGCGACGTTCATGAAGATCGCGAGTCCGACGGCGAGAGCTGCCTGCGATCCCGCCCGCGCGATGGTGAACGCCATCCAACCGTACAGGAATCCAACCAGACGGCCATAGGCGCGGCGCAGGTAGACGTAGTCGCCGCCCGCCTCGGGCATCATTGCCGCAATTTCAGAATAGGAGAATGTACCGGCAAGCGACAGCAAACCGGCGGCGAGCCACACGATCAATACCATCTTTGCACTGCCGACATTGCATGTCATGACCCGCGTCTTCAGAAACACGCCGGCGCCGATCATGTTGGCCACGTTGACTGCGGCGGCCGCCCAAGGTCCAACACCGCGCGTAAGTTCGCCCGGTGCCGGCTCGACTGAAACGCCATTGTTCATTGGTGGTGTAGTATCAGCGAAATGCGGCCGGACTTTTCGCCCATGGTCCCCTTTTTGCTCGCCGGCCTGGTGGTTTTCGCCGTTTACCGGAGGCTGCGCCGCAGCTTCGGACGGCAGCCGCTGCGGCCGCGGCGAATGACGGCGAGAATCGTACTGCTGTCGGTCATCGCGTGCGCATTGCTGCCGGCGGCGGTGCGCTCGCCGCAATTCCTCGCCGCCGAGCTTCTAGGCGCGGCGAGCGGGGTCGCTCTGGCGCTCTGGGGCGCGGCGCAGACCCGCTTCGTCATGGCCGATGCGAAGCTTCACTACGTTCCGCATACCTATACGGGCATCGTCGTGTCGCTTCTATTCCTGGGGCGCCTGGTGTTCCGCCTGGTCCAGGCCTACGCGGCGGCGCACGCGCCGCACGCAACGCACGCCGGCGGCGCACCGGATCCTTCGCTCGCCTTCGCGCCGGCCTCGATGGCCGCCAGTTCACTGACCGCGGGGATATTTTTCGTGCTGGCGGGCTATTACTTGTACTACTACAGCTGGGTGCTGTGGAAATCCAAGCATCTCGCGGCGTCGGATATCGAGGGCGATTCCGTCGCCGCGCACTGAAGGCAAGGGCGCACGCGTCGCTGCGCGCGGCCCAGATCGGCTATTTGAACAAGGCGAAAAAGATGACGCAGGTCATCAACGCCAAGCCGATCAATAACGTGTTGTGGCCCCAACGGGCTACCATTCCAAGCATATTCGTCTCCTGAATTGACTGATCTTCAACGGCTGCCCGCCCCGGGCGCCCGAAGTCATTTATGGGGGCAGAAGTGTACATTTCCAGCTGCCCGCGAAGCATGCCGCGGATCACAAAATGGGGTCTTTTACGCCGAATTAACGGGGAAAATCGCGCGCCGGCGGCTTTGGCGGCGGGCTTTAGGCCCGCTCACGGACCGCTCAGGGACCACTCACGGACCCGCTCAGGGACCCCGCTCAGGGACCCGCTCAGGGATAGCTCAGGGGCAGCTCGGGGCAGCTCACTGCCCGGTCTTGATGTGCGTCCACACCCGGGTGCGCAGCCGGTCGTAATCCTGGCCGAGTTCGGCGGGCAGGTACAGCCGGGCTCGTACCTCCGGCGGCGGATAAACGGCCGGGTCGCTCAGCAGCCCGGCGTGGACAAACGGCCGCGCCGCCAGGTTGTCATTCCCGTAATGGATGTCATTCGTTATTTCGGCAATCACCTGCGGCTTCAGGATGAAATTCAGGAATCGGTGGGCGGCCTGCGGATGCGGCGCCGATGCCGGAATCAGAAAGGCGTTGTAGGTGATGTTCGATCCTTCCTTGGGCAGGATGAATGCCAGGCGTGCGCCGGTGCCATCCTCGCGGGCGCGGGCCTGAGCCACCGAGTAGTCGCTCGACCAGGCGATCGCCAGGCAGGTCTCCTTCGACGCCAGCTGGTGCCAGTAGTCATTGGAATCGAAAGTGCGTATGTAGGGCCGCACCGCCATGACCAGGGTTTCGGCGTCACGCAGGTCGGAGGCCTTGCGCGAGTTGGGGTCCCGGTGCAGATACGCCAGGGCCAGCTGGATCACGTCAGGAGGCGAGTCCAGAAAAGTGACTCCGCAGTCGGCGAAGTGCGCGACCACCTTGGGGTCGAAAATCATGGCCAGGCTGTCGGTCGGTGCGTCGGCAAGGCGCGCCTTGATCATGTCCACGTTGTACACGAGACCGTTCATCGCATGCAGGTAGGGCACGGCGTAGCGGTTGCCGGGATCCGCGTCCGCCTGAATCGCCAGCACCTGGGGATCGAGATTCTTCCAGTTGGGCAACCGCGACTTGTCGAGGGGAATATAGGCGCCGGCTTTGATCTGACGGCCGTAAAATCCGGTGGTGGTACTGACGATGTCGTAACCCGACCGGCCGGCCAGTAGTTTTGCCTCCAGGGTTTCGTTCGAATCGTAGAGCGCGTAGATGACCTTGATGTGCGTCTCGCGCTCGAACTCGGCGACCGTGTCATGGCCGATGTAGTCGGCCCAGTTGTACACATTGAGCACGCCCTCTTCCGCCGCGGGTGCGGACGGCGCCGCGACGTGCCGACCGCCGCACGCCGCGGCAGCGAGCGCTGCACCGGCGACCGCGGCGAAGGCTCTAGACGCGCGCCAGTTCGGCGCGCAGCCAGTCATGGAACTGCCGTATGACGTATTCCTCGGGCATGACCACGCCCCGCGCGTGGGGTCCCGCGCGCAGGCCCCGCTGATTGAGCTCGCAGACCTCAGCATCTTCCGTCATGACCAGGTTGGTGAAATCGACCACATTCCGCATGTCGAAACCAGGATCTTGCAGCGTTTCCGGAGCGAACAGGTACTCGACGCGCAATTCGGTCTGTTCGGGTCCCAGCGGCCGCAATCGCACCACCCTCACGTAGTCGACGTGGCCGACGAGAAACACCGAGGGCAACGCGGTCATGTAGATGTGGCCGGCCTTCCTGTCCGCATCGGAGAGGCCCGGAAACGGAGCGGCGGACGCATTGCCGTCCATCGACCAGGTCGCCGCCCCGCTGCGCAATCCGCCCTTGAACTTCGGATCGGCATCCTCGGCGTGCGCGACCCACTGCGGATCGTCGCGCTCCTCGAGCAATCCCCGCCCGTAGATCGGCACCAGCTGCGACAGCCGCGGATGCACGCTCGGGCAATGCAGGCACTCGTTGTAATTTTCCCAGAATATCTTCCAATTGCTGTGGACGGTCTTGAGCAGCACATGGCCCACGACCAGTTCGCCGAGAGGCCACGCATCGAGCCGATCCAAGGGCAGATCGAACAGCGTCTCGAAGGGCGGAGGATCGTCCGTCAGCGCAACGAAGATGAACCCGTTCCACTCCCTGACGCGGATCTTGTAGAGGGGATAGTCGGCGGTGTCGAAGCCGCTCGCGTGTGCCCTCGAGGAGGTGCGAAGCAGGTCTCCCTGCAGGCTGTAGACCCAGGCGTGATACGGACAGACGATGCTGCCGCTTCGCAGTGTTCCTTCGGCTTCGCGGCATAGCGCCGCGCCGCGATGCCGGCACGTGTTGTGAAACCCTTGAAGCGCACCCTGATCGTCGCGGACCAGGAGAATTTTCTGATCGCCCAATTCGAACGTCCGGAAGGCGCGCGCAGCGGACACGTCGCTCGACCTGCCGACATACACCCAATTGCGGTACCAAATCCGCTGCAGCTCCCGTTCATACTGGCGAGGATCGAAATACGCGTCCGCCGGCAGACCTTCCGTGTGTTCGGTCAGGCCGTTGTAGCCGGATTTGTCGAGTTCCACTGTGCTCATGATCGTACCTCCGCGCGGCAATATAACCCAAGTCGCGAACCGCCTCAGGTGCGCATCAATTGGCCGGCCGGATCGAACGCCGGCCCGTCGAGCCGCTGCGCCGCACGCCGCTCGCCGATGATTTCGATTTCGAATCCCGCCCCGGCATTGGCCACCGAGACCGGCACGTAGCCCAAGGCCAGGGACTGATTGACGCGGTGGCCGAATGCACCGGAGGTCACCCACCCCACGACCTTGCCGTCATGCCAGATGGGCTCGTCGCCGATGGCGTCGGCATCGGTTGCATCGACCTTGAAGGACACCAGGCGCAGTGCTCCGCCGCTTTCCTTCTCTTCCGCGGCGGCCGAGCGCCCGATGAATTCGCTTTTCTTGAAGTCGACGAACCGGCCGAGGCCCGCTTCGGTGGGCCCGTAGATGGGGCGAAATTCGCGCGCCCAGCTGCCGAAACCTTTTTCTATGCGCATGGAATTGAGGGCGCGTCCGCCGAACAGCTTCAATCCATGCTCGCGGCCAGCCTTGGTCAACAGATCGTAGAGAGCGCGTTGATAGTCGGTGGTTACCCAGATCTCGAAGCCAAGATCGCCGGTAAACGACACCCGCCCGACATAGCCCGGCACCATGCCGATTTCCATGCGCCTGAACGACATGAAAGGAAAGGCCGCGGTCGACAGGTCGTCGCGGACCAGGCTTTGAAGCAGCGCCCGGGAATGGGGCCCCGCGACCGACAGCCCGGTATATTCCATGGCGCAAGGCCGGACGGAAACCCCGCTCGCCGGCATGTGACGCTCGAACCAGCGCATGTAGTAGGTTTCGGCGGCGTAGGTGCCGACCAGGAAAACATGATCGGCCGCGACGCGGCACATGGTGAAATCGCCGATGAGCTTGCCGCGCTCGTTCAACATCGGGGTCAGCGCAATTCGCCCGACCGCGGGCACGCGGTTCGCCATGACGTGCGACAGCCAATCCGCCGCAGCGGGTCCTCGAATGTCGAACTTGCCGTAATTCGAGATTTCCAGCAGGCCGACGGAGTTCTGCACCGCCCTGCACTCCGCCGCCACATGCGGATGCGCATTGGAGCGGCGGAAGCTGATCTGATCTTCCGCCTCCTTGGCCGAGGGCGCGAACCACAGCGCATGCTCCAAGCCGCAGTAGTCGCCGAATACGGCGTGCGCGGCCTCGAGCTTCTCGTAAATCGGCGTGGTCCGCAGCGGACGCGCCGCGGGCAATTCTTCGTTGGGAAAGCGGATGCTGAAGCGGCGCGAATAATTCTCGCGGACCTTGCAGTTGGTATAGGCCATCGTGGTCCAATCCCCGTAGCGGGCCACGTCCATGCCCCAGATGTCGGCGCCAGGGTCGCCGTCGACCATCCAGCGCGACAATGCCAGCCCGACGCCGCCGCCCTGGCTGAATCCCGCCATGACGCCGCAGGCCACCCAAAAGTTCTTCAGGCCCCGGATGGGGCCGATCAGGGGATTGCCGTCGGGGGCGAACGTGAACGGTCCATTCACGACCTTCTTGATGCCGGCGCCGGCGAGCGCCGGAAAATGCGCGAAGCCCACTTCGAGGCTCGGAGCGATCCGTTCCAGGTCGTTCGGCAGCAGATCCTGGCCGAAATCCCAGGGCGTCGTGTCGGGCGACCAAGGAACTCCGGCGCGCTCATAGGTGCCCATCAGCATGCCGCCCCGTTCCTGGCGGATGTAAATCTCGCCCTCAAAGTCGATGGCATGCAGTTGTTCCGGTTTTCCGGCGAGCTCGGGCATGTCGCCGGTGATCAGGTACTGATGCTCCATCGCCAGAATGGGCAGCTCGAGCCCGACCATGCGCCCCACTTCGCGCGCCCACAGGCCGCCGGCATTCACCACGTGCTCGGCATGCACATTGCCCTGGTCGGTGATCACGTCCCAGGATCCGTCGGGGCGCGGCTTCAAATCGACGACGCGCGTGTGGCGGACGATGTCGGCGCCGCCGATCTGCGCGGATTTGGCATAGGCGTGGGTGACGCCGTAGGGATCGACATGGCCTTCGATGGGATCGTACATCGCCCCTTTGAAATGCTTCTTGTCCATCAGGGGAAACAGCTTCGCCGCCTCGTCGGTGGAAATGATTTCCAGATCCATGCCGAGATACCGGCCGCGCGCCTTGGCCATCTTCAGCCAGTCGAGCCGCTCCCGGGTGCCGGCGAGCATGATGCCGCCCGTGATGTGCACGCCGCAGGATTGACCCGATATCCGTTCGATTTCCTTGTACAGCTCGATCGTATATTGCTGGAGCTTCGCGACATTCGGGTCGCCGTTGACGGTGTGCATCCCGCCCGCCGCATGCCAGGTCGAACCCGAGGTCAGCTCCGCGCGCTCGATCAACAGCACATCCTTCCAGCCGGCCTTGGTCAGGTGGTACAGAACGCTGGCGCCGACCACGCCGCCGCCTATGACCACTACTTTCGCGTGGCTCTTCATAACAGCTCCGGATTCATCGTTGTGATTCTAAGGGGTTGGAAAATTTCGCCGCGGCGCCGCAGGCGCATCCGCACTTACTCATTCGAAACCGCGAGGTGCAGATTGGACTGAGCCGGACTTCCCGCGGTTCCGAACCGCTCGATCAGCCAGGAGCGGAACAGCGCAATGGCCGTGTCGCTCAGGGCCTCGGGATGGGTGATCAAATAGTAGCCATAACCGTCGTCGAGGCTGTTGTCGAAAGGCCTTACCAGCCGGCCGGTGCGGATGTAATCGCCGAACAGATAATTGTCGACCAATGCGATGCCTTCGCCGCTCAGTGCGTACTGCACGGCCAGGACGGCGGTGTCGAACACCAAGCCGCGCTCGACGCTCAAAGCGCCCAGATTGCAGTGCCGCGCGAATTGCGTCCAGAGATGGTGGCGCGGCTGGTCGGAGATGCGCACGTGCACCAGTTCATTGGCTTCGATGAAATCGCCCAAGCTCTTGTCCGCATGCCGCGCCGCCACGCTCGGATGGCAAAGCAGGCTCAAGTGAACAGGCCACAGCAGATCGGTGACCAGATCCGTCACCGTCGGCTTCGAATACACGACCGCCACATCCACGTCGCTCGGCGGCGGTCCGACGCCGTAGGGACTGACCAGATCGATCTCGACTTCGGCGGCGGCGCGGCGGAAGTCGCGCAGAATCGGCACGGCCAGGTGCACCGCAAAGCTCGGCGGCATCTGCACGCGCAGCGTCCGCAAAGTGGTCGAGCCGTCGTTGCGTATGTCATCGAGGGCGTATTCCAGCCGGTCGAAGGACTTCATGACGGCGGGCAGCAGATGCTGTCCCGCCTTGGTCAGCACCAGGGCGTGCGGGCGGCGCTCGAACAGCTGCGCGCCGATCAATTTTTCCAGCGCGATCACGTGGCGCGACAGAGCGCTCTGCGAAATCAGCAGCGCGTTGGCCGCAGCGGTGAAGCTCGAGTGCTTGGCTACGCCCTCGAAGGCACGCAGCGCATTGAGCGGCAGCCAGCGGCGGTCGATGGTGGTCTTGCCCACGGCTACGGAGCCCAGCCTTTGGTGTAGCCGATGGCGCGCTTCTGGTCGGCGATGATGGTCCTGGATGCCATGTACAAATGATACGCCGCCCAAAAACCGGTCGGCGCGAGAATTAGCAATGCCAGGCGCAGCGAGGCCGCATCGACGGCCCGGGATCCGGCGAACCAGTCGCTGAGAAATCCCACCGCCTGCGGCGCCACCACGATATTCAATATATTCGCGACCAGCAGCGAGATGGCAATGAACATATTGCGCATATGGCAGGGGGCGAGATTGTTGAGCAAGCCGAAACAAGGACCGATGTAGAAATAAATGGCGGGGATGAAGATCCAAAACATGAGCTTGCACAGCCAAAGCGAGTGGGTCCAAAAAGCGATCATGGAAGGAATGGTGGCCAATCCGATGCCGGCGGCCAGCAGCCAAACGACCCTGCGCGGGTCGGCCATGGAGGGACGCGACAGCAGCCAGGCGGTCGCGACGGTCGCGATCGATCCGCCGACGAGGTGAATGTTTCCCGTGACCGCGCCGGCCTGCCCGACGTCGAGGTTGTAGGCTCGCTGCAAGAAGGTGGGAGTCCACCAGATCAGGCCCCAGCCCCACAGCGCGCACAATCCGCCCCCCATCACGATATGGAAGGCGGCCTTTTGCTCCCATAGGAACCGAAGCGACTCCTTGAGCGTTGGCTTGATCTCATCGACGATGGCATCCAGGCGGCCACGCGGCGGTTCGCGGACCGTCAAATAAACGATGACGCCGATGACCAGGCCCGGCAGGCCGAGCGCGATGAATGCGGCGCGCCACGTAAAGGCGTGCGCCACCGCCCCCGCCATGTCCGCGCCCAGCCACGCACCGATGGGCGCGCCCAGCGCGAGCACCGTCATGGCCATGGGCCGCCGGTCGGCCGGAAAGCAATCGGACACGATCGCGGTCGACGGCGGCGTGCCTCCCGCCTCGCCCACGCCGACCCCGATGCGTCCGAGCAGGAATTCCATGTAGTTGCGCGAAATGCCGCACAGCGCGGTGAATCCGGACCAGATCACCAGCGAGGCGGCGAGAATGTTGCGCCGGTTCGAGCGGTCCGCCAGCCAGGAGATGGGAATGCCGAACACCACGTAGAACACGGCCAGCGGCGTACCGGTGAGAAATGCCACGCCATGGTCGGTCAATTTCAATTCGAGACGGATCGGCTCGAGCACCGTGGAGACCACGTAGCGATCTGCAATATTGATGGCGTATATCAGGCACATGAGGATGAGGACGTACCAGCGCTCGATCGACGACGGCGCCTGGGATCGGGGCAGGGCAATTGCAGTGGTGCTCACGCTATGCGACCTTGGGTTTTGGCTGGGCTGTCGCACCATACAGGGTTCAAACCGCTAACGCGACGTGGCGGCGCGGGGTGCGAAAAATGACATGGGCGAATCGCGAAATGGCATAGCGCAGGGAGAGCGAAAGACTAAGCTCGCTGGCGTGGAGAACTTCGACTACATCATCATCGGCGCGGGTTCGGCCGGCTGTGTGCTCGCCGATCGCCTGTCGGCAAGCGGGCGCGACCGCGTGCTGTTGCTGGAGGCCGGCGGCAGCGACCGGCGCTTTTGGATCAGGACGCCGATCGGCTACGGCCGGACGTTCGCGGACCCCAAAGTGAATTGGAAATATCAAACCCAGCCCAATGCGGGGCTCGGCGGCCGCAGCATTTACTGGCCGCGCGGCCGCGTGATCGGGGGCTCCAGTTCCATCAATGCCTTGGTGTACTGCCGCGGCATGCCGGCGGATTTCGACGATTGGAAGGACATGGGCAATAGCGGATGGGGATGGGAGGATGTGCGCCCCTACTTCGAACGCTCCGAGCGGCATGTCGATGCGGCCGGGCACGCCACGGGCGAGGGTCCCCTGGACGTCAAGGACGTGACTCCGTTCTTGCATCCCATGCGGAAGAATTGGTCCGACGCCGCGGCTGAAATG
>Ga0182013_10003292_pt1 | contig 20335 bp, 22 predicted proteins | sample 612S2MmetaG_FD_120487 | JGI IMG/M metagenome (GOLD analysis project Ga0182013, IMG submission 120487) | Permafrost microbial communities from Stordalen Mire, Sweden - 612S2M metaG | ecosystem: Environmental > Terrestrial > Soil > Wetlands > Permafrost | place: Sweden: Stordalen | collected... | reverse complement strand
TGGCCGGCAAAGGGTGGTTGCCCTCATCGCTTCGGGTGAACGCGAGCTAGTGGGTTGGGGTGGGCGCGGGAGTTGAAAAATCTCGCGCCTGCCCCGCCTCTTATCCCCACCGAATCTATTCGGAGACGATCATGACAACATCCCTCGAATCTATCCTTCACGAGGCGCTGTGCTTTGAAGCGGGCGCCTTCGATGACGATCAAGCGATCCCCAGCGCGGAACTGGTTGAATGGTTTGCCGAGTGGCGCCTGCGAGCACAAACAGTTGTCCAGTCCCACCGTCCGACCCCCACAGCCGCGATCTACGGTCAACTATTCCGCAGCCAGTTGCTCGGCGCCTTGCGCGCGTTGCAGCTCATGCAGGAGCGGGCCGAGGTCGAAGGTCGGCGTATGAGCCGGTTGACTCATCGTGAACACGATCCGCCGACCGATGCCGAGCTCGACGAACTCATCCATGCCCTCGATAACGGCGGCATTCACTTCACCTGCGGCCCGTTGAAGGCGATGGTGCTTAAATATCCCTCGAAGGAGTCGTCATGCAAACGCCGCTAACCACGCGTGAAGCGTGGCTTACGCACTTCACGGAAAAGTACCTGTGGCCACGAATAGAAGCGGTGGGTGGACACCGACCGCAGAAGTATCGTGTGAGTGTTGGCTTTCCGAAGGGTCGCCGGGGCAGCAAAGGCCATAGCATCGGACAGTGCTGGAGCCAAGAAGTCAGCGCCGACCGAGCTTGCGAAATCTTTGTCTCACCGGAACTCGATGCAGCTCAGGCCGTCGCGGTACTGGCGCATGAGACGATTCACGCGTCGGTTGGTGTTCAATGCGGGCATCGGGCGCCGTTCAAAAAGCTGGCACTCGCGATTGGCCTATCCGGTCCGATGCGAGCCACCGTTCCCACGGCGGAGTTCGAGGATACGATCAGGGCATGGATCACGACCGAGTCCGCCTATCCGCACGCCCCCTTGAGTGCCGCGACGTCGCCTACCAAGCCGGGTTCTCGCTTGGTTAAGGCACGTTGCGAGGAGTGTGGCTACATCGTGCGGGTAACGCGGCAGTGGCTCGACGTTGCGAGTCCCATCTGTCCCGACCCCTGCTGCGACGCTTATCGGGAACCCATGACTAGCGGGTAGTCGGGGGGTGTTTAAACGACTCCGCGCCCAACGCAATGTAGTGCCTCGCAGGGGCTTGGACTCAGCGCGTGACTTGGGGTCCGGGTGAGAAGAGAGAGCAAGTCCCGCGCCACCCAAAGCGGTGTCACGGGACTTGTCACGCCACCGCTGCCGCGCCTCTCCGTTTGATGTTCCCTTTCCAAAATCCGCGCCAGATGCGCAAGCCCGCATCTGCTTCGCCCCTGCGGGGTCACGGATTTTTCCGGCCCGACTGTCAGCGGTTTCGGTGAGGTGGGTGGGGAAGGTTTGGCGGGGGGTGTGAGGGGGGGCAATTTCGCTCGCCTCGATACTTAGGAGACCTTCTCATGACTCAGTCACGCGATCTCAAATCCGGAACCCAGAAACTTGAAGCCTACCCGGTGTCGCACCACGCTCGGATGGGAACCCTGCCACGCCATTTTGGGCGGCATATGATGACCGTGGAGCACAGGATTTATAACCTGATGGGACGGTTCGTGGCGGACTACAAGGGCGCATTCTGGGAGTTCTATGAACTTAGCAACGGCGGCATGTACATGGCGCCCCGGATTCCGTCCGTCCGACTCTCGATCCAAAGCAACGGGTTCCAGGGACAGATGTCTGCTGACGCCGCTGGGGTCACGGTCTGTCTATTTGCCTTCAGCCTTCTATCCTTTGAGGGTAATGACGAAGTCTTCGCTCGTCATTTCCATTGGCTAAGAGAGTTCGCTTTGGGTCATGTCGAGGCAACGCAGGTTTTCGCAGCCATTGACTGAGCCAGCTAAGGAGCGCCGATCCTCAACCGGGGGTCGGCGCTCGGCCTTGCTGATGCCACTGGCCACCCTTGATTTGCCATGAAGATGTGCAATGATCCAACCAGTAGCGCAGGCAACCGCGAGCCTGACCACCTTCCGAAATCCCAGTTCGCGGATTTTGGCATCTCACAAAAAATTGTTGCTGTCGAAGTTTCTGCCATATTTCCCAGAATAGGCAGGATAGCTTGCAGCTTGCTAATGGGTCACATTGGGTCCCATGAGTTGCACGGAAATCTTGAAGGCGCGAGTCTCGTCGGAGGTCAAACTCAAGGCGAAGGCTATCGCTGATCGAGACTTTCTGACGGAAGCGGCATGGCTCAAGCGGCTGGTCATTCGGGAGATTCGGGCTTGCGATGCGGCGAATGACGCCGGCCGCGAATTGGGTCGGGTAGACGATGTCGGTCGGCCGAGCAGGGAGGCGGGCGCACGGAGGGGCTGCTGCAAACCCGTGTTCGTGAGATTTCGTGACGAGGACCGGCTGCTGCTGGACGCACGCGCGGAGGCGCGAGGAATGCGCCCGGCGACCTACGTCTCGGTACTGACCCGCTCGCATTTGCGATCCCTAACGCCGCTACCCAAGGAAGAGTTCCTGGCACTCAAGCGCAGCATCGGGGAGCTGGCATCCATCGGCCGGAACATCAATCAAATCGCGAAGGCGTTGAACGAAGGTGCGAAGGCGCCGGGGTCGGTACGGGAGGAGTTCCGCGCGATGCTCAAGGTCTGCGAGGCGCTGCGAGACAACACCAAGGCGCTTCTGAGCGCGAATGTGACGAGCTGGGAGACGGGGCATGTCTAAGCGGACCTTTAGGATTCGAAAAGGCGAGCCCCTGTTCGACATCGTGTCCTACGGTCGCGGTGGGCCTCGCGAGATGGGCGGCAGATTGACGCCAGCGCAGGTGGAGCAGATCCGACGGACCGTCCAGCGAGCGCCAGAGGCCGTTGTGAAAGTGCTGCCCAAGGATGCGAATAACCTAAGAGCTGCGGGAAGGCATTTGGACTATATCGGCCGATACGGAAAACTCGAGCTTGAGACCGATGATGGGGGGCGTCTTCAGGGGAGGATCGGAAAAGCACTCCTTGGCGATTGGGACGTGGATATCGATGAAGTGCGTCGGCAGTCGAAGCTCGCGGCCACCAAGGGCCGACAACCGCCCAAGATCGTGCACAAGCTTATGTTCTCCATGCCGGCTGGTACGCCACCCGACAAGGTTTTGGGCGCGGTACGAAACTTGGCGCGGGAAGAATTCTGGGGCCAGCATCGATACGCCTTTGCGTTGCACACCGACGAGGATCATCCCCACGTTCATCTGGTGTTGAAGGCCGTCAGCGAACAAGGGGTGCGCTTGAACATCAAGAAGGCAACGTTGCGCCATTGGCGGTCGGAGTTCGCTCGGAATCTGCGGTTGCTTGGCGTTGAAGCCAACGCCACCGAGCGCGCGGTTCGTGGCGAGACTCGAAAGGCCAGGAAGGACGGAATCTACCGGGCCAGTCTACGGGGAGACTCTACCTACGTCCGCGCACAGGCCGAAGCCGTCGCGGCCGAACTGCTTAAAGCGAACAGCCGCTCCGAACCCGGTAAGCACACGCTGGTTGACACACGGTGCCAGGTCGAGAACGGTTGGCGAGCCGTTGCCAGTCTCCTTGCGAAGGATGGCCACCAGGATCTTGCAAACGATGCCCGGAGGTTTGTCGATCGGATGTCCGCGGCGAAAACGGACCGCGAGTCGATTGCTCATGAACTCCAGCAGCGCATTCGCGATCCCCGCGTCCGCGACCAGTCCCCGACACGATGAGCGATCGCAATCCTCCCATTATGCCACATATTGCATACACTTGCGAGATCGGGCACAATCCGCCTGTGAAACCAGTAGTCTGGATGGGCGGCAGCAGGGAGGGTTTGAAGGAGTTTCCGGAAACAGTGCAGGATTCCCTGGGCTTTGAATTGTATCGGGTCCAGTGTGGGTTCGAGCCGAAGGATTGGAAGCCAATGACAACTGTCGGCGCTGGGGTCAAGGAAATTCGCGTGCGAGACGAAGCCGGAATTTTCCGGATCATCTATCTCGCTACGCGGCCCGAAGGAGTCTATGTGCTGCACTGTTTCCAGAAGAAGACGCAGCAGACGAGCCGGCCGGATTTGGAATTGGCAAAGAAGCGATTCAAGGCGATTGCAAGGTGAAGTTATGAGAGTCAAGAAGGCTGCCAACAGCGAACATGGTCCCCGTCACGTGACGCCGGCAGGGCGCAGTGTCTTTTACGATATTTTTCCTCCGGAGAAAGCGGCGGAAATGGAAATGCGCGCGCAACTGTTGATGGGTCTAGAACAATGGCTGGAAAAGAGCCGCATGACGCAAGCCGAGGCCGCCAAGGTGCTGGGCGTTACTCAGGCGCGCGTGTCGGATCTGAAGCGAGGCAAGATCGACCGATTCAGCATGGACCTGTTGGTACGGTTGGCGGCTCGCGCCGGACTCAAACCAAAGCTGAAACTAGCGGCGTAAGACCGTCGGGGGCGATACCAGTCCGCCGCATCCGCCTCTCGAGAACGTATTACCGGACGCGCGATACCTATGAGTTCTCGTACCTACACGTTCATGCAACACCCGCTAACGCCTCCGGAGAGACTGTGGCTGACGGAACTGGCGCGCTCACCCGGTCTCTCAGCGAAGTTTGCGAAAGTGAAATTGTATGGACAGCTGCCGTCGGATTTTTCTCCCGACCAGATCGACCCGCGGCTCTACTTCGCAGGTCGCCCGACACCAATCGGACTTTGGCACGTCGATCAAAACGACCCGCTATTTCATGCCATGGACCAAGCGATTTTGGATATCCAACGCCGTATTCGGGCCGACCCAACGCTCACCGCCGTCACAGCGGCGGAGATTGCGCAGCAGACCAAGCTGACTGAGGAAGCGGTAGGCGAGGCGCTCTTTGCCATCGGTAGTCTGGGCCGTTTCTTTACGCAAGCTCAGAGTGTTGCGGGAAATGCCGGAGTGCACTCAAGTTTTCAACTCACGGACGATTCCGCGTATGACGAATATCTGCGCTACACGGAACTCGATGAGTTGTTAGAGCGTGCTTACGTCCTGCGGGGGAAGGCTCTTGAAACATCAATTGCATATTCGGAGCGGCCCGAACCAGTAGCCGAGACGATCCAACGCATTGGCCCGCAGGAGGTGCCGTGGATTGAGCAAGAGGAAGATCGAAACTGGAATGGGGTAGCCCCGGAAGTTCAACGAGCAGTGCAAGCTGGCTGGGCGCATGGGATGCCACCGCAAGCATCGGCCCTGTATGGTCGATGGTGGCAACTTGAATCCTGGCTGCGGTCACTCATCTACGTCGAACTCAGAGCGGAGCTAGGTGGCGCATGGCAGGACGCCTTGCCAAAAACCTCGGAGTCACGTCAGCAAGGAGAGAATGAGTTTCGCTACATGGCGACTCCTGATGCGGAGGATCGTCTGGCCTATGCCGATGCATCGGCGCTTTTCAGGATAACGCTCGAGCACTGGAATCTATTCGCGAGTTCATTGCCGGCAAAAAACGTGTGGACTGGGCGAGTTGACGAATTGCTTGCGATTCGCAATCGGATCGGCCACTGTCGGCGACCGCATTCTGATGATCTTGTCCGCCTGGAACAGACATTACGGGACTTGGATGGAGGTGCATTTGCCGCTGCGGCCGCGTTCAACAACCAGTGGCGCGCAAAAGAGACCTGGACTGATGCTCTCGTTGATGGATGGGTCCGCAAGCGTCACGACACGGCGGGCCGTTTGATACAGCATGCGGAACGCCAGTACGAGGCGATCTTCGAATTGCGGTATTCACGCCGGCTGTGGGCCAAGTCGACCGGCCAAGAGCAGACCATCAGCGGACTTCCTGGCTACATTTGGCACGCCTTTTGGTATTTCAAAGGCGGCAGACCGTTCGACCTCGGCAAGTTTTGGCGGGATATTGAACGTTGTCGCGAGCTGATTATGCTCGTGTGCGCGGACGATCCATCATCAATTTCGGTGTCCTTCGCGGCGGTGGAGGACCCAAAGACCATTGCCGATGTGGTCGGTCTTTGCTTCGACGCGGCCCTGATGCGTATTGGTAGCGGACATGCAACAGACGACTATATGCAATGGCAAGAGCGGTACGCTACGGTTGACCCTAGGGTTCAGGTCGGCACGCCCTGGTCGTCTATAGAAGAGTCGATGCGAGGAATATCGGTTTTTGCTGCGTGATACTATGATTATCGATGAAGCAATTGACGCATTTCGACGCGGTGAAATCGACATCGATTGTAAGCGAATCGTGCTGTGTCAGAACAAAGAAGGCGGAGCGCGCTTTGAGGGACAAGGCTACATTAGACAAGCTGCGGATGGCACTCTCGAGTTCAAGCTCTATACAATCAAGTATGAGAACATCAGGCCGCTGGACGACTTTGACGCTCGACTAAGGGCGGTCGCGGGTCGACTCCGCTCTGACGACACGTTCTATGATCTGACGGCTGTTGGTCGCGATAACTCGAACTGGACGGCGGCTCGTATTTTGCCCAGGCTTCATTGGGACATATCCGACAGCAGTGTCCTCGTGACCGGGCAGATGCAATCAATCGTCGCGCACCTCGAGCTACCCCAGCCTCGTCCCTATTTGCGTCTGCACTTCTTCGAAGAGTACAACGTACCGCTTCGCTTCATGAGTAAAGCCGAAATACAGGGCAGCGAGTATATGGTGCGTGACCGCGCCGAGTTCGATGCTCTCGGAGCAAAGTTCGAGGTACGAAAGCGAGAGGGTTCAGGCGACACCGTTGTTGAAGTCACATCTGATACCGCCTTTCCGCCGGCATTCCACCTTCGAATTCAGGAAGCACTGCAGTATATAACGGCGAGGACGGCTATTTGGCGCGTGAAACTGGAAAGCGAGAGTGACAAACTGCTTCTCGAATTCGCATCTCCCTGGCGAAAGTCGGCACGCCCGCAATTCAGCCCGCCTATTTCACCCGCGTCGAGAGACTTCCAAAGCCACGCCTGGCAGCTATTTACGCGCTACTTGACGTATGTCGTGGAGACAGCCAGGGATACGTATTGGAATCCTGTCGCGTACCATCTTTATAACGCTTGCGAGTCGTCGTCGAACTCGATAGATGCATCCGCAGTGGGCGTCTCCGTCGCAGTTGAAGCAATCGTCGGCCTCGTTCAGCTGCCGAGCGACACGGCAAAGGCTGACAGACTAAGCCTATTACAGCAACGCATGCGGGAGTGTCTCGCTTCTCAAACAGGTTTTTCAGATCTCGCCGATCGGATGAGAGGATTGATTGATATGATGGGAAGCAAGCGCCCGCAGGATACTCTGTACGCGCTTGCCGAAATGGGCGGTGCTGAGCGTGCCTACGTCGACACATGGAAAAACCTTCGGAACCGCCACGTACATCCGACACTCAAGGATTTGAAGAAGCCAGATATTGCCGACTACCAGAGACAATTCGATAATATTTATCGCGTTGAAGTGCTTCTCCGGCAAGTGACTTTTCATCTCATCGGGTACCAAGGCCCATTCACGGATTACGGTGCAGCAAATTTCCCGTCAAAGCAGTACCCTTTAATCAAAGCAGACACGACCACGGAGAACCCTTCAAACAGTTAGAATAGTCTTGAGTTGTCGCAGCCGCATGGGGCGTTTAGATACAACATGGTTTATGCGGATCAATGGAGGGCTTTGTCGACCCGCATCCGTGGATTGATGCGAGCGGGTGAGCTGCACGCGAGATTCCTTGGTATTCGGTCTTCCGATGCGCATGCTCGCGGGAGGCAATTACGCGCGCAATGCGAAGGCATCCTGACGGCATTGGCCTCCTTTCGCACGGTGTATAAGGACAGCCTTCCGACGACTGCGGCGGGCTGCGTTGTGGACTTTATCGACGCGCACGGTGGGCTGATTCAGGACACTACGGGTACGGCCGACTCGCTCAGCGAGCGCACGTGGGCCGCGCTGGTTCTGCTCGGCGCATTTGAGACCGAAATGTCGTTCATTCTTTCGGACCACCAGGAAATCATACGGGTCAGATCGGAACGCGCATTCGCCCATCTACAACGCTCGATTGTTGCGGACCCCGAGTTCGGGGAGAAATGGCGCAAAGCATTTAAGGAGGACGAGGTGGCTTGTGAGAAGCTTGGCGGCGCACATCTTCTATCGCATGGGATTTTCGCTTTCAAAGTCAATGCGGAGGGCGAGCGCACCGACCTCGTTTTCCAGGACGTTATTGATAATCGGGGAGACGAGCAACGCTATGCTGATGGCCTTGTGCTCACGGAGTGGAAGATTGCCCGCTCGGACGGGAACGCAGAAAAGCGATTTTCTGAGGCGAAAAGTCAATCGGATCGCTACGCAAAGGGTGCGCTAGGAGGCAGCGAACTTGCAGGCTATCGATATCTCGTCGTGGTCTCAGGGCACTATGTGAAGGTCCCTGTCGATATCACCGAGCGGTCGGTGATCTACAGGCACGTCAATATCGCCGTGCAGCCGCGGACACCTTCCCGAAAGTAATAGGTACGCCGGCCGAGTGCCGGACGAGAACTCAACAGCGCGGATCGAATAATGTTGGCCTTGTCCTCGCTATTACGTTCTCGCCGGGCACACAGGCTCGTCCTGCTGATGCGCTCGCGCCGGAACGGAGGGATCGGCACCCACATCGTGCTAAGAAGCTCAGGGGTTGGTTAATTCTATTCCAGCCCCTTTTGCCTTACGTAGTTCATTAGGGTTTGAAAGCTCGAATTCCGGACTATCTCAGGTGCCGCAGCGCGAATTTTTTTGAGGCATGACGGTAGACGCTCGGGAGGCCATTCCGCATTTTCGCCGATAATTGTCGCCAGAAACTGTAGCGCCTCGATAGGAAATTCCTCGCATACTTGCGACTGATCGAGATCGTGAACCGCGGTATCAGGTCGGCGCAATGGTTGCAACCAGCCTTGGAGGACGGATAGAGCGTCGCGAAAGGATTCGCCGGCTGCTATGCAGAGCTCGGCGAACGCGTGCGAGATTGCCATCGTTTTACGAGCTAGGAGTTGCGGCCAAATGCCCTGCAGATAAGGCTTCACGCGATTAGTCCAATAGTCGCCTCGCTTTTCGCCCGCACTCTCTAGCGCGCTCACCAGCGCTCGCGCAGCAGGCTTCAGGCCATCATCGGGAAGGTCTGCTGTCGCCTTTGCCAATTCGGCTTGCGAGAATGGACTTATCCGCTGTTCAAGCGCCACGTATGTGAGAAACGCGCTGTATTGTTCGGCGTGCTTACCAATTTCCTCGTAGTGAGTGGCCGTCGCAAGGAAACCGGCTTTGATTTTCTCCAAGAAGGGTGGGTAGATACGTGGTGTCCACAAAAAACCCTCCCATGCGGATTTTGCCTCCGTTGGCGCGCCATCCCAGTCAAACAGCGGTAGGACGTTCCCGCTCGCCCAATCAGGATCGACGCGAAAGAGCGTAATTGCGTTCTGCGCCAGGATTAACCTCCCATGACGAAAACTGCGGATACCTCGGTTGCTCACTTCAGTCAAGATGGTTTTCAGGCGCTCCGGCAATGTTTGGTTATCTTCAAGCTTCGATTGATACCAGCGGTCAAGGAGCGCCTGTACAGCCTGGCCCACAGGATGATTGATGGCCGTCCCTACCGGGTCTTCATCGTCCGTCGTTGCCTCGTCCCTAAAAACTCGCAAGATACGCTCTAACAAGCTGGTCCAGTCGTCCTCGGAAGGAATCGGAGTCTCCGCTAGTGACTGCAGCCATCGAATCAGCGAGTGCGCGGCATCACGAATAAAAGTGTCTGGCGCCGAGTTGAGATTACCGTGAACGAGGTCCCAGGTGGCGAGTTTGAGCTTCTCGTCGGACCAGGCTTGCAGTGCTTCACGCCATCGATCAACGGGCCAGGAGTCCTCGTGAGCCAACTGCAGCAGCGCAGACACAGCGAGCTCATGGTCACCTTTGCAGGTGTTTTGCCAGTCATCCCGTTCAAAGTCGTTGGAGTTGGGGTGCTGGCGGAGCCACACGATGAGAGCCGCAAGATCTGTGGGAACCGCGACGGGTTCGCCCCACGCTCCAAACCCGCTCGTCATGAAGACGGGGAACTTCTGACGCTCTTCGGCGGCCGTCGACCACGTCGGATTTCTCTCCTGGATCTCTGCGAGCCGGGCGCCGCTCGCAGGTGGAAGCGAACCGTTCGCGGCAATCCAGGTGGACAGGCGTAGGTAAACCATGCGATCGACTGTTCTCGCCCAATCTTGAGGCGCCACATCCGTCTTAAACATAGCCCGCGGTGGCCCCGTGATGACGTGCTTTTCAAGCACCAACACCTCCTCTTCCGTGAGGCGCGGCAGCAGGCTTGCCAAAAGGGCCAGCGCCTCGCGCTGCGTTTCGCTGGTCCAGAGCCACCAACCGTCGCGCTCGAGTAACCACGACAAAGCTCGTCCGCTTGGGATGACGAGCGAAAAAGTCGCCGCAAAAAAGGTCAAGCGACGGAAGATAGGGTAGCGATAACTTTGCCAGCGCTCGGCTTCAAGTCGCGCTCTGTCAGGGTGCCGCTCTGCCGTTTGAAACCACGCGTCACGAACTAGGGCAACAAGCGGCGTCCATTCTTCGTAGTAGTGATTCTGTTCGTGCTCAGCGATGGAGGGCTGATGGATGTACGAGAAGTCGCTGTCCTCGCTCGCCCCGTCGAGCTCGCTCATCAAATCGAACGCTTGACGTAGCAGGTCTACGAAGTCACTCAAGAGCGTATATGCGGACGATCGCCATATCTCGTTCTTTGTGTCGCGGACAGCAATGTGCACGTGGTCGCTTGCGAGCACAACGTCCCAGTCGACTAGATCCTTCAGCCTGACATCGGCCTCCGTAACAGCCGTGTCGTCTCTCAGGCTAATGGGTTTTCCCAGCTTTACTAGCGGCCGAAGGCAGGCGCGCAATCGTTCGCGCAGAGGAGCACTTAGATACCCCGCCTCATTTAGATCGCGAAACCACTGATAGAGGTCCGTGAATGATGATCGGGATCTAATGTGATCTGCCAGGAGCAGGCGCCACAGTTTCCTCATGAGCGCCGAGACAGACGACGAAGATGCGCTCAGTGCCTTACGCACCAGTGCGTCTAAATGCGGATGAAGCTGGCCGCCGCGATCCGCGAGCCAAAGAACCAGAGTGGGATCGTTCATATGTCGAATGAGCCAGCTCGCGATGTGCCACATGACAGAGTCCCATTTCCCCGAGTATTCGGCAGATCTGGTTAAGGACATCCATGGTGAGAGTGCGTAGGGACTGGGTCTGAAGATCAGCCTGAATTCCAGGTCCTTATCGACAACACGATTGGGGGTCACGCCGAATCGAATGAGATCGTCATGGCGAAGCTTCCGTGTCCACATGGGTGTCAGCCACTCAAGTGAGGGTAGGGGGTCCATCTCGGAAAATCTCTTGGCGGGTAAGCCGCTAGAGTCGCTCAGGGCCCAGAGCAGACGCCCTACATAGTCATCCTGAGTGGTGCCGCCGGACGGTTTGGCGAGTGCATGTCGAATTACGATCTGTTCTTTCCCGTTGACGCCGTCGCGATGGGTGTTCGCCCACTCTTCCAGCGTCAGATGAAGGGTGGAATGATCGTGGCCAGGTTTCACCTTGTAGAGAATCGGGGTGACATGCTTTACGAGCCATTCGGTCTCGGCTTCCTTCTCGTTACCCTCGGTGTAGTGGGCAAATGCGTAGGCGGGCAGCGTCGTCACACCCAGCATGCGATCAGCGGCGAGCGCATCCATCATGTAGCGCAACACGGGGTCACCGATGCTGTATCCCACGAAACAAACGATGTAGTTACGAAACAGCTCGCCCACAAAGCGCGCGGCCCATCGTTCAGTGAGGTACGCAAGGCCAAAGTCGCCGCTTGATACGACGAGCTGGTTGAGGTCGTGCTCATTCAAGACTTTGGGAAGCAAGCCATGCAGGTACACCAGCCCGTTCCATTTGCCGTCTTTGGGGATGGGCAAGAGTGGCGCCTGATAGGTTCTCATCCTCAGTTTCGGATCGCGCATCACCGATTCAAAGATCCGATCAAAATTTGTGGTTATGAGTCGAGCGCTCTGTTTCCTATCCCGAGCGAGGGCTAGGAGCGATTTGTGCGTCGAGGTAGCCCGTGGTAGACGCAACCTCGGTTTGAGAACTGCCGCAAGAGCCTTTCGCACGGCAAACCGCTCGCCAGGATAGCGATGCTCCAGAAGATCTACGGCAGCGTCGAACCGCTCCTGCTCGAGCGCCTTCGATTCCAGCGCGGTGGGCGTGGTGTGAAGCTCGGCGTACATCAATTCCACAAGCTCTCGAAACCCGGGCAGCCGGGCGGGGTAGGAAATTCCCGCTCCGCAGAAAAAGACGATCCTGCCGTCCTCGTGCTCGTGCAGGAGGGAGTCAGGTAGGTCAGGCCCGTCTTTTACGAATTGCATGTCAACGGAACTAGTTCATGCTGCATGGTGCCGCGCAACTCGGCGACCGGCGAGTCGCATTCTATGTGCAAGATGCCGACCCGATGCAAACCGTCGGCCAGGAAACCCGCTATTCGTGCCTGATCGTCAGAGGTGACGATAATCAGACGTTCCTTGTAGTAACTTTCCGCGACGTTCCAATAGCAGAGAAGATTATCCTTGACGCCAGTGGCTTCCTCTGCCGCAAGCATGCCGCGGACAGCCGTTAGGCCTTGGTCCGAAGCTTTCCGTACCGTCATCATTTTTGCCCTCCCTGGTTCGCAGCGTTCGATCTGGCGCGCCTCAGTCCTTAGGTTTAAAGAGTGCTGGAATGCTTCCGACGAGAGTTCCGATCGAGTTTACTATCGTCACGACGGTGAATGGTAGATATCCGGACACTCCAACAAAGCCAATCAACGCCAGTGCGGCGTAAGACCAACTAAACTCTTCGCGATCTCCGTTCGATACATAAAGCCATAGCTTAGCCACTACGAACCATAAACAGAGCCATCCCGCGGCCGAACCTAAAAAATTGAGCCAGCGCTGATGGAACAGTCGAGCGCCTTTGAAAGAATTAGGTTCAGCATTTGTCAATATTTCGAGAGCCTTCCAACCGTAGAAGATACTGAATCCTAATGCGACAACAAAATAGAGGGCTCCAAATATTGCTGGCCAGTAGGGCCGCATTGGGTATGCGCTGTGGTGGGCGTCGCCGACCGCAAGCGTCGCGTGGGGCGTGATTTCGGCTGCAAAACCCGCGAGAACGGTCCCAGCGGCCAACCACGTTAGTCCCGCTGCGGACAATCGCAAGCCGCCCGTCGCACTGAGTTCCAATCGTTCGGCTAATTTTTCGTCGGCGAGCTCGCGCGCAGATTGTTCTTGCGCGTCACCCTGCTTGCGCGCCACCGACTCGTCCACAACTTTGCGGTCTATTTGCTCGGCTCGCAGATCAATAAGAGGTAGCCAGTCCTCCAGTCTTTTAACGCGCTGTTCGATGCTCAGGCCGGTGGGTGCCGCGCCTGATCCGACACCATGGACCGCATCTCCTCCCTCGACGGTCAGCGTCCCCGTGCCCGTATGGATTACGATATTGCGTTTCGGGCGGCGCGCGTACCATGCTGTCAAAGTCTCGAAGATGGTTCGATGTCCGAACTGCTTACGAGTCTGCTGAATCCCGAGCGCCGTGGTAGCAAGTCCGACGAGTTGCAGTGCCGTTCCTACCCAGCGGGCGCGGGATTCGGCGTCCGACCATGAGCAAGCCCACACGAACTCGGCAGACACGGCCAAAGTGATGAGGCATACCCAAATGAGCCACGGCTTCGCAAACAGCCAGCGCAGCCAGTCGCCGAGCCGAGGAATATTTATCATTGTGTCCAATTACTTCTCCGTTTGCCGCAAATTCCCTGTCTCCCGCGCACAGTGTGATGTGGCCTCACGACTTTTCGATTCACTGTCTCTAGTTATTCTGTCCGGGTTATAGTCTTAAACTGTTTATCTCGGGCAGCCTTCTTGACCTGTGCAAGCACGAGGCGCGTCAACTTTTCAGGTAAGTAACCGTAAAGATATTCGCCGGAGGCAGTGGGTCTAATATCAGGACCAGGCCAGGTAAACTGGTTGAGTTCTGTGGTAACGATCCAGGACCGTTCGGCATCCAATCCGAGACGCTGCTTGGTGGCTTGCGGAATTTCTATGCCATGTTCATCTTTGAGCGGCGGAGTGTGCGTAATGGGAAGAACATACACGACGGTGTTGCCGGCCCTGGTAATGCGGGTGAGTACGATGCTGCAAGGACGATCCTTGGCGCCATCCTCGCGACCAACGCGCGCTTCGTTCCACCACAGATAGGCGTAACGGATGACCTGACCGACTTGAGGAAGAGGCAGCACCATCCGTCGGCGATCAAGTCATTTCGTGGTTGTAGCGAGCAGCTTCCGCGGGGATTTCTACCGCATCTAGTGCGGCAATGTCTTCGTCGGTGAGTTCAGAAACGTGCATGGCGCGCCGATCAAGGCTTCGCAAGCGTTGATATTCTTCGGCGGACAGCAATACGACATCGTCGCGACCATGACTGGTCACTATGACTGCTTCGCGGTGGGCAACACCCCGTAATCGGCCAAACTCACGCTGAAATTCACTCGCGGGTACTCGCGCCATTGGCTTCTCCAAGAGCAACTCTACATTCACATTATACACAAAATACGTATTTTGCGAAATTAAGTGCGGCTCTTGGCAAGCCCCATGATACTGGATATATTAACAGTATAACGTCCTGACACCGTGGCTCTCATGCTTCTCGACCCTAAGCGCCTCATCGATCGATCCATTGCAGACCTCACTCAATTATCAGCGCTTCTCGCAGCCGAGATTCACGACGACGCGCCGCTGCACTCCCCTGAATTGCGAGCCTGCGAGGAAGCCGTCGCCACCATCACCAGTTTAATCCCGCGGCTTCAAGCCGCCCGCAACGCCCGTATCGCTCCGCTGCGCGCAAGCGCCTGCCCTAACTGCGACGACTAGTCCGGCCGACAAATCTCGCCGTGTGAGCGCTCGGTGGTTTCGACAGCAGTAGCGGCGACAAGCGTCGATGGAGAGCAGATCGTAAGGCTACCGGGTCACAATTATCGAAAGTTCTGAGGGTGGACTGGTCTATTTTCCTCAAGTCTCAACTGGCGCTGCCGCTCACAAAAATAGCGGGCAGGGGATGCCGAATATCCCTGCCAAATCTGGAGATCTATGACGGACTGGTAGTCAGGGAGACATTCGGTGCCAATTTCACGCATTCACTCGTATTTGGTCCACCCGAGCAAAAACGAGAAAAAGCCACCGGTAATAGGCGGCATACAGATCCCCCATAGCGGCAAGCTCTTTGGCATGCTAGCAAAGATCGACAATTCCGCTCTTTCTGAGTGCGACATTGACATCGTGTTCCGGCCGAAAGCTAATGGTAAACAAGAGAACGATTGCCGCGACCTGATGCTTGCCTATCTGGCGAAGCCCTCGTTGCCGTTGGGACGAGCAATCGCATTACGCTTGCAGGGCGTAACGACCAAGCGTTCTGGGCTGGGTCTCCTATTCCTTATCGCTGGGCAAGATCAGCACGGCCTGAGACTGCTGATATCCCGGTTTCCAGCTGAAACTGGCGTAATGGCGGAAGAGCACGGGCAGACTATAAACGTCGAATTTGTTGAAAAAGTATTCATGAAAAGCGCGCGCAGTTACAAGAGCGCGTTATTCCGATGCACCAGTATCCAAGCGGGATTTTGGGACGGCCTGGTCGTCGATCGACAGATGATCGATACGCGCGGGAGTGCTGACTACTGGACTCGAGAATTTCTAGATTCCAATCTAAAGAATACAGCCGCGGCGGGCACCAAACGGGTGGCAGTTGCCCTCCAAGAGGCGTTGCGTGCAACTACTGATCCGGTAGTCCGGCAAGAACTTATCAACGCCAGCCAATTGATGCCGGGCCGCCACGGGCAAATTACATCGGCAAAGAAAATAGTGCAGGACTTATCGTTGACCCCAAGCGCGGCGGAAGCGGTCGAGTCCGCCTTCGTTAGGCCAGAGTTGTATGACTCGACGTTCAAATTTGACCGAAAAGAATTCGATGCTTGCCTGCTATTCCGATCGGTGGAGTTGGACAACGGAGTTGTTTTGACTGCCGAAAACACCAGTTTTGGCGACGTTATTCATGAGGAGCGCCCATCGCAAGGCAGCAAGACGCGATTCACAACTGAGGGCAATATTGTGAGCGAAAGGCTCCGGAAATCTCGATGACGAATAGACTTGGCGATGTATATCGGCGACGCTACGAAAAAATTCTAGTGCCTATCGCTTCGAATCTAGAGAAATTCCTCGAAGAATATTTGCATGGAAGACCGCGGATCGATCGTATCTCAGTCCGAGCCAAGACGCCCACAAGCTTTCTAAAGAAAGCGATGAAAGAAGAGCATGGCAAGCGCGAATATGACGATCCTCTTGGGGAAATCCAGGACCAGATTGGCGCACGCGTCATCGTTTTCTACACCAGCGACGTGCGGCCGACCAGCCAGCGCTTGCGTAGGTATTTTCGGCACATTGAGATGTCTAACAAAGAGCCGAAGTCAGAGAAGGAGTTCGGATACTTTGGTAAGCACTTCATATTGGCGCTCCCAGACGACGTGATTCCCAAGCGAATAAAGCTGACCGAGGCGCCCAAAGTCTTCGAGCTTCAAGTAAGGACATTGTTTCAGCACGCATGGTCCGAGGCAGAGCACGATTTAGGATATAAGCCGCGACGAAAGCTGACGAAAATGGAAAAGCGAAAATTTGCCTTTACGGCAGCCCAGTCCTGGGGCGCCGATCGCATTTTCCAGGATCTCCACGACGTTTTAAAAAAGCGTGGCAAATAATACTCGCTTCGTCGAGCCTTCCAAAGAGCGACTTAGAGATTCGCGCATTTATCGTGCTGTACTTCGGCGGCACGCCGCGAGCGAAGAACGGGATGAGCCCCCAGCGTAGCCGGGCGCCGCGGCATTCGCCGTCGACACTGCGAACGATTGGGACAAGCTGGGACGGCGCCACATTAAAACTTGGCGGAAATTGCCATTCGGTGCGCACGAGATTGAACTCGCGCTCGATGGCGGCGTCATCGGGGGAAACATATCTTCCGCACATGGGCGAAATTATCCCATATCCTGACAAAGCGACGCTGCACTCCGAGAACCTATAGGCGAGCCTCGCTAGCCTGGTAATATTCGCGGCGCGGTCAAAAAATCTGAAGGATTAGCGCTTTCTATGCCATCGACTATAACGCCCGATCAGTTCATTCGGAAATGGACTGCGTCAAGCCTTACGGAGCGCTCCGCCGCTCAACAGCATTTCCTAGACCTTTGCGCGTTGCTCGAAGAGGCAACACCGGCTGAGTCCGATCCTGCGGGCGACACCTTCACATTTGAGAAGGGCGGGACGACGGCTACGGGTGGCCACGGCTGGGCCGACGTTTGGAAGAAGGGCGCGTTTGCTTGGGAATACAAGGGTCCTGGCAGAGATTTGAACGCCGCCTATCTTCAATTAAAAAAATACGCGGATATGTTGGAGAATCCGCCGCTGTTGATTACCAGCGATATGAAGCGGATCGAAATTCATACGAATTTCACGAACACAGTGAAAGTGATGCATTCGCTTGAGATTGGCGATTTAGCGGACCCTGCAAAACGTCAGTTGTTGCGCGCCGTCTTTGCCGATCCCGAAAAACTCAGACCCGGCATTACTCGTCAGCAGGTAACGACGGAAGCGGCCGGCACGTTCAGCGAGCTTGCCCACCATTTGCGAGCGAAGGGATATGACGCTCAAAGGGTCGCGCATTTCTTAAATCGGATCATCTTCTGCATGTTCGCGGAGGATGTGGGGCTGTTGCCGAATCGGATCTTCTCAAAGCTTGCAACGGCATCGGTCGCACATCCGGATACTTTCGAAGCCAACGCAAGACAGCTTTTCGGGGGAATGGCAAAGGGCGGAGCTGTAGCGTTCGAGGTCATTGATTGGTTCAACGGCGGCTTATTCGACGACGATTTGACGCTTCCCCTGGACCGTGCCGAATTGAAGCTTGTGCTGAAGTGCGCTGAACTCGATTGGTCGAATATTGAGCCGTCGATCTTTGGCACGCTGTTTGAACGTGGCTTAGATCCCGACAAGCGTTCTCAGCAAGGCGCCCACTACACCGATCCGGCCACGATAATGAAGATTGTCGGTCCAGTTGTATTGGAACCGTGGATCTCAAGTTGGGAGACGGAAAAAGTCGCGCTGAACAAGCAGATTGATCGCGCTAAGAAAAGTGTCTCGGACGCTGCTAAGCAACGCTATTACGCGTTTCTCGAGCGCTTGGCGACCTTCAAGGTTCTCGACCCCGCGTGTGGGTCCGGTAATTTTTTGTACATGGCGCTTCGAGGACTCAAAGACTTCGAGAAGCGCGTGATTTTAGAGGCTGAACTATTGGGGTTGCCCGTTCAGTTCCCTCGGGTAGGACCCGAAGCGGTGCTTGGGGTCGAAGTCAATTCGTACGCAGCGGAGCTTGCTCGCGTAACTATCTGGATCGGCGAGCTCCAATGGATGATAGAAAACGGATTTACTTGGTCGAAAAATCCGATATTGAAGCCTCTCGACCAAATCGAATGCCGTGATGCGATTCTAAACGACAACGGCTCCGAGGCAACATGGCCCACCGCTGACGTAATCGTAGGCAACCCGCCATTTTTGGGCGACAAGAAAATGCTTGCGGAACTCGGAGACGATTACACGAATCGTCTTCGCGACGCGTACGCGGCACGAGTACCGGGCGGCGCTGATTTATGCTGCTATTGGTTCGAGAAAGCCCGCAGCATGATTGATACGGGGTCGGTGCTACGAGCAGGGTTTGTGGCGACGAACAGCATTCGAGGCGGAAAAAATCGAGTTGTTCTGGATCGTATAGCTGCGTCATCGAAAATAACTAATGCCTGGGGCGACGAAGGTTGGATCAACGAGGGCGCCGCAGTCCGTGTGAGCCTCGTATGCTTCGCGCAAAAGGATGCGGAGACTAGACGCACTCTCGACGGTCAGCCGGTCGATGAGATATTTGCGGATCTCTCTGGTAGCACGGCATCAAGTCAGTCATCAGATTTTACGAGAGTATCCGTCTTAACCGAGAATGCTGGAGTATGTTTTGAAGGCATCAAGAAGTACGGCCCATTTGATATCGAAGGCAGGGTTGCACGGGGTTGGTTAGCGACTGGCGGAAATGCAAATGGGCGGCCAAATGCCGACGTCTTGCGGCCGTGGCTCAACGCAATGGACATCGTGCGTCGCCCGTCGGATACCTGGGTAATTGATTTTGGCTCGATGTCGGTGGAGGAAGCATCGTGCTACGAACTGCCGTTTGCCCATGCCGCATTGATGGTAAAGCCGGAGCGAGCCAAAGACCGGAACGCTAAAACGCGGGAAAAATGGTGGCTGTACGAGCGACCGAGGCCAATACTTCGCCGCCGGCTTGCTGGATTGCGCCGCTATATTGCGACACCGGTTGTCGCGAAGCATCGTATTTTTGTTTGGCGTCATATCGCCGAACTCCCGTCGAATTTATTGGATGCTATTGCGCGGGACGACGATGTGACATTCGGCATTCTTCATTCTCGATTTCACGAACTCTGGGCGTTACGTGTATGTACCTGGCTTGGGGTGGGTAATGATCCCCGTTACACGCCTACAACTACTTTCGAAACATTTCCTTTTCCCGAAGGACTCGGACCAAACGTAAATACTCAAGCATACGATGCGGTCCCACAAGCTTCGGCGATCGCAGCCGCCGCGAAGCACTTAGCGGAGATGCGTGACAACTGGCTGAGCCCGCCGGACCTAGTGACTCGAAAAGCCGAAAGCGTAGCGGGATATCCAGATAGATTGATTCCGAAATCACTTGATGCGGAAAAGCAAATTGCAAAGCGAACGCTGACAAATTTGTATAACGAAAAACCTGTATGGCTTGAACACGCGCATCGGGAACTTGATAGCGCCGTGTCCGCCGCTTACGGGTGGGATTGGCCACTCGCAGATGACGAGATACTGCAGAGGCTGTTCGATCTAAACCAGCGGCGCGCGCTGCCTCTTGATGTCAGGCCGACACCGAACGTAAAGACTCCGAAGAAGCCAAAGAGCTGAAGCTTAGTGACTCTTGTAGCCGCGTGGCGTTGTCATTGTCACCGTGCGCGCCGTGCATTTCTTTTGATGGCACTTCGAACACCGGAGCCGTTTAACGACGTCGTCTAGCTTTGCATCCCAACCGGCGATCGAGGCCAAAGTCTTTGGGAAACTTTTGCGGATATGGCCGCACTCGCACCGCAGATAGATTTCGTACTGCCCAAATTCATCGCCGAGAATTTTGATATCCAGGTCCCGCACGGCCGGTACTGTACATATAT
>Ga0182013_10003290_pt1 | contig 20346 bp, 13 predicted proteins | sample 612S2MmetaG_FD_120487 | JGI IMG/M metagenome (GOLD analysis project Ga0182013, IMG submission 120487) | Permafrost microbial communities from Stordalen Mire, Sweden - 612S2M metaG | ecosystem: Environmental > Terrestrial > Soil > Wetlands > Permafrost | place: Sweden: Stordalen | collected... | reverse complement strand
GTGTCGATGAGTTCGGCCCACCCGGCGTGATGATAGAAGTGCCGGGCGACGAGCGGAATATCGATGTCGCGCGTTTCGCGGATCGGCTTGCCGTTGTCCATCGTCTCGAGCACCGCCAGAAAGCGCTCGCGCTTTTGGACGTGCCGCGCGATCGCGTACAAATAGCGCGCTCGCACGTGTCCGGACAGCGCCGACCACGGACCGAACGCGCGCCGCGCCGCCGCGACGGCGGCATCGACATCGGCGGGCGTGCCTTGGGCAACGGTCGCCAACCGGGTTTCGTGCGCCGGATCGGTGACCGCGAAACCGTCCCCGTCAGGCGGTGTGCCGAACGCACCGTCGATGAAGTGCGAGAAACCATCGGCGTGCTGCTCGAGCCATGCCCTGACGTGCTCGTCGGCTTCGGGCGACGGCCCGTAATCCATCGTTTGCAAGAGATCTTTGACCTGCGCCATCAAAGCGTTCCCTTAGGAGAGCGGGTGGCGTGCCGCGGACGCGTAGCGGCCCGTGACGAAGTGTTCGAGTTGGCGCTCGATGTCGCCCAACATCGAACTCGCGCCGATGCGGAAGAGCTCGGGCTCGAGCCACGGCCGTCCCAGCTCCTCTTTCATGAGCATGAGCCAGGTCAGTGCGTTTTTCGCGGTTTTCAGCCCGCCCGCGGGTTTGAAGCCGATCCGCACGCCCGTGCGCTCGCCGTAGTCGCGCAGCGCGCGCAGCATCGTGAGGCCCACCGGCAGGGTTGCGTTCACGTCTTCCTTGCCGGTCGAGGTCTTGATGAAATCGGCGCCGGCCATCATCGCGACCATGCTCGCTTTGTATACGGTGCGCAGCGTCTTGAGATCGCCGGTACCCAGGATCGTTTTGAGGCGCGCTGTTCCGCAGGCGTCGCGCATCGCGCGGATTTCGTCGTACAACGCGTCCCAGTTGCCGAGCAGCGCGTGCGCGCGGGTGATGACGACGTCGATCTCCGCGGCGCCCGCATCGACGGCGTAGCGAATCTCCGCCAGTCGCTGGGGCAGCGGCGTCAAGCCGGCGGGAAAACCGGCCGCGACGGATGCCACCGGGATGCCGGAGCCTTCGAGCGCTTTGACCGCCGGCGCGACCATCATGGGGTAAACGCACACGGCGCCGACCGTCGGCGGGGCATCGCTCACGCCGAGTGCCGCGACGATGTCGGGCCGAATCGGGCGGCGCGCTTTGGCGGCGAGCCGCCGCACGCGGCCCGGCGTATCGTCACCGGCGAGCGTCGTCAAGTCGATGCAAGTGACGGCTTTGACCAGCCACGCCGCCTGATACTCTTTTTTGACCGAGCGGCGCGTCGCCAGGGTCGCCGTCCGGCGCTCGACGGCGCTCAAATTGACCCGCGCCTCGGCGAACCAATCGGTATTGAGCGGTGTCCCGCCGTTGCGCCGCGCACCGTTGGGCAGCACGGCTGCCGGCTCACGAACTCCGCGCGTCGTTGTCATGTCGATCATTCCCCGCCCCGTGGAGTGGTCGCTGGGAACGTTCCGCGGCCGGCTCGGGCGCCCCGGTGCGACGGTCGAGATTCGCGCTGAGGTCGAGCCGCCGACAAACCCAGCCGCTCTCCGGTCGCTTTGTCGGTCTCCTTTCGACCACTGTACCGCCCGGCGGCCGCGGGGGGATCGGCTTGGCCGGCGCCCGAGTCGGCACTTTGAGTAAAGCGCAGCCGAATTGTAAGCGCTACGTAAGGTGCACGGTGTTTCGCGTGCTGAAGCTTTGAGCTTCGGGCTAACGATGCTTGCTCTAAGCGCCGATAGACCGGTAGACGGATCGCTCACATCGGAGGACGTCGCCTCAAAGCTCTGCATCGTTGTTTCCCAAGGAAGGGATCGAGATGTTGAATCTCACGTTGTCATGCCCCACGCTCGCGTTCTTGGTTGCGGGCCTCCCGCGCCTTCTGCCAGACGGAATCGGCAGATGATCGCACCGAGTGATATCTTCCAGCCCCGGATGTACGCCGATCTCGATCCCGAAGCGATCGCGCGCTACTTGGTGGCGAAGGGTTGGACTTACATTCATGAAGAGGACGGAAAGTTCTTGGGGATCCGCTGGTTTCGGCATCCGCAACCTCCGCTTTGGGGGAATCGGGAACTCATCACGAATCGCACGATTCCGTTCGCGCTGTCGCATCTTTTCGACACCAACGCACTCGAAACGCTCATCGGCGGCGGAACGATCCTGCGTGTGGGAGCCAAGCGATTCCGCGACTACCCGCAGATGAATCGCCACGTGCTCTTGGATATCGAAGCGCATGAAAACCGCTGGATCGGGTTCATCATTTCCGATATCTTGGAATTCGAGGCCGCACTGAGCGCCTTGGTCGCGGCCTGATCGCACGGCGCGCCTTCACGTCGCGTCGAGCACTCATCGAATTCTCACGCATGAGCGGCTTTATCGGCGAAGGTCGTCGAGAAACTCGGCGAGCCGGTCGTACCACGTGGTTTGTTCGGCCGGCGTGAAGTGTGCATTCGCCCCGCTCGGGTTGGGGACGAGAAACAGTCGCGTCGGCCCAATGCCGATCGCTTGCGGTCCCAAGCGCGGCGTAGTATTCGCGCCCGTCAGAAGGCGATGCACGTGCCGAAAGCCGGTAACCCCGTGAAAGCATGCGATGCGCGGGCGATACGAGCCGAGCTTGGCGAGAAGTTCATGCACGCCGTCCGCGAGTTCGGCTGGTGCGAGATCGCCCGCTTTCGGTGTCGCGCGCTTCACCACGTCGGTGAAGCCGATTCCATAGGCGAGCAGCGCTCGATCGTGCTCGGGGCCGAGTTTTCCGACTCCCAGCGCTTCGCGCGCGCCGAGGCTCAAGGCCGAGCGTGAGAGACACGGCCAAAAGCGATTCGTCGGTCGCGCGAAGTACCGTCCGTGCGCGGCGGAATAACTTGACGGGTTGATGCCCACGAACGCGACGCCCAGCTCTTCGCGTAGCAGATCGGGAAGCGTCAACGCCGCAATGTCGCGCGCGTTGTCACTCACGGGCGGCTTGTCGCCTCACGCCGAGCGTTATCTCGGAGCAATGGGCGCAATCTTTGCGCGGCGTGCCGCAAGCTCATCCGGCGGCGCCATTCCGGGATCGACGATCTGGGGCCCACCTCGGCGCAGCGCTTCGAGACGAGCCGCACGGTGGCGGGCATTGACCAGACGCTGCGTCGCAGGGTTGCGGAAGAGAAACACGACGCGCGAGCCGCTGTCATTCACGCCGGCAGTACCGGTTCGGAACGTTCACGATAGTCAGAGCGTATCTCCCGGCGTTCGGCCGAGAAAGGGTACTTCGGCCCCGATCGGCGACGCGATCGGCCGGTTTCGCGGCCTGGCGCACCGCCGATGCGGGCGCGCCTACGGTTTTGCCGGCACCGTCCGCGGTGCTTCGCGCGAAGCGGATGAACCGGCGGCACCGCTATCGGGCGTCCCGTTCGATGGGTCGGCGCCGCCGCAGCCCGCCGCCGGACGTGTCGATCGAGCCGGCTGCTCGATCGCGATGTACGTGACGACGTCCCAGGCGTTGTGAATGCCGATGATGAGCAGCAACAACACGGCTGCGGCGGGCGCGAACAAGGTGAGCGCCGGAAGTCGGTCGAGGCCGATCGCCGCGCCCACGAGCACGGCGTAGGCGATCAGGGGGAGCAGCGCATACCAAATCCAGTCTTCCGCTTCCGGCTCGTACGCGCTTTGCCGTCTGGTACGCTTCGCCACGCCGATGGTGTAAACGGCGCCGTAGAGACCGACGATTCCCACGGCGACGCCGCCGTGCCAAAGCGAGCGCCAGGGAACGTTGAGGAGCGCGGAGGTAATGAGCGCGGTGCTAAAGTGCGCGACGGTCGGCGTGCTGAAGGTCGCCACGCCCTCACGTGAGGGCTGCGAACGCCCTCCGGCGACGATGGAAATGGCGACGAACATCAATCCCGTGAGAGCCGCGGCGGCCGAGCCCGTGATAACGTAATAGTTCGTCCATGCGCTCAGGAGTGACGTCGGCGCTTCGGGCATGCTTCGCGATCCTGCAAGACGGGAGGTCGCCGTCGAATTCGCGTTGCCGCCCGGGCCGCCTCGCGCGCAAGCCCTTGATGTTCCGCTGGCCGTGCAATCGCTTGTGTCGTTCCGAGCCGCGGCAAGCTCATCGCGCTCGGGCGCATCGCTTGAGTTTTGGCGCCGGCCCGAGTGCCGGGCTCATCCGCGCGAACGGTCACAAACTCCACCGGGTCTGGCTCGTCGAGAGCAACGGGGAAGAATCTCCTCATCCATTCGATGCGCTGTCGCAGTCGTTCGTGCATCGGACGCCAGCGTTTTTCCCGGGGTTGTCGTCGTGCGGTAGAGTCACTGACGATCGTCCTTCTCGGCACGCGGCGGCGCAACTCCGGAAACGGGCGCGGCCGGCGCATTCTGCCAGCCGCCGCCAAGCGCGGCGTAGAGGTTCGTCTCGGCTAACCGTTGCTGCAGTTGAAGCTGCGCGAGGAGGAGTTCGGCCGAGAACAGCCGCGATTCACTGTCGAGAACGTCGAGATAGTTGCCGACGCCGCCGCGATAACGCAAGTCGGCCAGGTGCTCGTAGTCGGCCGTCGAACGGGTGAGCCGCGTCTGTTCCGCGACCTCCGCGCGGAAGCGCGCGTAGTCGGTGAGTCCGTCGGCGACTCCCTGCATCGCGGTTTGGATCGTTTGCAAATAGGCGTAGACGTCTTGTTCGCGCTGGGCCTTGTCAACGTCGACGGTCGAGCGTTTGAGCCCGCCGTCGCCCAGCGTCTGCGTGAGCGCCGGGATAAGCGCGATCAAGCCTTGCGGACCATACGCGACACCATTGAGAATCGTCGCGCCAAGCCCCGCCGAGACGCCGCCCAATGTGAGCTGCGGGAAGATCGCCGCGCGGGCCGAGGCGACTTGTAAGTTATCGGCTTCGAGCGTCAGTTCGGCAGCGCGGATATCCGGACGACGGAGCAGCAGTTGTCCGGGCAGACCCGCGGGGGGAAGATCGATGTCGGCGAGTTGACGCTCGAGCGGAAGCCCGCGCGGGATGGGCGCCGGATACCGCCCCAGCAGCGTGGCGATGAGGGCTTCCTGCTCGCCGATCTGACGATCGATATCGGGCATTTGCGCGGTCGCGGTGAAGAGCGCCGTTTCCGCCTGACGCTGCGCGAGCAGCGTCGCCGTTCCGCCCTTCACTTGCAGCGCGACGATGCGCAGATTGTCCTTGCGATTGGCGATGGCGAGCGCCGTGATGTCGCGCTCGCGGTAGAGTTCTTGCACGAAGAAGTAGGCGTTGGCGACACCGTTGACGATGGTCGTGATGAGCGCCAAGCGCCCGGCATCGGACGCCAGGACCCGGGCGCGCTGGGCAGCCGTCGCGTAGCGCAGCGTGCCGAAGAGATCCACGTCATACGCCGTCGCGGTCGCACCGAGCAGCGTCGGCGCGATCGTTTCCGTCGACGAGACGCCCCCGGGTTGTTTGCCGACGACGCGCTGGTACGACGTCGATAGGCCGGCGGTGATATTCGGACGCTGCAGCGCGACCGTTTGTCCCAATTGCGCTTGGGCTTCCGCGACACGCGCGACGGCGATGTTCACAGCGGCATTGGCGACGAGTGCCTGGCCGATGAGCGAACGCAACTGCGGATCGAGGAAGAGCTGCTGCCAGCCGGTATCGCCGATCGACTGCGGATCCGTGGTGCCGCTCAAATACGTCGACGGAAGTGCGACGGGAACCGCTAGCGGCTCGACCGGCGGAACGCACGACGCGAGCAGATTGACGGTGACGAGCCAGGCCACGAAGATCTTCACGTCGGCTCGGCCCCGGTCAGCGCGGGCTCCGCCAGGGCCTGCGTCGTGACGCGCCCGCCGAAGACGCGCTCGGCTGCGGTCGAGACGATCACATACAGCGCCGGAATGAAGAAGATTCCGAGCAGCGTCGCCGCGATCATACCGCTGAAGACCGCGGTACCCAACGATTGACGGGACGCGGCGCCGGCACCGCCGGCCAGAACCAGCGGCAAGACGCCGAAGATGAACGCGAACGACGTCATGAGAATCGGCCGTAGCCGCAATTGCGCCGCCGAAAGCGCGGCTTGCGCGAACGTCGCACCTTCCTCGCGCTTCATTTTGGCGAATTCGACGATGAGGATGGCGTTCTTCGCCGCCAATCCGATGAGCATCACCAGTCCGACCTGAACGTACACGTCGTTCGGTATATGGCGCACGAAGATACCGAGGAATGCACCGAACACGCCGAGCGGGATGCCCAGGATGATACTGAACGGGATCGCCCAGCTTTCGTACAGTGAGGCGAGAAACAAGAACACGAGCAGCAGCGAGAAGCCGAACACCAGCGCTTGCTTACCGCCGCTCTCTTTTTCTTGCAGCGCGCTGCCCGTCCACTCGTACGTGAAGCCGGCCGGCAACTCTTGGGCGGCCAGCGCTTCCATCGCCGTCAGCGCTTGACCCGATGAGGTCCCCGCCGCCGGGGCCCCGTTGATCGCCGCGGTGCGCAGGCCGTTGTAGTGACTGATGACGGCTGCGCCGATGCCGGGGGCAACCGCGCTGAACGTTCCGATCGGGACCATGTCGCCGGTCGTCGTGCTGCGCACGAGAACGCGGCCGATGTCGACGGGCGCCACGCGAAACTCGGGCTCCGCCTGCACGCTGACTTGCCACAGCCGGCCGAAGAGCACGAAGTCGTTGACGGTCAAGCCGCCCAAGTACGCCTGCAGGCTGCTGTAGACATCGGTCAGCGGGATGCCCAACGCCTTGGCTTTGTCGCGGTCGATGTCGAGATTCACCTGCGGCACGGTAACGGAGAACGAGTTGCCGACACCGCTGAGATCGGGTTGCTTCGCCGCCGCGTCCGCGACTTTGTTCGCCGCAGCGGCAAGATCGGGCAGCGAGTGGCCGCCGCGATCTTCGACCTGCATTTGGAAGCCGGCCGAAATACCCAACCCCGGAATCGGGGGCGGATTGAGCGCGAAGCCGACCGCTTCGGGGTATTTCCCGACCTCGGCATTGACGGCGCCGATGATGCCGCTGATGGATTCGTCCGGGTGCTTGGCGCGTTCGCTCCAGTCGTGCAGCTTGACGAAAAAGAACGCCGCGTTCGAAGACGCCGTGCCGTTGAGGAGATTGAAGCCGCCGAATGACGCGACGCTTTGCACGCCGGGCAGCCCGCGCATGTACTTTTCGAGCCGCAGCGCGACGTCGTTGGTCCGGTTGAGCGAAGCGCCATCGGGCAGATTGATCGCGGCGAGGAAGTACCCTTGATCCTCGGTCGGCACGAGCGATCCGGGAACGCTGCGCAGCAGCAAGAACGCCGCCGCCATGAAGGCCGCGAGCGCGATCACCATGAGCGGCAAACGCCGCAGCGTGACCCCGACGACGCGCGTGTACTGGTCGAGCGCGTAGTCGAAGCCGCGATTGAAACCGCCGATGAGTTTGGCGATCGGACCTCGGCCGGGCTTGCGCGGACGCAAGATCATCACGCACAGCGCGGGCGTCGTGGTCAGTGCGACGAGCGCCGAGATGAGCACCGAGATCGAGAGCGTCAGGGCGAATTGCTTGTAGAGCGTCCCCGTCAGTCCGCCCAGAAACGCGACCGGCACGAAGACCGCGCACAGCACGAGCGCGATCGCAACCACCGGTCCGGAGACTTCGCGCATTGCCGATTCCGTCGCCGCGAGCGGCGTCAGGCCTTGCTCGATCCCGTGCTCGACCGCTTCGACGACGACGATCGCGTCGTCCACGACGATACCGATGGCGAGCACGATACCGAAGAGCGTGAGCGTGTTGATCCCGAAACCGAGCGGAACGAACACAGCGAACGTGCCGATCAGGGAGACGGGAACGGCGATGATCGGGATGATCATCGCGCGGAAGGTGCCCAAGAAAAGGAACACCACGACGACGACGAGCGCGATCGCCTCGAACAGCGTTTTCTCGACGTCGTGGATCGATTCTTTGACGAAGTCCGTCGAGTCGATCGCGGTCATCCACGTCAGCCCGGGCGGAAAGCTCTTCGCCAAGGCGGCCATCTCGGTTTTGATGCGTTCCGCGGTTGCAAGAGCGTTCGCGCCCGGTTTCTGGCGCACGGTGATGATCGCGGCGGGCAGGCCGTTGAAACGCCCGAACGACGCGTACGACTTGGCCGCGAGTTCGGTGCGGGCGACGGCGCGCAGGCGCAACACCGAGCCGTCCGGCAGCGTGCGCAGGACGATGTTGTCGAAACCTTCGGTGCTCGCCAATTGACCGCGAACGTTGACCGAATATTGAAAGTCGGAGCCGGCTTTCTGCGGCGGTTGTCCGATCTGACCGGCGGGGGCCGGCGCGTTCTGATCGGCGATCGCCGCAATCACGTCGCTGGGCTGCAGTTTGAACTGCGCGAGCCGGTCGGGACGCAACCAGATCCGCATCGAGTAGTCGCGCTGCCCGGCGATCTGCGTCCCGCCGACGCCTTCGAGCCGCGCGATCCGGTCGAGCACGTTGATCGTGACGTAATTGCTAATGAAGAGTTCGTCATAGGATGAGTCGGGAGAGTAAATTGCTAGCGCGAGCAGGGTGTCGGTCGCGCTCTTGCTGACGGTGACGCCGGCGCGGGCGACTTCGCCCGGCAGCGAACTCACCACCGCGTTCACTTTGTTTTGCACGTTCGTCGCCGCCACATCGACGTCGGTGCCGGACGCGAACGTCGCGGTGAGTCCGTAGCTGCCGTCGTTGGCGCTTTGCGACGACGTGTACAGCAAGCCGTCGACGCCGGTCAACGCGCGTTCCACGTTCGCCGCCACCGACTGCTCGACGGTGAGCGCGTTAGCGCCCGGATACGCCGCGCTGATCCCGACCGTTGGCGGTGCGACGTCGGGAAACATCGCGACGGGCAGCGTTCGCAGCGCGCCCGCGCCGACGATGATGATCAGCAGCGACACCACGATCGCGAGAACGCGGCGGTGAACGAAGAACTGACCCACGTCAGCGCTCTTTGCTCACCGGTGCGGCGGCGATGACCGTCGAGCCCGGTTGAACCTTTTGCGTCCCTTCGAGCACGACCGTGTCACCGGCTTTCAAGCCCGCTTCGACCACGTAGTCGGAACCGACGCGCTGGCCGACCCGAATGGTGCGCAGCGCGACCTTGTCGTCTTTGTCGACGAGGTAGACCGCATCGCTGCTCTGCTGTTGGACGACCGCCAGTTGCGGCACGAGCACGGCGTTGCGGTGAAAGCCCAGCACGATACGCACCCGGCCGAAGAGACCGGGTCGCAAGATGTCCAGCGAGCCGGGCGGATTGGGAAACGTCCCCTGCACCGCGATCGTCCCGGTATTCGGATTCACCGCGCGATCGAGGCTTTGCGGCCGGCCGTGCTGCGGATAGGGCGTGTTGTCGGCGAGGATCAAGTCCAACGGCAGATCCGGCGCGTTATGTTCTTTGGCGTCTTGCAGCCGGTGCACCAGGTTGAGATAATCGATCTCGGTGAGCGCGAACTGCACGCCCATCGGGTCGATCGTCGAGATCGTGGCCAGCGGCGGCGAGGCGGGACCGACGACGTTGCCCTTGTCGACTTTCACGAAGCCGATCAGTCCGCTTACCGGCGCGCGGATTCGGGTGTAGCTGAGGTTGATCTCGTCTTTCTTCACCGCAGCCTCGTTCTGCTCGACGACCGCGCGGGCTTGTTCGATGGCGACCCGCTTTTGCACCACCGCGTCGCGCACGAGCTCTTGAGCCGCGGTTACTTTCGAGCGGGCGACCTGCTCGGCGGCGATCGCATCGTCGAGATCGACTTGGGTGACCGCGCGCTGCGCTGCCAGCGGCCGATATCGCGCGAGCCGGCGAACCGCGCTTTCGAGGTCGGCTTGCTCTTGCGCGAGCTGCGCGCGCTTGACGTCCGGCGCCGTGTCGCTGAGCGCTTTATCGAGATCGGCTTTTGCTTTCGCAAGCAGGGCTCGCGAGGCTTGCAGCGATGCGTCGTATTCGTCGGGTGCGATCGTGAACAGAAGCTGCCCGCGCTTGACGACTTGACCCGGCTCGAAATCGACGCCGGCCAGCATTCCGCTAACGCGCGCTTTCACGTCGACGGTCGCGACGGCAACCGTTCGCGCGATGTACTCGCCGGTGATCGGAACCGTTTTCTGAACGATCTTGGCGACCACGACCGGAACGGGAGGCGGCGTCGCGGCGGTTTCGGCCGTTTCCGTCGCCGAAGACGAACTGCACCCGGCAAACGCGACTGCGATCGAGAGCGCGCTCAGCCTGACGTTGCGCGCTATCGGGCGAAGCGGGGTTGGCGAAGCGAGGAAGCACGACGGGTTCGAACGGGCTCGAAACACGGGCGGTACGTCCTTCCGATGATGAACGGTCGACTACGCCGCAAGCAAACGAGCTGGACGGCGTACGGAACAGAACGCGATCGGACGCCTATGCGGCGTCTTCTCGAACGCAGCATATCCTGCGGGCCCGTTTTCCGCCGTCGGCTTCGCGGAGACCTGGGACGTCGTTAAAATGCGCTTGCGGTGATGGCGGCGCCGAGCCAGGGCGACGGCACGGCGCGCGACGAATCAACGCGAATGGTAACGCTGTTGCATCGCTCGGTCGCGTCTGCGCTGGTTGCCGCGGTTGCGGCCGCACTCACGACGTCCGTGTATGCGGCGCCGACGGGACTTCGTTCCGTCGAGCGGCAGATGCCGCTCGTCCTGACGCGAATACCGCACGGGACGGCGGTTACGGTGCCGCTTGTGTTCGCTCCGCTTCTCGACGCGCGACGCGCGCAGCACGCGGCGCCGATCAAAGCGCTGCCGCTCGTACCGCCGATTCGATCGGAGACGTTTCCGGCTCTCTTGCCGCTCGGGCTAGCCACCTTGAACGCAGGTTGGCTCGACACCGACCGCTGTTCGACAGCGCGTTCCCCGATGCCGGCCGCATGCGCGCGCGCGGCGTCTCTTGCGGGCTCGAGCGATCGCGCGACGTCCCTGGTTCCCGGACGCAATAAAAACGCGTTATACGGGCCGGCCTATTCCTTCCACGACTTCGACACTCCATAGGCATGCGAATGTGGGGTCAGCGTTTCAACGGCGGGCGGCGAACACGTATGGCGCGAGCGGCGGTTCGGTTCGGCTGAAGCCGCCGACGCGCTTGTGGCTGCCGACATATGCGTACAGCGCGGCAAGATCGCGGGCAAACGTCCGGGGATCCACGCCCGACGCAAGACGCTGGTGACATACCGACTTGGAAATGCGCTCGGCGGCGGCTCCGCGCCCGCTGTGTGTCAGCGCGTCGACCACAAGCGCGTAGGCTACCGGATCGTACGTCCCGACCGCGAAGTGCCGAGCCGCATTGGCCGGGCACACGTCTTGCACGGCTACGTTTGCGATGACGCCTCCGCCGGTATGCAGCGACGAACTGCCCGTTGAATCGAGATTGGGCCGCACGATGTCGTCGGCGCGCGTGTAGATGTTGGTGTACGCGATGCCTCCGAACGTCTCGGCGTAGCTGTTGAGCGCCAAGATGAAGCGCGACGCTCGACCCTGCTGTCGAAGCGCGGGCAGGCATGCGCTCCGGCAAACGCCGGCGACGGCGGTGGTCCCGTGATTCGAGGGGGCAAGACCCACGACGTTTGCGACGAGCGCACGCGTATCGGGCCAGAAGCGAAGTGCCCAGCGCGGAACCATACCGCCTTGGCTCCAGCCGAACACGTCGATTTTTGCGCCGCGGGTTGACGCGGTCATGCGGATTGCGGCGGCCACGTACTCTCCTGCTCGCTGAATATCGCCGTTCGCGCTCTGCGGCAACGTCAGCGCGCACCAAGCGATGCCTTTTGCGCTGAACGCCCGCGCGTAGTTCCAGCTGTAGTCAACGCTGGGAATCGTTCCGGTTCCCGGAACGATCAAAATGGTTCGGCCGCGCGGAGCCCCCGGGTGCGAACAGCCCAGGCTCTTGCGCACGGTACCCGCCGATACGTCGAGCGACGGTCCCGGCCGACCGAGCGGCGCGTATCGCGGGAACGACGAAGCGAGTTCCGCGGCGGCGGGTTCGCGCACCGCCGATAGCCCGGCACATGCGAGCAGCAGACCGAATGCGGCAACGAATCCGTGGAACGAAGCGAGCCGGATCGTTCGCGTAGACCGTCGGCTCGGATTTTGATGCGGCACGCCGTCAACCCAGCGCGCGATCGAATGCCGCAAGTTGCGGAACTGCGGGCACGTTCGCGGCCGCGGACGTCGCCGGTGTGAGCGCGACGGCCGAACCGGACGTCGCAAGAAAAGTGTCTCGCTTCAAAGTTGGCCTCCGGTCGGCAAACGGGTCGCGCTACTTTAACCGCTTGCCAGCGTGCCACCTAGGGGACCGATTTCGCAGGCCCGGCTGTGCCGCACCGACATGAGGGTGGCTTTGCCGTACGCGCGAAAATCCGTCGTCTGTGGAGCACGGCGAAGAGCGCGGGGTGAGCTCGTCGGTCTTTGGAGCCCTGCTGCGGCGACATCGGCTTGCCGCCGGCCTCGCCCAAGAGGTCCTCGCCGAGCGCGCCCGCATGAGCGCGGACGGAATCGGTGCCCTCGAGCGTGGAACCCGCCGCTGGCCGCGTCGCGATACCGTCGCGTTGTTGATCGAGGCGCTCGACCTGAATCCCACGGAGGCGCGCGAACTCGAACTTGCGGCTTCCCGACCGAGATTGCCCGCAGGTCCACGCGACGTCTCCGTTATCGCCCCGCTTTCGGACGACTCCGCGGCATCCGCTCGCTCGAACAATCTCCCGTTCGCGTTCAAGACGCTCGTCGGCCGTGATTCGGAAGTGGGCGAGATCGCCGCGCTGGTTCAAACCGAGCGGCTCCTGACGATTACCGGCTCCGGCGGAATCGGCAAGACCAGTGCGGCGCTCGAAGTGGGCAGTACAATGCTCGATCGCATGGCCGATGGCGTTTGGTTGGTCGAACTTGCGCCGTTGCGCGACGCGTCGCTCGTCGCGGCAACGGTCGCGCGGACGCTCGGCGTCCAGGAGCTGCCGAGCCGGACGCAGCTCGAGACGCTCGTCGCTTATCTCAAGGCGAAAACGGCCTTGCTGATTCTCGACAATTGCGAGCACGTGGTTGCCGAGGCCGCGACCGTCGCGAGCGTGCTGCTGCGCGGCTGCGCGGGTCTGCGGATCGTCGCGACGAGCCGCGAGGCGCTCAAAATACCCGGCGAACAGCTCTATCGCTTGCCGTCGCTCGGCGTGCCGCCACCCGATGCTCTTTCGGCTCTCACGGCGGCCGACGCGCTCAAGTATGGTGCGGTCGCGCTATTTGCCGAGCGTGCGCGGGCCGCCGACTTCCATTTCACGCTCACGGATGCGGAGGCATCCACCGCCTGCGAGATCTGCCGGCGTTTGGACGGCATACCCTTGGCAATCGAACTCGCGGCGGCGCGAGTGACCGTTCTTTCTTTGAAAGCTCTTTACGGGAGGCTCGACCAGCGTTTTCGGCTTCTGAGCGGCGGAGCTCGCACGGCGCTCCCGCGTCAACAGACGATGCGAGCGCTGATCGATTGGAGCCACGATCTTCTGGGCGAACGCGAGCGCACGCTTTTTCGGCGATTGTCCGTTTTCGCCGGGGGCTGGAGCCTCGAAGCATGCTCCGAGGTCTGCGCCGCCGACGACTTCGACGGCTGGGAGGTGTTCGATCTCCTGGAGTCGCTGATCGCCAAATCCTTGGTCATCGCCGACGACGGCGCCGACGAACCGCGCTACCGCATGTTGGACTCGACGACGGACTATGCGCGCGAACGGCTCGCGGCGAGTGCCGAAGAGAACCGGCTCGCTCGCAAGCATGCGTCGCAATATGCGAAATATCTGCGCGATCTGCGGGTCGTTTGGGAAGCGATGAACGATCTCGGCTGGAAGCGCGCGGTTTTGGCGGAGCTCGATAACCTGCGCGCCGCCTTGGATTGGACCCTGCGCGATCGGCACGATTGCAAAGTCGGCCTCGAAATTCTCTCACTGATCATCGTGCCGGCGCTGATCTTCGATCACCATGAGGCGCGCAGTTGGTACGGTCTCGGCTTCGCGTGCGTGAACGAGATCGCCGACGAAGTGGTGGCGACGGCTTTCCGTTGCCGATACGCGGCCACGCTGACGCGCGTTCAGGCGCCGGTCACCGGACAGGTGGTGATGTGCGAATCGAACGTCGCCGCCGCCGAGCAACTGGAAAACCCGCTGGTGCTCGCCGATGCTTTACGGGTCTTGGGCGTAGCCTACTGGCGCGCTTCTCGCCTCGAGGAAGCCGGCGCGGCGTTCGCGCGAGCGTGCGACGTCCTTCCGGCGGAGCAGACGGCGCTTCGCTCGCGCATCGTCATCGATTGGGCAAACAACGACATCGATCGCGGGGACGTCGAATCGGCCCGACGACGCTTCCTTCATGTCCGACGCATCGCACGGGCCGGAAGCCAGATGCATGCCATCGCCCTCATGGGTCTGGCGGAGACCGAGTCTTCCGTCGGCACGTTCGAGCAGGCGCGCATTCTCGCCCACGAAGCCGCGGCGGAGTTTCGCGCGCTCGGCATGACGATGCACTACGGAGCGGTTTCGTGCAACCTGGCATCGTACGCCATGGAACAGGGATCGCTCGCGGAAGCACGCGACTCGTTGCTCGAAGCGCTGCGGGTGTTTCGCGAATTGGGATTGGCGCACTGGCTCACACTGGTCTTGGAACGACACGCCGTGTTTGCAGCCTTGACGCACGACGACCAAACTGCGACGCTGCTGCTCGGGTACGCCGAACGGCAAGACGCGCTCCTCGGCCGCATCAGGCAACCGGGCGAACAGCGCGGCTACGATCGCGCCGTCGCGCTCTTGCGGCAACGCCTCGGAGACGGCGAGTTCGCCCGGCGGGTCGCCCTCGGTGCCGATCTTAGCGAAGATGGGGCGCTGGCCTCGGCGACGGATCTCACTTGCAGGCCGCCTAACCATTCTTCTTTTTGAGGAAAGAGCACCATGGGAGATGTGCCGAGCCGGTGGATCGAAGTTCATGCGGTTGGCGGCGTTGCGTCCGCGGGCTGTCTGAGGGCGCGGCGAGCGAAGCCGCCGCGAGCAGCGTAGGACACCGCGTCAAGCGCTGCTAAAACTGCATTCCCCGAGAATGCGTCGTCCGCATTGCACCAATTGCCCGTCAAAGCCAACAGAGGTGCCCAACCATGTCCGAACGATCGAACCGAGCGCGCGAGCTGCTTGACGAAAGCTATCGGCAAATCGAAGTTCTTGCGCGAGAGCTCAAGGAGCAGGTGCAGGCGGCGGAGCTGCGCGACGAGCTCGATGATGCTTTCACGGAATATCGTCGATGCCATCACAAGCTGCGTCGGGCGGTTATCGAGGTCGTTGTTTCAAGCGACGACTAGCGATTGACGTCCCTGCGTCGACCTCGAAAGGCTTCGTGATCCCCGGACGCCGCGGCGATTGAAGACGCGGCGTCGCCGGAACCCGAGGGCCTCGAGGCGCGGCAGCTCACATCGGCAGATACCATGCCTGAGCGCCGCCGGCGGTGCAGTCTTCGATCTCGAGCTGCGTACCGTTGCCGGTGTTGCCGCCGGTATCTTCGAGGCAGCGCCCCGATTGCGGGTTCACCAAGCTGTTGGCCGAACGCCAGCGCCATTGTTGGGCGCCGCTGCCGTTGCAATCCCAGAGCTGGACCTTCGTCCCGTCAGCGGTCGCGCCGCCGGTGACGTCCATGCACTTGCCCAGCGCTCGCAGCGTGCCGTCGCTGCTGTGCCACGTCCAACTTTGCGCACCGGTGCCGTTGCACGACCACAGCTGGATGTGCGAGCCGTTCGCGGTGCCGGCGTTGGAGTCGTCGATACACTTGGCGCCGTTCCCGACGATCTTGCCCGCGCCCCGGTAATTGGCCGCGACGACCGTCGGCGTGTCGATATTGAAGCCGATCCCGAGCGCCATCGACTGCGCGAGCCGCAGATATTGGCCCTCGGCCCAGTTGAGCGGCGCGGCGCTGTTGGTTGGTTTGCCTTGCACGAAGCCGAACGCGTCGGCCTTGTCCCAAACCTGTTCGGGGATGAAGTAGCCGTCGTTCACCGCATCAGCCATCGATTGCAGGAACAGTGTCGCCGGGGTGCCGTTCGCAAGTGCGTATTCGCCCCGCTCGCCTGAGAGCACGGGCCACAGACGGCCCTTGTTGGCGAGGTTCGATCCTTGCCAGCCGGAGCCGTCGGCGCTGCTTTCGCCGTAATGATCGTGAGGGTAGCGATGAAAGTACACGTCGCCGTTCGCGAGCGTGACTTTCACCGTGGAGTTGTCGTCGAACGCGGTGTCCGTCGCCGGCAGCGAAGCGGCGACGTCGGCATCGCTCGGAAGACGAACGCCGAGCCGCACGAGATCGAGAAATCCGCCGTCGGTAATGTCGTGCTCGAAGTAGCAATCCGCGGTACCGTTCACCGCCGTGCAGATCCGGGTGCCGTCGTTGGGGTTCGCGGCGGACTGCGCCTCACCGCGGATGAAGTAGTTCTGCGCGTCCCAGAAGCCGTCGGTCGTGAACGTCCAGCCGCGGAGCCCGTCGCGCCAGGCGTCCGCCGTCGACTCCCAAGTTGCGGCGCTGGCCGCATCGCTATTTTGGCGGGCAATGTCCGCCGCGGCGACGAGGCCGGCGATCTCCGCGGCGATCGACGAGGGCGACTTGAGGTAGAGCTCTTCCCAACGCTCGGTCGTCGCCGGACCGCTGCTCACGATGTGGTTGGCGACGGCATTGACCTTCGCGTAGGTTCCGGCGTCGGTCAGGCCGGTCATCCAAGCGAGGAGAATCGCGAAGCTGTCTTGGTCGAGCTGCTCGCAGCAGCCAAGTTCGCCGTCAGCGCTTCCGCCGACCGGCGAGTAGCGCGGAAACGGCAGACTGCCGGTCTGGTACTGTTCGTTCCACAGGAATTGCGCCATGCGAAGTGCTTGCGCCGTGTCGCCGTCGGCGATCAACCCGGTAGCCTGCTCATAGAGGTCGCGACCCCAGACGCGGTGGTAGCCGTCGGCGGCTTCATTGTTCGCCTGGCCCCACGGCTGGGCGAAGCCCGCGATACTCGCCCCGGGAAAGCCCTTGTCCTCGGCCGCATGCAGCGCCATCGCCGCCACGTAGTACGCGCGGCGCAGCGTCGTGCTGCTCGACACGCTTGACGGCGCCGGCTTGAGCCCGTTGACGTAGCCGTTCCAGCCGCCGGTGTACGGCGACACGCCGCGGTAGGCGTTCGCGCGGTCGGCGAAACCCGCCGCGAGCGAACCGGCGGCGGCACCCACTGCCGCGGCGGCATTGCCGCCGTACCCGAGCGCCAAGGTGAACGTCACGTCGGAACCGGTGATGCCGATTTGGCCGCACTGGACGACGTTGCCCGGAGCGCTGACACCGTCGAATTGGTTGCCGAGCACTTTGTGCGCGTTGAGGTCCTGGTAACAATCACTGGGAGCGCCGACGTAGCCGTCGTCGTGCGCGATGAAACCGGTCGACGACTCGAGCGCCGAGAAAACGGTCGTCGCGGGCCGATTGTACAAGGTTTCGGTTCCGCTCGAGATCAGTGCGCCGTGCGCGCCGTCCCAAGCGGCATTGTCATCGTCGCCGCCGCGCACCATCGACGCGTTTTCGAGAACGTAGAGCTGATACGGACCGCCGACGAGGGATTGGAAACGCGTCTGAATCATCAGCGTGTTTCGCGCCGGGTCGGTGATGTAGGTGTTCGTGAGCTTGTACTTACCGCTCTTCGCGGTGTTCGTGACCGTGTACTCGAGCGCTTTTTCATCAGGCATCGAGACGGCGTGGTTGGTCGCGTCCCGCTCGAGATCGACGAACGTCGATCCGTCGGTAACGACATACTGCATGTCCTGCATATTGGGAATGTCGAGGCGCGGATAGAACACCTCGGTCGTGATGCCGTTCGCGACGGTGAACAGTACCTGGCTCGCCGTCGTTCGGTCGGCCGATGTTCCGACCGCAACTTTGTTGCCGCTCGTCCACGACCACGGAGCGCCGCAGCAATCCGTCGCATTCGCCGCCATGGCCGCAGCGCCCAGCGAAGCCGCCAGCGCCGCGGTCATGCCGACGATTCGGAGACTCGCGACGCCGCGTCCCGCGAGAAGCTCGGCGAAGATCGCCGCTTTGTTCACCGTTCACCTGCCCTATTCTCTCGTACGCCGCCCGCGTTGCCGGCGTCCGCTTGCCTGCTTGAAGCCGCAGCGATACGCCGGTTCGATTATGAAGTTTTGAACTCGGCATAACCTGCATTTAACGTCGAGGCGGCACACTGGGCGCAACGTCTTCCCTGTATAGATAAGAGGGTGCGCTTTGTCGAAAACAGCCTCCGCTGCTTTGGCCTGGGCCGCGCTTGCGGCGGTCCTCGGCCTACAGGCCGGTCCCGCGCGTGCACAGGCTCCGACGGATTGCCCGAACGGCGGCCCGGTGCGCTTCGGCGTCGAACCTTTCGAGGCGTCGGCGCGTCTGTTGCCCGCGTACGACGCGCTCGTCAAACTCTTGAGCGCGAAGCTGGGGTGTCCGATCGAACTGTCGATTCCCAGCAGCTACAATGCCGAGATCGAGGCGATGCGCAACGGCAAACTCGATTTCGGCGAGTTTGGACCGCTGGGCTACGTTCTCGCGCATCAAGTCGCGCACGCCGACGCCATCGCGACCTTCGGCGACGAGACGGGTAAGCCGATCGCCTATTACGCGAGCATCGTTACTTGGCGAGGCTCGGGCTTGACCTCGCTCAAGGACGTGGCGAATCGCTCGTTCGCCTATTCCGATCCGGCGTCGACTTCCGGTTATCTGTTTCCATCGTATGGTCTGCGCATGCACGGGATCGACCCGCAAACCGGCGTGCATCCCCTCTTCGCGGGCAGCCACACCGCCTCGTTCGAGGCGCTGCGCAACCATAAAGCCGATGCGGGCGAGCTCAATAGCAACGAAGTCGCGAGCGCTCTTTCCGCCGGCGAGTACGTCGCCGGCGACTGGCTGACGCTGTGGAAGTCGGATGCGATTCCCAACGATGCGATCGCGTTGCGCCGAGATCTGCCGAACGGTTTCAAACAGCGGCTCACGCAAGTGCTGGCGAATCTGCCGTTTTCGGACCTGCCCCCCGAGATCGTCAAGATCTTCCCGGCCGACAAGACGACGCGGTTCGTCCCGATGCCGGATTCCGCGTACGACGGCATTCGGGATCTGGTGAAAACACTTCACGTCGACTTGTCGAAGCTGTCTTGATCGCGACCGAAGCGCGCGCGGAGCCGCTGCTGGACATTCACGGATTGGCGATGCGCTTTCCGAACGGATTTCACGCACTGCGCGGAATCGACCTCAGGATCACCGCGGGCGAGTTTGTCGTAATTTTGGGCAGCAATGGTTGCGGCAAGTCCACGCTGCTGCGGTGTATCGCGCGGCTTCTCGATCCGACCGGCGGCACGATCGAAGTGGCAGGTGAAGACGTCTCGCAGCTTTCGGGGACCGCATTGCGGCGGGCGCGTTGCGCCGTGGCCTTCGTGTCGCAGCAGGCCAACCTGGTTCGGCGGCGCAGCGTGCTCGCCAACGTCGTCACCGGCACCCTGGGCCGGCATCGGTCGATTCCGACGGCATTTGGAATGCTGCCGGTTACCGAGCTTCCGTTCGCATTCGATCAATTGCGGGTCGTGGGCCTGGCCGACAAAGCCGCGCAGCGAGCCGGAACGCTCTCGGGCGGACAAGCCCAGCGCGTTGCGATCGGCCGGGCGCTCGCGCAGCGCCCGCGCGTGCTGCTGGCCGACGAGCCGGTGGCGAGCCTCGATCCCGATGCGGCGGTCGACGTTCTGGAGCTGCTGCGGCGTCTGGCCCACGAAGGTCTGGCCGTCGTGTGCGTGCTGCACCAGCCCGAACTCGCCCTGCGCTTCGCCGACCGCGTCGTCGGCATTCGTGCGGGGACGGTCGTTTTCGACACGCCCGCAGCGCAGCTCGGCGCCGCGGCCATCGCCCAGCTGTATACGGCGGCTTCGTGAAGCTCGTCGTCGAGCGCGGGCCGTTCGGCGACGCCCCGCTCGGCACGCCCGGCGCACGGCAAGTACGGCAAATCGGCTTGGCCGCGATCGCCTGCGTGCTGCTCTTCGCGCAGGCGCTCGTCGTCGTCAAGGCACGCCCGCAGGATCTCCTGAGCGGCGTCGGCGGGATGGCCGATATCATTCGGCGCTCGCTGCCGCCGAACGTCGGGTTGTTCACCGGCCTCGCGTGGCCGACGCTCGAAACCCTCGACACCGCGCTGTTCGGAACGATCGTCGCGATGATCGTCGCGCTTCCGCTGGCGATCTTCGCGGCGCGCAACGTCACGCCGTCGCTGATTCTGTATGGCCTGGCCCGCGGCACGATCGGGCTGACGCGCGCCGTGCCGGACTTGATCTGGGC
>Ga0182013_10003288_pt1 | contig 20349 bp, 19 predicted proteins | sample 612S2MmetaG_FD_120487 | JGI IMG/M metagenome (GOLD analysis project Ga0182013, IMG submission 120487) | Permafrost microbial communities from Stordalen Mire, Sweden - 612S2M metaG | ecosystem: Environmental > Terrestrial > Soil > Wetlands > Permafrost | place: Sweden: Stordalen | collected... | reverse complement strand
GCGACGCGACGTCGGATCGGGTCGGCACGATGAAAACGTCGTTGTAGGTCAGGTCATACCCGGGTCTATTCCCGTCCAAGAACCTCATCGCAGTCGCCTCAACCTACTAGGCAGGAACTTCGTGGCGGTCCCCGCTCCACAAGGTGTGGAACTTCTTGCTGGGGTCGGCGTCGATGCGCCCGTAGGTGTGGGCGCCGAAGAAGTCCCGCAGGCCCTGGGTCAGCGCGGCGGGCAGCCGCTCGGTGCGCAGGGCGTCGTAGTAGGACAGCGCCGAGGAGAAACCGGGGATCGGGATGCCGAGTTCGGTGGCCTTCACCACGACGCGTCGCCAGCTGTCGATGGATTCCTCGATGGCGGACCGGAAGTACGGCGCAACGATGAGTGACGGCAGGTCGGCGTCCTCGTCGAACGCCTCCTTGATCCGGTTGAGGAATTTGGCCCTGATGATGCAACCGCCGCGCCAGATGGTGGCCATGTCCCCGGGCTTGATGCCCCAGTTGTATTCGGCGCTGCCAGCCTGAATCTGGTTGAAGCCCTGGGCATACGCGATGATCTTGGAGGCGTACAACGCCTTGCTGACGTCGTCGATGAACTGCGCAGCGTCCGTCGGCTTCTCGCCAAGGTCACCCGATGCCAGTCCCGTGGCGGCCTTGCGCTGGGGCACCGACCCCGACAGCGCGCGGGCGAACACCGCCTCCGCGATGCCTGTCACGGGCACGCCGAGGTCGAGCGCGGACTTCACCGTCCATCGGCCCGTACCTTTCTGCTCGGCCTCGTCGACAATGACGTCGACGAGCGGCTTGCCGGTCTTGGCGTCGGTTTGCCGCAAGACCTGCGCGGTGATCTCGATGAGGAAGCTGTCCAGATCGCCTTTGTTCCACTCGGCGAAGACATCCGCGATCTCGGGCGCGGTCTTGTCGAGGCCGTCGCGCAGCAACTGGTAGGCCTCGCCGATCAGCTGCATGTCGGAGTACTCGATACCGTTGTGCACCATCTTGACGAAGTGACCGGCGCCGTCGGGACCGACATGGGTGCAGCACGGTACGCCGTCGACGTGCGCGGAGATCTCCTCGAGCAGCGGGCCCAGCGACTGATACGACTCGGCCGGACCGCCCGGCATGATCGACGGGCCCTTGAGCGCCCCCTCCTCACCGCCGGAGATGCCCGCGCCGACAAAGTGCAGGCCTCGCTCCCGGATCGCCTTCTCGCGGCGGATGGTGTCGGTGTACAGCGCGTTGCCACCGTCGATGATGATGTCGCCATCTTCCATTGCGTCGGCGAGCTCGTTGATGACCGCGTCGGTCGGGTCGCCGGCCTTGACCATGATGATCACCCGCCGCGGCTTCTCCAGCGCGTCCAGGAATTCCTCGATGGTCTCCGACTTGACGAACTTGCCTTCATCACCGTGCTCTTTGAGCAGGGCATCGGTCTTGGCGATGGATCGGTTGTGCAGCGCCACGGTGTAACCGTGGTGCGCGAAGTTGCGGGCGAGGTTCGAACCCATCACGGCCAGGCCGGTGACGCCGATCTGTGCGGTGCCAGTCTTCGAATCCGACGAGCTCATGTTTTCGCCTCTCAAGTTGCAGAGCTATTAGCTAAAGCGTTTCCGACACACTTTGGCACAGCGGACCCGTGGTATTCCGAAGTGTTTCGCTCGGCAGGATGCACCGAAGGACTAGAAGTTGAACAGCCGTTGCAGCTCGGTGAGCCACGGAACGGCCAGCGCGCCGGTCGGCACGCCAAATACGGCTGCCGCCGCCAGGTACGCGGCAACCGATAACACCAGACTGTTGCCACGTCCGGACAGCCGTCGCACCCGCAGCACCGTACTGGGACCCCCCACGCCGAGCGCGCCAGAAGGGGTGCGCCCCGATGCGCACGCAACCAATGCCCGGGCCAGGGGCGTGCGCCCGGTGGCGCGCACCGCGGCGTCATCAGCCAGTAGTTCGACGAGCAGTTGCACGGCACGCAGCGCGTTGGCGCTGCGCACCAGTCGCGGGAAAGCCGCGTGCACCGCGGTGAACGCTTCCAGAACGAGGTCGTGCCGGGCTCGTAGGTGAGCGCGCTCGTGGGTGAGGATGGCGGCGACTTCGGCACCGGCCAGCTTGGTCAGCGTCCCCTCGCTGACCACAACCCGGCTACGCACCCCCGGCAGACAGTAGGCGAGCGGTTGCGCGACATCCAACACCCGAAGGTCGCGCGTCCGGGCACACGGTTGCGGGAGAGCTGTATCGTGTCCGACCCCGACCAGATCGACCACCATCCGGTGGTGGGCCCGCCGGCGTCGATTAGTGATGGCCAACCGCAGCACGGCAATCACCAGCCGGGCGCCGACCAGCACAGTCAGCGCGAAAACCGCGATGTAGGCCGTCCACAGCGGCCACCCGAGCCGGCCCGCTGCGCCGATAACACCGGCCGTGGGCCGCCCATCGGGGCCGGGCATCAGCAGCCGGGTGGCGATCGCGATGCCGGCGCTGAATGCCGAAAGCGCCGCGGCTAGCGCAATGGCCTGCCACAACACCATCGCGGCGCGGGGGGCGCGCAACGGCCACGTCGCGCGTGCCAACAAAGCCGGCACTGGGCCGGCCAGCAGCACCGCGAGAAAGGTGAAGGCCAGCGCGGACACGCTGCCAGTCTCCCTAGTCCTCCGCCGGAACGCCAGTCGGAGGCGTATTGCGTTGACTGGCTTCCAGTTCGGTAAGCGCGCGCCGAAGTGCCGCCGCCTCGTCGGCGCCGACCCGCTCGACGAAATGCACCAGCGCGGCCTGCCTGCCACCGGAATCTTCAGCCTGGGACAGCGCATCGACCATGAGCCCCGCAACCAGCTCGTCACGGCCGTGAACGGGCGCGTAGCGGTGGGCCCGGTCATCACGAATCTGGGAAACCAGGTTCTTCTTGGCCAGCCGTTGCAGCACGGTCATCACCGTTGTGTAGGCGAGGTCGCGGCGCCTGGACAGCGCTTCATGGACCTGGCGGACCGTTTGAGGGTCCGTCATGGACCATAAGTGATCCATGACGGCACGTTCCAGGTCTCCTAGCCGAGTCATCTTGACCATAGTTCGTTCATCTCCTGAGCCTTGAAATAAGCGTACTCCCGCTTACTACCGACTGTCGTACCTAACGCTCGGCGAAATTCGAAGACCAGACTGCCCGCCGAACCCTTGCGAAATTAGGGCAGCCTTGCCTATTCTGATCATGATCGAGCGACAACGACCGCGGAGAGTCCTGAGGGCTGCAGAGACCCCCGGTCAACTCGATCGGCGAGCCCCGTGTCTTGATGCCACGGGGCTCGCCTGCGTTCCAGGCTGCATGGTGTAGACACATGAGCGTGCCACCGCCGCAGGACGCGACCGTTCCAGTCGAATTCACCGCGCCGTTCGACGCCGAATTGGGGCTGCGGTATACCGAACTCAGCCCCGACGGTGCCCGCGCGCAGTTAGAGGTCAAGCCCAAACTGCTTCAGCCGATGGGCCTCGTGCACGGCGGGGTCTACTGCTCGATGATCGAGAGTATGGCCAGCGTGGCCGCCTATACCTGGCTCGCCGAGCACGGCGGAGGAGACGTTGTGGGCGTCAACAACAACACGGATTTCCTGCGGTCCATCGGGTCGGGGACGGTGTACGGCGCCGCCGAACCCATCCACCGCGGCCGGCGTCAGCAGCTGTGGCTGGTCACCATTACCGATGACAACGACCGGGTGGTGGCCCGCGGTCAGGTGCGGCTGCAGAACCTCGAGGCCCAGCCCAGCCCAGCATGACCAGCCATTGAGCATGGCTTGCCTGTGCGGGTCGCCCGATAGCCTCCACTTCGGCCATATCAGCGTCGTGTCGGGGCGACTGGCGGCCAGGGCCGAACGCCGCTCAGCTCGCTCTTCGGACCGGTGAATCCTGCGCCTCGGCAGCCAATTCGGCCAGCTGTTCCAGCCGCGTACGTGCGAACGCCTGCTGATCGGTGATGGTCAGCTGACCTCGCCGGTTGCTCAGGAACGTCATGGTCCAGGACAACAGCGTCGTGATCTGGCTCTTGAAGCCGACCAGGTAAACCAGGTGCAGCACCAGCCACATCAGCCAGGCGATGAAGCCACTGAACTCCAGCGGACCGATCTTGGCCACCGCGGAAAACCGCGACACCGTGGCCATGGAGCCTTTGTCGAAGTACTGGAACGGCTCCCTCTGCGCGGGGTCGGCCCCGGCGAGTTCGCCCTTGATCGCCTTGGCCACATACTTAGCTCCCTGAATGGCGCCCTGCGCCACCCCCGGCACACCCTCGACGGCGGCCATATCACCCACGACGAACACGTTCGGGAAGCCCGGGACGGACAAATCGGGAAGCACCTTGATCCGACCGGACCGGTCGAGCTCGGCTGGTGACTGCTCGGCGAGATCCCGGCCCAACCTGCTGGCCGATACACCGGCGGACCACACCTTGCAGGCCGACTCGATGCGCCGGATGGTGCCGTCGGAATCCTTCACCGTGAGACCGTCGCGGTCCACATCGGTGACCATGGCATCCAGCTGTATCTCCACACCCATCTTCTCCAGCCGGGCGGCCGCCCGCTGACCCAGCTTGTCACCAAACGGTGGCAATACAGCCGGCGCGGCGTCGAGCAGGATCACTCGCGCCTTGGTGGAGTCGATGTGCCGGAACGCGCCCTTCAAGGTGTGATCGGCCAGTTCGGCGATCTGCCCCGCCATTTCGACGCCGGTGGGACCTGCTCCGACAATCGTGAACGTCAGCAGCTTGGCGCGACGTTCCGGATCGGTTGACCGTTCGGCGGCCTCGAACGCGCCCAGAATCCGGCCCCGCAACTCCAGAGCGTCGTCGATCGACTTCATGCCGGGAGCGAACTCGGCGAATTGATCATTGCCGAAGTAGGACTGGCCAGCGCCGGCCGCGACGATCAAATGATCGTAGGGAGTTTCGTAGGTGTGGCCGAGCAACTCCGAGACCACGGACTGGTTGGCCAGGTCGATATGGGTGACGTTGCCGAGTAACACCTGGACGTTGCGCTGCTTGCGCAGCACAACCCGGGTCGCGGGGGCGATTTCGCCCTCGGAGATGATGCCGGTAGCCACCTGGTATAGCAACGGCTGGAACAGGTGATGGGTGGTGCGAGCGATCAATTTGATATCGACATCGGCGTGCTTGAGCTTTTTTGCCGCGTTGAGTCCGCCGAACCCCGATCCGATGATGACGACTCGGGGCCGACGCTTCGGGCCGGCTGGGTCTTCGGGCTGGGGGCTCATCTTTGCACTGCTCCTGACTGGGCGCCTTGAACCCGCGCCTCGCAATTGTTAAGGGTAATAAAGTGAGTACCCAAAAACCCAGGTGAAACCCTGTGTAATCAGCCACAGCGGGAATCGACCCTGGTCGCGGCAACGTGAGACTCGTCATGCTCGAGGCGCACTATGACTTAGCCCACCAGGATACCCACCACGGGCCTGAGTGCCTCGCCAATCGCGGTGATTACACCGGGTGTGTAGAACGGCAAGTTGACGATCACGCTGTCGATTCCCGCGTCGATGACTTTGGTCTTGACCTGATCCGCGATCGACTCGGGGCTGCCGACAACCATGCGCTGGCTCATCTCTGCGGGAATCTGGTCGGCTGAGATGCCGTCACCGGCTAAGACCGTGAGCAACATGCTGGTTTCCAGGGTCGCCGGATCACGGCCGATCTTCTCGCACTGCTCGCGCACGACCCGCACCTTGCGCGGCAACTCGTCGAACCCGGCAATCACGTTGAGGTGGTCGAAATACCGTGCGGCAAGCGGAATGGTCTTCTTCTCACCGCTGCCGCCGATCATCAGCGGAATGTGGTCGCGGAAGCGCGGATTGGCCAGTGCCTGGCTGGCCCGGTAGTAGGTGCCCGAGAAGGTCGGTCGCTCGCCCTTGATCATCGGCAGAATGATCTTCAGCGCCTCGTCGAGGCGGTTGAATCTGTCGGTGAAGGTACCGAAATCGAAGCCCAGCTGATCGTGCTCGAGTTCGAACCATCCGGTTCCGATGCCCAGAATCGCCCGGCCCTGACTGATGACGTCCAGCGTGGTGATGATTTTCGCCAGCACGGTGGGGTTGCGGTACGTGTTGCCGGTCACCAAGGTGCCCAGCTGCACCCGCTCGGTGGCGGTGGCCAGCGCGCCCAGGGCGGTGTAGGCCTCCAGCATCGGCTGGTCGGGGTCGCCCAGCATGGGAAGTTGGTAGAAGTGGTCCATCACGAAAACCGAGTCGAATCCAGCCGATTCGGCTTCGCGGGCCTGAGCGATGACCGTTGGGAAGAGCTGCTCTATCCCGGTGCCGTAGGAGAAGTTGGGGATCTGAAAACCAAGACGAATAGCCACAGCGTCTACCGTAACCATCAACCCCGAAACACTAAATCCGCTCTAGGCGAAACTGGCCAGCGCGCCGTGACTGACGTGCAGCGTCTGGCCACTGATGTGTCGAGCCGCGGGGGTGGTCAAGAACAGGGCCAGGCGGGCCACTTCGGGCCCGACAGACGGCGTTGTGCGCGAAAGGCCTTCGTAACCGGGCTGCACGCCGCGCCCGGCAGCCACGGCGTTAACGGTGATACCGCGAGTGCCGAAGATGACTGCCTGCCCGGAAATCCAGTTGGAGAGTGTCGACTTAATGGCGGCGTCGACGCTGCCCGCGGGTGGGTTTTCCGTTACCACGCTGATGATGGACCCGCCGGAGCACAGATTATCGCCGACGGCCTGCACCGTCAGCACGGCTGAAAGCACCGTCGCGTCGAGCTCGTTGCGCCAGACTTTGGCCGTATCGGAGATCGAGTAGGTGCGCGGGTCGCCGGCCTCCCAGCGCGGTGCCGGCACGTTGACGATCGTGTCCAAGTGGTGGGGGAACAACCCGCGAGCCTCGGTAAGGCTGGCCGCGTCGGTGTTATCGCAGACAATTGCGTCCACGTCCAGCTCTTTGGCGGCAACCTCGAGGTCGCTGCGGCGGGCGCCCACGAGGGTCACCTTGTGACCGCCATCGCGAAAGCCCTCGGCTACCGTGCGCCCCAGCTCGGTGTCTCCACCAGTGACCAGCACGTCCACTGCCATGACCTCCTCGTGTTCAACATTGAACCCAGACCTGGCGTGGTTCCGATGGTGGCAATCCGTAGGACCAATGCCCGGGATCTCAGCGCGTTATGGCGTCAATCCAGGTAGATGTTACTGGACAGTAGCTCTAAGGGGAAATTAAGGAGCCGCGACGCGCCGCGGACTTTGCAAACTATTCAGCCGACGCACCTTTGCCGCATTTAGGCCGCCTGCCCGCACACCGCAACGGCTATGGTTTCACCCATGCGTGGGAGCGGGATCCTGGGCCCTTCGGTGTCGAAGTTGCTGGTGGCGGGCTTATCGACGGGCTTGTTAATGGGAATTGTGGGGTGCAGTTCAAATTCCCAGCCTGCGCAGGCCACCGGAAAAATCGTGGTGATGGCCGCGGCTTCGCTGAAGTCCGCGTTCACCAAGATCGGTCAGCAGTTCAAAAGCGACAATCCCGGCAGCAGCGTCGATTTCGAGTTCGCCGGTTCCTCCGAACTAGCAACGCAACTGACCCAGGGCGCGACCGCCGACGTTTTCGCATCGGCAGACACCGCGCAGATGGACACGGTCGCCAAGGCCGGGCTGCTCGCCGGGGATCCGACGAAGTTCGCCTCCAACACTTTGGTCATCGTGACCGCGCCGGGGAATCCGAAAAAGGTCGGATCCTTCGCCGACCTCACCAAGCCCGGGCTCAACGTGGTGGTTTGTGAAAAGCCGGTGCCTTGCGGATCTGCTACCCAGCGCATCGAGGACAGCAGCGGCGTGCACCTCAACCCGGTCAGCGAGGAACCCAGCGTGACCGACGTCCTGAACAAGGTCACCAGCGGACAGGCCGACGCCGCGCTGGTCTATGTCACCGATGCGCTCAGCGCCGGAAACAAGGTGACGGCAGTCAACTTTCCCGAGGCCCCCAGCGCGGTGAATATCTACCCGATCGCGGTGCTGAAGAAGGCTCCGCAACCAGCGTTGGCGCAGAAGTTCGTCACCCTGGTAACCGCTGACGGCGGCCAGAGGATCCTGGCCCAGTCTGGCTTCGCTGAGCCCTGACGACCAACGGGGAAGTGGTTGCTCGGAAACTTCGTCTGGCTTTTGTCCAGCTAAAGACGGCGAACTCTCAGGTTGCGCTCACGCGCAGCACTTTCTTTAAAGCAGTAGACGGTCCGAATGGATTGCGTCGGCAGAATACTTGATGTTTAAATTAAACGCTTGAATCATCCATCGTGTATGGAATACTATGACGCAATGGGTCTTCGGTTTGCTTACCGTGCCACCGACGCCCGCGTCGCGTGGGCCTCAACGGCGGCATGTCTTTCAGTCGATCCCGAGGAGTTCTTCGTTGATGGAGCGGCCCAGCACAAGGCCGCTCAAATATGCCGGCACTGTCCCGTCATCGCCGAATGCCTGGCCGACGCGCTCGACAACCAGATTGACTTCGGTGTTTGGGGCGGCATGACCGTGCGCCAACGCCGGGTTCTGTTGAAACAACATCCTGAGGTCGGTTCCTGGTCCGAGTTGTTCGCCCACCGCCAACATCGCAAGACTGGCTAATCGGCCTGATACATCGCGAAAGCAGTTCGGGAGGGCTTTCGGCAGTGATATGGATGCGCCGCGCAGCGATGTTATTGCGGTTATAAGGTGACATGAATTCGTAGCTGGCTACCAGCATGCGACCGTCGTTGCTTAGTGTTGAGCTGGGTATTTAGAAGTACGGCGGCATGTCCAGTCCGCTTATTTGTTTGCTGTGGCACGATCTAGCCAGGCAGCGAGCCGCTTGTGCTGCGCCGTGTTACGTTGCCTCCGGCACGGGCCCTTGAATCGCGACTGTGGCGAGGTATACGTATTAGCGCGCGTTGCAATGATCTGCCCCGCTGGGTGTATATCCCCGCTGCCGTGGGGACCACCTTTATAGTGCTGCCGTTGTTGGCCGTCGCGATCAAGGTCGATTGGCCGAACTTCTTGTCGTTGATCACCAGCTCCTCATCGACGACCGCGCTCTTGCTGAGTCTGAAGACCGCCGCTGCCAGCACCGTGGTGTGCGTGCTGCTCGGGGTGCCGATGGCACTGGTATTGGCCCGTAGCAGGGCACGGGTGGTGCGGTTGTTGCGACCGCTGATTCTGCTGCCGCTGGTGCTGCCGCCAGTGGTGGGAGGGATCGCGTTGCTGTATGCGTTCGGCCGGCTCGGATTGATCGGGCGTTATCTCGAGGCCGCCGGTATAGGCATCGCGTTCAGCACAACCGCCGTCGTGTTGGCGCAGACGTTCGTCTCGTTGCCGTTTCTGGTGATCTCTCTGGAGGGCGCCGCCCGCACCGCGGGGGCCGACTACGAGGTGGTGGCGGCGACGTTGGGGGCGCGGCCCAGCACGGTCTGGTGGCGGGTCACCCTGCCGCTGCTGCTGCCGGGCATGGTGTCGGGAGCGGTGCTGGCATTCGCCCGCTCACTGGGGGAGTTCGGCGCGACGCTGACATTCGCGGGTTCCCGGGAAGGTGTCACCCGCACACTGCCGCTCGAGATCTACCTGCAGCGGGTGAGTGACCCGAACGCGGCTGTCGCGTTGTCGATCCTGCTGGTAACGGTTGCGGCCCTGGTCGTGCTGGTGCTGGGCGTCCGCGGGCTCACCGGGACCGACGCGAGGTAGCCGGCGATGAGTGAACTGCAGCTGCGCGCGGTCGTGGCAGACCGCGGTCTGAATGTGGAATTCTCGGTGTCGGCGGGCGAGGTGCTCGCGGTGCTGGGGCCCAACGGCGCGGGCAAGTCGACCGCATTGCATGTCATCGCCGGGCTGCTTCGCCCCGACGAGGGTCTGGTGCGGCTGGGGGAGCGGGTGTTGACCGACACCGCGGCAGGGGTGGACGTGGCGACACACGATCGCCGGGTGGGACTGCTCCTGCAGGACCCCTTGCTGTTCCCGCACATGAGCGTCGCCGCCAATGTGGCTTTCGGGCGGCATAGCCGGGGTTTTCGGTCTGCCCGCGCCCAAGATAAGTCACGCGCGCTGCGCTGGCTGCGCGAGGTGGACGCCGAGGAATTCGCCGACCGCAGACCACGTCAGCTTTCCGGCGGTCAAGCGCAACGGGTGGCGATCGCGCGGGCGTTGGCGGCCGAACCCGATGTGCTGCTGCTTGACGAACCGCTGGCCGGGCTCGACGTGGCGGCGGCCGCGGCCATCCGAACGGTGCTACGCAAGGTGGTCGCCCGCAGCGGCTGCGCAGCGATCCTGATAACCCACGACTTGTTGGACGTGTTCACGCTGGCCGACCGAGTGCTGGTGCTCGATTCCGGCAAGATCTGCGAGATCGGCCCGGTCGCCGACGTGCTCTCCGCGCCGCGCAGCCATTTTGGGGCGCGGATCGCGGGCGTCAACCTGGTCAGCGGGGCCATCGGCCCCGACGGTTCACTGCGCAGCTGGTCCGGCATCCACCTGCACGGGACCCTTGCTGACGAGTTCGCCGGGGAGGTCCCCACAGGGCAAGAGGCGATCGCGGTGTTCGCGCCAGCAGCCGTGGCCGTGTACCGGGACCGGCCGCATGGCAGCCCGCGCAACACCCTCGAGGTGACCGTCGCAGCCCTGGACACCCGCGGATCGGCGGTTTTGGTGCGCGGCCAGGAGCAACCCGATGGCGCACCTGGCCTGGCCGCCGAGATCACCGTCGATGCCGCCGCCGAGCTGCGGCTGACGCCCGGAGATCGCGTTTGGTTCACCGTCAAAGCTCTGGCAGTCTCGCTGTACCCGGCATCAGCGCGACACGCCGATTCGTAACCGACTTCCCGCGATCCTGGCCAATCGGCGGTGAAGTGCGCAGACGGTGACGAAAAACGATGGCACGTCGCCAGCAAGGCATCCTTGCGTCCCGGCCGTTAGACGGTAGGTTCGTCGCCATGGATGAGGTGGACCCTAAGTCGACACGTCGCCGCGGACTGTGGACGACACTGGCGATCGCCGCGGTGGCCGGTGCCGGCGTCGTCACCATCGCAATACCGGCGACGTCGAACGCCGATCCCGAGGTCCCAACCCCCGTGCCGCCAACAACCACGGCGGCGGCCCCGCCAGCGGCTGGCGCGCCCGCGGCTGCCCCTGCCGCGCCCGCAGCACCACCAGCCGCTCCCGGCGCTCCCGTCGCGCCTCCCGCTGCCCCTCCCGCTGCCCCTGGTGTCCCGCCGGCACCTGCCGCCCCCGGCGCTCCCGTGCCACCTCCGGCCGATCCGAATGCGTCACCGCCGTCATCGGTGCCGGTCGATCCGAACGCGCCACCCCCAGACCCGAACGCGGGCCGGATCACCAACGCCGTCGGCGGGTTCAGCTTTATCCTTCCCGCGGGCTGGGTGGAGTCAGATGCTTCTCACCTCGACTACGGCTCGGCGCTGCTGAGTAAGTCGATCGGTCAGCCGCCCATGCCCGGGCAGCCGCCTGGGGTGGCCAACGACACTCGCATCGTTCTCGGCCGACTGGACCAAAAGCTTTATGCCAGCGCTGAAGCCGACAACGCCAAGGCCGCAGTCCGGCTGGGCTCGGACATGGGTGAGTTCTTCATGCCGTACCCCGGCACCCGGATAAACCAGGAGGCCTCCCCACTTAACGCCAACGGGGCAGTTGGAAGCTCGTCGTTCTACGAGGTCAAGTTCAGCGACTCCGCCAAGCCGAACGGCCAGATCTGGACGGGCGTCGTCGGTTCGCCCGCGGCGACCACGCCCAACGCCGGTCCTCCCCAGCGGTGGTTTGTGGTGTGGCTGGGCACCTCGAATGACGCGGTGGACAAAGCCGCGGCCAAGGCGCTGGCCGAGTCGATCCAGCCCTGGACGGCGCCGGCTGCCCCTGCGCCTGTTCCGGGAGTCCCGGTTGCCCCGGGTGCGCCCGCGCCTGCGCCTGCCCCGGCCGCACCCGCCCCGGCACCGGCTCAGGCCCCCGCAGGTGAATTGACTCCCACTCCCACATCCACCCAGCAGCGGACCGTGCCTGCCTGATTGGGTTCCGGGCCTGGGGATTTGGCCTGCGTTAAGCCACGTCTCGAGCCGTAACAACCAAGATGGTTGACGGACACCCCTCGGGTATACCCTGGTCATTTCCGATCGCCAACCAATAATCCTGAGGAGTGGCCGCCGTGGACTTGTTTTGGAACATCTTTTGGATGATCGTCGTCGGTCTCATCGTCGGCTTTATTGCTAGGTTTGTCGTGCCGGGAAAGCAACCGCTGGGTTGGATCGTGACCGCGCTGCTCGGGATTGCGGGATCCTACGTCGGCGGCACCTTGGGCAGCGTGGTCTTTCCACCGCACCAATTCGACATCCACCCGCCGATCAAACACGCGTTTTTGGGTGCACTGATCGGAGCCGTGATCCTCTTGCTGATCTACAACGCCGTCCGGTCGCGGACCCGGTAGGCATGATGGGGTGATGACCCCGCCATCGGCCACCACCACAATGCGCGCCTGGCGGGTTCGTCGACCTGGGCCCATCAACACTGGCCCGCTCGAACTAGTCACCACCGAAATACCGCACCCCGAGCCGTCGGAGTTGTTGGTGGCAGTGCGCGCGTGCGGGGTCTGCCGCACCGACCTGCACGTCAGCGAAGGCGATCTGCCCGTGCACCGCGCGCATGTGATTCCGGGCCACGAGGTGGTGGGCGAGGTCGTCCAGGTGGGTGCTCAGGCCGGTGACGAGTTCAGTGTAGGGGACCGGGTGGGCATCGCCTGGCTGCGCCATACCTGCGGTGTGTGCAAGTACTGCCAACGCGGCGCCGAGAACCTGTGCCCGAAGTCGCGCTACACCGGCTGGGACGCCGATGGCGGATATGCCGAATTCGCCACCGTCCCTGCGGCTTTTGCGCATCACCTGCCGAGCGGGTACAGCGACAGCGAACTTGCGCCGCTGTTATGCGCGGGCATCATCGGCTACCGCTCGCTACTGCGCGCCGAATTACCGCCCGGTGGCCGGCTGGGTCTGTACGGATTCGGCGGCAGCGCCCACATCACCGCGCAGGTCGCTTTGGCGCAAGGAGCCGAAGTGCACGTGATGACCCGCGGAGAAACGGCCCGCAAGCTGGCACTGGAGCTCGGTGCCGCGTCGGTGCAGGGCGCCGCCGATCCGCCGCCGGTGAAGCTGGACGCCGCGATCCTGTTCGCACCGGTCGGTGAACTGGTGCTGCCAGCGGCGGCGGCCCTCGACCGCGGCGGCACGTTGGCGATCGCCGGGATTCACCTGTCCGATATCCCGAGCCTGAACTACCAGCGGCACTTGTTTCAGGAGCGGCAGATCCGGTCGGTCACGTCAAACACCCGGGCGGATGGGCGCGCCTTCCTGGAATTCGCGGGACAGCATCACATTGAGGTGTCCACACCGGAGTATCCCCTTGAACAAGCGGATCGAGCGCTGGCCGACCTAAGCGCCGGCCGGATAGCCGGTGCCGCGGTGCTGCTCGTCTAACTCGAAAAGTGCCAGACCAGCGCGGCGGCCAACGCGCCCAGCCCGTTCAGTGACCAATGCAGCGCGATCGGCGCGATCAGGCTTCCGCTGCGTCGGCGCAACCAGCTGAACACGAAGCCAGCCGTCCCCGTGGCCAGCACCGCCAGAATCACCCCGGCCAGCATTCCGACGATCCCGCCGCCGAACAGCCGGGTGAAACCGACATTGCTGCTGGTCAACCCCAACGACGTGCCGACATGCCACAGGCCGAACAGCAGCGAACCCACCAGCGCGACACCGCGAAAACCCCAGGCGCGGTTCAGCGCGCCGTGCAGCACGCCGCGAAACGCCAGTTCTTCGGGGATCACCGTTTGCAGCGGGATGACGACCATCGATGCGACCACGGCGCCGGAGAATCCCCAGAGCTGAGCGTAGTGATTGTTCATGAACATTGGCCGGGTCATCGGCAGCAGCACTCCGACCGCGATGGCCGATCCCACCACAGCCACGGCGGCGAGCGCGTAACCCAGGCCGGACCTCCAATGTTCGCGGCCCAGGCCGAGGTCGGTCCAGTCCAGACCATTGGCGCGCATGAGGAACACCAGGCCGACTGCGACGGCCGGCACGGTGGCGATGTTCGCCCAGGGGGTGGTGAAATGCGCGACCAGGTTGGTCAACACCAGCACAAGGACGACGACCGCGACGTCGACCTGCATCCGGAACTGGTGCAGCGCGGACAGCTGCGACACCAGCGGGTGCGGTTGGACCGCATCAACAGCGGCGGTGGTGTGGTCTGACATCGTCAACCAAGTCTACCTGCGGGCGGCTGACCGCCCGCCCGGTCAGCCGCCGCTCGATGCGACCCGGCGTCGCGCGTAGGCCCGCAGGTCTGCCGGGAGCGCGTCCGCCAACAACAGCTGCGGAAGTAACTCCGGTTCGGTCATTCGAGCGCGAAACGCCAGGCCAATGGTCACGTCATGGTCGGGGCGAAAATCGATTGCAATGGGGTCGCCCGCGCGCACCGCGCCGGGCGAGACCACCCGTAAGTACGCACCGGGCTTCCCCGCCTGGGTAAAGGTCTTGATCCACTGGTTCAAGTTCAGGAATGCCGCGAAAGTGCGGCACGGCGTCCGCGGCGCGGACACTTCCAGTACCAAGCCGTCGGTACCGATGCGCCATCGCTCGCCGATCCGCGCCCCGGTCACATCGATGCCCAAGGTGGTCAGGTTCTCGCCGAAGATCCCGTTGGTGAGCTCCCGCTGGAGCTGAACCGCCCACCCGTCGAGGTCTTCTCGCGCATATGCGTACACGGCCTGGTCGTCACCGCCGTGGACTTTATGGTTGCCGATGGTGTCGCCAATCAATCCGCTGCCCAGGCCACTACGCATCGAGCCCGGTGCACGCACCATGACCGGCTCAGTCGCCGCGACTTTGTCGATGCCCGTCAGCTTCGATTGCGCGCGCAGATCGGGATTCGGCCGGACACGAGCCACGTTGACCGACAGAACATTCGCCACCTAGCAAGCCTAACGCCGGGTGCTCTACTGTTCCTCGCCGCGAGCCCGCGCCTCGTAAGCGTGACGTTTGGCGACATCGACATCATCGGTGAAGACGTGGTCGCCGCCGAATATGCGGTTCAGGCCCTCGGCCAGCGCGCGCGGCATGAACTTCGTCGACGCGACCATGGCGCCGGCCGCTTTGGTGATGCGCACCCGGGGCTTGGGCCGCGCAATGAGTCCGACGATCGCGTCGGCGACGTCGGCCGGCTCGGCGTTCTTGAATCCCTTCATCCCGGCAGTGCCCGCGACGAGTTCGGTGTTGACGAAGGTCGGCGACACCATGGAAAACTTCACGCCGGCAGAGCGGTACTCGAGCCTTGCCGAGTCGGTGAACGCGACTACCGCATGCTTGCTTGCACAGTAGGTGGCGAGCCCGACGACGTAGAGCTCCCCGGCCAGCGAGGCGACGTTGATCACGTGCCCGGATCCGCGGGGGGCCATCCGCTGGGCCGCCAGTTTGCTGCCCAGGATCACCCCGTAGACGTTGATGTCCAGGATGCGCCGGGTCACCGCGTCCGGCTCGTCGACAATCCGGCCGACAGGCATGATGCCGGCATTGTTGATCAGCACATCGATAGGGCCAAGTTGGCGCTCCACCGAGTCGAGAAATTCAGAAAACGAATTCCGTTCTGTCACATCGAGTTTGCCGTATACTTCGAGGCCCAGATCGGCGCCCGACTCTTTCACTTTCAGCTCGTCGATATCACCGATCGCAACCTTGGCGCCCAGATTGTGCAGCGCGGTCGCGGTGGCCAATCCGATTCCCCGTGCGCCACCCGTGATGACTACTACTTTGTCACGGACCTTGACGCCAATGGATCCTGTGTCTGCCATCCGCCCAGCACAGCACTCGACGGCAAGGGGCGCAATAAGCGCCGCCCTGGTGCCGGATGGAAACGTCCGGGCCCGGCGGTTCTACGAACGCGACGGATAGAGGTTGCACTGAACGACTCGGCGGAAGTGCGTTACCGACGCACCCTGTAGTCGCGCGAACTAACGCAGGGTGAGCCACGCCAGGCTGGCGGCCCCGGCCAGCGCGCAATAGATGGCAAACGGTGTGAGGGTGCGGGTTTGGAAATACCGGGTAAGAAAGCGCACGGCCAGATAGGCGCAGACGAACGAAGCGACACTGCCGGCCAGAACCTGACCGCCGATCCCGGCTCCAAGGGGCCCGAACAGCTCGGGGATTTTGTATACCCCGGCGGCCAGGATGATCGGTGTCGCCAGCAAAAAGGAGAAGCGGGCGGCGTCTTCGTGTGACAGGCCGCGCCAGAGCCCGGCCACCATGGCGATGCCGGAGCGGCTGATGCCGGGAAGCAACGCCAGGATTTGCGCGGAGCCGATCAGCACGCCCTGGGGCATCGGCAGTTGCGCGAGCCTGCCGTCGATGGCCTCGTCGCCGTGCAGGGGTTGGTTGTCGGTGGCTGGCCCGGTTTCGGGACCAGGGCGGCGGCGCAATAATTCGGCCGCATAGAGCGTGATGCCGTTGAGGAACAGGAACACCGCTGCCGGAATGGGCTTGCCCAATGTCGTGCGGAATAGCTGTTCCAGGGCCAAACCAGCCAGGGCCACCGGGATGGTGGCGGCCACGATCAGCCAGGCTAAGCGCTCGTCGGAAGTTTGGATTCGGCGATGTCGCACCGAGGACACGAATCCCGCCAGGACACGCAACCAGTCCCGCCAGAAGAACACCAATAAGGCGGCGGCGGTGGCCACGTGCAGACCGACGATGAAGGCGAGGTAGGGCGATTGGGGTGCGGAGACGTTGAGGTCTCGGGCCCATTGGCCACCGATCAGAGCCGGCACCAGTATGGAGTGCCCCAGACTGGATACCGGGAACAACTCTGTGATGCCCTGGCAGGCGCCGACGATCACGGCCTCCAAATAGCTCAAGTGCGCACCCATGTGTCGACAATCTCCATTCGCTTGTCGGCGACGCCACTGCCGGACGTCACGCTGGCGTGACGCTCGGCAACGATAGTCATGCCGGCGTGACGTTCGCCAAGTCGCCCCATTAGGTTCGTCCCTATGCCCGTCGACCCCAGGACACCAGTATTGGTCGGCTACGGTCAGATCAACCACCGCGACGAAATCGACCCCGATACGCGATCGGTCGAACCGGTCGACCTCATGGTCGCCGCCGCGCAGCAAGCCGGAAATTCCCGGGTTCTCGATGCGGTCGACTCGATTCGCGTGGTGAACCTGCTGTCGGCCCGCTACCGCGATCCCGGGCTACTAGTCGGCGAACGGATCGGCGCCGCAAAATTCAGCACTCTCTACAGCCCGGTCGGCGGCAACGTGCCGCAGTCGTTGCTCAATCAAGCCTGCCTGGACATTCAACACGGCAGGGCCGGCGTGGTATTGCTCGCCGGTGCCGAGACGTGGCGCACCAGGAGGGGGCTGAAGGCCAAGGGCGGCAAGCTCGTCTGGACGGCTCAGGACGACTCGGTGCTGATGGCCGAGGTCAGCGGCGACGACGTTCCGATGGGCGGTGATGCCGAGAGCAGGATCGGGCTGGATCGGCCGGCCTACATCTATCCGCTCTTTGAGCAGGCCCTTCGCCTCGCAAACGGCGAGTCGATCGAGGATCACCTCAGGCGCATCGGCGAACTGTGGGCGCGCTTCAACGCGGTCGCGGTAGGCAACCCGCACGCGTGGATCCGCAGACCGGTCACGGCCGAGGAGATCGTCGAGCCCGGACCGCAAAACCGGATGATCAGCTGGCCGTACACCAAGTTGATGAACTCCAACAACATGGTTGACCAGGGCGCCGCCCTGATCCTGACATCGGTCGAGCAGGCCACCCACCTGCAGATTCCCACCGAAAGCTGGGTCTACCCACACGCAGGCACCGACGCCCATGACACCCCCGCCATCGCCGAGCGTGACGAACTGTATCGGTCACCGGCGATCCGGATCGCCGGCGCGCGGGTGCTGCAGTTGGCCGGCCTCGACATCGACGACGTCGATTACGTCGACCTGTACTCGTGTTTTCCCTCCGCCGTACAGATCGCGGCAGCTGAACTTGGATTAGCGGTCGACGACCCCAGCCGTCCGCTGACCGTCACCGGCGGATTGACCTTCGCGGGTGGCCCCTGGAACAACTATGTAACGCATTCCATCGCCACCATGGCCGAGCTGCTGGTGGCCAATCCCGGTCGGCGTGCGTTGATCACCGCCAACGGCGGCTACCTGACCAAGCACAGCTTCGGTGTCTACAGCACCGACCCGCCAGCTGAATACCGTTGGGAAGACCTGCAATCGACAATAGATCGAGAGCCCACGCGGGATGGGTTGGTCCAGTGGGAAGGCATCGGCACGGTTGAAGCATGGACGACGCCGTTCGACCGGGACGGACAACCGGAGAAGGCTTTCCTGGCCGTTCGCACCCCCGACGGGTCGCGCACCTTGGCGGTGATCAGCGATCCCACTGCGGCTGAGTTGACAGTGCGTGAAGATATCGGTGGCGCCAAGGTTGTCGTCACACCGGCCGGCACCGCGACGCTGCGGTAGCCGGCCGGAGCATCACACCTGGCCAGAGCGCAGCGGTCGCACACCACCGATTGCCTGCCTATTGTCGAAGTGCGACGTTGGGGGAGGTGAGTCCAGGTGCACATCCTGGTTACCGACGCCATCGGCACGGTGGGGCGGATGGTCGCACGGCAACTGATCGCAGCCGGGCACACGGTCAGCGGCATGGCCGAACGTCCGCACCCCTACCTGGACCCGAACGTGGAGCTTGTTTGCGCGTCCTTGTCCGACCCCATCCTGCAACAGCTGGCCGACGAAGCCGACGCGGTGATCCATCTGGCCCCGATCGACACCACTGCACCCGGCAACGCCGGCATCGACGGCGTTGCACGGGTCACCCACGCGGCCGCCCGCGCGGGCGCCCGGCTGACGTTTGTGTCGCAGGCCGCGGGCCTGCCCTATCTCTACCAGCAGGCCGAAGAGCTGGTGTCCACCTGTTGGGGACCCAGCCTGGTCATCCGGATCGCGCCGCCGGTGGGCCGCCAGCTCGACTGGATGGTGTGCCGCACTGCGGCCACGCTGTTGCGCACCAAAGTCTCGGCGCACCCGCTACGGGTACTGCACCTGGACGACTTGGTCCGCTTCCTGGTGATGGCGCTAGAAACCGACCGCACCGGCGTGGTGGACCTGGCCTCCCCGGACACCGTCAATCTCATCACCGCCTGGCGACTGCTGCGATCCGTTGACCCGCGTTCCCGGCTGCATCAGGTGCGCCGTTGGCCACAGTTAATTCCGGAGATGGATATCACTGCGGTGCAGGAGGATTGGGACTTCGAATTCGGCTGGCACGCGACTGACGCGGTCGCCGATACGGCGCGGGGGCTGGTCGGCCGCCGGCTCGGCGCCGCGGGCGCCACCCGCCATGGGGGCGAACTGGCGCTGCCGGTGGAGGTTCTGCCACGGTCGGGGTTGCCCGAAGGGGTCGGGTCGGCGGCACCAGACGGGCTGGAAGGCGAATTTGACGACCGAATCGATCCGCGATTCCCGGTGTTCAGCGCCAGCGATCTTGCCGAGGCGTTGCCCGGGCCGTTGACCCCGATAACGCTGGACGTCCAGTTGAGCGGGCTGCGCGCGGCCAGCCGGGCGCTGGTTCACGTGCTTGCGCTTGGCGGCGTGATCGGCGACGAATGGGGGAGCCGGGCGGTCGCGGTGTTCGGCCATCGCCCCTATGTTGGGGTGTCGGCCAATGTCATCGCCGCGACGCAACTGCCCGGCTGGCACCAGCACGCCGTCGCCGATCGAGCCCCGGGCGACCAACCACAGGTCGGCACGGTCGCCAAAGCCGTCACCGCGGCGCGCTCGCTGGCCGCGTTGCGGTATCTACGGGCTGACACGCGGGCGTACGCGGCCGCAGCGCGAGCGGAGCACTTAGCTGCCGAACAGTTGACCTCGCTGTCGGATGCCGGCCTGGGGGTTCGGATTCCGCTGTTGCGGGACCGGATTCATCAGGGCTGGATTCTGACGGCGCTATGGCTGATCGACACCGGCGTGACGGCCGCCGTGCTGCCGCAATCTAAAGCGGGTTTCGGTGTGGCTGGATTCGGCGCCATCGTGGAAAGCGGCCAGATAGCAGCGGAGACCGATGCGCTGGCGGCGCTTCTACGCACCGATCCGCCAGTGTGCGCGCTGGCGCGGGAAGGCAACCTCGCCAGTGTGCGAGCGTTGTCCCCGGACACCGCCGGCACCCTCGATGCCGCCATCGCCCGGGTAGGGCACCGCGGGCCCGGTGAAGCTGAACTGGCCAGCCGAATGTTCAGCGACGATCCGGCGATGCTGCTGACGGCGGCCGCCACCGCCGCTGCGGCACCCGCCG
>Ga0182013_10003282_pt1 | contig 20383 bp, 16 predicted proteins | sample 612S2MmetaG_FD_120487 | JGI IMG/M metagenome (GOLD analysis project Ga0182013, IMG submission 120487) | Permafrost microbial communities from Stordalen Mire, Sweden - 612S2M metaG | ecosystem: Environmental > Terrestrial > Soil > Wetlands > Permafrost | place: Sweden: Stordalen | collected... | reverse complement strand
GGCATCGGGATCATGTTCTGCCTGCGCAACAAGGTCTGCAGCGATCTCGCGCGCGTTCCCTCTTTCGCTGGTCACGACGATTTCAGTGGGGCCTGCCAGCATATCGATGGCGCAATCAAAGGCAACCAGGCGTTTGGCCGCGGTGACGTACAAGCTTCCAGGGCCGACGATCTTCTCGATGCGTTGAATCGAATCTGTACCATAGGCAAGCGCGGCGATCGCATGTGCGCCACCAAGCCGATAGAATTCTGTGATGCCGAGCAGGTGAGCAGCTGCTAACGTCTCCAGGGCAGGCCTTGGCGAAACGACGGCAATGCGCTCTACGCCTGCTACCTGGGCGGGAATCGCCGTCATCAGCAACGTGGATGGGAGCGGATGACGACCGCTGGGTACGTAGCAGCCAACAGAGGAGATGGACCGTACAAGCTGGCCGGTTGTCAAACCGAGAATTGTTTCCTCGCTCCACGAAGCTGGAAGCTGGTTGACCGCAAAAGCGCGAATTTGCTCCGCAGCTGTCGTGAGCGCGTCGCGCATCGACGCGCTCGTACTCTCCCAGGCGGCACGCATCTCTTCTGGGAACACGCGCAGAGTCTCCGGCTCGTTCATCCCGTCGAATTGCGCGGCGTACTTGAAAAGAGCACGATCGCCGCGCTTGCGCACATCGCCTACGATGCGCTTCACCGCCGGCAAGACGGCGTCGAGCGCTGCGCCACCGCGTCGTTCCAGCTGAGCGATTAGCTGGGTCGCCACCGACGCACCTCGTCCGTAGGTTTGGATGATCTTCATTCGCAACCTCCGGACTAAAGCACAACCTTGTTGAGCGGATATTCGACGATCCCCGTGGCCTTGGCCGCCTTTAATCGCGGAATCACATCGCGCGCTACGCGCTCTTCCACAATCGTATTGACTGCTACCCACTCGGAATTGCTCAGCTGCGAAATAGTCGGCGAATTCAGCGCCGGGAGCACGGCCAGAACCGCGTCGAGATCTGCGCGCTTCACATTCAGCATCAGTCCGACTTGCGATTGCGCGTCGATGGCTCCGCGGAGCATGAGCGCAATCTGGTCGATCTTTTCGCGCTTCCATGCGTCCGCCAGCGTTCCCTTGCCGGCGATAAGGTGCGTCTCGCTTTCGAGAACTGTATCAATAATCTTCAGATGATTTGCCTTCAGCGAACTGCCCGTCTCCGTGACCTCGACAATCGCGTCAGCCAACATGGGCGGTTTGACTTCGGTTGCGCCCCAGCTGAACTCCACTTTCACGTTCACGCCTTTGGCGGCGAAGTAGCGTTTGCTCACCTCGACAAGTTCCGTCGCGATGATCTTGCCTTCAAGATCTTCGGCTCTCTCAAAGCCACTCGCTTCGGGAACCGCAAGCACCCAGCGGACTTTGCGCCGGCTCTGCTTCGCGTAGGTCAGGGTCGTTACGCTGGTGACATCAAGTCCGCTCTCCACGACCCAGTCGATGCCGGTGAGGCCGGCGTCGAGCACGCCGTGGTCCACGTAGCGCGCCATCTCCTGCGCGCGAATGAGCATGCACTCGATCTCCGGGTCGTCGATCGAGGGAAAGTAAGAACGGCCGTCGGCATAGATATTCCAGCCGGCCCGCTTGAATAAGGCAATCGTCGCATCCTGCAAGCTTCCCTTGGGGATGCCAAGTCTCAGTTTTTTAGCCACGGTCTTTCTCTCTTTCACGAATTGGTTCTGCGTCGCCGGCCTCGAAAATCGGGCGGGTGAAGCAACTCACCGTGCCCTCATGGCACACCAGCCCGTCGCCTTCAACCACGACGCGAAACAGCAGCGTGTCCTGGTCGCAATCTGTACTCGCTGAAACCACGCGGAGCCGGTTGCCGCTGGTTTCGCCCTTCATCCAGAGTTTCTGCCGGGTGCGGCTCCAGAAGGTGACGAATCCCGACTCCAGCGTCTTTGCGTAGCTGACGGGGTTCAGAAATCCGAGCATCAGCACCTCGCCGGTCGCGGCGTCCTGTGCGATCCCGGGTACGAGGCCATCCATTTTCTCGAAGTCGATTGACGGCTTCTCGATTGCATTTCCAGTTTTGTCTTCGCTCATCGTTTCCTGATTTCACGTTCATATGCACAACAAAAAGCCCGCTCGGTTTGTGGCCGGCGGGCTTGGGTGCTTCAATCTGTCTGGCTGTTACATCGAGCCATCGCAGTCCGCCGGCATGGATATCCCATGATGGTGAGGATGCGCGTGATGGCGGCGGTTCTGCATCTGTTTCAAACCATAAGGCGTACCCGTGCGCGCTGTCAAATTTCGACCAATGCCAGAATCTGAATAGCTGCGCATCCAGTCAACGAATGCGGGAATGTTGGCACCGAATTTGCAATGGCGAGTGTGACGGGGAATACACGCCGAAGATGCGCATTCAGGAAGACAATGGACGCTTGAGACTCATGAAGCGATGGTGGTCATGGGCGGCGTTGCTTTGCGTCTTTCCTGGCGCTGTTGCGGGCCAGTATCAGGACCGTGATGGGTCCGGCGCGCCGAAAACCACCGCGGCAGCTCCGCTGCCTGAGGATCGCATCGACATCAACCACGCGTCTCTGCCGAAATTACTCAAGATCCCAGGCATGACGGAGAGTTGGGCAGGGCGAATTCTCCGCTTCCGGCCCTATCACTCCAAGCTCGATCTTCTGGAAAAGGGCATCGTCTCAGGCCAGGTCTACGACCGCATCAAGGACTTCATCATCGCTCACCGCGATTCACAGTAGATCGCGTTCGCTATGCCGTTTGCGCATCATGATGACGAACGCTGCGGCGACGCAGCAGTCCGCTCAGCAGCACGTAGAGCACGGGAATGAAGAACAGGTTAAGCACGGTTGACAGCAACATGCCGCCAACGATGGTGGTGCCTACGGAACGCCGTCCCAGAGCGCCGGCGCCGGTGGCAAACACCAGCGGCAGAACGCCGAGGATGAATGCAAACGACGTCATGAGAATGGGGCGCAAGCGCAGTTCCGCTGCCTCAATGGCCGCTTCGGCGATGGAGCGACCTTTCTCGCGCAACTGTTCGGCAAACTCGACGATCAGAATGGAGTTCTTGGCGGAAAGCCCGATTAGCATCACGAGTCCGATCTGGCAATAGACGTCGTTCGACTGACCGCGCAGTGCAACCAGGCCGAGCGCGCCCAAGACCGCCATGGGGACGGCCAGCAGAATAATGAACGGGAGCGCGAAACTCTCGTATTGGGCTGAGAGCGTGAGATAGATAACCAGAAGTCCTAGGCCGAAGATGGTGAGCGCCTTGCCGCTGGACTCGATTTCGTCGAGTGTCAGGCCGGTCCACTCGAAGCGCATGCCCGGCATCTTGGTCTTGTTGAAGAGAGTTTCCATTGCAGCGAGGCCTTGGCTGGAGCTCAGGCCTGGTGCCGGATTGCCGTCGATTTCCACCGAGCGAAAGAGGTTGTAGTGGCCGATAACCGGCGGGCCCGCGGCCTGGGCAACCGTCACCAGGTTGTCGAGCGGCACCATCATGCCGGAATCGGAACGCACGTAATAGCTGTGCAGATCGCTCGACGACATGCGGAAGGGCTGGTCGGCCTGCACGAACACCCTGTAGGTGCGGTTGTTGTAGTCGAAATCGTTGACGTACTCCGACCCCATGAACACGCCGAGAGTGTTGGTGATTTGGGAGAGCGGAATGTTCATGGCCTTGGCCTTTTCGCGGTCGATGGTGACAAGCACCTGCGGATCGTTCGCGGAAAAGCTGGTGTAGAGACCAGACAATTCCTTGCCTCCATTGCCATTGGCCATCATCTGGTGCGCCACGCGGTCAAGATCGGACAAGGTATTGGAGCCGGAATCCTGCAACATGAATGCGAAACCACCGAAGCTGCCGACGCCCTGAACCGCTGGGGGCTGCACGAGCATCACCAATCCGCCATTGGGGGCGAACATCAGCATTTGCAATTTAGGCGCAAGGTCGGCAACGATGTCGGACGCAGAGTGCCCTTTAGCTCGGCGCTGATCGGCCGGAAGTGTGCTGACAAACATCATTCCCGCGTTGGACGACCCGCCCGCAAAAGAGAAACCCATGATGGAGAAGGCCCCGGCGATGTCGTGATTTGTGGCAAGGATGGCTTGCGCGCGCTCGGCCAGATTTGTTGTATAGGACAGTGACGAACCCGGAGGCGCCTGCACAATCACCATCAGGAATTCCTGGTCTTCCTGCGGGATGAAGCCGGTGGGGACATGCTGATACATCCAAACCGTGGCGCCCAGGCCGGCGAAGAATACCAACAGGAGCAGGTAGCGAAGTCGAAGCGCCACATGGATGCCTTTGGCATAAGTACGCCCCAGCCAGCTCACGGCTGCATCCGCCCCATGCACAAAGCCGGCAAATGCGCGCGAGACAGGCCGGATGTGAAGAAAGTCGAGTTGTTTGGGCCGGTCCTCTTCGCCGCGCAGGAACAATGCCGACAGGGCCGGCGAAAGGGTCAGCGCGTTGAAAGCCGAAATAGCGATGGCGAAGGCAATGGTGAGCGAGAACTGGCGATAGAGGATTCCCGTCGTTCCGGGGAAGAAGGATACCGGGATAAACACGGCGATAAGCACCAGGGACGTGGCAATGACGGCACTGGTGACCTCGCCCATGGCGTTTGAAGTTGCTTCGTGCGGGTCGGAGTGCTCCATTGCGATATGCCGCTGCACGTTCTCAATGACGACAATGGCGTCGTCGACCACCAGGCCCGTAGCCAGCGTGATGCCAAACAGCGTAAGCGAGTTAATTGAGAAGCCGAATAGCTTGACGAAAGCGAAGGTTCCGATGAGTGACACCGGAATCGTCACCGCTGGAATAATGGTGGCGCGCCAGTCAAGCAGGAAGAGGAAAATGACCACGATCACAATGGCAATAGCTTCAGCGAGGGTGACAAGCACTTCGCGGATGGAGTCGCCGACCACCGTAGTGGAATCGAACGCGACGGCATACTTCAGCCCAGGAGGAAAAGTCTTCTGGAGTTCCTTGAGGGCGGCCTTGACGCGCGTATCGACATCAAGGGCGTTGGCGTTGGACAACTGCATAACGCCGATGCCGTTGGCGGAATGCCCAAGGTATTCGAGGTTGGCGCTGTAGTCCTCGGCGCCCACCACGGAGTGACCGACGTCTTTCAGCAGCACCAGCCCGTTGGTCGAGTTTTTGACAATGATGTTGTCGAACTCAGCGGGACTGCTCAGGCGCCCGACAACCCGCACCGGAATCTGAAAAGACTGCTTCATGTCGGCAGGCTGCTGTCCCAGCTGTCCTGCCGGAATCTCAACGTTCTGTTCCGTAAGCGCGTTGATCACATCGGTGGTCGTCAGATTGCGGGCTGCGAGCCGGACTGGGTCAAGCCAGATGCGCATGGCGTACTTGCGCTCACCAAAAATCATCACGTCGCCCACGCCGGGAACGCGCTTGATCGCGTCTTTGACGTAGACATCAAGGTAGTTCGAGAGAAACTCGGGCGAGTAGCGGCCGTCGTCGGTGTAGAAGCCGGCGCCGAGGACAAAGTTGAAGTTCGCCTTGGTGATGGTGATGCCGCTTGAATTTACCGCCGCGGGCAGACGTCCCTGTACGCTGGCCACGCGGTTCTGCACGTCGACCGCCGCGATATCCAGGTTGTAGCCGGTCTGAAACGTGGTGGTAATTGTGCTTGTACCGCTATTGGTGCTGGAAGAACTGATGTAGCGCATGCCCTCGACGCCGTTGATTGCTTCTTCCAGCGGGATCGTGACTGCTTTCTCCACCGTGTCAGCATTGGCGCCCACATAGTTGGTTGTCACCATCACCTGCGGAGGCGTCAGGGTGGGATACATGGCCACAGGCAAAAGCGGAAGACAGATTGCGCCGGCAAGAATGATCAGCAGCGCGCAGACCGTGGCAAAGACAGGCCGATGAATGAAGAAATCGACAAACAAGAGGAGCCTTCCTTTGAGTCCTGCAACAGGTAAACCGAATTGACTGCTTCAGAGCCGACTGGACCGGCGCCGCGTGCGCAGTCGGGTCAGGATTGCGCACCGAGCGGCATGACGGGCATGCCATTCACAAGAAACTGGGTGCTGGAAACAATCACTTTGTCGCCGGCCTGCAATCCGGACTGGATCGCATACGAGTTGCCCACCGTGTCGCCAAGCGTCACCGCCGTCTGCTGAGCCATCCAGTGGCCGCCTTGCTCGTGGGCCACAAATACAAAGCTCTGGCCGCCCTGGCGGGTTACCGCAAGCACTGGCACTACCGCCATTGACGAGGTGCTCCAAATGACTTTTGCCTTCACCAATTGCGCGTTGCGAAGAATCTGCGGCGACGCGTGCACCGGCGCTTTGGCCAGAATTCCCTGCAGCGTGCTATCCACCTGCGGAGAAATGAAGTCAATCTTCGTCTTCTCGAGCAGGTTGCCGCCCGTGTCCAGCAGATCGACCGGCAGACCCATCTTTACCTGGCCAGCGCGCTCTGTGGGAACGTAGATGTAGGCTTCCAGGTCCTTGTTCTCGTCGACCGTAGTCAAAATGGTTGTGGAGGAAACGTAATCGCCCATATGCACGGGAATGTCACCGATTACGCCATCGAAGGGTGCGCGTACGGTGTAGTAGGCAAGCTGCTCATCCTGCGTCTTGCGCGACGCCACGGCCGACTCGTAATCCGCCTTGCTGTTTCCGTAAGCCTGTTCGGCCTGCTCGTAGATGTCGCGGCTGATGATGCCGGCCTCAAAGAGCTTTTTCTGCCGATCGATCTCCGACGTGTTGTAGTCGAAGACGGCTTTCTTCTGCCGCTCGGTGGCCTGGGCAGAATCCACTGAAGCCTGCTGATGGAGCGGGTCGATGCTCATCAGCACCTGCCCGGACTTCACATGGTCGCCCGAGGCAACTTTGATCTCGGTGAGCCGTCCGTCGACCTGCGGCTGCATGGTGGCCGACCGCCTCGATTTGATGGTCGCCACGTACTCTGAGCCTTGCGGCACCGGCGCCATGGTCACGGCCACCGTTTGCACGGGCATGGCCTGCATGCCGGCGCCCGCGGGCGGAGCTGCTGACTTGTTTTGACAACCCACGGCTGCAAACAGCCCGACTAGCGGCAAAAGATACCGAAAATTGCGTCTCAACGCGCTCATCCTCACTCGCTCTGCTTGGTTATTGTCGATCTACGCGAAACCGGGCTCTGCTCGACACGAAGCTTGATACGTGTCGCAGTCCGCTCCTGTTCCGGGCCGGCCATGCCGGGCGGATTCCGCCTGAAGGGTGGCCCTTTGGCGGCAAGATGTGGATTCTTCAGGTCCTTCTCTATTCTGACGCCTCAGCGCGCCGCATTGACGCAAAATTTCCACCGCACCGCGCAGGGGTGCTTATCCCATCCATGTTTTTGACAGGTCAACCTCAAGTTGATAGCCTTCAATACGGGCGCTTCCGCCAATTCCCCGGCTGCTCTCTGCCCTCATCGCGTCCCCGTCGTCTAGCCCGGCCTAGGACACCGCCCTTTCACGGCGATAACACGGGTTCAAATCCCGTCGGGGACGCCAAAAAGCTGACTGCCTTCGCCTGTTGAGACAGCTTCCGTTCGCTGGGCGGATCTTTCCGCTTCGTCTGCTAATCAAGTTCGCCAGCCACCAGCCCCTCCTTATCCCGTAATTGCTTTGCCACTTCTATTTTGCGTCCTCTATCATGTGCGCATGTCCGGCTTCCCTATGGCCTTCGGCCGGAATTCGAGTCTCGAACGATGGGGCTGTCGGGGCCGAGTTTGCTGCCGCGTGGCGCACGTTGAAGTCCCGGCCGTTGGGCCGGTCTCAGGGGAACGCCTTTGATACCGAGTCGAGCCAATGTCGTCCGTCCGATACCGCTGCGGCCTCGAAGATGGGCCCACGGCAGTCTGACCCTCGTATCTTGTGCTGCAGCCGGAGCTTTGCTCGTGGGAACATTCGGTTGCCATGCTCACCGTCAAGATGAGCGAGCCTCCTCCGGTACACAGCACCTCGACTTCAACCAGGACGTGCAGCCGATTCTCGCAGCTAACTGCTTCAGTTGCCACGGACCAGACCCGGAAATGCGCAAGGCCGGGTTGCGCCTCGACCTTGAAGAGTCCGCCTTCAAAAAGCGTCCGGGCCATCCCGACGCCATCGTGCCCGGCCATCCCGAACAGAGCGAGCTCATCAAGCGCATTGAATCAACGGACCCGCACCACCTGATGCCGCAAAACGCACAGGGCGAAGCCAGGCAGATGAAGGCCGCCGAGATCGCCGTTTTAAAGCAGTGGATCAAAGAGGGCGCCGTGTATCGCCCCCATTGGGCCTTCGAAAAACCCGCCAGGCCGCCGCTCCCTGCCGCCACGCAAAACGACACGTGGGTGCGGACGCCGATTGACGCCTTCATTCTGGCTCGACTGCGCAAAGAGGGGCTGCATCCCTCACCCGAAGCGGACAAGCCGACGCTCATTCGCCGCGTCACCCTCGACCTCACCGGCCTGCTCCCTACCCCATCCGAAGTTCGTGCCTTCGAGAACGACCACTCACCCCAGGCCTACGAGCACCTGGTGGACAACCTGCTCGCTCGGCCTGCCTTTGGTGAAGACCGAGCCCGCTACTGGCTCGATTACGCGCGCTACGCCGACACCTATGGTCTGCATTACGACAACAGCCGCGACATCTGGCCTTATCGCGATTACCTGATTCGCTCCTTCAACAACAACAAGCGTTTTGACCAGTTCGCCATGGAGCAAATTGCCGGCGATCTGCTGCCCGCCAGGAATCTCGATCCGCTCATCGCCAGCGGATACGTGCGGCTCGGCGTCAGCAGCAACGAAGGGGGCACCATCCCCGAAGAACTGCGCGTGAACATGGCGCGCGAACGCACCGAAGCCTATGGCGCTGCGTTCATGGGCCTCACGGTAGGCTGCGCTGTTTGCCACGATCACAAGTACGATCCCACCACCCAGAAAGACTTCTATGCGTTAAGCGCTTTCTTCAACAACCTTGAAGAGAAACCCTTCAACGACGACCGGCCTGTCTGGGCGCCGGCGGCGCGCATCCCCCGGCCGCAGAATCAGGACGAGTACAACCGCGTGTGGACGAAGCGGTCGGAACTCGCCGAGCAGCTTCGTACGTTGCGCCTCCGCGATCGCAGCCTCGTCGAGCAGTGGCTTGGATCGCGTCAGCACACTCCGCAGGCAGTGTCGCAAGAGAAACTCGCGCTCCGGCTGCGCCTTGACGAAGGCGGCGGCGACACACTGAAGAACAGTGCTCCGCATGCTCAACCGGCAACGTTCGCCATTGGCAAATTCAAACCGCAATGGGGCGAGACCACGTGGCTCTGGCCCGATTTCCGCATGGACACGAACACCCATATCCTGCTCGGCCAGAATGGCGACTACGAACAAAACCAGTCCTTCTCTTCCGGCGGCTGGTTCATGATGCGCTCAGCTCCCAACTACGGGCTCGATTGGGAAAAGGGCACGCTCCTTTCAAAGATGGACGCCACGCAGCACAACCGTGGGTGGGATCTTTCGCTCGACAACGGAGTGCTCAGTGTCGATCTCGTGAACCAGGGCCCGAAAGACCTCGTGGTCCACAAAGACGCCCCTGCAAGCAATGACGCGAAAGATAAAAAGAGCGCCAAAGACACGAAGGAGCCCAAAATAAAAGAGGCGTTCGATTTTCCCACGCCTTCCGATCTAACTCCCAAAGATCTCGCTCCCAACAAGCCGAAAGCGAAGAAGGAACCGCCCAAAGAAAAAGACGCGAAGAAGGACGATAAAAAGAAGGATGCGAAGCCGCCGGTGCCCAAGCCTCCAGAGGATAAAACTCCGCTGGTTGCGCTCAAGGTTTCTTCGGCTGCTCCACTGCCGCTCGATGGCCATTGGCGTCACATATTCTTCACCTACGACGGCTCCGGCAAGGCCTCAGGCATCAAGATCTATGTGAATGGCGCTCCGATCGAAACCAAGATCGTCGCTGACACGCTCACCCAGGCCACGATTCGGACCCAAGCTCCAATGCAACTCGGCTGGAGAAGCCCCGACGCCAATCCTTCCCGTGAAACGCGCTACCAGGACATTCGCCTTTACGGCCGCGCCTTGACTGCCGACGAAACGCGCCGCCTTCCCTTCGAGGATTACGTCGCCGAGGTGGCCGCCCAGCCTGCGGATAAATGGAATGCGGATGAATTTCATTCGGTCAGCCAGTTCTACTTCAACAACATCGATCCGAACGTCAGAGCCATTGAGGCCCAGATCCGTCAGCTCGATGCCGAACTCGACAAGCTCAGCGAGGGCGGCGACCTCACGCTCGTCTCCTGGGAAAAGCCCTCCATCGCCTATGCCGATATCCTGACTCGCGGCGGATACACGGCGCGCACCGAGCGTGTTGAGGCCAACACGCCGCACTATCTTCCCGCGTTGCCATCCGGCGAGCCGCACAACCGGTTGGCCCTCGCGAAGTGGACCGTAAGCGTAGAAAATCCGCTCACAGCGCGCGTCACCGTCAACCGCATGTGGAATGAGATCTTCGGCGCAGGCCTCGTCGAAACCACAGAAGACTTTGGCATCATGGGCCAGCGTCCTTCGCATCCCGAGTTACTCGATTGGCTGGCCGTCGAATTTCGCGAGAGTGGCTGGGATATGAAGCACATGTACAAGCTCATGGTGATGTCGGCAGCCTATCGGCAGGGCGCCAAGTCGACGCCTGAGCAGCTTGCGCGCGACCCCAAAAACCTGCTGCTTGCTCATGGGCCGCGTTTCCGCATGGATGCCGAGATGCTGCGCGATGTAGCTCTCCAGTCGAGCGGCCTCCTGGTGAATAAGATCGGCGGCCCCAGCGTCAAGCCTTACCAGCCGCAGAACATCTGGGAACAAATCGGCATCGGCGGCAGCGACACGCTGGTTTACGAGCAGCAAAAAGGAGACGCGCTCCACCGGCGAAGCATGTACACCTACTGGAAGCGCATGGCCATGTTGCCCGACATGGATGCCTTCGATGCACCCATGCGCGACGTGGTCTGCACACGCCGCCAGCGCACCGATACACCATTGCAGGCCCTCGTCACCATGAACGATGTGCAGTGGGTCGAAGCCGCGCGCGCCCTCGCGGAACGGGTCATCAAAGAAGGCGGAAAGCAGCCGGAACAGCGCATTGATCTGATGAGCCAGATCTTGCTCGCCCACGATCCATCTGCGCAAATGGCTGCCGTGCTTCAGGATTCACTGTCCAAAATGGAAAAACATTACGCCGCGGATCCCAAAGCGGCGCATGCTCTCGTCAGCGAAGGCGAAACCAAAAGCGACGCATCGATTCCTGCTCCAGAGTTGGCTGCATGGACCATGGTCGCCAGCGAAATGCTCAATCTCGATGAGACGATTACAAAGTAGTTGAGGTTTAGGACATGAAGCAGCATCCTCTATGCACCGATACCGAACACGCTCACGACGTGTTGGCGCTCCCTGTTCCCGCAAGTGTGAAACAGGAATGGGCCGAGTTGCAGACGCGCCGTCACTTCCTCGGCCGCTCAGGAAAAGTGCTGGGCTGGGCCGCCATGGCCAGCCTCCTTGGCAACCGCGCTCTCCGCGGCGATGCTCACGCGCCTGACTACGGCAAGCCTGGTCCGTCCACCGACGCCCTGAAGCTCCCACATTTTGCTCCCAAAGCCAAGCGCGCCATCTACCTCTTCATGTCCGGCGGTCCCTCGCAGGTCGATCTTCTCGATTACAAACCGAACCTCGTCTCGCTCTACGACAAGGACATTCCCGACTCTGTTCGCGGAGCTCAGCAGCTCACCGGCATGACCGCAGGCCAGGCGCGTTTCCCCATCGCTCCATCCCATTGGGAATTCAAGCGCTACGGCGAAACCGGAACGTGGGTGAGCGAATTGCTGCCCTACACCGCACGCATGGTCGACGACCTGACCATCGTCAAATCCACCAACACCGAAGCCATCAATCACGAGCCGGCCATCATGCTCATGAATACCGGCAATATGAATGCCGGCAAGCCGTGCCTCGGCTCCTGGCTTTCTTACGGCCTTGGCAGCATGAACGACAATCTGCCCACCTTCATGGTGCTGCAAACCAAGCTCAACACCAAGGAGAATAACCAGCCCGTTTCCTCGCGTCTTTGGAGCAGCGGCTTTCTCTCCTCTGAATATGCAGGCGTCGGTCTGCGCTCATCCGGCGATCCCGTCCTCTTCCTCACCGATCCCGATGGAGTCGACCGCGAAGTGCGCCGCAACATGCTCGACGCCGTCAACGAAATCAATCGCCAGACCTATCAGGAGTTAGGCGATCCCGAAACCAATGCGCGCATTGCTCAATACGAAATGGCTTATCGGATGCAGACGTCGGTTCCGGAACTGGCCGACCTGAGTAAGGAGCCTAAATCGACATGGGATCTCTACGGCCCCGAAGCCAAAGAGCCCGGCACCTTCGCCTACAACTGCCTGATGGCCCGCCGGCTCGCGGAGCGCGGTGTCCGCTTCACCCAGGTCTACAAGCGTGGATGGGACATGCACGACAACGTCACCGGCATCCTGCCCATCATCTGCGGTGAAACCGACCGCGGCTGCTACGCCCTTGTCACCGACCTCAAACAGCGCGGCCTTCTCGACGACACGCTCGTCGTCTGGGCAGGCGAATTCGGCCGCACCGTTTACAGCCAGGGCGGCCTCTCAAAAGAAAACTACGGCCGCGATCATCATCCCCGCTGCTATACGACGTGGATGACCGGTGGCGGCGTACGACGCGGCATCACCTATGGCGAAACGGATGAGTACAGCTACAACGTCGTCAAAGATCCCGTCACAGTGCGCGACTTCAACGCCACTATCCTTCACTGCCTCGGCATCGACCACAATAAGCTGACCTATAACTTCCAGGGCCTCGATCAAAAACTCACAGGCCCCGTTCCGGCAAGCGTCGTGAAGGGCCTGGTTGCGTGAACAACAGTCAGCGGTTTGCGGCACGCATGCATCGCGCAATGCCGCAGAACAACACGACTCGTGCAGCCTGGATCGCCTCGCTCCTCTTCAGCGCCATACTCATCGCTCTTCCCTGGCTCGTTCATCTCGACGGTCATCCTCACTCCAATTGGGAACAATTCCTCGGCCGCTTTCATCCTCTCGTCGTTCATCTTCCCATTGGCTTGCTGGTGCTTGTTCCCTTGCTTGAAATCGCCGGCGCATTCCGCCCTGCCTTGCGCGAAGCCGCAATGTTCGTCATGGCCCTCGCCTTCGCCGCCTGCCTCCTCGCGCTCACTCTGGGCGTCCTGCTCGCTCACGGTGGCGGCGAAGCAGGCCAGGGCGTGTCGCGCCACATGGCCGGAGGCATCGCCCTCACTATCGGTGTTCTCTTGTGCCTGCTGGCTCGCCTCACTTGGTCCACGGGCCAATTCGCTTACGTCTACCCCGCTCTCCTCTCCTGCACAATCCTCGCCCTTGTCTGGACAGCCGATCAGGGCGGCGCGCTCACCCACGGATCCAACTACCTGACCCAATACATGCCCGTACCGCTCAAGCGCCTCACGACCTGGCGCACACCAACATCCCCCGCCGCCTCTTTCTACGCGCACCACATCAACCCCGTCTTCGATGCCAACTGCGTCTCCTGCCACGGCGAAAGCAAAACCAGCGGAGGCCTACGCCTCGACTCCTACAACTTCCTGATGCAAGGCGGCAAAGACGGACCCGTCATTCAAGCGGGTAGCCCCGACATGAGTCTCCTCCTTCAACGCGTCACCCTTCCAACGGATCACAAACAGTTCATGCCCGCCGAAGGCAAGCCCCCTCTTCGCCCTGAAGAAATCTCCTGGATCAAAGCCTGGATTCAGCAAGGCGCTTCACCCACGGCAACCACTCTCGCCGACATCACCTTCCCCGACGAGCTACCCGACTTGCCTCTTCATCCCGTCGGCGATTACTCCGCACTCCTCCCCGAGATTCGGCAGATGGGGAAATCTCAAGGCGCCAAGCTTATCCCCGTATCGTCGAAGCCCGAAGACGGCCTCATCCTCTTCACTGTCGATGTGGCGAGCAACTTCGGCGATGCGCAGCTCGCCCAATTCCAAAAGTTCGCACCCTACATTGTCGAAGCCGAACTTGACCGCACCGCCGTCACCAACGCCTGTTTCGACACCCTCAAGCAGTTCACAAATCTTCGCGCGCTGCATCTTGAAGAAACGCACATCACCGGCGACGGTTTCGCGAAGCTCACCCCGCTTTCTCAGTTGACCTACATCAATCTGAGCGGCACGCAAGTCACAACGCAATCTGTCGCAACACTTCGTTCCATGAAGAATCTTCGCCACCTGTATCTCTACAACACGCCTGCCGAGGAATCGCCTACGGCCCAACCTGCGCCGTCCGTTGCAAGGACAAACTCATGAACCCTTCCCGTTCCGATCGCTTGAACCGCCGCCGCTTCTGCGCCCTCGCCGTCCTCACGCCGTTAGCCGTTTCTTCGGCCTCCGCGCACGAGCTCGCTTCCGCAAGCCCCTCATCCAGCCCGGCCGCGCGCACCGGCAACGGCGAGTGGACCTACGACGTCGTGCCCGGCTGGGGCCAGCTTCCCCCCGGCACAACCTATGGTGGAACCCACGGGGCCATCGCTACTGACCAAGCCGGGTCGGTTTACGTAAGCACGCAAAGCGAGACAGGAATTCTCGTCTTTTCGGCCGGCGGCGTCTTCATAAAAACCATCGCAACCCAGTTCCCTGAAGCGCACTCCATCTTTTACGCCCGCGAAAATGGCGATGAAGTCTTCTACACCACGGTGCAAAAAGGAACGCCCCACGAAAACTGGCTCTTCGTCAAAATGAAGACCGACGGCACTGTCCTCCAGAAAATCACCGCCCCGCCTGAAGCAGGCTTCAAAGCCCCCAATGAATGGCGCATCACCGCCGCAGTCCCCGCGCCCGACGGCAGCATCTTCATCGCCAATGGATATGGCGACTCACGCATCTTTCGCTTCGACAAGCAAGGCGTCTATCGCGCCGCGTTCGGCGGCAAAGGCACAACCGAAGGTCTCTTCGATTGCAGCCATGGCCTCGCCGTCGACACGCGCTACGACCAGCCCTACCTGCTCGTATGCGATCGCGAAAACCGACGCCTCTGCCACTTCGATTTCGATGGAAAATTCGTGCGCACCGTCACCCAGCATCTACGCCGACCGTGCCAGGTCAGCTTCCATGGCGACTATGCCCTGGTCTCGGAACTCGAAGGCCGCGTGACCATTCTCGATCGCGACAACGTGCCCGTGGCCTTTCTCGGCGACAATCCCGTGAAAACACAATGGGCCAACTACCAGTTGCAGCCCGATCAGATTCCGACCGCGTTCTTCAGCGCCGCCCACGGCTGCCACATCGACTCAAATGGCAATATCTACGTCTCCGACTGGAACCAAACCGGCCGCGTCACCCGGCTCGTGAGATCGACTTAGCCGCAATGCAATGTCTTCTTGAGCACTGCAACTCACCCGCCTCCACGTCTATCATCGCGATGTGCAACCGCATTTCCATCTGGGAGACATCCTCGCCAACGCCATCACCCACGGCATCGGCCTCCTTCTCGCCATTGTGGGCACAATCTTCCTCGTAGCCGCATCCACGCGCGGATCCGTTTCCGTCGTCGTGAGTTGCAGCATCTTCAGCGCAACGCTCATTCTCGTTTACCTCTGCTCTACGCTTTACCACTCGCTTGTTCGCACACGAGCGCGGCATGTGTTTCAGGTGCTCGACCACTCCGCCATCTATCTCCTCATTGCCGGAACCTACACGCCCTTCACCCTCGTCTCACTCAAAGGCAACGTAGGCTGGTCAATATTTGTAGTGGAATGGGCACTCGCCATCGCCGGCGTCGTCTTCAAGAGCTTTGCGGTCGAAAAACTTGCCATCGCGTCGGCCCTTGTCTACCTTTTTCAAGGATGGTTTGGCATTTTTGCGGCGCGCCTGCTCGCCCATGCCATCGGATGGGATGGCGTTCTCTGGCTCGCCGCCGGCGGGCTCGCCTATACATTCGGCATTGTCTTTTTTGCACTCGACCGACGACGCTACTTCCACGCTGCGTGGCACCTTTTTGTGCTCGCCGGAAGTGTCGCGCACTATTGCGCAATTCTTTTTTACGTGGTGCCGCGGCGTAGTTAAACGCATCGTCTTGCCTACGGACCGCGGCCGGAAAGAGATCCGCGATCGCCGGCCAACGCAATTCAGTTCGAGATGTTCTCGCAGGCCGCGGGCATTCCCGTATATGCGCGGCGACGAAGAATGACTTTGATCGCAACCCGGCAATGCTTCTGCTGCATCTCAGAAGCCGCAATAGCCTCATCGGCATCCGCTTGCCTCCTGAGCCTCTCGGTGCATCCGGGCGAGGTTCCGTACATTGTGATCACTGCTCGACCCATGTTGGTATTGAGCCTGGCTATAAAGAGCGCCTTGATTATGGCCGCCACCGCTCGTTCTGCATCTGTTTTTGCCGCACCCTCTGCCTTGTCGACGAACTTCTGCGTTTCAGGAGGGGCGACGACTTCTCCACCTTCAAGGAACATCGTGCCACTGCAGTGCCTGATCGCCCGGGTGGCCTCAAGGCCTGCATCGGCAAAGCTCGCACTGATGTTTACCGGGGGCTCTATCCCTTGTTGCGCCGCGAGGGCGCACGCGCTCATGGCGAGAAAAAGGCCTAAGAACAAATCTCTGCGCACGATTTTCTTTCAGAAAATGAGAATTAAGGTTGCGCAATTATAGGCAATTCGCTCGAGTTTCGGCCAACCTATCTTGCCTATTTTTCGCCCGCGAAGTAACCGGCACGTTTTTTGACAGAGCCCAGGCCCGTCTCTATGATTCGATCCGTGAAGCCTCGGAAACGCAAATGCACGCGCGCAGGCAGCAACGATCTCCCTTCGCGGGCCCTCCTGTGAAGGCTGTCGAACCAGGCGCCCGTTTCTCCGTGGTCATCGTCAACTACAACGGCGGCCCAATGCTGCTGGCCTGTGTCTCCTCGGCTGTGCGCGAGGGCGTCCCCGCATCCCGGATCATTCTCGTTGATAACGGAAGCCACGACGACTCTCTCGCCAATCTGCTCCAGAAGTTTCCAGAAGTCGTTATCCTTCGCAACCCATGCAACGCCGGATTTGCCCGGGCCGTCAATTCCGGGATCCAGGTTGCATCGACCGAATTCATTCTTCTCCTGAACAACGATGCGCAGCTCGAACCGGAAGCGCTGCGCGCCTTGGCCGAGGGATTTGACCGATTTCCAAGCCTCGCCATCGCCGGAGGTCAGCTTCGTTATCCCGATGGGCGCCTGCAAAATGCCTTCGCTCCCCTACCCTCACTTGTCGAAGAAATCCTTCCGCTTTCGTTGCTCAAGCTGATCGACCCTGTTCGCTTCCGCCGGAAATCCGTCGACAATCGACCGATTTTCGTTGATTGCGTCTTCGGCGCCTGCCTCTGCGTGCGCCGTTCGGTTCTGCCTCCCCTCGGTTTCCTCGACGAAGGCTTTTTCTTTTTCTTCGAAGAAATCGACTGGTGCCGCCGTGCGCAACGGCTCGGCTTCGAGGTGTGCCATCTTCCCGCTGCCAAGGCCGTTCATGGCGGCGGCCTGACCGCCAATCGATTCCGTGGTCCGGCCCGCGTCGAATATCAGCGTTCCAAACTCACATACTTTCGCAAAGCATCCGGTACCGCTGGGTATGTCGCCGTCTCCGTGGTCCTGTTTCTGCGAACCTTAGTGAACGCACTCGCCGGCGGCGTGGCCTGTCTGGCAACTCTGTTCTTGAACCGCCGGCTGCGAACCAGGGCGGCCACCTACTGGTATCTCGTCTGTTGGCATATTCTGCTGAGGCCGGCCTCATGGGGCCTTCCCGGCAAATGCCCGCGCGCCGGCGGAATGTAAGGAGCACCCAATGGAACGCGACGAACGCGAACAGATCCTCGCCATGCTCGCGCAGGGCCGCACCGCTCTTCCTGCTGCCGTCGCCGGCCTGACCGAAGAACAGGAAAAACACATTCCCGGCCCGGGCCGATGGTCCATCTTCGAGTGCGTGGAGCACATCGCTACGTCTGAGGACTATATGTTCACCCAGATCGCCCAAGCGAGCGACTCCGCGATCCCCGCCATCAATCTTGCGCGTGAAGCCAAAATGCTCGCGCGCGGCACGGATCGCAGCCGGCGCATTGAGTCGCCGGTTGAAGGGCACCCGAGGGGAGCCTTTCCGAGCCTGGACGCGGCCGTTGCCCATTTTCTTGAAAGCCGGGACCGCACGATTGCCTTTGTGCGGGAAAACCGCGAAGATTTGCGCTCAAAAATGACCTGGCATCCGATTCTGAAGGAGGCAAACTGCCATGAAATGCTTCTCAGCATCTGCCTCCATTCGCTGCGTCATGTGAAGCAGATTGAAGAAATCCGCGCGGATCTGGCTCTCGAAGGCACAAATTTGCCTTAACCTTTCCCGGCTCAGCAGCCCCCGCGGAATTGCATTTTGATTGGAAAGCCGGTAAACTACCTTAGTTTGGCGATTCCTGCCTGTCGCCGTGGATCCGGTCGTTCGCCTTGGCTTTTCTAGGCTTGAGCGCATCTGGACTGCGGACCGGAAGTTTTCCGCCCGAGCAATTTGAATTATGAAGCGCCCCTGCCTGGCAGGATTCGAGCGCTGGAGGGTTTATGTACGCTGTGATTCGCACCGGCGGTAAGCAATACCGGGTTGCTCCCGGCGATGTCGTCAAAATCGAGAGCGTCGTCTCCGAATCTGAAGACAAGACCATCGAATTCAGCGATGTTCTGGCCGTCTCCGGCGAAGCGGGAATAGTCGCCAAGCCTGCGAACGCCACGGTCACCGCTGAAGTTGTGGGCGATGGACGCGGTGAAAAGATCCTGGTCTTCCACCTGAAGCGCAAAAAGCAGTACAAGAAGCTGCAGGGTCACCGGCAAAACTTTACCGAAGTCCGCATCAAGGCCATCGTGGCCGATGGCGTCACGTATAACGCTGCCAGCTAGTGCTTTGACGGGGCATCGTGTCGGTACCAGAACAGTTCCCCGCGCGGGGATGAATTTGAGAGCTGAAGGCAGAGAGCCGGAAGCTGGAATAAGGGGATGGAGCAATGGCACATAAGAAGGGTGGAGGCAGCTCCACAAATGGTCGCGATTCCAATGCACAGCGGCTGGGCGTGAAGGCCTTTGCCGGCGAACTCGTTACAGGCGGCTCGATCATCATCCGCCAGCGTGGCACCCGCATCAAGCCCGGCGTCAACGTCGGCATCGGCTCCGACGACACGCTTTTTGCGAAAGTCACTGGCCGGGTGAAATTCGTCGATCGCGGAAATCGCGGACGCTTCGCCTCGATTGAACCCATCGCGGCCGAGTAGCTCGCTTTACACACAAAAATCAAAGGCCATCCGCCGAAGTGGATGGCCTTTTCTATTTCCCTGGCTCTGTCTTAAGACTCCGACTCGCGGCCTTTCAAGTTCCTGTTCAATACTTTCTCGACCACATTCTCCACGTCTGTGAGGAAGAAACTGTTGGCCGGTTGCTGCACGGCAACCTGTGTGCCCGTGTGCCCAAGCGCCGATGCGATCTCGTTCCACCGGTAGATGGTTGAATTCACCGGCATCACCACCGGCTTGCGCATGGGTTCAGGAAGCGCGCAATACACCACCCAGGTTGAGAGCGAGATAAGAATCACTGACTCATAGGCGAATTGCAAGGGCGCCGTCAACGTGGCGAAGCGAGCTGTGAGCGAGGCAAAAATGAAGTCGTTCGACGACATGATGCCAAATCCGAGCGCCAGTCCGAACGCCAGGTCGCGCACACTCAGGCGCAGCGCATTCATGCTCAGGCATAGGAAGGCGAGGAGGCACAGCTCAAGCAGGCTGACCGAACGCATGAGAGCCACGCCGATATCCGGAAGCAGATAAAGTCCTCGATTCGATACCGGCAGAGTCGCAAACGTGACAATGACTGAAACCAGCGCTGCCCATCGGAAAATGACCAGGCCGAAGCGCAGCAGCCCGGGAAGCGATGCCAGCGCGGAGCGGAAGACCTCGAGGCAAATAAAGTAGACCAGAACGGCGCTGGCCATGTATTCGCCCCAGAAGAGGAAGAAGTATGGCATGTAGAACTTCCCGCCCCACGGCTGCGAATACGCGATGAATAGAAGGGAAAGGATCGGCGTCGAGACAACGCGCAGCGCCAGGTAGGTACCCATTGCGGGGAACCGGCGCTGCAATCCACGTTTCCAGAAGATAGTCCCCATCAGCGCCGAGAGAAGAAACTCCCCCGAGCCCATGATCGACATCGCTACCTGTGAAGACATACGGGGCGCCTGCTATTCCGAGATCATCCACAGAATAGCGCCGTCGGCTGCACGATACAACCCATTCGCCCTTTACGCTTCTGGCACTTTTGTGCCACACGTCCAACTTTT